>Ga0247764_1000709_pt1 | contig 11715 bp, 9 predicted proteins | sample UWRJL051202B4_FD_179932 | JGI IMG/M metagenome (GOLD analysis project Ga0247764, IMG submission 179932) | Plant litter microbial communities from Arlington Agricultural Research Station in Wisconsin, United States - UWRJ-L051-202B-4 | ecosystem: Environmental > Terrestrial > Plant litter >...
ATTTGGGCAAACCGGTGCTGCCCGCCAGCCTGGTGCTCACCGTGCAGGGGCTCGTGCGCGCTCAACGCCCGCGAGCCTGAGCGTCGACGTTCCCCTGCAATTTCGTGCAACCCTGCAGTGCGACGACAAAGCTGCCGTGCGGCCGCAGCGGTTGCTCGCAGGGAGCTTGCGTCTGGACCACGTGTTCTCAAAAGTGACCGGTTGTTGGGCCTGAGTTGGTCGACGCGAATTGGGAGTGCTTGTGGAATGTGTTGCGTCCGCGCGCCTCGGGGTATGGTGCGTCGCATTGGATGGTTCGCGCGCGCAGCCTCTTTCAGCGCTGCCTAGGGTATGGGCTCGGTTTGGCTGCGCTCTGCACGGCGGGGCCCAGTCACGCCGACACGGAGGCGATTCACCTAGAGTATCGCGCTGATCCCGGCTGCCCGACGCCAGAGCAGTTCCAGCGTTTGGTGCTGGCGCGAGCACCTAACGCGCGCGTGGCCGCCGCGAACGAGCCTTCTCGAACCTTCGCTGTCGCGATCGAACGCGATCGGGCCGGCTACCGCGGCAGCTTGACGGTGCGCGAACTCGACGGCCAGACGGTCGCTCGCACAGTGGCTGGTGGGCGCTGCAGGGAGGTGGCTTCGGCGCTGGCACTTTCTACCGCGCTCGCGATCGATCCCACCTCGGTGGCCTATGACGTCGATCCAAACACGGCGGCGCTGGGTGAGCCCGTGACAGCCACGAACGGCGCCGGCGGCTCGGGAAGTCAAATGTCCAGCGACGCCAGCAACGTAGCGTCGGATAAGGCACCACCTGTGCCCGCCGCAGGCGCTGACGGAGGAACCAGCGGTCCAGAGTCGCCGCGCGATCCCACAGAATACGGCAGCGACTATGGCTCGCCGCCAGCAGCGAAGTTTCGCGCTGGGCTCGTGCTTGGTCCCGCAGTGCGAACGGGTATGAGTCCTGGCCTCGGATTCGGCGTGGTGGCAGGTCTAGGCTTCGAACGTCAGGGCACTGGCCAACCGCTTTCGTTCGGCCTAGAGCTAACCGGGCTCGTGGCGCCAGATGTAGAGCGCGGTGGCGGGAAAGCCGCGTTCGAGTTGTTGGCGGGGCGGCCCCAGGCGTGTTGGCTCTTGGCGCAACTTACGGACGGCTTGCGTTTGGTACCGTGTCTCGGCGCGGAGTTCGGCGTCGTCGTCGGTCACGGCGCTGGCTTGCCGGATCCGGCTACTCAAGTGCGGTTTTGGGCCGCGGCAACGATTCCGGTGCGCCTCGAGGCCCGACTATCCCCGCGCTTTTTGCTCGAAATCGAGGCGAGCGCGATCTTGCCTTTCACGCGCTATCAGTTCGTGTTTGCGGAGCCAGAGTCGAGCGTTTTCAACGTACCGTTCATCGCCGCTGGCGGCGCCATGAAACTCCGCTTTCAGCCGTAGCTCTTACGGAGCGGGGACGCCCAGTTCGTGGCGAACTGCGTCCGGAAATAGCGTGATGCGGGTGCCCGGACAGCCCTGAATCATCTCGCTCTTGGGCTGGCGACGCAGCGCGGTTGGTTTTAACGCGCCGTCGTTGGCCGTGAAGTTGCTGAATAGAGCGGAGGCGTACTCCAGCTGAGAACACTCCTCCAAATCCGTGATGCCCGTGCGTGTCGACCAGACGTCGGTCGTGGTCGTGAGTCGACCCCAAGCATTTGGCACCAAGTAGCGGCCAACTTGCACCTGCTCCTGGGTTTCGGTGTCCGTGACCCAGAGGCCGTACCAGCGCTCCGTCGTCGAGTGCGCGGTGTCGCGGGCGAAGCGAAAGTGATAGGTCCTGCACACGCTGAAGTCATACTTCGCGTTGAGCATTCCCCAGTTGTCTGATCGCACCGCGAAGCGCGCGTTGGGCTCGACGATATCGACCAGCTCTCTTCTCAGCTGCCCGTTGGACACCCAAAACACCAGCATATTGCTGAGATCTGGCGGTTCGCCGCTCTGCCGTTCGCCGAACTCGCCTTGCCACTGCAGACCGGCCAGAACGTAGAGGTTGTTCGAGAACACGATCTCTTTCGTCCAGAAAAACGCATCCTTCGCCGTGTCGGATTCCATGCGCAGATCCCACTCCAGCGACTCGGGTGCGCTGCTCCAGTCGAGGTAAGTTTTGGGGAGCGCGACGGCCGGGTCCGCCGTTGGCGTATTCAACGGGTCTGGCGTGCCATCCTCTCCACACAGTCTTCCGCCGGTCGGCGCCGCACCACCGCTGGCGTCACCACCGCTCCCGCCCTGGGCCGCGCCCGCAGCTTCGGCTCCGCCCATGCTGACCTGTGTCGAACCCCCCGCAGACGCGCCGCCCGACGGCGTCCCGCCGGAAATCATCGCTTCGCCAGAGCTGCCGAGGCCCCCCCACGAGCCGAGCGGCACCCTCTCCGTGCAGGCCGAGCCCATACCCGCCGCACAGAGCAGGCTGGCGACGAGATTGGAGAAAAACCGAGCTCGCGCAGCCCTTTTAAGGGACACGAGGCTCTTTGGTCTCACCGATTAGCGAGCGCACACGCCGTTCATACGGCCCGTTGGCGTGGCGGGCCAAGAAGGCCTTACCCAGCTTGTGCGCACGCGCCGTCTCCCCACTGGCCGTCAGCGCTTCGATGCGCAACACGGTGGCCTCTGCCGTGAGCCGAGGCTTGCTGAACTTGGCGGTATGCTCGTCCAATAGCGACAGCGAACGGCGTGGATCACCTTGCACCAGTGCTCGGCGTGCGGCCTCCAGCGCACGTAGCTCTTGCGCTAGGGGACTTATGTCCGTCGCGGTGTGGCGGCTGCGCGCGCGTGGGGTAGCCGCGGCTTCGGCGGCTGCTGCTGGCGCCAGCTCCGAGATGTCCATGGCGGGCGCCGACACTGCCTGCGTCTCGGGTGCGGCGGCGCTCGGCTCTTCCGTCGCCGCGGGCGGAGCTGAAACCGGTTGCACGACCAGAGCCTTGTGCGGAGCCGCGTTGGACGCCGCTGCACTCGGTTGACTGAGTTGCACGGAAGTCCATACGGCGGCCGCCGTGACGGCACTGCCCGCGCCACCGACGATGGCCCAACGTGTGATGGCCGTACCGGCGAGCCGCTGGAACAGCGTCAACGTGCTGGCCTTTGAGGTGCTGGCGATCGCGCCGCCGAGTGCGCCACCCAGGCCCAGCCCGGCAACGATGTGACGACGACGACCAGGCGACGGAGCGTCGTGGCGCGCGGAGCTTAGCAGCCGACTTTCGAACGGCGTCGCTCCATCCCTAAGCAGGCGAGTTGGCTCAACCATGATCGTCTCCATCAGGCCTTCCCTCCGCTAGGGCTTGGGCACACTCCCGAAACACTTCGCGTCCACGCCGAAGCCGGCTTGCGACTGTGCCGCGCGGCAAGGTCAGGCTGTGCGCAATCTCGTCCACTGACAATTCTTCTAGCTCGAACAGTACGAACACTGCGCGCAGATCGTGCGGCATGCGATCCAACACGCGATCCAGCAGCTCTCGCGCCTCGCGGCGTTGCGTGAGCTCTTCCGGATCGGGGTTGACCTGCGGCGGATCGGAGGCCATCCGAAACTCCGCCAAGTCCCGCCGCTGATAGCCGCGGCGGGCGTGCGAGGCGATGCGTGCGGCGACTCCGACTAGGAATGCCCGCTCCCTGCCTCGCTCGATCTTGGAAAGTTTCTCGTTGGCAATCATGAACACGCGCTGGGTTGCGTCGTCGACGTCCGCCCCGCGCACCCCAAACCGTCGCAGCGAACGCCACACGAAATCCAGGTGCTCCGCTACCAACGGCTCCAACCGCAGCGGTGGCTGCGTGTCGCCTTCGGCGCCATCCATGGCAACCAGCACTGAAGCTTGGGGCTCTGTGTCGGCGGGATCGCGCACGCTTGAGCTGAACGCCATCGGCTCGGTGTCGGTGCCTTTGCGAACGGACTGGTTTGACGGTGAAGTGCTGAGGGGGAGTCGGACCGGTGCGGTCCGGAATTCAGTTCCGGGCCGAAGTTAGTGTCCGTACTCTCATGCCCTCAGCGGGACGCTGGTATTTATGGAGAGGGCCGAAGGGCCGCGGATGGGCCAAATTCCCGTTGGCGGCGGGCAGAATCCGGCGCCATAGCGCGTGGTTTCCAGAAACTTCCCGTGTTGCAGGAAACTTCGGCGCCGAGGAGTGGGTACCTCGCCCACCGCGTCCGCCGTCTGCCGGGAAGTCGCCTTGTGCCTACGGCGTTAGAGTCCGAGCATGCTGGAGCGAAGTGGGCGCCGGAGATGGCGGGTGGCAGTAGCGCTCTGTGCCGCGCTGCTGGCGCTGGGGGTCGCCTGGGCCTGCCAAAGTAAGGCGCAATCAGCGCGCACGGGGGCGGCCGGAGCGGGCGCGGGAACCACCAGCGCCGCTGCGCTGCAGATCGTCGAGCACTTGCGCATTGGTCGAGGGGTCGAGGCTGAGCGCCTGCGGTATCGCGACAAGGAATACCTGGTCGTGCGCACGGTGCCCGCCGCACGCATCGACGTGTTGTTGATGAACAGCGAAGACGACCGGTTCTCGAGCTTCCCCGAGCTCGAGGCGCAGCTCGCGCGCCGCAAGCAACGCCTGCTGTGGGCGATGAATGGCGGCATGTATCACCTCGCTCGTAATCCCGTGGGGTTGCTCGTCAGTCGCGCGCAGACGCGCAGCGCACTCAACACGCAGACGGGTTACGGCAACTTCTATCTGGAGCCCAACGGTGTGTTTGCGCTCACGGAGGCGGGCCCGCGGATCCTGAGCACGCAGGCTTTTCGTGCGCGCGGAACCGGTGACGCGCGCGTGCTCGAAGCGACGCAGTCCGGGCCGCTGCTGCTGCTCTCCGGCAAATTCGCGCGGGTCTTCGACGCCAACTCGAATAGCCGCGTCACCCGCAACGGCGTCGCTATCACGCAGCAGAACCAAATTCTCTTCGCGATCTCGAGCGACGCGGTCTCCTTCCACGAATTCGCCAGCGCGTTGATCGCCCTAGGTTGTCGCGACGCTCTGTATCTGGACGGCAGCATTTCGGCAGCTTACGTGCCGAAACTCGGCCGGAAGGACTCGGGAGAGGGGCTCGGGCCCGTTATCGTGCTGAGCGAAGCTAGCGATTAGGCGGGCCTCGGGCGCGTATTCGGCTCGGCGCAGTAGCGACGCCAGACGTCGCGATAGGCGACCTCCAGCTGCCCCGTGAACCGAGGCGGATTGCCGAGCGCCGAGGCGGCGAGGCGTGTTCGCAAAGTGCGGCGCAATTCGCTCAAATGTTCGAGGTTTTGTGCGAGCTGCACCGCCTTGGTGACGAACTCGTCTTCGGTTTGGGCGATCAGCTCGGGCAGGCGTAGGTTCATGGCGATGGAGGTGCCGCCGCGTTGCAGGCACGAATCGCCGCTGAGGGTTACCACCGGCACACCCATCCACGTCGCGTCCAGCGTGGTGGTGCCACCGTTGAACGGAAACGCGTCCAGCGCCACGTCGATGTTTTGGTAGCGCCGCAAGTACTCGGGTCGCGCGACGCGGCCACCCAACTGGAGACGTTCCGGCGCGACCCCGGCGCGCTCGAACAGGCGTCGAAACGCGGCCTGCGCGGGCGGCTCTGCGTACAAGAACAGGCGGCTCGACGGCAGCTCTGTCAGGATGCGCGCCCACAGCGTGAGTACGCCGTCGTGCAGCTTGCGGTCGCTGTTCTGCGAGCCGAACGTGACGTAACCCGTGCTCAGCGCAGGCACTGGTCCTTCCTCCAGATCCGTGATCAGCGGTGCGTACCCCCATAAGGACTCGGGTAAGTGCAGGCACGTCTCCGAATAGACGCTGGGATCCGTGCCCGGCGGATCCACGAACGGATCCGTGATGCGATAGTCGATGCTGTCGAGGCCGGTCGTTCCAGCGTAACCGAGCCAGCTGAGCTGCACCGGCGCGGGTCGGCAAGCGAACAGCCGCAAGCGACCGCCTGCGCTGTGGAGCGCCAGATCCACCAAGATGTCGATGCGGTCGCTGCGCACGAGCTCTGCCGCACGAACATCGTCTAGCTGGCGGATGTCGCGGAAGCGTTCACCAACGAAATCGCGATACCACTGCGTCTCCGCATCGGGCCGATCAACGGAAGAATACAGGTATACTTCGAAGCGATCTGAATCATGGTTCTGCAGCAGCGGCACCAAGAACTGCTGCATGGCGTGCGCGCGAAAGTCTGGAGACACGTAGCCCACGCGCAAGGGCCGATCCGGATTTCGGTCGTTGGCGAGCAGGCGGATATACTGAGCCAACGGCTCTGCATGGAGCTTTGCCCACGCGCGTGTCTCGGCGAACAGCGACTGGGCATCGTACGCAGGCTCGCTGAGCATCGCCACGATAAGCTCGCTGTGGACCACGTAGTTCGACGGTTCGAGCTCCAGCGCGCGGCGGTAACTAGCGATGGCCGCAGGCGTGTCACGGCACACCGCGAGCACGTCACCCAGCTGCCGATGCGCCGACGCCAGCTCCGGCGACAACTCCACCGCCCGCCGGGCCTCACGCAGAGCGGCAGCAGGTCGATGCAGGCGCAGCAACAGGTCGGCGCACGTCAAACGCAGCTTCGCTGAGTCTGGGCCGCGCGAAAGCGCTTCCTCCAGCAGCGCGAGCGAATCCGCGAGGATGCCGGCGCGGCTCAACGTCACGGCGAGATTCCAGCGGGCATCCGGGAAATCAGGAGCCACCTCGAGGATTTTGCCGAAAGCTTCCGCCGCGAGATCCAGCTTGCCGTGTCGTCGATAGAGTTCACCCAGCTGGGTCAGGTAGTTCGGATCGGGCGCAACGGCCGCCGCTCGCTCCAAATAGCGAGTTGCTTCTTCATCCCTTCCCCCAGCGCGTGCCAGTTGCCCTAGCGCGGATAACGCCTCTTGGTGCTGCGCATTGCGCGAGATCAGCTGTCGATACAGCGCCTCCGCTTCTTTGGTGCGCCCATTTCGCTGCAACGCACCTGCGCGCTGCAGCAAATCCTGGGGCGATTTCGGTGCCTTCACGAGCGACGGTTCAGGTCGCGCAGGCGACCACCTTGAACTCGACTCGGCGATCGATGGCATCGCTCGCGTCGTCCTTGCCGCTGCCGACGAGATTTTCGCGGAAGCCGACGCCGCTGACCTGGGACTTCTGCCACAGGCTCGGCGCTTCTCGAATCAGCAGGGAACGGACGGAGGTCGCGCGCGATAACGAGAGGCGATCGTTGATGGCTTCGGTCCCGCTCTTGCTGGTGTGTCCGACGACGTTGAGGCAAACCTGGGCGTTTTGCGCGGCGCGTGCGATCTGGCGCAGCCACATCGGATACACACCATTGATCTTGGGGTCTGGCCAGAACTCCGTGCTGCCGGGACGAAACAGCAGTTTCACGGCGAGGTTGTTGGTGGCGAGGCCCAGCGCGGCGATCTTGCCGAAGGCTTCCTCCGCTTCGGGCAGGCGACCGAGCTGGATGTTGCACAGATAGATGCCGTTGAACGTGCGGAGTTGTTGCCCATCGGGCCGGGCCACGGCGACCTGATAGAGATCCAGCGCCTCTTGCCACTTCTCTTCGTTGTAGGACGTTAGGGCTTTGGCCAACACTGCGGCGGTGGGCACCTGCTCCATGTATAGAGCGTCGGCGGGTTTGCCAGCTTGGGTCTCCGCGGTGCGCAGGTAACCCTCGACGGAGCGGTCGCGCACCAGCGAAGGGCTGTCGCCGTAAAAGCGCGTGGGTGAGTGATCCAGACCGCCTTCGCGGAAAGCCGTTACCGTCTGCGCGATCACGATGCCGGTGCTGCGGTCGGTCAGCGCGATGCTCAATCGGTAGCGATCCGGATCGGGCTGCGCGTTCAGGGTGCCGCTGATCAACATGCGTGAGTTGGCGACCGACTTGTCGTCGAACGGCAGCACCTGCAACGCGTTGCGCGCGTTGCCCAAAGCGCTCACCAGCAGCCGCTCGACGCGCGCGCTCGCGTTGGTCTGTTGACCGGTCTTGCCTTCGACGAAGGGATCGATCACGACGCTGCGCGCAGGGCCGCCAGCAGGCCCCAGCTGGTTGGTCAGGTCGTCCGCTGCTGCGCGGGCAGCCCCGATCAGGTTCAGCTCTGGGGCGGGCGCGGGCGCAGCGGGCGGTGGTTGGCACGCGACGGCCAGCGGCGCGGCGAGCGACAAGAACAAGTAAGAGCGCCTACAAAGAGTCCTGTTCAGTGGCGACATTGCTGAATCAACCGATGTTCTTCGAGAGTGAGGGTTTCACCGAGGCTTTGCCGTTCCAGTAACCGCGCGCAAGCTGGTCGCGAGGGCGCCGCGATGACGCTGCGCGGAGACGCAGCTGGACGCGTCGCCTCCGGGATTTTCGTCGGCTCTTTCACGCTGCTTGACGGTGCCGCAACGGCGCTGCTCGGTGGTGTTGCAGGAGCCGCGCTGGCCGACGTGGTCGGCGCGTTGACCGTTGCGCTGGAGGTCGGTGCTGCTGCGGTCGGGGTATCCGCGCGCGCATCCTGGTCTGGGATGGCCGGCCGCAGCGCATCGCGCACCGCTAGGCCCGCGATCAGGAGTAAGCTCGCGGCGCCGATCACCGCCGCAGCGATCAGCAGAGTGTGCGGGGAGCGCGGCTTGGCAGGAGCCGCCTGCTCCGGCTTGCTCCACGTGCCGTCGGTCGCGGGCTCCGGCCGCGCTGCGGGCGCGGAAGCGGACAGCACGGGCAACGTTGGCAGCGCTTGCAGCGCAGGCTTGTGCCCCAGCACGTTTTCGACGCGCTCCACCGCTTCGGAGCTGCGCGCCGGTCCGAACGGCGCGATCGCCGCTGCGAACGCCGCGATGTGCTGAAAACGCTGCGTAGAATCCCGATTCAAACAGCGCAAGATCGCCTGCTCCAACGCCTCTGGAAGATCGGCGCGATAGACCCGCGGTGGTGTAGGGGAGCTCGTCAAGATCGCGGCGATCAGCTCCGGACCGAACTCCTGGAAGAAGGGTCGACGATTCGTGAGTAACTCGAACAGCGTGACGCCCAAGGACCAGATGTCCGAACGTACGTCGACGTTCGCGGCGGAGGTCAACTGCTCCGGCGGCATGTACGGCGGCGATCCAAAGACTTCCGAAGTGCTGGTGAGTCGCGGATCGAGGCCGCTGCTGGCGATCTTGGAGATGCCAAAGTCCAGCACCTTGACCAGCGATTTTCCGGTAGGGCGGCGCGCCAAGTACAAGTTTGCCGGTTTCAAGTCGCGATGGACGATGCCCAGTGCGTGCGCTTCGGCGATGGCTTCGCAAGCTTGCAGTACGTAGCCGATGCCCTCGTCGACGGGCAGCGGACCGCGACGTTCCAACGCCTCGCTGAGATCTTCGCCCTCCAAGTACTCCATCACCATGTACGGTGAGGCCTCGATCGCGCCGACGTCGAGCACGCGCGCGACGTGTTCACTCCTGATCTTCGCGGCCGCGCGCGCTTCGCGCGTGAAGCGCGCCACGGCGCTGGCCGACGCAGCCACGCTGGGCCGCAGGAACTTCAACGCGACCTGTTGATCGAGCTCGACGTGCAGGGCAGCGACCACCACGCCCATTCCACCCTCTCCCAGCACCCGACCGATCCGGTACTTGCCGGAGACGAGCTCGCCTTCCTGAACTGGGGCTGAGGTCATCGTCATTGCGTTACACACTGAAGCCTGCATCGAGTGCGGGCCCCGGGAGTGTTTCACGCCTGTAACACGTCGCGGCGCCGCTGCGGAGCTTAGGCTGAGCCCTGCGAGTGAGGCTTGAATGATCTTGCTCGCTCAGCACCTGACGCGGGGCCGGTAGTGTGACGCAGCGCGGGCGTCGGTTGGGGCCTGGGAGCGCGTTTGTCTCGCGATTTCGCGCAAATTCCAGCGTCGTCGGCGGGCAATTGGCCGTGGTAAGCTAGCCCCCCCGATGCGCCCCGCCGACGAGACGACCGACGAGAGTCAGCGTGTACCCGAGTTGGGTCACGGCGCGCTCCCCGGCGTGGTGATGGTGTGGGGGCACGGCGGGCCCAGCGCCGCCGTCTTGCCGCTCGAGCGGGGGCAGATCGTGCTGGGCCGCGGGGTTCAGCCCGATTGGTTCGCGGACGACGAGCGCGCCTCGCGCGAACACTGTCGACTCGAGTACGACGGGCGGTTGTGGTCGATGACGGATCTTGGCAGCCGTAACGGCACGTTTTTGAATAACGTACGCCTTGCGGGAGCGAAGTTGGTCTCCGGGCAACCACTGTTTCGCATTGGTCGCACCTTGGTGTGGGCGGTGCAGGACGTGCGGCCGCACCGCAGCGGCGTGTTGATGGAAGACGGCGGGCTGGTGTTGGGCGGCGTGTTGAAGCGCGCCTGGGCCGAGATCGAGCTCGCCGCGCACGCGGGCAACACGTTGTGTCTGCGCGGTGAGAGTGGCTCCGGCAAGGAGCTGGCGGCTCGCGCCTTCCATGAAGCCGCCACGGGCAAGAGCGCAAGCGCCCCGTTCGTCGGCGTCAATTGCGCGGCGATCCCGGAGGGCTTGGCGGAACGTCTGTTGTTCGGCGCCCGTCGCGGCGCATACTCCGGAGCCACGGCAGATGTGCAGGGTTACGTCCAAGCCGCGCATCGCGGCACATTGTTCTTGGACGAGATCGCCGAGCTGGATCTGCGTGTGCAGGCCAAGTTACTCCGCGTGCTGGAGACGCGCGAGGTCTTGGCGCTCGGCGCGACCAAGCCTGAACCCGTGGAGATCCGGGTGTGTGTGGCCGCTCACGCGGATCTGCGCGAGCGCGTACAGGCCGGCCAATTTCGCGAAGATTTGTACTACCGCGTCGGACGGCCCGAGGTGAAGATTGCGCCGCTGCGCGAGCGCCTGGATGAGCTGCCGTGGTTGATCGATTCACAGATCCGGGCGCACGCGCCGGAGCTGCGAGCCTCCGCTCGTTTGGTCGAAGCATGCGCAGAGCGACCGTGGCCGGGCAACGTTCGTGAGTTGATCGGTGAAGTGCGCCGTGCCGCACACCGCGCGCAACGAGCGGGGCGGGAGGAGGTCGACGCGACCGATCTGGATCCGGAGGCGGGTCTGCGCCTCGCAGAGAGCGCGCCGGAAGAAGCCGAGCTACCAACGTCCGAATTTCCGGACAGCGAACAGATTCAGCGCGCGTTGAGCGAGACGGGCGGCAACGTGACGCGCGCTGCCCGCCAGCTCGGCTTGCACCGCAACCAGCTGCGCCGCTGGCTCGCCAAGAACGCTACTTTGCCGACGACGGAACCAAAAGATCCAGCGTAAAGGTTCGGCCTGGCTCAGAGGCTAGCTCCACCAGCACGCTCAGGTTCGGATTCAGCTTGATGGGGCGCACTGGGTTCACCTGTTGGATCAGCACGCGCGCGTCTTCGCGCTTCAAGCACGTGCCTTGCGCAGACGGTTCTTCTTCGGCGCTCGCTTGCTGGACGATCAAACCCGCGCGTCCGCACTCTGCGCTGCCTTGGTAGACACCAGCGACACCCGCATTGGCCGGTTGAGCCGAAAACGTGTGGGGTTCTGAATCACCCGGCGATGTGACGCTGCCGACGATTCCCCCGTGTTCGAGCGACCAACGAATGCTCCAGTCCCCGTCTGTGATTTCGAAGGGGCCTTGCACGGCTTGGTCACTCGAAAACCAATGAGTGAACGTCTCCAAAGAGTCGGCACCGCCGCACACGAACACCGTCGAGCCCGCCGCCGTGTTGGCGACGCCGACGGCCGCATCCGTTCCATCCACCGAACCCACCCAAACCTGCGCAGGAGATTCGGTGCAGGGAGACGGCGCGTCGCACTTGGATGAGCT
>Ga0247764_1000710_pt1 | contig 11704 bp, 15 predicted proteins | sample UWRJL051202B4_FD_179932 | JGI IMG/M metagenome (GOLD analysis project Ga0247764, IMG submission 179932) | Plant litter microbial communities from Arlington Agricultural Research Station in Wisconsin, United States - UWRJ-L051-202B-4 | ecosystem: Environmental > Terrestrial > Plant litter >...
CTACTTGTTTCGTTCTCTTCGAATACGCGGACATCGTGCAGTACTCACGCAGACCTTCAAGGCACGTATCGATAGAGCTCGACCCAATCATAGGCGGCCACCGCCTTGCTGGTGTCCTCATTGACCGGCCCGGCCCAAGCGCTGGAAGACGACGCCCAGATCGTGAGTAAGACGTTTTGAGCCAGCTTCATGCGCTCGATGTTCCGAGTCCAGGTCTGGACGGCGGCGCCGTCGATGCTGAAGCGCGCTCCGGCGGGCGTCCATTCAATCTCGTAGGTGTGAAAGTCCGCGCTGGCGTCGAACCCGAGCGCGGAATTCATCACGTCTTGAGTGGGCGAAACCGGAGTCGTTACGGGCGGAGTCGTGGGCGGCCCGAGGTAAACTTGGGCGTTGAACTGCATGCTCGAAGGCTTCGCGCCCAAGTACTCGATGTCGAGCTCGTTCCAGTCATCAGCGGGCCAAGGCGTGTAGATGGTCACCAGCGATGAAACCACGGCCGAGCCGCTAGCGAACTTGGCGCGCGCTCGGACGCGCCCGTAGGTCAGCGTATCTCTCGAGCGTACCTCGGCGCCGAGAAAGGGCTTGGCTGTGCCGGAGTCGTCAACGGTGCCGCTCGGCGCGGGCAGCAAGCGAATTTTCAGAGTGCCGTCCTCCACCGCCGCGGTCGTCGACGAGAACAAGGCAAGGTTCGAGTCCCAGGAGTGGGTCATCAATTGCCAGCGCGACGCGTCCAGCGTGTCGAAGTCGTCGCGATACAACAGCGAGAACTCGCCGCGGGGCTCTGGCGGATCCTCCGGCGGCGCGTGCGAGACAGAATTGACATCACACGCGCTGACGCCGAGCAACGCGGCCAGCGCAATTGTTCTGGAGGACTGGAACGCGGAGCGACCGCGTGCGAGCAGCAAGGAAAAGCACAACATGCATCGACCAATGTTGCTGGCATGACCTGCTGCCACATCTCACTTTTTGCGTTTTCGCGGCGCCGTCCGCCTTCGTCTCGACTCGAAACGCCCTGAATCCCGCTCCACTTCGGAACGGGTGCTAGGCTCCCATCAGCACATGCCGAGCTCGAAGCAGGCGCTTTTCCAACCGTTCCCGATGCTTCCGGGAAAACGCGCGCAGGTTTGGCGCCATCAACCGAGCTTCCGCAGACCCCGACACTTCCACGCCGAGCCAGAGGTGAACTTGGTCGTGCGCGGCAGCGCTCGACTAGGAGTCGGCGACAACGTCGTTTCCTTGGGCGCAGGCGAGCTCTTCCTGTTTCGCCCCGGGCAAGATCATGAGTTGCTGGAAGCGAGCACGGATCTGGAGCTGTTCGTCCTAGCGCTGCGACCCGAGCTCGCCGCACGCTTGGACGGATTTTCGCTCCGCCCCACCAATGGCGCGGGCCAGCTCACTGAAGCCGAGTTGGCTCAGGTGTTGGAAAAGCTGACGCACATCAGTGGCAACGTCGAGGCAAGCGCCGTTGAGGTCGGGCTCAGTGAGCTGTTCCAATGCGTGCAGCGCAGCCTGAACGCGCCGCACGTGCTGAGCCGGCGCGCGGCAACGCAGCTCCAAGCCGACCCGGCCGTCTCCGCGCGGAAACTGGCTGCGCAGCTCAACGCGAGTCCAAGTGACGTGAGTCGCCGTTTTCATGACGACCTCGGCGTGCGCCTCGTCGATTATCGCGCGCGACTGCGGCTGATGCGCTTCGTGCGTTGTGTGGACAGCGGCCAAGATCTGCTCGATGCCGCGCTGAACGCGGACTTCGGCAGCTACGCGCAGTGTCACCGTGTGTTTCAGCGCTTCCTCCGCTGTGCGCCTCAACGCTACTTCGCTGGCGCGCGGCGCGAGCTGGACGAGCGGCTCGAGCTGGGGGCGTAAACCTAGGGCGCCTCGAAGCGTTCGCCGAACCTCGTCACGGAGACAGCCGTCGCGAGCTCCCGCAAGCCTTTCCCAACCTCGAAATAGGCATGCGTGCACGTACACGATTTTCGGGATCGCAAAGCGGCCTCGCAGTCCGCCATCCAGACATCGTGCCGAAATGATTCACGATTGTTGATTCGTGGTGCTCTGCGCTAGGGTGAGCAGCGTGACCCGACTGCTCCTTGTGCGTCATGGCGCCACCCAGCTCACCGCGGAGGACCGCTTCTCCGGCGCGAACGGCGTGGACTTGTCCGAAGAAGGCCGCAATCAAGTGCGAGCGCTCGGCGAGCGGCTGGCGTCGTTTCCAATTGCAGCGATCTACGCGAGCCCACTGTCGCGGACCTTGGAAACCGCCGAGATTCTGGCGTGGGCTCACGCCCGGGAGATCCAGCCACGCCCTGGTCTGCGTGAAATCGATCACGGCCACTGGGAGGGGCTCACACGCGCCGAGGTCGAAACGCGCTACCCGGAAGAGTACTCGGCGTGGGAAGCGGATCCGTTCACCTACGCTCCCGCCGGTGGCGAATCCGGCGTCGCGGTGCTGGCCCGTGCGCTCCCCGTAATCCGCGAAATCGTCCTCGCGCACGCCGGCGAGACGGTGCTGGTGGTGTCGCACAAGGCAACACTTCGCTTGGTCCTGGCTAGCCTGCTCGGCTTCGACGCGCGCGGCTATCGCGACCGACTCGATCAATCGCCGGCGTGCCTGAACGTGATGGAGTTTCGCGACCCGGTGCGCGCGCGCCTGATGTTGTTCAACGACACCTCGCACTACTCGGTGGCGCCGCGCAGGCCCAACGCCAATCTCTCGAGTTGGTGGGATAAGCCGCAGACCTGATGGAGCGCACAAAACGCACGAGGCCGAAAGCTTGCGCCTTCAGCCTCGTGTTCCGGTCAGCGAGGATCGCTCAGCCGGAGATCTTCTTGACCAGGTCGATGACCTTGTTCGAGTAGCCCCACTCGTTGTCGTACCAGGACACGACCTTGACGAAGGTCTTGTCGAGCTGGATACCGGCTTCGGCGTCGAACACGGAGGTGCACACCTCGCCCACGAAGTCGGTGGAGACCACCTTCTCGTCCGTGTAGCCGAGGATGCCCTTCATCTTGCCTTCGGAGGCCGCCTTCATGGCCTTGCAAATCTCGTCGTAGGAAGCTTCCTTGACGAGCTCTACCGTGAGATCCACCACGGACACGTCCGAGGTGGGCACGCGGAACGCCATGCCGGTGAGCTTGCCGTTCAGCTCCGGGATGACCTTGCCTACGGCCTTGGCCGCGCCGGTGGACGACGGGATGATGTTCTCGAGGATGCCGCGACCGCCGCGCCAATCCTTCTTGGACGGGCCGTCCACCGTCTTCTGCGTCGCCGTGGCGGCGTGCACGGTGGTCATCAAGCCACGCTTGATGCCGAAGCTATCGTTCAACACCTTCGCGATCGGCGCGAGACAGTTCGTGGTGCAAGAAGCGTTGGAGACGATGGTCTCACCCTTGTAGGTGTCGTCGTTCACGCCCATCACGAACATGCGCGTGTCGTCCTTGGACGGAGCCGACATCACGACCTTCTTGGCGCCTGCGGCGAGATGCTTCTCCGCGCCGGGCTTGTCCAGGAAGATGCCGGTCGACTCCACGATCGTGTCGGCACCAACGGCGCCCCACGCGAGCTTCGTCGGGTCGGTCTCGGCCGTGCAGCGGATGGTCTTGCCGTTGACGACGAGCTGGCCGTCCTTGATGTCGATGCTGCCCTTGAAGCGGCCGTGCACCGAGTCGTACTTCAGCATGTACGCGAGGTAATCGACGTCCAAGAGATCGTTGATCGCAACCACTTCCACGTCACCGCGTTGAACGGCTGCGCGGAAAACCATGCGACCGATGCGGCCGAAGCCATTGATACCGACCTTGATCATATCTGCGTTCCTTTTGGTTTTCGTGACGAGAGAGAGGCTCGTGCGCTCGGCTTATACAGCTTTTAGGCCAGGTTTCCAGTGCTTCGAGAACCCAGGCTCTCTTGCCGCCGGAAAACCGTACGGCTGCGAAAGAGCGGTGCTCGCGCCTACGGTCCCCATAGCACCGGCCAACGAAAACGCCCACTGCTCCCGCCGACGAAAACCGGCGCTAATCCCCCAGGGCGAAACCGGTCGGAAACTCCGTCCAGTGTCAGCGCAGCGCGACGGCCCCTCAGCTCGCGAACCGACGATCCAGCTTCGTGAGCTGGCTCATAAACCCTTGCTCCTGCATGCGCGTGGTCTGCTCGTCGTGCATCGCATCCAACGTCACGACCATCCGCACCAAGTCGCCGACGGGCTGAAGCTCCACCACAATCTCGCTCTCGTAACTCGCGACGTCTGGGATGAAGTCGATGACATTGGTGATGACCAGTCGCTCGCGCAGTTTGATCTCCGTGAAGCGGGCGTTGGTCGGATGGGAAGGCGGTCGTCCCAGTCGCTTCAGCGAGGCGATCATCTCTTCCGAGTCGGCGATCATCTCATAGCGGAGCGCGCCGCCGATCCGAGCGTCGATTTCGCTCACCTCAGCCCGAAATCCTTGCGGTCCCCACCATGACTCGAAGCCGGCCTTGGTTGTCCAAAGGTCCCAGACGTCGCCCAGGCGAGCGCGATAACTCCGTTCGATGGTCACCTTGCCCCGCTCTGCGTTGCGTGTGGTCATGTTCACTTCTCCTCATTGACTCGGTTTGATTGCGTCTTCTCTTCCAGCGCGGCGCCGAAGCGGTCCAGCCGCGCTTCCCACAACTCGCGGTACGGCCTGAGCCAACCGTCGAGCTGCTTAAACGGTGCTGGCCGCAACGCGTAGAGTCGCCGCGCCCCGTCGGGTCGCACGGACACGAAACCGGACTCATGCAGGATGCGCAGGTGGCGAGAAACTCCGGATTGGTGAATCCCCGCCTTCGCGACCACGTCCGCGACCTGCTGCTCACCGCTGAGCAGCGTCTCCACGATGCGCCGCCGCGTCGGATCCGCGAGCATCTGGAACACGTCCATCTGCATGGCGTTCAGCATGCATCACCATGCATATGCATACCAACGCATTAAATAATTAGCTCAGTTGCTAATTAAAGTGTTGTGATTCAATTAGCTGAATGGCTAAGTAATGATCATGAGCGAACATCATCACGACAGAAAACGCGAAAATCCCCAAGCCCCGGTCACCAACCTCGTCACCTACCTGCCCAAACCCGGCAAGGAAGCCGAGCTGCTCGCGCTGGTGAAGAAGCACGAAGCGGCACTCCGCAAAGTCGACCTCGTCACGGCGGAGCCGTTCAAGGTCTGGAAGGCCTTCGATATCCGCAAGAAGCGCGTCAGCTTCGTCGAGCAGTTCACGTGGAAGGACGGCACCGCGTCCGACACCGCGCATCAAACACCGGAAGTCATGGCAGTGTGGGAACCGATGGGACCGGTCCTGGAAGAGCTCACCATCTGCGAAGTCGAGCCCGCCTGAACGCACGAGAGAAACTCGAAGCGCTGGACCAAGTGGTCACCGCACTCGCGCACCCCGCACGCCGCCAGATCTTGCTGACCTTGCATTTTCGTGGCGGCGTCGCCACAGCGGGCGAGATAGCTGCCCGCTTCGAGCACAAGTGGCCCACCACCACGCGACACTTGCGTGTGTTGGAAGAAGCGGGTTTGATTCGGCAGGAAAAGCACGGTCGCGCGCGGGTGTACACGCTCGACAAGGAGCGGCTGGCGCTCGTGAGCGAGTGGTTGGGGTGGTTTGCTAGCTAAAGCTCAAGGCGGGTATTTTTCCCAGAACCCCGCCGCAGGCTCGATCGTTTGGATGATGTCGACCCAAGCGCCGGACGGATCCACCACTGCGAAGCGGCGCTGCCCCCACGGCTCATCCCGTAATGGGTGTGCGATCGTCAGCCCAGCGCTCGACAAACGATTGAACTCGGCCGTGGCGTCTGCGACTTGAAGCGTGACCAGGAGCCCCTTGCCGTTGAAGGCGTCGCGTCCGGGTGGCTGCGAAGGATGCTCTGGATCCATGAACGCGATGCCGAACGGACGCTCGCCGCTCGTCGTCATGTAGATGAGCCAAGACGCCTCGAACACGACGTCGAAATCGAACCAGCGGACGTAGAAGTCGCGGCACTCCGTGAGCTTGTTGGTGACGATGATGGTGTACAGGTCTTCGACGTGCATGGGCGCTCAGCGGTGCTCCGCGGTCATCGGGGCGGACTGCAGCTTAGCTCAGTCTGCCCCCTCCCCCGCGGCCGCCTGTTTCAAAAAGTATTCCTTCTGTGCCGGGTAGTAGTCATCGAACACCGGATTCGCGGCGCCTGCCCGCGCGGCGACGAGAAAATCCAAGTAGAATTCCCAGCCAGGACCGAAATCACCGGCAAGCTTTGGATCGCTCATGTGGTGGACGAAGCGCAGCTCCGTCGTGGCGCCGGTTTGCGACAGCGTCAGCTCTAACCGCGTGCCGCCGGCTTCGTACATGGTCATGACGACGAGGCGCCGTGGGGGTTCGCAGATTTCGATAGTGACGTCGGTCCAGGGCTGTTCTTTCTCCTGCAACAGTTGTAGCCGGACCGTCTTGCCGGGACCGGCTTCGCCCTCCCAAGCGCCAATCCAGCGCGCGGTGCTCGCTGGATCCGTCACGCTGGTCCACACGTCCTCGATAGGCGCGCGAAAGCTGCGCGTGATGATCAACTGCTTGCCACGCACGTGGCCGGTGGGGTTGGGGCTCATGCACTCTCCTTCTTGGATTTAGCTTGGATCGATCGCGCTGGAGCGGGTCGTGGCGCGCGTAATCGTCGCCGCTTCACGCGTTGAACTTCTGTTTGAAGCGCCATGAAGCGGCGCTCCCACTCGCTTGGCGTGCGCAGCTCCGCGAGGAATGCTTCGAGCTCCGTGATCGCGTCCAGCGACAGCTTGTAGACGCGCTCGCGCCCGACGACCTCATCACGCACCAGTGCGGCTTCGCGCAATACGCGCAGATGACGGCTCACGGCGGGCCGCGTCACCGCGAACGCGTCCGCTATCTGACCCGCGTTGAGCGCCTGCTGGCGCAGCATCAGCAAGATTTCACGGCGAATCGGATCCGCCAGGGCTTGCGCTACCGCATCCACCCGACAACGTGTAACAAACTCGTTACACGTTGTCAAACCGCGGCCTGGCCCGCCTCACTCCGCGCGTAACTCGGCCAGAACTCGCTCCGACTCCTCGGCGTGGTCGTTCAAGAGCTGGGCGAAGGCGCGCTGGAGTTCGATCTTCTTCTCCATCCAAGTCACGAAGGCAGCTGGATCCCGGCGCGAGGGGTCGTGCGGGGCAGGAGCCAAATCCCGCATGGCGCGCATGGTCGTGACGGCGCGCGAGGCCGCCGCAGCGATGCCGCGATAGTCGTCCGCTACTTTGAGCAGCCACCGCTGCTCCTCCGCTGCGGCGGGCGTCGCGTCGCCAACCCATTTCGCATGCGCGTCCAGATTTTGGGCCACGTGCGCCATCAACAGCGCCAATTGTTCGGGGACCACGGCACTTTCCGCCAGTTCTGCACCACAAGATTCCATCGTTCGCTCTCCTCCAGCTTTGGCGTTTGAGGTTCCGCTGCTCGCGCAGCCCAGATCCAGCAAACCGCTCGACAGGGCCAACCACAAAAGCTCTCGTCGCTTCACGGGCATTCGCGGAATTGGACCGACGTCGCGCCTAGTCCTTGGGTGCGACGTCACGAGGCTTCCAAGTCTGAGTGGTCGTTTTCACGCGGGCTACTTGCGACGGCCGTGCAAGATTCCTCTTTGGGTTCCGATGTAGACGTCGTCGCGGCTCGCTGCCCAGATCGAGTTGACGTCCGTCCCTCGACCGATCTGGCTCCACTCCGCAGCGCCGTCGCCGAAGAGGATTCGATACTCCCCGCTGACTCGCGTGGAAGTTGCGACGAATATGGCAGTGCTGTCCCGCACGAACACCGCTTGGGTCTTGTCGTACGTTGTCAGTGGGAGCTCCACGCGTTCGAATCGGTCTTGGCCAGCGGCCTTCACCAGGCCAGCGGTCGTCGCGAGGTACACGTCGCTGCCCACGCCGCTCACGGAAGACCCCGTGATGGGCAGCAGGGACCAAGCGCCTTCATACCGAGCCGCAAGCGCCCCGTTGGCGAGCGCAAACACGTCGCCCACGGCGCTAACGTGGAGACTTCGCACCTGGTACCCGCCCAACGGCAATGGCTCCTGGAGCCACGTACCTTCAGCGGAGCGCGTCAGCAGATAGTCAGTGAGGGTGGCAGTGGTGGTCGCGTACACGGTACCGCCAGGTCCTCCCGTGATGGTCTTGATCGATGCCTGGTTGGTGAGGGTCGTCAGCTTCAGATCCACGGTCGTGAAATCGGATGTCGGCGTCTTCTCGTACAAACCTTTGTCCGTCGCCAGGAAGTACTCGCCCTTGGCACGTCCCCAAACTCCTTCCACTCGCACGTTGAGGGGGAGCTTGACGGCTTCCCACGTTCCATTCCCCTCCGAGTGAAACAAATTCGAGCCCGCATGCGCAAATACGTCGTCAGCGGCGCTGCCCCAGACCTGCCAGATCGACCCCACGCTCGCTTCCTCCCAGCTGAATTCATCGCTGAGCGGTAACGTGTCGGGGCACTTCGTCGCCTCCGTCGGTTGGCGGGACTCATCGAAGACGCACGCCGCCGGCCTGAGGAAGTCTACTCCGAAGATCTCCGAACTGCAGCCGGAGGGATAACAGCGGCCGTTCAAACACTGCTCCGTCGCAGTGCACGCCTTGCCATCCGCCAACTTCGGCACGCAGCGAGCCGTGCACGGGTCGCAATACTCACTTTCGGCCGCGCACTCCGCGGAGCTCGTGCAGCGTCCCCCGCTCTCGCTCGGTCGACACGTCGCGCTCAGCGAGTCGCACACCAGCCCCTTCTCACACGCTCCGTCGTTAACACAATAGTCGCCGTCCCTGCCGCCGATGACGCATTGGAAATCGCGCGGATGGCAGGTGAGCCCGCTCTGGCACTCCCGGCTCTCGCAATATTCACCCTCAGCGGCTTTGTCAGTCGACGGCGTAGAAGTGGAGAGCTGGCACTTCTTGTTCTGGCAGCTAACCGTTTGCCCCTTCGGCGCAGCGCACTCGCGGGTATCCTCACACGCGCTGCCAAGCACCAACTTACCCGAATACACTTCGTCGCAAGCCGCGGCTTCCTCGAACGGATCCGCACACGTCTTCAACCCCCGCTCCAAGTCGACCAGGCAGCGCCCCGCCGCTACCTCATCGTACGCCAAGTTCTCGCGAACCTCCGCTACCTCGGCCGCCATCGAGTTGGCGAGCTGCGTCACGCAGCTGTTGCCTGCGCTCAGGAGCCCGGCACGCTCACAACACACGTTGTTGCAAAACACCGCCGCGTAACGCGCTGCGTACTCCGCCTCTGGCACAGGGTCCGGCAACGGCTCCGTCTTCGGTGCGTCCCCGCCACCACTGGAACACGCCGCGCTGACCAGCGCCACGCACATAGACAGCCCACCAATCCGACCCAGCTTCGAACGACAGAACCAGCTCAACATATAAGCGGCAAGGCTTCCATCGCCCGGAGCTGAAGGTCAAGTGACAAGCTCGATGCGGCATGAGCAATCAGGTACCCGGGCACCTGATCGGGCGTACCCGCACCCTCCGCGGCCCTCCGCGCAACCAAGCTCAGCGTTAACGGTTCAGTTGCTCGGTCTGTTGTGGGCCTCCGGGGTGTTGCTGGCGATTGTCCTCACCGGGCGCGGTTCGATCGAGCACAACCAATGCCACGCCGATCACCACCACGGCAATGACGAGTGCGTAGAGGCCCGTCTTGTTCGTGCCCTTGTCGGCGCGTTGTTCAGTGGCGGGTCGCACATCGCCAGCGGGGTTCGAGCTCACGTTGGGGTATTCGTTTTGCGGCATGATGCTTCTTATCCAAGCAAAGCGTGGGCCAGTGCGGATGAAACGGTCACGGTCAACCGAGGGGTTTGCCACCAGTCACGCCGAGCACCTCTCCGTTGACGTAGCTTGCCTCGTCCGACGCCAGGAACACGAACGCGGGTGCAAGCTCCGCTGGCTGTGCAGGGCGCTTCATCGGCGAGTTTTTGCCGAATTCCGTAAGCTTCTTGCCTTCGAACGATTGAGCAATCAGCGGCGTCCACACTGGACCCGGCGCCACACAGTTGACGCGTACGCCACGTTCGATCATCTCTTCGGCTAGACCTTTGGTGAAGGTCACGATCGCGCCTTTGGTCGTCGCGTAGTCGAGGATCGACGCACTCGGTTGGTATGCCTGAATCGAAGCCGTGTTGATGATGTTCGCGCCAGGCTTCAGGTGAGGCAGTGCCGCGCGGACGATATGAAACATTGCTACTATGTTGACGCGAAACGAACGTTCGATGCGCTCGTCGGTCATCTCCGCGAGCGAGTCGACAGCCTTGTCCTGATGCGCAGCGTTGTTCACCAGAATGTCGAGGCGACCGAAACTTTCGACGGTGCGTTCGACGAGTGTTCTGCAAACGTCGACTTCAGCCAGATCGCCCGGGAGTAGGAGCGCGCGCCGACCGGCCTCCTCGACGAGGCGTGCTGTCGCTTTCGCATCGGTGTGCTCGTTCCAATAGCTGATAGCCACGTGAGCTCCTTCGCGCGCGAAGGCCAACGCGACTGCTCTGCCAATGCCGCTGTCGCCACCGGTGATGAGCGCCACGCGATCGAGCAAACGGCCGTGTCCGCGGTACGATAGCTCGCCGTAGTCCGGCTTCTCGCGCATGGCGTCCTCGCTCGCCGGCAGCGCCTGCTCTTTCTCTGGAAACGGCGGCTGCTTGTATTTTGTCTTCGGATCCTCGGGCTGGGCCATGCCGGCGGCAAAGCAAGTCTCGTTCCGCGTTTCGCTCTCTCGTGCTATGCCAGGGCAGTGAGGAGTTGGCTGCGCTTCGGGGTGCTCGTGCTTGCGTGCGGAATGACCCTGCTCGTCGGCTGTGGCGGGCGTTCGGGACAAAACTCGGAAGACACTGCAGGGGCGGGCTCCGGGGGCACGGGCGGCAGCTCGGGAGGTGCGAGTAGCGCGCGCGGTGGCGCTTCGAGCGTTGGGGGCGCGGCGGCGTTGGATTGCCAAGATCTGTCGGGTGCGCTCGGCCCCGGCAGCTTCGAGCTGGTGTTCGACAGTCCCGCCCTGCGCATCCCGTTGTTGGTTCCAAGGGATGACGGCGCCCTCGTCGCACATCGCGACGGCGGCATCGTCGTCATCGAGCTGGATGGGTCGGTCACCCCCGTATCGCTCGAGCCGTTCGACCGAGCTTTCGAGGGTGAATGGCACCGTTCGATCTTGAGTCCGCGCGGCAACGCCCTGCTCGCCACGCAGTCCAGTCGCACGGCGATTCTAAACTTCGCGAGCGGTGAGGTGGCTGTATTCGAACCCGCGGATTCACCGCACGTGCTCAACTTTGACTTCTCGAATTCGGGCAACCTGGTGATAACCCTGTTCGGTCTCATCGTCCCAGAGCGTCAATTCGAACATCTGCTCCAAGTCCGACGCCTGAACGGAGAAGTCATCAGCAATCAGCCGCCGCGGAAACGCTTGCCGCTCATCCCAGCGACGGACGACACGCTGATCTGGCGTGAAGACAAGGAGCTTGTCGCAACGGATTTCGACGGCGCCGAGACTTTCCGATTCGCTCCCGGCGGCATCGTGGACTATGTGTTCGCGTCCACTGACGGGCGAAGCCTGCTCGTGGAAAGCGGCACCACGGTCACACTGATGTACCCCGCGCTCGGACTCGTGAAGCCGTCGGTCGAGCTCGGGAACGCTGCCAGGTACAGAGCGCTCTCGTCGTCCGGAACCTACGTGG
>Ga0247764_1000711_pt1 | contig 11700 bp, 11 predicted proteins | sample UWRJL051202B4_FD_179932 | JGI IMG/M metagenome (GOLD analysis project Ga0247764, IMG submission 179932) | Plant litter microbial communities from Arlington Agricultural Research Station in Wisconsin, United States - UWRJ-L051-202B-4 | ecosystem: Environmental > Terrestrial > Plant litter >...
GGCGAGGTCGCCGGCGTGCTGGATCGCGGGACCGCTCGACATGCGCAGCGGACGACCGCTCTCCTGCGCGACGATCATCGCCAGGGTGGTCTTGCCGAGACCGGGAGGACCGGCGAGCAGGATGTGGTCGGGGGTGCGGTTCTGGATGCGCGCGGCCTCGAGCAGCAGTTGCAGCTGCGCACGCACCTTCGCCTGGCCGACGAACTCGGCGAGGGATTTGGGACGTAGCGCTCCCTCGAAGGCGAGTTCGGCATCCGATTCGGGCGTCGGCCGCACGATGGCGACGGACGGGTCGTCGGAGATGCTCACCGAGTGCTCCCCACGGGATCGGCCGACTGCGGGCCGAGGCGCGACAGCGTGAGGCGCAGCAGCTGCTGCACTGTCGCCGCCTGATCTGCGGATGCCTCGGCAACCGCCTCGTCGACCGCCTGGGCCGCGACGCGCTCGCTCCAGCCGAGCCCGACCAGGGCGACAAGCACACTCTCGGTCACCGTGGTCGCGGCGGCAGGAGCCGGAGCACTCGAGGCGAAGGCCTGGATCTTGCCGGTCAACGACACCACGATGAGCTTCGCGGTCTTCGGGCCGATGCCGGAGACCTTGCGGAAGGCCGCGTCGTCGTCGGAGGAAACCGCCATCGCGATCTGGCTCGGAGTCATCGCCGCGAGAACGCCCATCGCCGACTTCGGCCCCACCCCGGTCGTGCCACGGAGCAGGTCGAAGACCATGAGCTCGTCGGCATCCTGGAACCCGAACAGGGAGAGGTCGTCCTCGCGCACGATGAGCGCGGTGCGCACCGTGGCCTCGCTGCCGATGCGCAGGGAAAGGGCGTGTTGGGGGGTGACGTTGATGGAGAGACCGATGCCACCGACCTCGATGACGGCGGTGGTTCCGGCGACACCGAGAACGGTGCCACGGACGGAGGAGATCATGCGCCAAGCCTACGTTTGGGGGCCGACTTTCCCGCCGACCGCTCCGCGGCGAGCCACGCCTTCTGCGCCGGGGTGAGCGCCTCCCCGGCGGGGGCGATCGCGGCTCCGCGCTTCCAGGCGTGGCAGAGGGCGATGGCCAGGGCGTCCGATGCATCCGCGGGCTTGGGCAGCTCGGCCAAGCCGAGCACTCGGGCGACCATCGTCGCCACCTGCTGTTTGTCGGCCGAACCGTAACCCGTGATCGCCGCCTTCACCTCGGACGGGGTGTGCAGGCCGACCGGGAGTCCCCGCTTCGACGCGTGGTACAGCGCGATGCCGCTGATCTGGGCGACGCCCATGACCGTGCCGAGGTTCTGCTGCGCGAACACCCGCTCGATCGCGACCGCCGCCGGGCGGTGCATGTCGAGCAGGCGCTCGATCTCCTCGCCAACCTCGAGCAGCCGTCGCTCCAGCGGCATCGATGCGGGCGTGCGCACCACGACGACGTCGACCAGCACCGCGGTGCGATTGGGGGCGACATCCACGATGCCGACACCACAGCGGGTGAGGCCGGGGTCGATCCCGAGCACCCGCACGGAGCTCACCGGTACTGCTTATTCCTCGTCGAGCTGTGCCTGCACGTCGGCGGGCACCTCGAAGTTGCCGTAGACGTTCTGCACGTCGTCATCATCGTCGAGCGCGTCGATCAGGCGGAAGATCTTCTTCGCCGTCTCGAGGTCGACCTCGATGGTGAGACCCGGCACGAACTCGACGTCGGCCGAGTCGTAGTCGATGCCGGCATCCTGCAGTGCCGTACGAGCGGCGACCAGGTCTTGCGGCTCCGTCACGATCTCGAATCCGGCACCGCGGTCGTTGACCTCTTCGGCCCCGGCGTCGAGCACGGCCCCCAGGATGTCGTCTTCTTCGGTGCCGTCGGTCTTCGTCACCGAGATGACGCCCTTGCGGCTGAAGTTGTACGCGACGCTGCCCGGGTCGCCCATGGTGCCGCCGTTGCGCGACATGATGGCGCGCACGTTCGCGGCGGCGCGGTTCTTGTTGTCGGTCAGACACTCGATGAGGAGCGCGACGCCGCCGGCCGCGTAGCCCTCGTACATGATCGTCTGGTAATCGACAGCCTCACCGAGCTGGCCAGAGCCGCGCTTGATGGCGTTGTCGATGTTCGAGTTGGGAACAGAGGTCTTCTTCGCCTTCTGAACCGCATCGACCAGCGTCGGGTTGCCGGAGAGGTCTGCACCGCCGAGCTTGGCAGCGACCTCGATGTTCTTGATGAGCTTGGCGAACGACTTGGCACGGCGCGAGTCTTTGATCGCCTTCTGGTGCTTCGTGGTTGCCCATTTGGAGTGGCCTGACATGCTGAACATTCTACCCGGCGACCGCTGCGGCGCCTCGTCGTGCGATCCGGCCCGTCGTGCCGGTGCTCGCGCCTGGGGGCCTCACCGTTGTGCAGGCGCTCCTGCACAACGACGGCGCGCGCTCTTCACCTCTCCTGACCGCACCCCTCCTGTGCGAAACGACGGAGAAATTGCGCCATCAACGGATTTCATTGGGCGAAAGGGGCCACGTCGACAGAAGCTCCGTCGTTTCGGACGTGTTCCCCCGGGGTGCAGATGAGAGGAAGCGGATGATGCGGGCGCACGCCCCTCCGTTGTTCGGTCACTCCTGCACAACGGTGCCCCCCGCGACGAGTCTTCACGAACGGTGCTTCGTTCGCGAGCGAAGCACCGTTCGTGAAGACTCGGCGGCCGGGCGAGGTCCTAGGGTGGGAGAAACACGACGGAGCCTCATGATGGATGCGCAGATTCTTCTGGCAGGCCCGCGCGGCCGTCGACTGCTGTTCGCGATCGCGCACCGGCTCGATCAGCAGATCTGGACATTCGGTGTTACCGCCGCCTGGGCTCCGGATGACCTCGCCGCCCGCACTGCCTTCTGCGAAGCCATCGCGGCCGTCGTCCCCACCTCGTCTCACCTGTTATCGGTCGCTCTCGAGCCGCACGGACTGGCCGCACTGAACGAGTCCGTGGATCGCGCCATGTACTGGCAGCCGCCCGACGACGAGGACAGACTGCTCGCGCGGGGCGAGTGCATCGAGGCGTTACGCCCTCTGGCGACGGTCATCGCCGCGGCTCCGGAAGTTCCGTGGTGGGACACCCCGTGCGAGCCCTCGTCCCAACGCCTCGTCGCCTTCGACAATCCGGGCCAGGCGAGATCGACCGTGCGCTGGGGCTTTGCCGAACGACTCGAGCACTGGCGCACCCAGACGATCCACGGCGACGAAGCCCGCGCGCCGGAACTCGCGGTGCCGGTGACCGAGCGCATCAGTGGACCATGGTGGTCGGTCCCCATCTTCACCGGACTCCCTGTAACCACCCGCGAGCTGTCCTCCGGTGGCGCCGTCGGCCTCACACTGGTGGAGGATGGATTCGGCTGGACCGATGCCGAAGTCACCCCCGTGGCGGTCTCCGAGAGCGCCAACATTCTCGAGCTCGACGGTCCCGACGATTGGGTTGGGCTGGTCGAGCGCTTTCCGCTCGAGGTGACGCGATCACGGCGCCACGACTGGTGGCGGGCGACCGGTGTCGACAGCCGGTGGTTCATTCCGGACTGGTGCGCAGCATCCGCCGCCTTCGATGGGGTGCACCTGACCGTTGCGGGCTATCTCGCCACGGCCGGACGTGCCCTGCCGGTCGACGGAGGACACACCATGCTGGCGAACGTCAACCCCGATGAGACGTATTGGCTCGCAGACGTTGTGCGGCCGAGTGGTTCGGCGCAGCGTTGGCATCGCGACCGTGAAGACGTTCCGTGGAAACCCGCCGCCGACGTTCCGTGACTCCCCGACTGAGTTGCCCGAATGTGCATCGTTTCGGGCGCTCACACCTGCACATTCGGGCAACTCAGTCGTCGAGCGCGGGGTAAGGCCTAACCCCGCGCGCGAACCTTGCTCAGGAAGTACTCGTGAAAGCGGGTGTCGCCCGTGATCTCGGGGTGGAAGGAGGTGCCCAGAAGGTTGCCCTGTTCGACGGCGACGACCCGGCCATCCGCAACGGTCGCGAGCACGCTCGCCGCTGGCCCAGCCTGCTCGACGATCGGAGCACGGATGAAGACCGCGTGCATGGCGGGCTCCCCCAACTCCGGGATGTCGAGGTCGGTCTCGAAGGAATCCAGCTGTGAGCCGAACGCGTTGCGCCGCACCGCGACATCAAGACCCCCGAGGCTCTGCTGACCCGGGATGCCGTCGAGGATGCGATCGGCCAGCATGATGAGGCCCGCGCAGGTGCCGTAAACCGGGAGACCGGAACGGATGGCCTCCTTCAGCGGGTCCGCGAGACCGAAGGCCCGCGAGAGCTTGTCCATCACGCTCGACTCGCCGCCCGGGATCACCAGGCCGCGCACCTCGGCAAGCTCGCTCTCCCGACGAATCGGGCGAGCATCCGCCCCCAGGGAGGCGAGAACCGCGAGGTGTTCGCGGAAGTCGCCCTGCAGGGCGAGGACCCCGACCGGAAGCGCGTCGGAGGCCACGAGAGTTACCAACCGCGCTCGGCGAGACGGTGCGGCGCCGCGAGGTCGGCGACGTTGATGCCGACCATCGCCTCACCCAGTCCGCGCGAGGTCTCGGCGATGACCGCCGGGTCGTCGTAGAAGGTGGTCGCCTTGACGATCGCCGCCGCGCGCTTTGCCGGGTCGCCCGACTTGAAGATGCCGGATCCGACGAACACGCCGTCGGCGCCGAGCTGCATCATCAGCGCAGCGTCGGCCGGGGTGGCAACACCACCCGCGGTGAACAGCACGACGGGCAGCTTGCCGGTGCGCGCGATCGCGACGACGAGGTCGTAGGGCGCCTGCAGCTCCTTCGCTGCGACGTAGAGCTCGTCGTGCGCCAGCGACGTGAGGGCTGCGATCTCGCCCTTGATGGTGCGGATGTGCTTGGTCGCCTCGGAGACGTCGCCGGTGCCGGCCTCGCCCTTGGAGCGGATCATCGCCGCACCCTCGTTGATGCGACGCAGCGCCTCGCCGAGGTTGGTCGCGCCACAGACGAAGGGAACGGTGAAGGGCCACTTGTCGATGTGGTTGACGTAGTCGGCCGGTGACAGCACCTCGGACTCGTCGATGTAGTCCACCTTGAGCGCCTGCAGCACCTGCGCCTCGACGAAGTGACCGATGCGGGCCTTCGCCATGACCGGGATCGAGACAGCGTCGATGATGCCGTCGATCAGGTCGGGGTCGCTCATGCGCGCAACGCCACCCTGCGAACGGATGTCTGCGGGCACACGCTCCAGCGCCATGACGGCCACCGCGCCCGCCTCCTCGGCGATCTTCGCCTGCTCGGCGTTGACGACATCCATGATCACGCCGCCCTTGAGCATCTCGGCGAGCCCGCGCTTCACACGGCTCGAACCGATCGTCTCGAAATTGTTGGTCTGGGTGTCGTCGCTCACGATTGCCTCTCTTGTGCCTCTGTACGTTTCGAGGCCAGTTCATTGTATTGCGGGCGCGGCCGCCCGCCGATTCGGGTGATGCCGCGTTACGCCTCTGGCCACGCCCCGGCTACCTCGGCCCGGACCTCGCCGAGCAGGCGAGGCACGGCCTTGGTGCCAGCGATGATCGGGAAGAAGTTCGAGTCGGTCGCCCAGCGCGGCACGATGTGCTGGTGCAGGTGCCCGGCGATTCCGGCTCCCGCGATCTTTCCCTGGTTCATTCCGATGTTGAAGCCGTCGCAGTGCGACGTCGCCGTGAGCACCCGCATGGCGATCTGGGTGAGCCTGCCCATCTCGGCGACCTCTTCCGCACTCGCCTCGTCGTAGGTCGCGATGTGGCGGTACGGCACGACGAGCAAATGCCCGGAGTTGTAGGGAAACAGATTGAGCAGCACGTAGCAGCTGGTGCCGCGTGCCACGATGAGCGCCTTCTCGTCCGACATCGTCGGCGCGACACAGAACGGGCACTCGTGCTCGTGCGGGCCAGGGCCTGCCTCGATGTAGACCATCCGATGCGGGGTCCAGAGGCGCTGGAATGCATCCGGAACGGCGGCGAACTCGGCGGAGGATTCGATGCTGACCTCGCCGAAGTCGGCGTCGCCGATGCCTGACTCGGCTCCGTACGCGTCCGCCGCCCGGTCCCCCGTCGATGCCATGCCTAGACCTGCGCCTTGGTGGCGATCGCCGACGTGATCCTCTCGATCGCCTCGGCGACGGGGATGCCGTTCTCCTGGTGACCGTCGCGGAAGCGGAAGCTGACGGCGCCATTCGCGCGATCTTCCTCGCCGGCGATCAGCTGGAACGGGATCTTCTGCAGCGTGTGCGTGCGGATCTTCTTCGGCATCCGATCGCTGGAGGTGTCGAGCTCGGCGCGCACGCCCAGGTCTTTCAGCTGGCCGATGATGCCCGCGAGATACTCCTGGTACTCCTCCGCGACCGGGATGCCCATGACCTGCACTGGCGACAGCCAGACCGGGAAGGCCCCCGCATAGTGCTCGAGCAGGATGGCGAAGAATCGCTCGATCGAGCCGAGCAGGGCGCGGTGGATCATCACCGGCTGCTGGTGACTGCCGTCGGCCGCGGTGTATTCGAGGTCGAAGCGCTCCGGTTGGTTGAAGTCGAGCTGCACGGTCGACAGTTGCCAGGTGCGGCCGATCGCGTCGCGCGCCTGCACCGAGATCTTCGGGCCGTAGAAGGCGGCTCCCCCCGGGTCGGGCACGAGGTCGAGACCGGATGCGACGGCGACCTGACGCAGCGTCTCCGTCGCCTCCTCCCACAGCTCGTCGGATCCGACGGACTTCTCCGGGTTGCGGGTGGAGAGTTCGAGGTAGAAGTCGGTGAGACCGTACCCGCGCAGTGTTTCGAGCACGAACTCGAGCTGACTGGTGATCTCATCCTTCACCTGATCGGGGGTGACGTAGATGTGCGCGTCGTCCTGGGTCAGGCCCCGCACGCGGGTGAGTCCCTGCAGTGTGCCGCTCTTTTCGTAGCGGTACACGGTGCCGAACTCCGCCAGGCGGAGCGGCAGCTCGCGGTAGCTGCGACCGCGCGCCTTGAAGATCAGGTTGTGGAACGGGCAGTTCATCGGCTTCAGGTAGTAGTCCTGGCCCTGCTTGGTCACGTGACCGTCGGCATCCACCTCTTCGTCCAGGTGCATCGGGGGGAACATTCCCTCCCGGTACCACTGCAGGTGGCCGCTGGTCTCGAACAGCGCGCCCTTGGTGATGTGCGGCGAGTTGACCAGCTCATAGCCGTTGGCACGCAGCCGCAGGCGCATGTAGTCCTCGATCTCGGCACGGATGATTCCGCCCTTGGGGTGGAATACCGCCAGCCCAGAGCCGATCTCCTCGGGGAACGAGAACAGGTCGAGCTCGGCACCGAGCTTGCGATGGTCGCGCTTGGCGGCCTCCTCGAGGCGGGACTGGTACGCGCGCAACTCGTCCTTGGTCGGCCAGGCCGTGCCGTAGACGCGCTGCAGCTGCTTGTTCTTCTCCGAGCCGCGCCAATAGGCGGCGGCCGAGCGGGTGAGCGCGTATCCGTTGCCGATCATGCGGGTATTCGGCAGGTGCGGGCCGCGGCAGAGATCCTTCCAGACCGTCTCGCCCGTCCTCGGGTCGACGTTGTCGTAGATGGTGAGCTCGGCGCCCCCGACCTCCACCGACTCGTTGTCGTCGGTGCTGCCGTCGCCTTCGCCGACGTGGCCTTTCAGGCCGATCAGCTCGAGCTTGTACGGTTCGTCGGCAAGCTCGGCGCGAGCCTCATCCTCGGTGACGACCCGGCGAACGAAACGCTGGCCCTGCTTGATGATCGACGCCATCGCCTTGTCGATCGCCTTGAGGTCTTCGGGCGTGAACGGGGTCTCGACATCGAAGTCGTAATAGAAGCCGTCGGTGATCGGCGGACCGATGCCGAGCTTCGCCTCCGGGTTGATCGACTGCACTGCCTGGGCGGCGACGTGCGCCGCCGAGTGGCGAAGGATGCCGAGGCCGGCCGGAGAGGAGATGAGCACCGGCTCGGCGGTCTGGCCGGCCTGCACCGTCGCGGCGAGGTCGAGCAGGTCACCGTTCACGTACATGGCGACGATCTTGCGGTCGGAGAACAGTTCGAACCCGGTCGTGGTCTCGGTCGCCGTGATCGACTCAGCCGTTTCTGCAACGGTGGTGGACTCGATACCGGCGGGCGATTCAGACACGACGAAGGTGCTCCTTACAGGGTGGAAATGTACTTCCAACTGTAGCGGCGCCGGAAAACACGTAAGGCCTTTCGCGCTGGCGCGGTCATTCGCGGCCACTGGTATCCCTGTCGAGCAGGTACTGCGTGGACGCCACCGACACGTGCGAAGTCGCTCCCCCGCCGGCGAAGGCGGAATTGCTGTGCTTGCCCAGCGGCGGACTAGCGACGGTCTCGACGAGTAGCGATGACGAGCCCGAGTGCGGCAGATCCGAACAGGAGAAATGCGATGCCTCGGACGGCCAAGTTCACCGCGTTCTGAATGCCCGTATAGGCATCACCGTCGTACTCGATGTCGTTCGCGCTCAAGAGAAGCACGCTCGCCATTATCACCGCAGCGATTGCCCAAATTACCGCGAGGACAAGCGCCGGGGGCGACAAGAGTGAAACGTGCTGAGGCGTCACTTCAGGCTCACGCGCAGTCGGTTCTTCCGCCTCAGGAATGCTCATCCACTGACCATAACTCACTTATCAGAAATGTGCCGAGATTGAAACTCACCGACATCGAGCCCCGAACCATCCTTTGCTACCAGGCCTGCGGGCGACGAGCACCGACTAGCGGCGCCGGAAAACACGTAAGGCCCCGAACCGAAGTCCGGGGCCTTACTCGTGTGAGCGATACTGGGATCGAACCAGCGACCTCTTCCGTGTCAGGGAAGCGCGCTACCGCTGCGCCAATCGCTCAAGCTATTCATGTGTTGGAGGTGGCGACGGGATTTGAACCCGTGTGGACGGCTTTGCAGGCCGCTGCCTCGCCTCTCGGCCACGCCACCATGATCTGAACTTCAGTACTGCTGTTGCAACAACTACTTCAGCACACTTTATTCAGCTCTGTGTGTATAAGTCGTGAGACTCTTCCTTCGAGCGGATGACGAGATTCGAACTCGCGACCCTCACCTTGGCAAGGTGATGCGCTACCACTGCGCCACATCCGCATTTCGCTTTGCATTTCTGCGTGCGGAAATGACTCTAGCCCAGCCGAGCGCAGAGAGCCAATTCGGCCGCGCACGCCGCGCGTGTCACGCGAATCGCACCTCGTTTCGGCACGGAGCACTCCTCGCGATATGGCAAGATTGTCGAGTCAGGGCGATTGGCGCAGTTGGTAGCGCGCTTCCTTCACACGGAAGAGGTCATCGGTTCGAGTCCGGTATCGCCCACCAGTAAGACGAAAAAGCCCCGGTTCTCCGGGGCTTTCGTCGTTTCAGGATGCCTGCAGCTGCGCGTATCCTCGAGCGAAGGCTGATTCGAGCACCCACGCGGGCCAGCGTTCCAACTCCGCCGCGGCCACCGCATCCGACACTGACATGCCAGCGGCGTGACTCGCCCGGATGGCAACAGCCACTGCCGCCAGTTCCCCCGCCTGACGCGCGACGAAATCGCGATCGACCACCGTTCCGTGTCCCGGGATGACGGGGTCGCTCGGCGAGATCGACTCCAGCAGCCGGAGCAGTGCACTCGGCCACGCCAGCGGAAAGCTGCCGGACCCGAACATCGGTGGACCGGACTGCTCGATCACGTCTCCGAGCACCCAGACCCGTACATCCGGCACGAACACCGCGAGATCGGTGTCGGTGTGCCCGGGGTCAATCGGGATCAGCTCGACGGCCCGGCCGCCGAGAACCAGGCTGGCCTCCCCGCTGACGGCGATCGTCGGAGGAGTGAGCACGACATCCGCCCAGCTCTTGCCCGGCTCGCGGGCAGGGTCCGCCTGCACTGCGGACAGGCGCGGGGCTTCGTACTCCGCGTGATGCGCGGCGATGCGGTGGTGGCCGTAGATCGGGATGCCTCGCTCGGCGAATACCTGATTGCCGAAGGTGTGGTCGTAGTGGGCGTGGGTGTTGATCGCCGCGACGATCGGGAGGGTGAACTCCCGCTGCACGCCGACGACGATCTCCTCGGCCTCTGCTGGATTGTTGCGAGTGTCGACCACCGTGATGCCGGTGGGCCCGATTATGGCAACGACGGAGACATCCTCCGGCTCGTAGCGGCGCTGGAACACGCCGTCGGCGATTTCGGTCCACGCTGAGCTCGACATCCGGCCATCATAGGGAGAGCCCGCTACGAAGGATCAGCATGCAGAGTCTCGCCAGCCGCCTGATGCCCCTCGTGATGACGCTGCGCGGGGCGAAGCGGCGCTACTCATCGGCCGAGCGAACATTGGCGCGAGTGAACGAGCTGCGCGCACATCCCAGATCGTGGGCTCCCCCGCCCGGGCTGGCAAGAAGGGTGCGCATCGAGGAAACCGTGGCGGGCGGCATCCCCATCTACGCGGTCGGGCCGCTCGACGGCACCGCGTCTCGATTCGCCCTGTACCTGCATGGCGGCTCGTACGTGTTTCAGATCGCGCCGCAGCACTGGACGCTGATCGCCGACCTCGCGGCGACCGCCGGCATCCGTTTCACCGTGCCGATCTTCCCGCTCGCGCCTGGCGCGACCGCCGCGTCGATAGTGCCGACGATGACCGACCTAGCCGCGACGCTGATCGCCGAGCACGGCGCTCGCAGCTTCGGGCTGTTCGGCGACTCGGCGGGCGGCGGGATGGCGCTGGCCGTCGCGCAGCAGCTGCGCGACCGTGGGTTCCCGGCTCCGCGCGCGACCGTGCTCATCTCCCCGTGGCTCGACATCAGCGGCACCGATCCGCGGCTCGCCGAGATCGCTCCGCGTGACCCGTGGCTGGCGGTGCCGGGGTCGCGGGCGGCGGGCGACCTGTACCGCGGCGAACTGTCGGAATTCGACCCGCTGGTGAGCCCGCTCTATGGCAACCTGCTGGGCCTCGGACCGATCACGATGTTCAGCGGCACCCGCGACATCCTCAACGCCGACGCGCACCGATTCGTGGATGCCGCGGCCCGCGCCCGCGTCGACGTCGACTTTCACGAGGTGCCGGGAATGATCCACGTCTACCCGCTGCTGCCAATCCCCGAGGCGAAGGCCGCCCGCGAGGTAATGCGCCGCGGGATGCGCTGAGGGGCCAGCAGTACAGCTAGCGCCGCGGGCGCAGCGCGAACCACAGCAGCGCGGCGAGCCCGAATGACGCGCCGCCCACCACCACCACGGCCAGTACCTGCCCGAACAACACCTCCGGCTGACCGGTGTAGATGAAACTCACGTCCTTCGCCAGGAGACCCAGCAACAGGATGCTCGAGCCACCGCCGACGAGGAGTGTCGCGGCGATTCTGCGGGCCGCTCCCGCCTCGGGCAGAAACGCCACCAGCACGCCCGCGACGAGGCCCACAACGAGCGCCAGGGGGGTGATCAGATAGGCAGCGGTCGCCGCAGCCGCAGCGAGGCCACCAAGGGTTCCGAAGACGATGCCGGCGACGGTGTTGCGACGGTGCCGCACCCGCTCCACCAGCGCGGAGGTCGCGAGCGCGGCCGGCGGCATGATCAGGCCGTTCACGACCACGAGCGCGGTCACCTCGTCGACCGCCAGCTCGAGCCCGACCAACCAGGCCAGCGTCGCGGCCCAGATGCCGCAGACGAGCCCCAGGGCACTCCACCCCAGGTGGACCGGCGCCTGGCCCACGCGCGCGATCACGAGGGTGCCGAGGGCGGCGCATGCCCCA
>Ga0247764_1000712_pt1 | contig 11700 bp, 10 predicted proteins | sample UWRJL051202B4_FD_179932 | JGI IMG/M metagenome (GOLD analysis project Ga0247764, IMG submission 179932) | Plant litter microbial communities from Arlington Agricultural Research Station in Wisconsin, United States - UWRJ-L051-202B-4 | ecosystem: Environmental > Terrestrial > Plant litter >...
TACGTGTGCCACCGTAAGCTTTCTCTACGGCCTTGTCGAATACCAATTGTGAGGCAGGCCAAATATCCACGCCAGTACCGTCACCTTCAATAAAGGGTATGGTCGGGTTATTCGGCACGGTAAGTTTACCGTTGCTGATGCTGATTTTCTGATCGCTCATTTTTAAAGAAATTTTATGTGTTCTCGTCTTGTAGATGACTTATACTTTCACCTAACCCGTTTTGGGCGCGGAAAATTAAAAAAATCAAAGCATAATAAACACGTTTAGCGTACGAAAAGGATAAATGGCCAAAGGCATTGACAGGCATTTCGGTCAACAAACGATTTTCCGGCGTCTGTGGTTAACCTTTCGCCAGCAGATCAACATTATTGACGGCTTCGGGTAACAGAAACCCCAGCGGATTCACGCATAGTTTTTGTGTACCGGATACGTTAGTATTGAGAAACCACCTGCACCGACTATAAGCATGAAAACATTTATCATTATATCCCTCTTAGGCCTCCTTTCCGGGTTTTCAGCCCCAACCCCACCATCTCTGATTCCAATGGCTATCGATAAACGGGCAAAGCCAGTTGACACTACAATTGATGATGTCTGTATCTCTGCCGAAGAACGAAAACTTTACGATATGATCATGGAGTACCGCAAGTCCAAAAAATTGCCCATGATTCCGCTGTCCGCCAGGTTGACGCTGGTAGCCCAGACTCACGCCCGTGACCTTTCTGAGAATTATATTTTCGATCCAAAAGGTGAGTGCAATCCTCATAGCTGGTCAAAAAAAGGCCAGTGGACCGACTGCTGTTACACCAGCGACCACAAACAAGCCGAGTGCATGTGGAACAAGCCCAAAGAAATAGCTGGCTACGAAAGCGCCGGATTTGAGATCGCCTATTTCAGCTCCATAGGAGCATCAGCGAAAGAAGGGCTTGACGGCTGGAAGCTTAGTCCGGGCCACAATCCGCTGCTGGTCAATACCGGCACCTGGGCCAAAGTAAAATGGAATGCAATCGGGATAGGTATCTATAAAGAATATGGGCTGGTTTGGTTTGGCGAGATTTTAGATGAGAGCCAAATTGGTAATTGTCAGTAAGAAATCATCCCAATATGGGATGATTTTATAAACAATCGTTGTACTACTACTGAAATGGTGGTTGGCCTGGTATTGGCGAAGGATTGTAAGCCCACAACCTGCCCTATCGAATGCTGCGCTATATATTCAGTATTGTGCCGCTGCAACTGCGCGTGCACTATATTAAAAGACGAGGTATTCCTCTCGGAACCCGGTACAAAGGTAATCGCAAGATTTACCTGTACATGGTCGGGAATTTCTTCGTTGAGGTTCTTTACGAGGGAGATTTTTCTGGTAACGCCGCCGAAGTTGCCGCTATTGTCCCGGGACTGACGCTGACTAATCTTGATTCTTACCTGGAGCGTGAGTTCAGAAAGCGGCGCGAAATCGAATAAATTCTAATCAATCCGATTTAAACGACAAATCCCCTCTTTTTGGGAGGGGATTGTCAGTATATCGATAAAGATCTAAAATCTTATTTGCCGAGCACTTTAAGCATGGTTGCACCGATTTCCGCGGGTGATTCTACCACGTGCAGACCGCAGTCGCGCATGATAGCCATCTTTGCAGCCGCTGTATCTTCAGCTCCACCGATGATAGCACCGGCGTGACCCATACGACGACCTGCAGGTGCAGTTTGTCCGGCGATAAAGCCTACTACGGGTTTCTTGTTACCGGTTTCCTTGATCCAACGGGCAGCTACAGGCTCGTAGTTACCGCCGATCTCGCCGATCATCACAATAGCGTCAGTTTCAGGGTCGTTCATGAGAAGCTCAACCGCGTCCTTGGTAGGCGTACCAATGATCGGATCACCGCCGATACCGATCGCTGTAGAGATACCCAGACCTGCCTTAACGATCTGGTCAGCAGCTTCGTAGGTAAGGGTACCGGACTTCGATACGATGCCGATACGACCTTTCTTGAACACGAAGCCGGGCATGATACCAACTTTAGCTTCACCAGGCGTGATTACGCCAGGGCAATTCGGGCCGATCAGTGTTGCTTTCTTGTCTTTAATATATTTTTTGGCAGCCATCATGTCTTTTACCGGAATACCTTCGGTTATACAGATCACTACCTTGATACCAGCTTCAGCGGCTTCCATTATGGCATCAGCGGCGAAGGCAGGAGGCACGAAGATGATGGATACATCTGCACCGGTCTTATCCACAGCTTCTTTAACCGTATTGAATACCGGGCGACCCAAATGCTCGGTACCACCTTTGGCAGGAGTAACACCACCTACCACATTCGTTCCGTATTCAATCATCTGGCCGGCGTGGAAAGTACCTTCCGAGCCTGTAAATCCTTGCACGATGATGCGTGAATTCTTATTGACAAGTACACTCATGGACGCTTTTGTTTTTTTAGACTGTGCAAAAATAGAACAATAAACCTTTTGACCAAGTCAAATCCAGCTTTAACGCCCGTGTGCGTACGCCGGCGGGGCACCTTACAACCCGCCCCTGCACGCCACCTTATTCGGGTTCGTTCCCGCAACTTTTTGATACTGACTCTGAGCTGTCGGCGCATCTCAAAAGAAAAAGCCCCGACTGCTGTCAGGGCTTTTTTGTTATTTTTTGATGTCCCGAATCTTATTCCGGACCAGGAAGGCTTCATAATCTTCCTTGTACATGGGCACATCCGGCGCCAGCTGTATGGCTTGTTGATAAGCCGTTATTGCGTCTATCAGCAGATTGTTCTTTTCGTAAACTCCAGCCAGGACATACTTGTTAATCGCCGTGGGCTCCTCAACCTGCGTGGATATGTCTCCCAGATTTGTTTTGATACGATCGCGATCGACTTTAGAGGCACGCTGCAGTGTGTATGTTACCGATGCTTTGTTGGCATCGGCCTTCGATATCACCTGGACAAGGACGTTTGTTTCTTTCGCAAACTGTTTGTCATCCAGGTTAACGGTTATGCTGTTGGCCGATGTCTCCTGCTGAAGCAGCACATCGTCAAACATACTGGTAAACTTCACGATATAGGGAGCAGGCAGCTTGTCACTCTTCTCCCAGGCTACTATTACCTCGGGATTGTAGATCTGCACAGGCTTGTTTTCAGAGCGAGGCAAATCGAGCAGCACTTCGTTACCACGGTGCACGGCTCCTGTGGCGGCCATGCCTGTTTTCTTCTCATTGGTGCTGAGGATAAAATCGGTGTACTTATTCAGTACGGTAGTGCCGCCGTTGACCTTACCTGCCAGGTCGGCCACTTTGTATTTGCCCGCTTGTTTCAGCTCAAGCGGCTTACCGGATATGTGCACCAGACCGATGTAGGCATTTTCAGGCACACGGATCTCGTCGGCTGACTGGAGACTTTCGCCTACTTTCACCGCCTGCCAGTTGTTACCTGCCTTGACTTCGTTTTTGCCTTTATTAATAAGGACCTTGAATGCATAAGTCTGCGCAAAGGCCGTATGACTTGCTATCACACTTACGAAAAGGACCAACCGTAAAATTTTCATGACACGAAAGGGTTTTATAAAGATTAAAGTTTACATATATACGTCAGTACCCCAACTTGGTTTTACACAAAGTCCGGGTGGACCAGAGCAAAAATATAAAATCCTCAAAAAAGCCGTCAGGAAGCGGAAAATGATAACATACCCCTTTTGGGTCAGTGTGAGTGCAAAAATCAGTGTGAGTGCGGAGTGCGAGAGCGGGGCATGAGTGTGGGTGTGAGTATCAGGGGAAGGACGAAGGATAAAAAAAATCCTTCCGCTTGGTGACGGAAGGACTTCGATATTGATTTTTTATCTGCGGATGGCCTGGCGAAGCAGGAAGTCGTCGTAGGCTTCTCTGTAGAAAGGGACGTCGGGGGCGAGGCGGATGGCATCCTCATAGGCAGCCATGGCATCTATCAGCAGGTGGTTTTCTTCGTAAAAACCAGCCCAGAAAAGCTTGTTGATGGCGTTTTGCTCGTGCACCTCACCGGCGATAACACTTTGCGACTTACGGATATTTTCCTGGTCGGCGGGCGACAGGCGTTTTACCATATACTGTTTAGAGGCCTGCTTCGCGTCAGCTTTAGAGCGCACTTCTATCAGGAGGGCGTTTTCCTTAGTCAGCTTAGCATCGGTAAGGTCTACACGGTAGCTGGTTTCGGGGGTTTCAAACTTCACCAGCTCGTCCTCGAACATGTTACGAAGCGTGACTACGAACGGCCCCTGAACAGAAGTACCGTCCCAGCTTATGTCGATCACGTTGTTAAAGACACCAGAATACTGGTTATCGGGAAGCAACACCTGTATTGCATAGCTTTCAGCGCCGCGGTGCACTGCCCCGGTAGCGCTAAGCTTGTTCTTTTTAGATTCTGCTGAGTTGTTGCTGAGTATAAAATCGGTGTATTTATTCAGCACGCTTGTGTTGCTGCTTACTTTGGCTGCCAGATCAGAGACTTTGTAGTTTCCGGCGAGCTTGAGCTCCATAGGTTTGCCAGTAGCATGCACGAGGCCGATATAGGCATTGTCTGCAAGTTTCAGCTCGTCGGTGGCTTTCAGTGCGGCGCCGGTTTTTATCGGTTGCCACCCGTCTCCATTTTTCAACTCATTGCTGCCTTTGCTGATCAGCACTTTAAAGGCGTAATCCTGGCTAAAAACGAGATTTGCCGAGACCAACAGCAATGAGAAAAGGACCAACTTCCTTGCTTTCATGATTTTAGGGTTCGAGATGAAACATCAAAATTACTATTTTGCCACTAAGGCATTAATACTTCATTCTCTTTTTTAGTAAACAATTTAAGCCAAAGGCGTGCCAGAGCCGGGCTTAGAACGTTGTGGTAAAACTCAAAACAGGGTCCTGCGGCGGCAATAGCGGCCAGGGTGATCGTTAAATCCAGTTTAAAACCAGATCCTGCGAACAGGTATATTGTAAATCCCATTAGCAGCACAATCTGCAATACCTGCAGCATCAGCGAGACGCTATCAAACCAGAGAGGGGCTTTTTGGTTGATCCAGAAGAACACTGCAATGTTCACAAAACAAAACAAAAACGCAATAAGGTAGTTTTGCCACTCCGCAAGCTCGTTTATGTAATCCTCGTTCAGGATCATCGCCACGATATTGGCATGAACTATCAGTCCGAACATATCCGGATTGGCCCTTCCGGCTACCTTATTATTAAGCGGCGTAAAGAATTTGTCGCTCCATGAAGGGTCGCCGATATAGCTGCCGAGGTATCCGAATATGACAATATTGTCCTTGATCATATCCGGAAGAAATTCCTGTTTGAATACCTGGTCGGTTTCCAGCGCAAAGAACATTACAGGATATTGCGTCGTGCCCAGGTCCTGGCCTTTAAGGTAGCTGATTCGCACGTCCTGCACATCGATATTACCACGGTAGTTTATAATTTCTTCTTCATTGCCACGAGCCAGGAAGCGCATTGTCTTTGCGGAATCGTACAGCATTGCCATTTTAACGGCAAAAGCGTATTCAGGCTTTTCATTTACCTGCATTACCGGCGTAAACGCGCGGCAGATCTTTACATCTTCCTGGTAACGGGCGTCTGTAACCAGGTTGGCGTATCCATGAAATGCATTGTCCTGAAAAACATTGTCTGAAAACTCGATCGAATCGTAGACATTGGATGCTTCGCTTTTACGGATAGCATTTGACGGGTGAAGCTTTGACACCAGCACTACGTTTCCAGCCTGCTGAATGGAGTTACCCAACATTAAATTACCGAGCGTATCCAGCAGCTGCGGGCAACTAACCGTGTCGCGAAGTCCCCCTTCGCAGTTAAAAAAGCCATCGACCCCGATCACACGTGGTTTGAACTGACTGATTATACCGATCTGCTGGGCTATTTCCGCCCGTGAGAGGTTACCGATGTTTACCAGCACGATGCGCTGGTCTACAAGCGGATCCGGACGCAGGTTTGAGAACGCATAGTCCGTCAGCTCGAAATCGGATAACGCCTGGGAAATGGGGTCAAAGGCATTAAACAGGTTGAGCGATGTGATCTTTGAGATGCCCCACATAAAGCCGAAAACAAATATTGTCGCGGCCAGGCAGTTCAGCCAGAATCGTTTCATGGTAGTAGCAGTAGTGTCCTGCCCTAAAAATACTGGGATTTTTAGGATTTTAGGATGGCCGGGATTATTTCATGACACTGCTTTCAGCCCTGTGGTTATGGCTGAGGCCTGTTATGCTGCTTCCTTGTGTACTATATGCCCTACTCTATCGCGGGCTTCTACGTATAGTTTTATTTCCGAGAGCCTGGGCGGCTTTCCGGGATAACGGAAGCTCCAGAGGTCGTTTCCGTGGCGTGTCGCATTTGTTAGTGTCAAGACTTCGCCATTCTGCGCGGCTACACGTAGTGTGACATTCGCAAAATTAAGATCCTTTTTCTGCGCCTTCACGACGACCTCTCCCTTCTTCTCAAATTTCGATGTATCTATCTTCTCTATGCTTCCCTTACGCATAAAATCAGTAATTGCTGCTGTATAGGCATTTGGCACACCCAGTTTCTTTGCCTTTCGTTTATAATGTTCGTATGTGTCTATGTCTTTTAAGGCTTCTTTTGCATAGCGAGAGGCCTCTGCAAAGCGGGAACGATAGATTCGCTGGAGCTCAGTTTCCTTACGCTTCATTTTCCTGCGGTCTGGCGGGTTATATGCCGAGACTATAGTCTTTCCGTCAATTGTTCTAAATATTATTCCGCCAATGAGTCCATTTGCTCCATGCAGCGGGGATGTGGGGGATAGTATTGCCATATATTTATATCGTTTTTGCCAGTGTATATAGTATATCCGTACGGTAATATATATTCAGTATATATTCTCTAGCTAACGGTGGTATTCGAACAGGGGGTTACACGAAGCGGCAATTTTTTTTTGGGGTATCCGGAGATTACTTCTGGTGTTGGAATACGTTATATAGAGTGACTTTTTGTGTTGTGTGCGATATGTTTCTTTTTGAGGGTGTATCGGTTCTGAGGACATCCTATTTCTGGAGTATGAGAGGAGTATGTGTGGAGGGAGTGTGGAGAAACTGTGGGAAATACAGGAATCTGATACGGGGTAAAGGTATGGTAGAAGGGAAGTAAAAGGGAAGTAAAGCTACGGCGAGTGAAACGCGCAAGTGTCCCGAGTACCCGGGACCAACGCAACGGGGTGCAACCATTTAATGACCTTACGCCGGTTTCAAGTAATTAATTTTAGGGGATTGGTTTGTTTGGATAAATTGGTGTTGAATTAATCTTAGGGTCTATTGAAAAGGTTTGAAGCTGATTATTACGTGGCAGGGGTTGTTCGGGGGGACAGAGTGGTTTTGGGGCAGGCCATTACGGTGGTAGAGAGTGCGCGGGCGGAGGACAGGGTGCTGGCGGGCGCTATTGTGAATGGGGTTATGTCGAGAACGGGCGGGGCGATTCGTGTGGGGATCACGGGGGTGCCTGGTGTGGGGAAGAGCAGCTTTATTGAAGTTTTCGGGAAACATATTATCGGGTTGGGGAAGCGGGTGGCTGTTCTGACGATTGACCCCAGTAGCCAGCGGACAGGGGGAAGTATTTTGGGAGATAAGACGCGGATGGAGGAGCTGGCGCGGAATTCCGGTGCGTTTATACGGCCAAGTGCTTCGGGGAGTACGTTGGGTGGTGTGGCGGGGAAGACGCGGGAGGCCATGTTGCTTTGTGAAGCGGCGGGTTATGAGGTTATTATTATTGAAACCGTGGGCGTGGGTCAGTCTGAGGTAGCGGTTAAAAACATGGTGGACTTTTTTCTGTTGCTGATGTTGGCAGGTGCGGGTGATGAGTTACAAGGGATCAAGAAAGGCATTATGGAGATGGCTGACGCGGTGGTGATCACCAAGGCTGACGGCGACAATGTCTCGCATACGCGGCAGGCCATGGCGGATTATAAGCAGGCGCTGCATCTGTTCCCTCCTGCTCCATCTGGATGGACGCCGAAGGTGCTTTCAGCATCGGCACATGCGGGGACGGGTATAGCGGAGGTTTGGGAGACGGTGCTTGCCTTTGATAAGCATATTCATGATAACGGGTTTATTACGGCTAATCGAAGCAAGCAGAATATAAGCTGGATGCATGAATATTTTGATCTGCTGATCAAGAATGATCTGCAGGGGTTGCCGCGGCTTCGGGAGGTTGTTCAGGAGCTGGAGCGCGGGGTTGTTGGGCAGGAGCTATCGCCTTATGCGGCGGCGGCGGCAATGTTGCGGGCTTATCATGAGGCGGTTGGGGTCAACTTGCGTTGACGGGTAAGTCACAGACTTATTCATGATGGGTACCACCGATATTCTCGGGGCACAGCAGGTCTCAGACTCCGCCAGTTCAAGCGAGGGGGTTGCCGGTTTTGAAAGAGAGTCAAAGGCAGTGTGAGTGTGAGCGCGAGGGCGAAGAGTTAGGGAGTGACGGGATGGATGTCCTGGATCCAGAAGGAGGATTCGTTGGTGTCGGGGTGGTCTTCGCGGTGGTGGAAGGCGAACTGGCGTTTGAGGACTTCACCGGGTTCGAAGGCTATGGGGCGTTTGAAGATCGGGCCATCGTAGACGAATACGTAGAACTCGCCGTTTACGCCGCAGGGATCTACGCCTGGGGTGAGCTTATCGGGGAAGTCAATATCAAGGGTTTGGCCCATTTGGTCTTCGGCGAAATAGGCTGTATCGGCGGCACTGAGGAGCGCTTTGAAGCCGAGATAGATAAAATCTTCGAAGAGGATGCGGGTATTGATCTGCGAGAGGGGGAACATCGCTTCAAGGCCGGCGTTGCGGACCTGGTCTTCGTGGAGGCTTTTTTGTTCTCCATCTATTATATCGCCAAATACCACGGCTTCGATTCCGTCGTTAGCGCATTTTTTGTAGTAAGCCTGGAGTGTTTGCGTATAGCTGCGGGTATCTTCCCAGTCGTTGATGTATAATTTTTTAAGTGGTACGCGGATCTGCTGAGCTTGCTGGTCGATCAGCGTTTCGTCGACGCCATACAGACCAGCGCGGCCCTCCTCGCGATGCACGATGGTGAAGATGCTCACGACGTCGTACTCGCCGGAGAGCAGGACCTTATAGAGGGCGAATGCGGATTCTTTACCCCCGCTCCAACTTACCGTTATTTTCTTTTTTGAATCCATAAGGACAATGGCGGCAACCGCTTTTACAACAATACCCACGCTTGCGGTGATAGGCCTCTGTGAACACATAGAGTCCATTCTCCACATAATAATCCCCCTCCTCCAACGTCAACCTTCCTGTATGCTTATCCGGTTCCTTGTTATCGTGTTTCATATTAAGACTGCCAACTTCCCTTTCTGTCACTATCACAACCTTTCTTTATGACGATCAACGACACGTCTTTTATGTCGCCTTAAATTACCGTGCCCGAAGGTAGCAATGTTCGGTGGTAAATCAGAAAAACATTTCAACTTTACCGCTATACGAGGGGGTAACAATAGATATACAGCTGAAAAAACAGTGCGAGGGCGAGCGCGAGAGCGAAAATCTTAGAGGCCTTTTTTCTTTTCACTCATCCTCTTTCCTGTCTCTCGTGGATAGTAGTAGATGGGTTTGAATTTAAAATTTACAGATAATCCTTGCGGCAAACAAACCTTTAATGGGATTTATAGCTTCGATAATGAAGATGCTACCCGCCAGGGGATCACAACGGTCATGACCTAATAACACATTTTGTGGATTGCATTACGCAAAGCAACCGTTAACGGAAGGGTTTAGCCGTCGATGATGTATTATTGCAGTGTATGAAATCTATCATTGTTTTTGTCATGCTTTTGATTGTGGCAGGCTGCCATCAACGGGAGCAAGCGGCACAGCAGCCGTCTGTGGTTCCATCGGCTACCACGTTACGGTATGCCGAAGGATTCCGGGTGTCGTATCAGCAAGGCGGAGTTAAGCTTGTTGAAGTAACGTACCCGTACCAGGGGGCAACGGAGGGTTACCGATACTTGCTTGTGCCCCGTGGTCATGAAGTTCCTGAGCATGATCCACAGACGAAGGTGATACAAATACCTCTTCAATCCATTGCCTGCACATCTACCACGCACATTCCTATGCTGGATTACCTGGGCGAAAGCGACAAGCTGACGGGTTTTACCTCTACACAGTATGTGAGCACGGCGGCGGTGCGCGAACGTATCGACGCGGGTAAGGTTGTTGAGCTTGGGATGGACAAAGACGTTAACCTGGAGCGGCTGGCGGTGTTGAAGCCCAATATACTGATGGGCTACTCTATGAGCAGCGACTATGCGCAGTTCCGGAAGATCGAGCAGCTCGGTGTGCCGGTGGTGATCAATGCGGAGTATCTCGAGAAGAGTCCGTTAGGCCGGGCTGAGTGGATCAAGTTTGTGGCGTTGTTCTTTGACAAGGAGAATGCAGCGGATTCGATTTTCAGCGCTATTGAAAAAGACTACCTGGCGTCAGCTCAGCTTGCAGCCCACGTAGCCAAACGCCCGAAGGTGCTGACGGGTATTGTTTACAGCGATGCGTGGATCGTGCCCGGGGGGAAGAATTATGCGGCTACGTTGTTGAAAGACGCGGGGTGTGATTATTTATGGAGGGACGATACATCGCATGGATACTTACAGTTAAGCTTCGAATCTGTTTTTGAGAAGGGGCATGATGCTGATCTGTGGATCGGGGTGGGTTCGTTCAATTCGTTGAAGGAAGTTGAAGCGGCAGACCGGCGTTATGCGCGATTCAGGCCGTTTAAGGAACGGGCGGTCTATACGTCGAATGCACGATCGGGAGCCGCGGGCGGGAGTGAGTACCTGGAACTGGGCTATCTGAGGCCGGATATTATTTTGAAAGATCTGATCAGGATCGGTCATCCGGAGTTGTTGGAAGGATATGCGTTGTATTTTCATAAAAGGCTGGAGTAGCCGTAATGGTTCGTAAAATGCATGCCCGTAGCGAGGGGATCGATTTCGAACAGGATTTCGTGTGATAGCGGGGCAGTGTGAGGAACAGTGCGAGAGCGAGGAGTATTAGTGTTGTGATGGGGAGAGAGTAACAGGTTGCCAGGGAGAATGCTGGAGGGCGAGGAAGATTTCGTTGTTTTTGTCGTAGAGGATGTAGTCGTAGATGAGGGGGATGGTGGAAACGCCGCCCTGGGTGGTGACGACACCGTATTTGTTTTCACGTTGAACGATGGCGTAGCCGGTGCCGAGATCAGTGACGGCTTCGAAGCGGGGCATGACGAGCATGCGGCCGTTTGTGTCGGCGAGGCCGGTGAGATTTCCCTGGCGGAAGAGGAGGTTTTTGGTGGGGAGCATCGTGATGGTTTCGTAGCGAACGGGTAGTAATAAGCGACCTGTTTTATCTACGGCTCCATAGAGTCCTTTGAGCTTTACTATAGATACTCCGTTTTTGAATAGCGATACTTCGTCGTATACGGGTTGGATGGCGATATTGTCCTGGTGATTTATGAATCCCCAGTGGCCGCGGATCTTAGCGGGGGCGAGCTGCTCGCTGAAGCGCTGTACGCCTTCGTAACGGTTGGCTATACGCAGGCGTCCCTGTGAGTCGACAAACCCATAGCGGCCGTTGCGTTGTATTGCGCGGAGGCCTTCACTTTCTTCAAAGATCCGTTCTACTTTATCTTCGGGATGGACCTGCCGGTCGACAATTACTCCCTGGAAGTCGATCTTCCATATTGAGCCA
>Ga0247764_1000713_pt1 | contig 11695 bp, 9 predicted proteins | sample UWRJL051202B4_FD_179932 | JGI IMG/M metagenome (GOLD analysis project Ga0247764, IMG submission 179932) | Plant litter microbial communities from Arlington Agricultural Research Station in Wisconsin, United States - UWRJ-L051-202B-4 | ecosystem: Environmental > Terrestrial > Plant litter >...
CGATCATGAATGAGACGGCCGAACGCGTCTTCGAGGATTTGCGCGTCGTCCGACGGGCGCTTCCACCTTGCCCATGTCGGCCGAAGACGAAGGCGGCCACACAGCCATGAACACATCACCGAAGGAGCCCCCGACTCGGCGACCGGCTCCGGCAGCTGACGCGGCGAAGCGCCATGCCTTGACGACAGCGATGGATGTCAATACCGTCGGGGCAACGTTTCGGTATGAAACGATTCAGGTGTGGTGACGAGGCGCGATGTTGAGAACAGCGTTGGCAGCTCTGGTGGTAATCACTTTGCCGGTCGCCGGCACTGCGTCCGCTGCTCGGGCCGCGCCCCGGGCGCTGGCGGTCGGCGGGCTGAGCGTCGAGCACCAGAGCGATCCGCTGGGCGTCGACGTCGCCCGGCCACGCCTGGGCTGGATTTCGCCGGCGGCCGCCGCGAAGCAGTCGGCGTACGAGGTGGTGGTGTCGAAGACCCCGACCGGCTCGGGCGACGTCTGGGACAGCGGCCGGGTCGCCTCGGCCCAGTCCTTCGACGTCGCCTACGCCGGGCCTGCGCTCGCCTCCCGCACCCGGTACTACTGGCGGGTCCGCGTCTGGTCCGGCGCCGGACCAGTCTCCGGCTGGAGCAGCACTGCCTCATTCGAGACCGCCTTCGTCAGCGCCGGCGACTTCCAGGGCGACTGGATCGGCGCGCACCGGAAAGCGCCCGGGCTGTCCTTCACCGGCGCGAACTGGATCTGGTATCCCGAGGGAGACCCGGCGAGCTCGGTTCCCGCCGGCACCCGGGCTTTCCGGCGCACCTTCGACCTGCCGGCCGGGGCGCGGATCACCGCGGCCGAGCTGCAGCTGACCGCTGACGACAGTTTCATTGTCTACGTCAACGGCGTGCAGGTCGGGCAGTCGCCGGCGGTCGCGGAAGCCTGGCGGACGGCGTCCACTGTCGATGTCGCTCCCGCGCTGCGAGCGGGTGCCAACGTCATCGCCGTCGAGGCGGTCAACTCCTTCGCCGGCGCGGCCGGCCTGCTGGCCCGGCTGCACGTCGACACCTCGGGAGCACCGCTCGACCTGGTGACCGACGGCGCCTGGAAGTCCGCCACCGCCCCGGGCAGCGGCTGGCAGCAGCCCGGCTTCGACGACTCCGCCTGGCCCGGCGCCCGGGTGGGCCCCGCCTACGGGAGCGGCCCGTGGGGCAGCTCGGTCTCCGTTCCCCCGCCGCCGGAGACGCTGCTGCGCGACGACTTCACCGTCACCAAACCGGTCGCCTCGGCCCGCGCTTACGTCTCCGGTCTCGGCTACAACAAGCTATACCTCAACGGCGCGAAGATCGGCGATCACGAACTCGACCCGGGGTTCACCGTCTACGACAAGACCGTCCTCTACAGCACCTACGACGTCACGACCGCCCTGCGCAGCGGCGCGAACGCGGTGGGGGTGAGCCTCGGCCGGGGCTTCCACTCGATGACCAATCCCGACGAGTGGCAAGCGTCCCCCTGGTGGGGTGAGCCGAAGCTCAAGCTGGAACTCGACATCACCTACACCGACGGGACCAGCCAGCGGATCCTCAGTGACGGCAGCTGGCAGGTCACCGGCGGACCGACCCGCTCGGAGACCCTGTGGTTCGGCGAGACCTACGACGCGCGCCTGGAGCAGCCGGGGTGGAACCAGCCCGGCTTCGCCCCCACCGGCTGGACACCGGCCGTCACGGTCGACGCGCCCGGCGGCACCCTGCGGTCCCAGGCCTTCCCCGCCATCAAGGTGACGCAGCAGCTCAGCGTGACTGCCACCAGCGCACCGGCCACCGGCGTGCACGTCTACGACTTCGGCAGCCCGACGGCCGGGTGGGCGCGGATCGGCATGCGCGGCGCGGCCGGCAGCACGGTGCGGATCACCTACGGTGAGAAGCTGCGGGCCGACGGCACGGTGGACAATGTGGGCGCCTACGGCATGCAGCTCCAGCAGTATTCCTACACGCTCAAGGGCACCGGCGTGGAGACCTACCAGCCCAGCTACAGCTATGCGGGCTTCCGGTACGCCGAAGTCGACACCCCGCCGACGGTGACGCTGGAATCCGTCCAGGGTCTGCGCGTGCACACCGCCGTGGCGGCAACCGGCAGCTTCACCAGCTCAAACGACCTGCTCAACCGCTACTCGACCGCGCAGCAGAACACGATCCTGAACAACCTGCACTCCATCCCGACCGACACCCCGATGTACGAGAAGCGCCCGTACACCGCCGACGGCCACCTCTACGCCGACTCGGCCATCGCCCACTTCGACATGGAGAACTTCTACGAGAGCTGGCTGCGCTCGCACCGCGACGACCAGAACCCGGACGGGTCGATCGGGACCACCGTCCCCACCACGGAGTCGGGCAAGGCGGTCAAGGACCCCATCTGGTCGGCCAGCTTCGTCCTGGTCAACTGGGATCTCTATTGGTACTACGGCGACCTGCCGGCGGTCGCGGAGAACTATGCCGGCATGACGGCGTGGCTCGGCTACTACGAGCACCTCATCGCCGGGACCGGCAACATCTACACCGGATTCAGCTACGGCGACTGGCTCTCGCCGGGCTACTCCTTCGCCCCGGAGGGAACCCAGCTCTCCGGCACCGCCTACCTGTACCTGACCGCGGACAAGCTGGCCCAGCTGGCGCGCGCCCTCGGCCACGACAGCGACGCCCAGCACTTCGCCACGCTGGCGGCCACCATCGCAAGCGCCTTCAACGCCCGGTTCTTCGATCGGCAGGCCGGCGCCTACTTCGACGACCGGGCGGCCGGTTACCGCCAGACCGCCAACCTGCTACCGCTGAGCTTCGGCCTCGTCCCGGCCGCCGACCGCCCCGCCGTCCTGGCCAACCTGGTCGCCGACGTCACCCAGCGCGGCGGGCACCTCAACACCGGCGCCCTCGGCACCAAGATCATCCTGCCGGTGCTGACCGATGCCGGTCACCCGGATCTCGCCTACCAGGTCGCCACCAACGCGACCTACCCCGGCTGGGGATACTGGTTCGGCGAGCTCGGCGCCACCACCATGTGGGAGGAGTGGGGCGCCGGCGCGCGCTCCCACGACCACGCCTTCCTGGGCACCGTCGACGACTGGTTGTACCAGCGCGTCGCCGGCATCGAGCCGGCCGCCCCGGGCTACACCGCGGTGGTCATCAAGCCCTGCCCGGTCGGGGATCTCGGCAACGCCGCGGCCACTGTGGGCTCCCCCCTGGGTGCGGTGAGCTCCAGCTGGAGCCGGGGGCCGGGCCAGTTCACCCTGACGGCCGGCATCCCGGCCGGGGCGACGGGTGCCGTCTTCGTGCCGGCCGGCAGCCGCGCGGCTGTCACCGCCCCCGCCGGGGCCCGGTTCGACGGGATGAGCGGCGGCTACGCGAAGTTCACGGTCGGATCCGGCACCTACGTCTTCCGCTCGGCCGGGTGACCGTCACCGTGACGCGATACCGGGAGTTGACTCGTCGGTGATGCTGCCGGCATCTCCCGGCGGCGGGTTGGCCAAGGGTCAAGCGATGCTTTCCCCCCGGAGCTCGGCGTGGCTTCGGGAGGTTTGATCCGATCTAGCTCGCTGCAAGCAGGCGATACGCGTCCTGCAGGGCCGCTGCCAGGTTGATCGGACCGTGATTCATCAGTGCCCATAGCGCGCTGATCTTGCGGCTGTCTGTCCAGAGTCCGGTGCCGGGCGTGTGGAACGCGGTGACGGGCACTCCGTTCCGTTGAAAAAGATCAAGGTCGAGGTACTTCATTCCGCCGGTTCCGCAAAGGTATGTCCGGGCCTGAGTGGTCGTGGTGAGGTCGGCCAGCCGGCGGGAACGGCCGGGGCGGGCGTTGAGGTTGCTGCTGTGCAGGACGATGCCGTTCCATCCGAGTAGGCGCAGCAGGGTGCGGGTGGAGGCTTCGGCGATGTCCGTGGTGCGGTCGGTGGTCGTGAACTGTTCGGTGAGTGGGCCGAGGCTGGTGCGCAGGTCAGGCCAGTGGGGGCTGGCGCGGTAGTACTGGGTGAGGAGTTGGGTGACGCGGCGGGCGCATCGTTGGGGTTCGGTGATGCGGGCTTGGTGGATGAGGGTGTCGCGGCCGTGGGGCAGGTGGGTGGAGATCGACAGCCATTGCCGGCGGTTGGGGTCGGCGAGGTTGGCGAGGCGGGTCCGGTGCTGGTAGTCGCGGCGGGTGAACTGGACGTCGTCGAGGACGATCCAGTAGTCGGACGCGAATAGTTTGGCCAGGGTTGACAGGCGTGGGAAAAGGTTTGGTTGGTGGATGGCGCAGACCTGGCCTGGTGCCGGCCAGGTTGGGTCAGGTCGCGAGTAGCCGTCGGGTGAAGCCTTGGTTGAGGAGGCGCTGGTAGGCGGCATGGACGTCCTCGGGTACCTCTTGCTCGATGGCGAATCCGAGCTGCGGATATTCGATGATCCGTTGCAGGTCACCGACCAGCATGTTGGTGACCAGCGCTTCGTCGCCGATGGTCTTGACGTAATCGTCGAACTCCAGTGGTTGGGAGGCGCAGACGACCTCGACCTCGGGCCACACCTTGCGGCAGGTGGCGTAGGCGCGTCGTTGCATGTAGGGCATCGCGATCAGCATCACCGAGGTCGCGGGCACACCGGCGGCGGTCAGTGCGGCGCGGGACAGGGTGATGTTCTGGCCGGTGTTCGTTGCTCGCGGTTCGACCAGAATCGCGGTGTCGGGCACGCCCAGGTTGAGGGCGTATTCGCGGAAGTGGACGGCTTCACCGCGGGGAAACCGGTCGGGGTGGGTCGGGTTGATCGCGCCGGTGAAGACCAGGGTCGAGAACAGCCCCGCGTGGTAGAGCTCGGCGGCGTACGCGGGGACGCCGAAATCGTGGCTGCCCAGACCGATGGCCGCGTCGCAGGGGCGCAGCTGGTGGTGCATCTGGTGGTACTTCCAGATGATCGTGGCGTCGTGCCACTGCTCGTCGGTGATGCGGCGTTGCTGGTTGACGTCGCCTGTCAATGAGACCTCCATGGTCACCGGCGCGTGAGGGTGTGTCGGCGGCGGATTCCCTCGATGCTGCGCAGTTGGTGGCTCATACCGTACGGGGCGGCCAGTTGAGTGGCGGCGACGAGAATGGCGTGGCCGGCCTGTTCGGTTGCCGGATCGGTGAGCAGGATGTGCCCGTAGGCGGTGTCCAGGCGCACGCGTTGCAGCGGTGACTGTCCGGTTGCGGTGTCGCGGGCGATGCCGATCAGGTGCAGGGCTGTGCCGAGGTCACCGGCGCCTCGATGGGCGAGGGCGAGTTTCTGGTGGGCGATGGACCAGTCCTCCGGTTCGGTGAGGTCTTCGAAGACGCGGGTCGCGGCGGTCATCACCTTCGTGGCGTAGGCGTGCTCGCCGTTCTTGCTCAGCGCAGTACCGATCCACAGCAGCGCCCGGGCCTGATCACGGCGGGACAGCCGCGGGTCGGCGGCGAGGGCTTCGTAGCGGTGCGCAGCCGCGTCCAGGTGGCCGGCCATCTCCGTGACGACGGCCAGGGCGAGGTCGAGCTGGGCGACGCGGCGCGAGAGATCGAGCTGTTCGAACACCGACCGGGCGCGGACGTAGCAGTGTCCGGCTGACAACGGCCCGACCACAGCGCCTTGGTCGCGCAGCAGATCGCCGCGCAGGGCAGTGGTGCGGGCGAACAAGTAGAGGCCTTTGTCATCGAGGTTGTGGGGCGGGTAGCAAGTCAGCCAGCGCTCGAGCAGGCTGGCGGCGAACGTGAAGTTCTGCCCGCTCAGTGCGGTGGCGCTGCGTTCGATGTCCTCGGTCCAGGACTCGTAGTCCCACGAGCGGGGGTCTGGCAGCGTGGCGGGATTCACCGGTGTGCTGGTGGGGTCTTCGGCCAGCAGAATTTCGAACCGTAGTTGCGTCGCCGGGTCACAGCGGGCCAGTGCGGTGTCGAGGATGGCCTGGGTGTCGGGCCGAGGGACCGTGGCAGCGCCGAGGTGCTCCCATTTGGAGATCGTGCGGACAGCCACCCCGAGATGATCAGCGAAGGTGCGGACGCTCATACGCATCGCGCGGCGTAGTACCCGCGCCTGCCGGCCACTCCAGTGCTGAACCGTCGCCACGACCAGAGCCCCTTTCCGGATTCATCGAAGCACGAGGAGGTGCTGGGTGGTCGGAATGTGCCACGTAGGTGCCACAGCCGGTCATTCCGGCATCCCGCTCGCCGGGCTGTGATGAAAGGGCCAAGCACCGTTGGGGCCCGTGTCAGTCAACAAGGAGTGTGGAGCATGACCAGTACCAACGTCGTCGCGGCCGCTGTCGTCACCGTCGAGCTGCCCGAAGCTTTCGACCCTCGCTGGAACCGCATCCCGGGTATCACCGTGGAGGGCACCACCGTGACCATCGACCCGGCCGAGTATTTCTTCCGGTTCGAGACCTCCACCTGGCTGCTGTGTGACTGGGAAACGGTCGAGGCACAACTGCTGCGGGTCGACGAAACCGCCGACACCGCGCTGGAGCAGATCACCCTGGACTTCATCAAGACTCACGCCCGCTCGACCAGCGACCCCGCCGAGGTCCTGCGGACCGCCTGGCACGTCTACAACTACCTGTTCCGCGAGGAGCACCTCAGCGGCCTCGGCCTGGACGCGGTGACCGCCGACCACCTGCGGATGCTGCGCCAGGTCGCCACCTTCATGGCGCTGAACAAGGTGGAGGACGACGGCCACATCTCCAACGTCGGCCCGTGCTGGTTCTTCCCGTCGGCCACCGGCGTCGTGTTCGACCTCGGCGACACCGAAGGTCAGATGCTCGACGAGGTCTACCATGGCACCTGGTTCAACGAGCACCGCCGGCTGGAGTCCGTGAAGGCCCACGCCGCGCTCGGCGGCCGGCTGGTCCACGGCTGCCAGTCCGTGCCCAACCAGTCCGGCGGTGCCCTCGTCCCCTACGGTGCGTCCCTGGACGCCTTCCGCACCGAGTTGTCGGCGTTCCGCGCCGAGTGGATCGCAACCGTGGACGCCTTGCGCCTGAGCAGCTGACCCACGGCGGATCGGCAACGGCGAGCGGGTGCCGCGCCCGGGCACCCGCTCTCTGCACCAGTCATCTCACCCCCATTGCCGACAGACAGGACCATCCCGTGGACGCGCACGTCATCGACGATCTCTACCGAGAACTGACCCACACGACCGGTATCGCGACACCGGCACGCGAGCCGCTGCGGATCTGGACACTCTCCGGCGTCGAACGGCTTCACCCGGAGGGCGCCGGCACGGTCATCTTCAAGTACGCGGCCGAGCCCTTCACCCGCGAGGACCAAGCGTTACGCCTAGCCGCCGATCACAAGGTGCCCGTCCCGCGGCTGCACGCCTCGGCCCTGCGACACGGCGTCCTGGGCATGATCATGGAAGACCTCGGCACCCCCCTTCGCGACGCCACGATCCGCGACGGGGCGGCCGCCGCCGCCCGTCTGCACGCCGCCGGCGAGGTAGCCGGGCTCGACACACTCGACGAGCAGCGCCTGGCAGCCCTGCCCGAACAGGCACTGCAACGCCTGACCACATTGCAGCGCTCCGGACGGTGGACCGGCGTCGACGACCTCGCCGACATCCTCCGAGACCTCTCCGGGTGCGCGTCGAAGCGAGCGACCGGAGCGGGACTGGTTCCGTTCGGGTTCTGCCACTCGGAGTTCCATCCGACGTCACTGCACATCGGAGAAGACGGCTGGCGGCTGTTGGACTTCGCCCGCGCCTTCAACGGACCCGGGCTGCTCGATCTCGCCTCCTGGCACGGCACCATCAGTGATCCTGACGGCCCACGGCTGCGTGAGCTCCTTGATTCCTACGCCGGTGCCGGTGGTCACCGGCAGGTCTTGGCGGTGCGGGGCGGGCTGCCGGCCGAGCGGTGGGCCCTGGGCTGGCACCGCGTCTGGGTCGTGGCCTGGTTCCTGGACCAGTCCGTCTGCTGGATCAATGATCCGGGCACCGACCCCGTTTACATCACGGCCGTGCGCAGGCACCTGCGCGAAGCCGCAACGTTCCTTGCGCCATGACTAGCACAGTGTTGAACACCGCAGCCTGGCAGGCCCACGCCGAGCAACGCCTCGCTCACCACCGGCCACAAGCCCGCGAATCGCCTACCCGAATGCAGTGGACGCAGCACCCAGGCCTTGGACCCGGCACGAAAATCCTCGGAGATCTGGCCGGGCGGCTCGTCCTGGAGCTCGGCTGCGGCCCAGGACACAACCTCGCCCACCTCGTCGCACGCCACCACGCGATCGGCTTTGGTGTGGACACAGCTGCTGCCCAAATCGCCCGCGCACGGCTCCACTACGGGCACCTCGACGGCCTGACCCTGCTCACCGCCGACGCGGCCGACTTCCTCAGCACAACAGAGCACACCTTCGACGTCGTCTACTGCGTATTCGGGGCGCTCGGCCTGAGCCCACCCGACCCGATCCTGGCCGGCATCCGGCAACGGCTCCACACCGGCGGGACGCTCGCATTCAGCACCACACATCAGCCCGGCCTCCGCAACGGCCACAAGCGCGGACCGGTCACCGACACGCTGGCACTACCCGATGGACAGCGCCGGACCATCACCCGCTGGGCGGCCCACCCATCGGGCTGGACCGCTCTGCTCGCCCGTCACGGATTCACGACCAAGGACCAGCACATCGTCAAACCCGCGCAGGGCCCGAGCTGCCTGATCATCACCGCCAACCCGACCCGAGCGACAGCGAGGAGATCCTCATGAGCACGCCTCACCTGCTACTCGACATCGACGGCGTCCTGATCCCCTTCCCCGACCGCAACCACCAGAGGCCACCAACCCACGTCCGTCACCTCGTTGTTCCGACCGGCCACGACCCCACCGACGCCGTACCCATCTGGCTGAACCCGCAGCACGGAGCGCTCATCAACGACCTCCTCGACACCCACGAGCTACACCCCGTCTGGTGCACGAGCTGGCGGCACGACGCCAACACCCATATCGCACATCGCATCGGACTGCGCGCGCTCGACGTCATCGACCTGCCCCGGCCCGACATCACGACCAGCCATCCCCACGGCTACCTCTGGAAACGCGACCACGTTGCACAGTGGGCGGCCGGCGACCCGCTCGCCTGGATCGACGACGACTTCACCACGTTCGACCACGAATGGGCCGTCCGCCGAACCGCAACCACCGCGCCGACCCTGCTCGTCCAACCCGATCCCTGCATCGGCCTCACTCCGCAACACCTGGACCAGGTCAGAGCCTGGGCCGGCACTCGACGTGACACCAGCAGCCGCGTCCGTACATCTGCTACTCAGCCGCGATCCGCCTCCTCCTCGACCGCACGCCGGCCATGGGCATAGCCTGCACCACCTGCCTGCGGCTTCAGCGCCAGCACCTGCCCGAACTCATTCTCGCCGGGCTGGTCGACACCCACCGCCAAGCGAAGGCGACGGATCTGCCGACGAACTCGGCCCAACTGCTCGACGCCGGCGTCTTCGCCTGAACGGCTTCTGCCGGCCGACGCCGGATAGCGACTGGCCAGCTACCTGAGCGGCTGGTGTCGCCCGTCCGGCGGGCGTAACCTCCCCGGTGTCTCGTCGTGAACGGAAGGACACGTTGGCCGCGATCTTGGGGATGACGCCGGGGGCATTTGCCGATCTTGAGGTGATCTCGCAGCTCGGGCGGGGTGCCCAGACGGTTGTCTACCGTGTTCGCCGGCACGGCGACGAGTACGCGCTCAAGGTGGTGCCCAGCGCCGACGCCGAGCTGGCGCTGGCCGCCCTGAGGCGGGAGGCCGCGCTGCTCGGCTGCGTCGGCCACCCGCTGCTGCCGCGGATCTTCGAGGTCGGCCAGACCTCCGTCGGACCGTATCTGATTCTCGAGTTCATCGAGGGCAGCCCGCTGTCGCACCGGTTGCGCCGCGGGCCGCTGGACGAGGCCACCGCGGTGCGGCTCGCCGTCGATCTGGTGGGTCCGCTGACCGCCGCGCACCGGGCCGGCCTCGTGCACCGCGACGTCAAGCCGGACAACGTGATCGTGGAGCCGGGCGGCGCCGCCCGGCTGATCGACTTCGGTCTGGCCGCGCGCGGCGGGGCCCGCGACGACGACCGGGTCGCCGGGACGCTGCTCTACAGTGCCCCCGAGCAGACCGGCATGCTCAACCGCCCGGTCGACGGCCGCTCCGACCTCTACGCCCTCGGCGTGCTGCTCTACGAGTGTGTCACCGGGCAGGTGCCCTACCAGGCCGAAGACGCCGGTGAGCTGATCCGCCGGCACGCCGCCGCACCGGTGCCCGATGCCCGGGCGGCGGCTCCCGGCCTGTCGGCGACCCTGGCGGCGATCATCGCGACGCTGATGGCCAAGGATCCCGACGACCGTTACCAGAGCGGCGAGAGCCTGCTGGCCGACCTGCGCCGGCTGGACGCGTACCCGGGGGCGGTCTTTGCCGTCGCGACCGACCGGCGGCCCGCCCAGCCGATCGGCCCCACCATCCTGGTCGGTCGCGACCAGGAAGTGATCGAGCTGGGGACGCGCTGGTTGAAGGCCCGGGCCGGGGCCGGCGGGGCCGCCGTCGTCGAGGGGCCGTCCGGCGCGGGCAAGACCCGGCTGGTGCGCGAGCTGACGACCGCGGTGGTGGCGGACGGCGACCTGGTCCTCTACGGCAAGTGCAGCCGCGAGGACCCGGTGCCGCTGGCCCCGCTGCGCGCGGCGGTCGAGCGTTACCTGCGGACCGTGGGGCTCCTGCCGCAACCCGAGCGCGACCAGGCCGTCGAGCGGCTGCGCCGGGCGGCCGGTCGGGGCGGCCCGCTGCTGCGCACCCTGTCGCCGCTGCTCGCCGACCTGGTGCGGGCACCCGAGCTCGGCGAGCTGAACCGCGACGAGCAGTTCGTCAACGCCGTCGCGGCGTTCCTGATCGGGCTGGCCGACGAGTTCCAGGGTGCGGTCCTGCACATCGACGACGTGCAGTGGCTCGACGGGCCGACCCGGCGGGTGCTGCAACGGCTGACCGGCCGGCTGGCCGGCACCCCGATGCTGGTCATCGCGACCAGCCGCGACGACCAGGAGAACGCGGCGGCGCTCGACCGGTTCGGCGCCGACCTGGGTGCCAGCCTCGACACCCGGATCCCGTTGCGGCCGCTGGCCGGCGACGCCGTGACCCAGCTGATCACGGAGCACCTGGGCGCCGTCGAGCTGCCCCGCGAGCAGGTCGCCGAGCTCGCCCTGCGGGCCGGCGGCAACCCGTTCACCGTCGGTGAGTTCGTCCGGGCGGTCTTCGACGCCGGTCTCGTGGCGCCCACCTGGAGCGGGTGGCGGCTGGAGCCGGCCGGGCTCGACCGGTTGGAGCCGTCCGGCGACGCGGTCGACCTGGTGCTGCAGCGCATCGACGGACTCGGCGCGGAAAGCCGTCACCTGCTGGCGGCCGGGGCCGCGGGCGGCCGCTGGTTCCCGGCCGAGCTGGTGGCGATGGTCTGTGGCCTCGACCCACGGCACGCCCGCGCCCTGCTCGCCGAGGCCGAGTCGCGCCGGCTCGTGGCCGCCTCCGGGGACGGCTACCGGTTCCTGCACGACCGGATCCGCGAGGCGTTGCTCGTCGGCCTCGAACCGTCCGCCCGGCGCCGGCTGCACCAGCGCATCGCCGAGGTGCTCGACGCGGCCGTGCCCGACGACCCCCGCTATGTCTACGCGACCGCCCGGCACTACGCGCTCGGCGAGACCGCCAGCCGGCCGCAGCGGGTCTACCTGAGCG
>Ga0247764_1000714_pt1 | contig 11684 bp, 9 predicted proteins | sample UWRJL051202B4_FD_179932 | JGI IMG/M metagenome (GOLD analysis project Ga0247764, IMG submission 179932) | Plant litter microbial communities from Arlington Agricultural Research Station in Wisconsin, United States - UWRJ-L051-202B-4 | ecosystem: Environmental > Terrestrial > Plant litter >...
GGTGGCGCGCGGTACGCTGAAACTGGAGCTCACGGAATCGATGGTGATGGAGAATCCGGAGCACGCCGCCCAGATGCTGACCCGCATCCGCGAGCTCGGCACCGGGTTGTCGCTCGACGACTTCGGAACCGGCCATTCCTCGCTGGCCTATCTGCAGCGTTTTCCGTTCGACACCATCAAGATCGACCAGTCGTTCGTGCGCACCACCAGCCGCGGCACGCGCCCGGTGATCCTGAAATCGATCATCGCGCTGGCGCACGACCTCGGCATGGAGGTGGTGGCGGAAGGCGCGGAGACGGATTCGGATGCGGTCGAGCTCTATCAGCTCGGCTGCGAATACGCACAGGGCTTTGCCTTCGGCGAGCCGATGGACGCCGATGCCGCGATGCGGCTGCTGACGGAAGAGCGGCTGGAGGCAGCGAGCTAGGCGCCCCGCGACGCCGGCGCGCGACGTCTTACCACCAGCCCGGTTGCATCGGACGATAATATTGTCCGCCACCGCGCCGGCGGGTATTGCCGGGCTGGGACGCCGGATCGCGCGGGAAACCGAAGAAGCCGAAGCCGTCGTCATCATCGCTCGCCACGCGGACATCGGCGGTCGGCCGGCGCGTGATGAAGCCGCCCTGGGGCTGGCCACTTAGCACCGCGACAAACTCGGTGCGGTAGTTGGTCTCGCTGCTCAGCGGCTCGTCCGAGACGACGATCGACGACCGCGGCAATACGGTCGGCGCGATGCGATCGAGCACCTCCTGCGGGATCGTGATGCGGTCGAGAGCGGCCTTGGCGTCGTCGGCATTGTCGATCGTAACCGCGGTCCAGCGCAGGCCCGATTCGTTGCGCGCCACTGCGGTGAATACATGGGTGCCGATCGGCCGTTCGGAATTGCGGATCGTGACCGGAACCTCGATAGTCGCATCGAACACGATGCCGCCACCGTCAGGTGCCGGCTTGTGCGTGGGGCGGCGCACGTAAAGCTTCTGTGTCGCGCGGCTGATGTAGATCGAGACCGGCTCGAGCGCGAGCTTCGCCTCGCTTGCGGCTTTGGCCGTGTCGGCTTTCAGCGCCTGCGCGGTTTTGGCGGCCTCCTTTGCGGCGGCAGCGGCGTCGCGCTTCGATTGCGCGTCGGCCTTGGCGGTGTCGAGCTGGTTCCCCAGTTCCGCGGCCCTGGTGGCGGCCTTTTGCCTGCGATCCTCGGCCCGCGCCTTGGCCTCCTCGGTCTTGGCGGCGGCGAGCGCCTTGTCGGCAGAGGCGAGTTCGGCGGCGGCGCGCGTCTTCAGCCCCTCCAGCTTGCGCAGCGATGCCGCCAGCGCCGCGGTGTCGCGCGCGGCATCCGCAGCGGCTTTCTTCGCCTCGGCCGCCGTCCTGGCGGCCTCGGCCGCCTCGCGGGGGAGCGCCTCGGCCCTGGCCGGCGCGGCCGCGATGGCCTCCGGCTTCGGTACCAGCAGCGCCGGATGGGAGAACTCGACCGGCTCGGCGTAGTCGGGGGAGACGATCACCCGCATCCCGATCCGCGTCATGTCGAACAGCTTCTCGGCAAAGCCAAACGGCATTCGCACGCAGCCATGCGAGGCCGCATATCCGGGCAGCGGCCCGCCGTGCAGCGCGATGCCGTTCCAGGTGACGCGCTGCATGTTCGGCATCTCGGCATCGTCATAGAGGCTCGATCGGTGTTCCTTGTTCTTCTCGAGAATGGCGAACACGCCGGCCGGCGTTTCGCGTCCCGTGGTGCCGGTCGAAACCGGCGCCCGCATGATCCAGCCGTCGGCGTCGTAGACCGTGACCTGCTGGGTCTTGATCGACACGATCGCCATGATCGGCTCGCCTGCATTGCGCGGCGCCGTCGCCTCGGTGGCGGGCTTCGGACGCGTCGGTCTCGCCGCGGCGTCGGCGGTCAGCGCCGTCACGGCAGCCATCGCCACGAGAGCCATGGCGGGGGAACCCCAGCGCCGCGTCGCCACGGTGGATCGCGCCGTCGTAGATCGATTGACCATGCCGTGCCCCGGTTGAAATGCCTGTCCGCGCCTGCGCCGATCAAGTGTCGGATTGCGCCCCTGGATCCAAGTAAACGCCGCCACCATCGATGCGGCCAATCGCTCGTTGAAACGAATGGCGCGTTCCGCCGGCTGCTCTCTCAATATACGACAGCCTGCATGGCAGGAAGGTGGTTCGCGGCTGAAATGCAAACGTTCAGTTTGCAGCGAGGCGGCGCCTGATCCAGAGGCAGGTCAACCAGGCACCACACGACGGCCCGTGCCTTAATCCCTGGCCCGCAAGATGCGGATCCGCGTTTCATCGACGAAATTCCTGGTGTCCTGATCGGAGCGGCGGAACAGATTGCGTTCGACGACGAGCGAACGGCCGCTGACGGTCTTGGTGCAACGTTCCCTGAGGTAAACGCCGCCCACCGGCTGCTCTCCCGGTTCGGGCCGGCTTTCGCTACAGGCCCAGCCGTCCGGGCCGTAGCGCGATCTGGCCTGTATTCCGAGGAGAAACGCCTTCTTGCGAATATAAAGGCGCGCTTTCGGATCGGTCTCGATCTGCAAACCGGAGACCTGGCCGGTGTCATCGATCAGCAGGGTCAGGATCGCGGGATGGCCCGCCACCATCGTGCCGTCGCGGCTGGTTGTCGGATCGTAGCCAAACCGGATCGATCGTGTTCCATTCGCGTCGGCAGCACAATCGCGCCAAGCCTTCCAGCCGGAAAGGGTTCGCTTCGGATCCGCCGCGCAGGAGAAGTCGACATAACCGGACTCCGGCAGTTCGGTCACGGCCATTCCGAGGCGAATGTCGCGCAGATCGTTGCCGCCGAACTCTTCCGTCCGTGCCGGAGAGTGTGCGAGTGCGACAGCCTGCCAGGCAAGCAGCCCCGCGGCGACAACGCTCCATCGCATTCGTCTGTCCATCATTGGCTTTTTCCCGTGCTGGCGGTCGCCTGGTCCGGTTTCTGTTCCTGGGCCTTGTAGACGTCGCATACCCGCGAAGTGCTGGAGAAGAAGGTGACGCATTCCGCGTAAGTGGGCTCGCCGGCCCCCTTGATGTGCGCGATCACGTAATCGGCGACGGCTTCGATATCTTTCGGGCGCAGAAATGTTCCGCCCTCGGGCGGCATCTGGGCCCCCGCATCCTGACGGTTCATGCCGTGGCACTTCACCTCGTCGTAAGCCCCGCGCGTGAAGAACGGCATGCCCGTGCCCGGACGCCCGCAGCCAACGGTTTCAATGATCTGCTCCCGCGCCATTTCGGTCTTGCGCAGCGACAGCGCATCACCGCCATAGCCGCCGCCGCCATTGCCGTGCCATTTGTGGCAGCCGATGCAGTTTGCGCGGCTGAACACCGCCTTGCCGGCGCTGGTCGGATCCGAAGCCGACTGAGCATGGGCAGAGGCCAGCATCGAAAAATTCAGGGCGGCAATGCTCACGAGCAGCACGCCCGTCCCTAATCTGCTGAGGATCATCATTGCGTCTCTTGTCGAGCAGGCGGAGGGCCCGCGGTCAGCGGGCCCCCCGCTTTCGAGAACGTCAGAGCGAGAATACGTAGAGCATCGATCCCGGCTGAATTTTCTTCAGTTCGGGCGTCGAATCGATGAACCACTTGTCCCAGGCGCCACCCAGGCCGACCAGGATGGCGACATACTGCTTGCCGTCGACCGTAAAGGTCATCGGCGGTGCGTTGACGCCGCCGCCAGTGTTGAACTCCCAAAGCTTCTGCAACGACTTGGCATCAAGCGCCATCACTTCGCCGGACGGTTGCCCGGTAAAGACGAGGTCGGGAGTGGCAAGCATCCCGCCCAGATTCGGGAACGGGGTTTCCATTTTGCCGGCGATCTTGCCGGTGGTAACGTCGATCGCCGTTACGCTGCCGGTGATCTTGAACGGCTGGCTCGGGCCACCGCCGGTCCAGAACTCGCGAGGCTTCAGTTTGTCCGGCGTGGCAACCTCGACCTTGATGCGATTGCAACTCTCGATCACCGGGATGTACCAGAGCTTCAGGTCCGGATTGTAGGCCGTCGGTGGCCAGTTCTTGCCGCCCATGTTGCCGGGGCAGATGTCGGTTTCCATGTTAGTGCGGCTTGGCGTCACCGACGCGACATAGGTCTGAACGGCCTTGTTGGGGTCATACTCGATCGGCTTGCCGGTCTCCGCGTCGAGCCCTGTGGTCCACGTGACTTTCTTGACGAACGGGAGGCCCCAGATGAATTTGCCGGTGGTGCGATCGATCGCGTAGGCGAAACCGTTGCGGTCGGCCTCGAGCGCGAGCTTGCGCGGGCCACTGGGCCCGGGGATGTCGACCAGGACGTTTTCCGCCACGCTATCATAGTCGTAAGGGTCGTTCGGCGTGTGCTGATAGTGCCACTTGATCTTGCCGGTGGTGGCGTCGAGCGCCAGCGAACTGTCGGTGTAAAGGTTGTCGCCTGGCCGATAGGCGTTATCCCAGTCCGGTCCGGGATTGCCGGTGCCCCAGATGATGGTGTCGGTTGCGGGATCGTAGGTGCCGGTCACCCAGGTCGAACCGCCGCCGGCGGCAGCCGCGTTGTTGCTGTCTTTCCAGGTATCGCTGCCGGGCTCGCCCTTGGCGGGGATCGTGTGGGTGCGCCAGACTTCCTTCTGAGTGGCAAGATCAGTGGCGGCGATCCAGCCGCGGATGCCGTACTCCGCGCCGGCCACGCCGGTTATCGCCATGTTCTTCACGATCAAGGGCGCACCGGTGATGACCTCGCCCTTGTCCGGGTCGGCGACGGTACGCTGCCATGCGACCTGGCCGGTTTCCTTGTTGGTCGCGATCAGCCGGCCATCCAGCGTGTGGGAAATGACCAGATCGCCCCACAATGCGACGCCGCGATTATCGACCCCGCAGCACGCCACCGCACCGGCCCAATCCCGGTCCGTCTTGGGATCCATCTTCCAGACCAGCAGGCCGCGACCGCCATGCGCGTCGATCTTGTAGACCGAGCCCCATCCATCGGTAACGTATAGAAAGCCGTTCTCGGCAATCGGCGTGCCTTCCAGCCCACCATGGCTCCAGATGCCGCCGCCCTCGATGCCGCCGAGATGCATGGTCCAGGCGACCTTCAGGTTCTTCACATTATCCCGGTTGACCTCTTTCAGGGTGGAGAACCGGTGCGCCGAGTAATTCTGATGATGATGGAGCCAATTGCCCGGCTCCTTGTCGACGTTGAGCAGACGCTCCTGATTGACCTCGTCCGCGGCGGAGACAGGCAGTCCGCCCATCACGCTTGCGGCAGCGCCTGCTACGGCAAGCAGGCAGGCTCGCGTCAACATTCTTGTGTGACCTGAAGATCGCTCCATGAGTAGTGCCCTCCCTGTTGGCAAGTTGTTGTGGCAGTTCATGTTGGATTGAAAGTCCGGCATATCCGGGCGTTGCGCTGACGAGCTTCATTCAGCGGCGTCATCAGTCCGCTGTCGCGATCACGGCTTGCGTGAAATCTGCACCTCCGTCTCCCTGGTTCCCGCTTTCTGGAAAACGACGGCACATGTGAACGTCTCGCCGTCGGCAAGCTTCTGCCGCGTCTGCAGCAGCATCACGTGATATCCGTCCGGCGTGAGTTCGATCGTCCTGCCCTCTGGAACTGGAATCGACTTGATCTCGCGCATGGCAGGCGCGCCCTCGCCGCGATCGACGGTGTGCTTTACTGAGAAATTCGCGAACGGACAGCGCACGCGCACCAGCGCGTCGGCTGCGGTCGCATCGTTTCTGATCGTCATCAGCAGCGGAAGATCGGTCCCGATCTCGTCGGAGGCGGGCACCCGGGCGTTTGTCACCTGCAGTGCGTCGCCGGCAGCAGCGAAGGCCGGCGTCAGCGCGACTCCAGCAGCCAGTCCAAGCGCGAGCAACAGTGATATGCCGGGCAACCCGGTCAACGCCGACCGATCAAGAGCCGGATTGAGAGTTGATGTCGCGATGGCGGTCATCGGCTAACGTCGCAGCCATCAGAGACTGAAAGGCGTGGGACGCCCAAACGACCATGTCGTCCGAATCATCAGCGCCATCCTCCCGCGAACGATTTTTCTTCTTGCGTTTAAGTTGCTGCCCAAATTGCGGCGGCGATAGGGCCGGCGTCCGGAAAATGATTGCAGTGAAAAATTCGCCTGGCGTATTCGATACCAACCGCTCTCATGTCAGGAACATGCAACGCGGCATGAACCGGTGCGATGGGTGCGGCGCGTTCACCGCCGCACCGGCGTCTTCTTGAACCTGACGCTCTTGCCGTCCGCCTGCCGCGTCGCGATGTAGCCGGCCTCGAGGCAGGCTTCGCGCTGCGGCATTTTCTCTTGCGGGCTGCGCAGCGTCTCCCACCAGGACGCGCGATGCGCGGCGCGCGGCAAGGCGGCATCGATGATCTCCTCGATCTGATCGAAGCTCAGCACGAATTCGGGAAGTTTCTGCTTCTTCAGATAGTCCCGCAGCAGGTCGTAGTCGGTCACCCTTGTCTCCAATGGCGATTTGCAAAAAACCGTCGCACCCGGCAACCAACGGTTAACTGATTATCTTATCGCTGTCGCCGTTTAAGGCCGCAACAACGTATCCGGATGCATACCGCAAGGCGTGGAGCAGTCTATGCCATTCGGGCGGCTAAGCGACGTAGCCAGAAAAGGCTGGTTCAGGAAACACTCCGACCGCCGGCCCTGGCGACTGTCGGCAAAGGTCCTGATCGCGTCGTCGATCGCGACCGTGATCGGCTTCTCCGCGATTTGCACCAGCGTCATGCTCGACATGCGCCGCGGCGAGGAAGAACTCGCTCGCCAGACCCTGGAAAATCTTGCAGCCGGCATCGATGCCGACATCAGCCGCAATATCGAGCTTTACGATCTGTCGCTGCGCGCCGTCGCCAGCAGCCTGGTGATGCCGGAGATCAAGGGCGTCAGCAGGGAGATCCAGCACCTGATCCTGTTCGATCACGCCGCCACCGCCAAGCATTTCGGCGTGATCCAGGTGTTCGACGCGCAGGGCAAACTGACGCACGATGCGGCAAGTCTCGATCCGGTGCCGGAGAACCGCGGCGACGAGGAGTATTTCCAGGTCCACCGCGCCAATCCCGATCTGGGCTTGTACATGAGCCGCCCGATGTTGCGCCGCGGCGCTTATTCGGTCGTGCTGAGCCGGCGCATCACCGATGCCGAAGGTGGTTTTCTTGGTGTCGTGGTGGGCTCGATCCGTTTCACTTATTTCCATGACCTGTTCGGCCGGCTCACCCTCAACCCCGGCGATACGATTACCGTGGTGCGCCGCGACCGAACGATCATCATGCGGACGCCGTTCGACCTTGATGTGATCGGGAAGAACCTGACCGAGCGGCCAGACTGGCGCGCGGAAAATCTGAAGGAAGGCGCGGCCTATGCCGGCGTCGGTCCGGTCGACCCGACACCGCGGCTTTACGTTCGAAGCAGCAGCACGGGCCTGTTCTTTGTCGTGGTCGGAAAGCCGCTGGCGAGCATCCTGAAGCTTTGGCACCGCGAAGTGCTGCGGATCGGCGCGATCATGCTGGTGCTGGTCGTGTTCGCGGCCGGCACCACGCTGTTCCTGGCGCGCGAGATCGGCCGCCGCGCGGAGGCGGAAGCGAAGCTCGAGGAACTCGCGACGACGGACGCGCTGACGGGGCTGAAGAACCGGCGCAAGTTCGATTCCGAAATCGATCTGGAATGGCGGCGGGCGGCGCGCAGCGAGACCCCCGTCGCGGTGCTGATGATCGATGCGGATCACTTCAAGGCCTACAACGACACCTATGGCCACCAGGCCGGCGACCAGGTGCTGGTCGGCATCGCGATCTGCATTTCCGACTCGGTGCGGCGGTCGGGCGACTGTCCGGCACGCTACGGCGGCGAGGAATTTGCGGTGCTGCTGCCGGGCCTGTCCGCGGTCGAAGCGTTCGCCGTCGCCGAAACCATCCGTCTGAAGGTCGGACAGTGGGCGGAGGATCCCGGCGTGACGACCGTCAGTATCGGTGCGGCGAGCATGACGCCCACCGCGGCGGTCGACTGGTCCCGTCTCATCGAAGCGGCCGACAGGGCGCTCTACGCCGCCAAGGCCAACGGCCGCAACCAGTCGGTGCTCGCCGCGATCCCATCCCTGGCGCTGGTTGCGTAGGGCAGTGTTGTCGTCATGCCCGCGGAGGCGGGCATCCGGTACGCCGCGCGGCGTCGGATCGATTACTGGCGCCGCGGCATACTGGATCATCCGCCTTCGCGGATGATGACAGCGGAGAACACTGACCGAGCGCGTTTCCCCCGCTCACTTCTCCAGATACTTCTTCATCTCGGCCCGCAGGCCGTCGCGCAGATCGGCGCGGGCCATGCCGTAGGCGATGTTGGCGCGCAGGAAGCCCGGCTTCGAGCCGCAATCATGCCGCTCGCCCTCGAACTCCACGCCGTAGAAGCTTTGCGTCCTGGCGAGGGTCTTCATCGCGTCGGTGAGCTGAATTTCGTTGCCCGCGCCGCGCTCCTGGGTTTCCAGGATCTTGAAGATTTCCGGCTGCAGGATGTAGCGTCCGGTGATCGACAGGTTTGACGGCGCCGTGCCTTTCGGCGGCTTCTCCACCATGCCGTCGACCTCGAACATGTTTTTGGCGAGCCGCTTGCCGACGCCGCAGATGCCGTACTGATGGGTGAGATCGTCGGGTACCGCCTCGACCGCGAGCAGGTTGGACTTGCCGCCGAGCTTTTCGGCGGCCTCGATCATCTGCTTCAGGCAACCCGGGCTGTTGAGCACCAGTTCGTCCGGCAGCACCACGGCAAACGGCTCGTCGCCGACGATGTCGCGCGCGCACCACACCGCGTGCCCGAGGCCGAGCGGCGCCTGTTGGCGGGTGAAACTCGTCGCGCCGGCTTCGGGCTGGTCCCGCGCCAAAATCTCCTGCTCGGCCTTCTTGTTGCCGCGCGCGGCCAGCGTGGTGTCAAGTTCGAACATCCGGTCGAAATGATCCTCGATCACGCCCTTGTTGCGTCCGGTGACGAAGACGAAATGCTCGATCCCCGCTTCCTTGGCCTCGTCGACCACATACTGGATCAGCGGCTTGTCGACGATGGTCAGCATTTCCTTCGGCATCGCCTTGGTGGCGGGCAGGACGCGGGTGCCGAGACCGGCGACCGGGAAGACGGCTTTACGGATTTTCATGGGGTGTCGGAGGCCCTGGAAATGAGGAATTTTGGAACGGGGAAAACACTTAGATTGCACGTTGGTAGCGGGTTTGCATCCCCCAACAAAGGCGGATGTATGATGTCAATTGTTTCGCCTCCCCTTGCGCTGGGCCGGGACGGCGACGAAATTCCGCCTCTGTTAAGCTGTTGGAAACCGTGGCAGGGCCTTCTGAACCGGGGTGAGAAGCATCGGACGGAGATCGAATGGGTTTGCCTGAACGAGCGATGATCAATCGAGCTGGCGCGATCATAATCGCGGCGGCGCTGGCATGTTCCAGCCAGGCCGTCTTTGTCAGATCGTCCCACGCTCAGTCTTCCGGCAACGGGATTTCGAACTTTCTGGGCAACATGTTCCAGGCTCCAAAACCGGGTGCGGCGCCGCAGGCGGCGCCCGGCCCGGACGGCGGTCCGCCGCCCTGGAGCGGCGAGGACGGCGCCTCCGGCCACCCGCTGATGACCGCCACCGCGATCCGGGAAGCGGCGGCGAGCTTTCAAAATTGCGTCGCCTCGATGTGGCCTGATGCCGCACGGCGCGGCATTACCCAACCGAATTTCGAACGCTTCACCGCTGGCCTCGCACCCGATCTGCGCATCATGGACCTGATGGATTCGCAGCCCGAATTCACCAAGTCGATCTGGGACTACCTCGACATCCTCGTGAACGACAACCGCCTCGCCAAGGGTCGCGAGGTCCTCGCGAAATACAGGCCGCAGTTCGACGCGGTGGAGAAAGCCTACGGCGTCGACCGCTACGCGATCGCCTCGATCTGGGGCATCGAATCGAACTATTCGACGCAGATGGGCGACCGCAACGTGGTGCAGTCGACCGCGACGCTGGCCTGCGTCGGCCGCCGGCAGGCCTATTTCAAGGACGAATTCCTTACCGCGCTGGAAATCCTCAACCGCGGCGATCTGCGTCCCGAACAGATGCGCGGCTCCTGGGCCGGAGCGTTCGGGCCGACGCAGTTCATGCCGACCGCCTTCAAGCGCTACGCCGTCGATGCCGACGGCGACGGCCGCCGCGACGTTGTCGACAACCCCGCCGACTTGATCGCCTCCACCGCCAACAACCTCAAGAAGGACGGCTGGCAGGCCGGGCGGAGCTGGGGCTACGAGGTGGTGCTGCCGGAGAGCTTTGATTTCATGCTGGCGGACAAGGCCAAGGCGATGACGATCGCGCAGTGGCAACAACAGGGAATGAAGCGGGCCGACGGCAAGCCGTTCCCGGACGCCGCCGAGAAGGCCTATCTCCTGGCGCCGGCCGGCGCGCAGGGCCCCGGCTTCCTGATGCTGCAGAATTTCCGGGTGATCATGAAATACAACCCGGCGGAGGCCTATGCGCTGGCGATCGGCCACTTTGCCGACCGGCTGCGCGGCGGGCCGCCGTTCGTGCAGCCCTGGCCGCGGCAGGAACGGGTGCTGTCGCGCGCCGAACGGCTGGAACTGCAGCAGCTTTTGTCCCAGCGCGGCTTCTACCGTGGCACACCGGACGGCCAGTTTGGCGGCCAGACCCGGGAGGCGCTGCGTGGCTTCCAGGCCTCGATCGGGACGCCGGCGGACGGATTTGCCTCCTCCGACGTCCTGGAGCGGCTGCGGGGGCGCTAAAGGTCCGATTTCGGGCTGAAACCATTCCCGAAACCACGATTCGGCAGAAGTGTTGACGGCCAGGGCGGAACCCCGATTTATGCGGAAAATCTGCCCGCTTGCGGCCCGATTCCGCTACTATATTTGCCATATCATGATCGATTGCGACCGAGCCGTATGCGACAGCCAAAATCCTTCTTGCGCGTGTTCACCGATACCGGCCCGCTGGCCGTGCTGGCGGTTGTCATCGCGCTTCTGATCGGGATCGCGGGTCCAGCTTCCGCGCAGTTTTTCAATTTCGGCGGATTCGGCGGCCCGCCGCAGCGCCAAGCGCCGCAACGCGGTGGCGGCGGCGGATGGTTTGGCGGCGATTTCTTTCAGCCGTTCCAGCAACAGCCATCTCAGCAGGCGCCACGCCAGGATTTCTCCCGTGCGCCAGGGCCGGCCAAACGCGACGCAGTGGCCGAGCGTAACGTACTGGTATTGGGTGACGCCATGGCCGACTGGCTGGGCTATGGCCTCGAAGACGCCTATTCCGAACAGCCCGACATGGGCGTGATCCGCAAGCACAAGACCATCTCCGGCTTGATCAAGTATCAGCCGCGCGGCGAGCCCGCCGATTGGGCCGCGGCGGCCAAGGCCATTCTCGCCACCGAAAAGCCTGACGCCATCGTCGTCATGCTCGGCCTCCACGACCGCGTATCCATCCGCGAGGCTGCGCCGGAAAAGAAGATCGACAAGAAAGACGACAAGAAGGACGCACGCGCCAAGCCAGGCGATGCAAAGCCGAAGCCCGAAAGCGCGACGGATGCTGCCAAGGCCGATGCTGCCAAGGCTGATGCTGCCAAGACTGATGCAAGCAAGACTGATGCAGGCAAGGCTGATGGGACCAAGGCCGACGCTGCCAAGACGGATGCTGCCAAGGCTGACGTCGCGAAGGCGGACGTC
>Ga0247764_1000715_pt1 | contig 11677 bp, 6 predicted proteins | sample UWRJL051202B4_FD_179932 | JGI IMG/M metagenome (GOLD analysis project Ga0247764, IMG submission 179932) | Plant litter microbial communities from Arlington Agricultural Research Station in Wisconsin, United States - UWRJ-L051-202B-4 | ecosystem: Environmental > Terrestrial > Plant litter >...
GGCGACGACCTGGTCGCCGCGCTCGAGTCCTACAACCGGCTGCGCCGTCCCCGGACGGCCGGCGTGGTACGCCAGACCCGGCGCATGGCGGCCGTGGTGCAGGCCCGTGGCCGGCTGGCCCTGCGCGCCCGGGACGCCGCGCTGAGCCACCTGCGCCCAAGGCTGCTCGAACCGCCGGACTGACCCGCACCGATTTCCCGAAGAGGGCCGCGATCAGGCTGGGGCGTCGTTACGATCCCCGCGTGCTCCTCGATCTCGCCGCCGTCGCGGCCCTGCTGGCCTCGGCTCCCACCGAGCCCGCGCCCGCGAACGTCCACCTCGCCTGGGTCTCCGCCGCCCACGAGGAGTTCGCGGTCACCTGGGCCGAGACCGGTGAGGTCCGCAACAAGATCGACCTGCTGGCGCCGGACGGCACCGCACTCGCGATCGCGAGCCGATTCACCGAGCCCGGCCAACCCGATCGCGTGACGATCGGGACGAGCGGGCTCTTCGGCCAGAGCTTCATCGTGCGGGTCACCGTCGTCGACGCCGCCGATGACGAGCTCAGCGGGCCGGCCGACTCGCCCGAGTTCGACACCGACCGCACCGCGCCGCCGGTCATCACCGGTGCTGTCCCGCGCGTCGATGGCTCGATCGTCCTGACCTGGATGCCGGGCCGGTACCTCGACCCCAACCCCGGCGACCCGCTCGATCTGCCGGCCGAGGAGCCGCCGCGCTACGTGCCGGTCGCCTCCGCGCCCACCATGAACGATTACTACCCGGTCGGTCGCGAGGTCCGCGGCGCGGGATCGCTCGTGATCAAGGACCGGCCGGCTCCGGTCTCCGTCGGCCTGCGGAACGTGCCGAACGAGTGGTACGGCTACGGCGGCGCCACCGTGAAGATCAGCGGTGCCAAGCTGACCGCCAAGATGCCCTCGGCGGCGACGATCGGCGGCCGGCTGACCGTGACCGGCACCGCGACCGAGGTCCTGCGTTACTGCGACCCGGGCCCGTGCTGGACCGGCGACCGGCCCGGCAAGGACCGTGCGCTGAAACTGCAAACACGCACGGGCCTGAAGTGGCGAACCGTCGCCACCACCAGGGCGCGCGCCGACGGCACATACAGGTTCACCACCGCCTTCGCGGCCACCGGCGACTACCGGGTCGTGGCCCCGCCCGTCGCGTGGAAACCGGACGATCGAGGCCTCGCGTACGTCGAGACGGCCGCGCGAACCGTGACCGGGAAGGCGGACGACGCGGCCGGCCTGCCGATCACCGGCACGCCTGTGATGCGGATGGCCGTGGCGGGTGGGCTGCTGGTCGTGCTGGGCGCCGTGTTCGCGGTCGCCGGTCGGCTGCGACGGCGCGGCGGGAGCTGACTCGGCGGGAGCTGACTCCGGCGGTCGTTGATCACGGCGGTCGGCGGTCGACGGCCGTCGCGGCTCAGAGGGACGAAGTCTCCGGTTCCCCGATGCACGCGGTGCCGATCCGGCGGAAGCCGACCTTGGTGTAGAGGCGGGCCACGTCGTCGTCGCCGGCCGACAGGAACACCGTCTGGACGCCGTCGGTGAGTGCGCGGCGGGCGAGCGCGGCCGTGAGTTGCGACGCATAACCGCGGCGCCTGGCCGTCGGGAGAGTCGCGACACCGGCGATCTCCGCCACTTCGCCGGAGCGCATCACCGCACCGGTGGCGAGGATGCCGTCGGGGGAGTCGACGACGGCCGTGTAGTAGTCGCCGGACCGGCTGCGTTCCTGCTGGCTGGCGATCAGGGCCGCACTCAGCTCGGGGGCCGCGGCGTCCCTCTCGGCCGGACCCGCCGGGGCCGTGAGCAGCGCACCCTCCATCGCCGAGCCGATCGTCGCCGGTGCGCCGAAGCCCAGCTGGGCGACCGCGCGGGAAGCGGCGAGCTCGGCGGCGAAGGCGTTCGCGGACGGGTCGAGGAAGCGGATCGTGCCGCCGGTGACCGGCAGATCGGGCACGAGCGCGGCCGGGTCGAGCACCAGCAGCGGGGCCAGAAGCACGCCGAGCCCGGCCGAGCGGGCGACGGCCAGCAGGTCGGGAGTGGTGTCGTGCACCCACTCGAAAGCCTCGGGAGCGCCCAGCTCTCGTTGCCGCTGCCGGACGGCGGTAATATCGGCGGCAGAGGGAGTGTCCGACCCTATCGAGGGGCGGGCATAGTAGGGCCAGCCTTCGCCCTCGCGGACGAAGAGCACAAGCCCGCCGAACTCCTCGGCTCGTGCGTAGGGCCGGGGCAAGGCGTCGTAAAAACGCTCGAGCCTGACGAAGACGTCGGAATCCTGTTGCGCCACCGCGCGAGACTATCCAACTATCGCGGATATCCGGCTACCCCATTACGCCACGATGGGGGATTGAAGCCCGTTCCAAGTGTGATCCATCTGAACTGGCGGAGACCGGTACCCCTTACCGTAGACTCTAGGAACTTTGCAGGGCCGACGTCGTCCCGACCTTGAAATGAAACACCAGTGACGACAGGAGGCCCGGTGGCTTTTCCGCACCCCCAGGGGCAGAATCTTCCCGCGGCGGAAAACAGAAGGCAAGACCGCGGGTTGTACGACCCCGCTTCGGAACGCGACGCCTGCGGTGTGGCCTTCGTGGCCGACCTCCACGGACGGCGTTCCCACGATGTGGTCGCCAAGGGTCTGTCGGCGCTGATCCGCCTCGACCACCGGGGCGCGCGGGGCGCCGAGTACAACACCGGCGACGGCGCCGGGATCATGATTCAGATTCCGGACGAGTTCTACCGTGCCGTGTCGGGCTTCGAGCTGCCGCCCGCCGGTCAGTACGCCACCGGCCTGGTCTTCCTGCCCAACGACGGCGCCGAGCGCGAGCGGGCCGTCAAGGTCTTCGAGAAGTACGCCCTGGTCGAGGGGGGCGACATTCTCGGCTGGCGCGAGGTCCCGGTGCGCCCCGACGGGCTCGGCCAGACCGCCGAGGATGCTCGTCCCGCGATCCTGCAGGTGTTCCTGGGCGCGCACCGGCTCACCGGCTCGGCGGCCGGCCCGGCCGGGCAGAAACTGAGCGGCATCGAGCTCGACCGGGTGGCGTTCACCATCCGCAAGCAGGCCGAGCGTGAGTCGACGCAGCGCGGGGTCGGCGCCTACTTCCCGTCGCTCTCCGCGCGCACCATCACGTACAAGGGGATGCTCACCCCCGACCAGCTTCCGGCGTTCTTCCCCGACCTGGTCGACGACCGCGTCTCCAGCGCGATCGCCCTGGTGCACTCCCGCTTCGCCACGAACACCTTCCCGGCGTGGCCGCTGGCCCACCCGTACCGGTTCATCGCCCACAACGGCGAGATCAACACGATTCGCGGCAACAAGAACTGGATGGCCGCTCGCGAGGCGCTGCTGCAGTCCGAGGTGCTGCCCGGCAGCATCCGGCGGCTCTTCCCGATCAACACGCCCGAGGCGTCCGACTCGGCCAGCTTCGACGAGGTGCTCGAACTGCTGCACCTCGCCGGGCGCAGCCTGCCGCACGCCATGCTGATGATGATTCCCGAGGCGTGGGAGAACGACCTGGGCATGGAGCCGAAACGGCGCGCGTTCTACCGCTTCCACGCCAGCCTGATGGAGCCGTGGGACGGTCCGGCGTCGGTCGCGTTCACCGACGGCACGATCATCGGCGCGGTGCTGGACCGCAACGGCTTGCGCCCCGGCCGCTGGTGGCACACCTCCGACGATCTGGTCGTGCTCGGCTCCGAGGCCGGCGTGATCGACCTCGACCCGGCCACCGTCGTCGCCAAGGGCCGCTTGCAGCCGGGCAAGATGTTCCTGGTCGACACGGCCGCGGGCCGCATCGTGCACGACGACGAGATCAAGACCGAGTTGGCCGCCGCCGAGCCGTACGACGACTGGCTGCACGCCGGCCTGATCCAGCTCGACGACCTGCCCCCGCGCGAGCACGTCATCTACACGCACGACTCGGTCCTGCGCCGTCAGCAGGTCTTCGGCTACACCGAGGAGGAGCTGAAGATCCTCGTCGCGCCGATGGCCCGCACCGGCGCGGAACCGCTCGGCTCGATGGGCACCGACACCCCGATCTCGCCCCTGTCGACCCGGCCACGGCTGCTCTTCGACTACTTCCACCAGCTTTTCGCCCAGGTCACCAACCCACCGCTGGACGCGATCCGCGAGGAACTGGTGACCAGCCTGGGTACCACGATCGGGCCCGAGGCCAACCTGCTCGACCCGGGACCGGCGTCGTGCCGGCAGGTCGTCCTGCCCCACCCGATCATCGACAACGACGAACTGGCCAAGCTGCTCTCGATCGACGACGACGGTGACCTGCCCGGCTTCAAGGCGGTACGGGTCTCCGGCCTCTACCCGCTGCGCGACGGCGCGGCCGGCATCAAGGCCCGCCTGACCCAGATCTGCCGGCACGTCTCCGAGGCGATCGAGGACGGCGTCCGCATCCTGGTGCTCAGCGACCGCGACTCCAACGCCGACCTGGCGCCGATCCCGTCGCTGCTGCTCACCGCCGCCGTCCACCAGCACCTCGTCCGCGAGCAGACCCGCACCCAGGTCGCGCTGGTCGTCGAGTCCGGTGACTGCCGCGAGGTGCACCACGCCGCCGTGCTGATCGGCTACGGCGCCGCCGCGGTCAACCCGTACCTGGCCTTCGAGTCGGTCGACGACCTGATCGTGACCGGCCCGCTGGCCGGGCTCGACCCCCGCACGGCGATCCGCAACTACGTCAAGGCGCTCGGCAAGGGCGTCCTGAAGATCATGTCGAAGATGGGCATCTCGACGGTCTCCTCGTACTGCGGCGCGCAGGTCTTCGAGGCGGTCGGCCTCGACAACCGGCTGCTGCAGCGTTACTTCGCCGGCACCAACGGGCGGATCGGCGGATCGGGGCTGGCCGACATCCACGCCGAGATCAAGGTGCGGCACGCGAAGGCGTACCCGGCGAACGCGGCCGAGCGCACCCACCGCCGGCTCGAGGTCGGCGGTGAATACCAGTGGCGCCGCGAGGGCGAGGTCCACCTCTTCAACCCCGAGACGGTCTTCCTGCTGCAGCACGCCACCCGATCGAAGCAGTACGACGTGTTCCGCAAATACACGGCCAAGATGGACGGCCTGGCCGCCGACGCGGGATCGCTGCGCGGACTGTTCACCTTCCGGGACCGGACCCCCGTTCCGCTGGACGAGGTCGAACCCGTTTCGGAAATTGTGAAGCGCTTCGCGACCGGCGCCATGTCGTACGGGTCGATCTCGGCCGAGTCGCACGAGACCCTCGCGATCGCGATGAACAACCTCGGCGCCAAGTCGAACACCGGCGAGGGCGGTGAGGACGTCGACCGCCTCTACGACCCTCGGCGCCGCTCCGCGGTCAAGCAGATCGCCTCCGGCCGCTTCGGCGTCACCAGCGAATACCTGGTCAACGCCGACGACCTGCAGATCAAGATGGCGCAGGGCGCGAAACCCGGCGAGGGCGGCCAGCTGCCCGGCAACAAGGTGTGGCCGTGGATCGCCAAGACCCGGCACGCCACCCCCGGCGTCGGCCTGATCTCCCCGCCGCCGCACCACGACATCTACTCGATCGAGGACCTGGCCCAGCTCGTCCACGACCTCAAGAACGTCAACCCCAGGGCGCGGGTGCACGTCAAGCTGGTCAGCGAGATCGGCGTCGGCACCGTCGCCGCGGGCGTGGCCAAGCTCAAGGCCGACGTCATCCTCATCTCCGGCCACGACGGCGGCACCGGCGCGTCCCCGCTCAACTCGCTCAAGCACGCCGGCTCCCCGTGGGAGCTGGGCCTGGCCGAGGCGCAGCAGACGCTGTTGCTCAACAAGCTGCGCGATCGCGTCACCGTCCAGGTCGACGGCCAGCTCAAGACCGGCCGCGACGTCATCGTCGCGGCGCTGCTGGGCGCCGAGGAGTTCGGCTTCGCCACCGCCCCGCTGATCGTCAGCGGCTGCGTCATGATGCGGGTCTGCCACCTCGACACCTGCCCGGTCGGCATCGCCACGCAGAACCCGGTGCTGCGCGAGCGCTTCACCGGCAAGCCCGAGTTCGTCGAGAACTTCTTCCTGTTCCTCGCCGAGGAGGTCCGCGGATACCTGGCCGAACTGGGCTTCCGCACCATCGACGAGGCGATCGGCCACGCCGAGGTCCTCGACGTCCGGCCCGCGGTCAACCACTGGAAGGCCAAGGGTCTCGACCTGTCGCCGATCCTGTTCGTCCCCGACCTGCCGGCCGGCGCCGCCCGCCGCGGAGTGGTGGCGCAGGATCACGGCCTGGAGAAGGCGCTCGACAACAAACTGATCGAGCTGGCCGGCCCGGCGCTGACCGAGGGTCTCTCGGTGCGTGCCGAGATCGAGGTGCGTAACGACAACCGCAGCGTCGGCGCGATGCTCGGCGGCGAGGTGACCCGCCGCTACGGTGGCACCGGCCTGCCCGAGGACACCATCTCGTTCACCCTGCGCGGCACGGGCGGGCAGTCGTTCGGCGCCTTCCTGCCGCGCGGCGTCACCCTGCGCCTGATCGGCGACACGAACGACTACGTGGCCAAGGGACTCTCCGGCGGCCGGGTCATCGTGCGGCCCGACGAGAACGCGCCATTCGTCGCCGAGGACAACATCATCGCGGGCAACACCATCCTGTACGGGGCCACCGCCGGCGAACTGTTCCTGCGGGGCCGGGCCGGCGAGCGGTTCGCCGTACGCAACTCCGGCGGCCAGGCGGTCGTCGAAGGCGTCGGCGATCACGGCTGCGAATACATGACCGGCGGCACCGTCGTGGTGCTCGGCCCGACCGGACGCAACTTCGCGGCCGGGATGAGCGGCGGCACCGCGTTCGTCCTCGACCTGGCCCCCACCCGGGTCAACCCGGAACTGGTCGACCTGACCCCGCTCACCGCCGAGGAGCAGGAAAGCCTGCGCACCCTCGTCGAGAAGCACGCGGCCGAGACCGGTTCGGCCGTCGCCGAGCGCCTGCTCAAGGACTGGCCCGCGGCCGTCGACCGGTTCACCGCCGTCGTGCCGCGCGACTACAAGCGTGTGATGGAACTGATCAGGACCGCCGAAGCCGCCGGTCGCAACGTCGACGAGGCGGTCATGGGGGTCCAGAGTGCCTGATCCGAACGGTTTCCTTCGCTACGAGCGGCAACTGCCCAAGCGCCGCCCGGTGCTGGTGCGCATCCAGGACTGGCGCGAGGTCTACCCGCCCGCCGGCGAGGAGCTCATCCGCGACCAGGCCACGCGATGCATGGACTGCGGCATCCCGTTCTGCCACGAGGGCTGCCCGCTGGGCAACCGCATCCCCGACTGGAACGACCTGGTCCGCACCGGGGCGTGGGAGGCGGCGGCCGAGTCGCTGCACGCGACGAACAACTTCCCGGAGTTCACCGGGCGGCTCTGCCCCGCCCCGTGCGAGGCGGCGTGCGTGCTGGGCATCTCCGACGACCCGGTGACGATCAAGCAGGTCGAGGTCGAGATCGCCAACCACGCGTTCGACCTGGGCTATGTACGCCCGCAGCCCGCGCCGGTGGCGAGCGGCAAGAAGGTCGCGGTGGTCGGCTCCGGCCCCGCCGGCCTGGCCGCCGCCCAACAACTGGCCCGGGCCGGCCACGCCGTGACGGTCTACGAGCGCGACGACCGCATCGGCGGCCTGCTCCGCTATGGCATCCCCGACTTCAAGATCGAGAAGAGCGTCGTGGACGCCCGGCTCGCCCAGATGGAGGCCGAGGGCGTCGTCTTCGAGACCGGTGTCGACGTCGGCGTCGACGTCACCGCCGACGACCTGCGCGAACGCTTCGACGCCGTACTGCTGGCGGCGGGCGCTCTCGCGGGCCGCGACGCCACGGACACGCCGGGCCGCGCACTGCGCGGGGTACATCTGGCGATGGAGCACCTTGTCCCGTCCAACCGGGTCGTGGCCGGCCTGCAGGAGACGACCCCGATCGACGCCGCCGGAAAACACGTGGTCATCATCGGCGGCGGCGACACCGGCGCGGACTGCCTGGGCGTGGCCCATCGGCAGGGCGCGACGAACGTCATCCAGCTCGACCAGTACCCGCTGCCCCCCTCGGAACGGGCCGGCGAGCTGCACCCGTGGCCGACGTGGCCGATCATCCTGCGTAACTATCCCGCGCACGAGGAGGGCGGCGAACGCGTCTTCGGCGTGGCCGTCCAGGAGTTCGTCGATGACGGTTCCGGGAACGTCCGGGCCGTCCGGGTGGTCGACGTCTTGGTGGAACGCATCAACGGCGTACGCACCGTCACCGTGGCCGAGGGCTCGTCGCGCGACCTGCCGGCCGACCTGGTCCTGCTGGCGATCGGCTTCGAAGGCACCGAGAAGCAGCCGCTGCTCACCCAGTTCGGCATCGACCGCAACCGCCGCGGCGTCGTCGACGCCGACGCCACCTGGCAGACGTCGGCCCCCGGCGTGTTCGTGGCCGGCGACATGCACCGCGGCGCCTCGCTCATCGTCTGGGCGATCGCCGAGGGTCGTTCCGCCGCGTCCGCCATCCACGACTATCTGGGCGCCGCCGGCGAACTCCCCGCACCCGTCTCGTCGTCAGCCCAGCCGATCGGCGTCTGACACTGGAGGTTCCCGGCCCCTCGACCGGTCTGTGCGGGGCCGGGAACCCAGGTCGGCGAGGCGTGCGGGCCCGGTCGGCGCACCGGAAAGGGCGTGGCCGAAAGCGGCCGTGCGCGTGCCGATAAGCTGAAGGCGCGGTCGTCGAAGCCCGCGGGTCGACAGCGCAGCGCACTGGTGGAATCACGCCGGGAGGCCTCGCCGTCGACCGACACATGCAGTTCATCCCTGTGACGGGGGTCGGCCGCCAGGCCGATGAGAAAGAGAGACTAGCCTGATGGCCGTGACACGCCGCGTAAAGATCGTTTGCACCATGGGGCCCGCGACCGCTTCGCCCGAGCGCATGCTCGGACTCGTCGAGGCCGGCATGGACGTGGCCCGCCTGAACTTCAGCCACGGCAGCCACGAAGACCACGAGAAGATGTACCACCTCGTGCGCAGCACCAGCGAGCAGACCGGCCGGGCCGTCGCGGTCCTCGCCGACCTGCAGGGGCCGAAGATCCGGCTGGGCAAGTTCGCCGACGGGCCGCACGTCTGGAACACCGGCGACATCGTCACCATCACCAGCGACGACATCCTCGGCACCATCGACCGCGTCTCCTGCACCTACAGCAAGCTTCCGCAAGAGGTCAGGGCCGGCGACCGGCTCCTCATCGACGACGGCAAGGTCGCCGTCGAGGTGACCGGCGTCGACTTCAACGACATCCGCTGCCTCGTCGTCGAGGGCGGCCCGGTCAGCAACAACAAGGGCGTCTCGCTGCCCAACGTCGCCGTCAGCGTCCCCGCACTCAGCGACAAGGACGCCGCCGACCTGCGCTTCGCCCTCGGCCTCGGCGTCGACACCGTCGCCCTGTCCTTCGTGCGCTCGCCCGACGACATCAAGCTCGTCCACGAGATCATGGCCGAGGAGGGACGCATCGTCCCGGTCATCGCCAAGGTCGAGAAGCCGGAAGCCGTCGAGCACCTCGAAGCCATCGTCCTCGCCTTCGACGGCGTCATGGTCGCCCGCGGCGACCTCGGCGTCGAACTGCCGCTCGACCAGGTGCCGCTGGTGCAGAAACGCGCCGTGCAGCTCTGCCGCGAGAACGCCAAGCCGGTCATCGTGGCCACCCAGATGCTCGACTCGATGATCGAGAACTCGCGCCCGACCCGTGCCGAGGCCTCCGACGTCGCCAACGCGGTGCTCGACGGCACCGATGCCGTGATGCTCTCGGGCGAGACCTCCGTCGGCAAATACCCGGTGCTCACCGTCAGCACGATGGCCAAGATCGTCACCACCACCGAGGGCGGCTCCATCCCCGTCCCGCGCCTGCAGCACGACCCGCGCACCCACGGCGGCGCCCTCACCGTGGCCGCTTCCCAGATCGCGCGCAACATCGGCGCCAAGGCCCTCGTCGCCTTCTCCCAGACCGGCGATACCGTCCGGCGCCTGTCCCGCCTGCACTGCGAACTCCCGCTCTACGCGTTCACCCCGGTCCCCGCGGTGCGTAACCAGCTCGCCGTCGCGTGGGGCGTCGAAACGTTCCTCACCGACTTCGTCCAGCACACCGACGACATGTTCCGGCAGGTCGACGCCAAGATGCTCGGCCTCGGCCTGGCCAAGCCCGGCGACTACGTCGTCGTCGTGGCCGGCTCCCCGCCGAACGCGCCCGGCTCCACCAACACCCTGCGCGTCCACCAGCTCGGCTCGCTGGTCGACCCGGCGACGCAGTGACCGAACCCCTCAACGGACAGGCCGCCGTCGACCAACTGCTCGAGGTCCTCGACCTCAAGCAGCTGGACGCGGCGACCTTCGTCGGGGAAAGCCCACAGACCGGCGCCCAGCGCGTCTTCGGCGGGCAGGTCGCCGGCCAGGCCCTCGTGGCCGCCGGGCGCACGGTCGACGCGGAACGCACCGTCCACTCCCTGCACGGCTACTTCGTACGCCCAGGCGACCCCACCGAGCCCATCCGCTTCACCGTCGAGACCATCCGCGACGGACGATCCTTCTCGGTACGCCGCTCCACCGCCGAACAGCACGGCAAGACGATCTTCTTCATGTCGGCGTCCTTCCAGGTCCACGAGGAAGGCCTTGATCACCGCACCCCCGCCCCCACCGGGGTGCCCGGGCCCGACGAAGTGCAGACCATGGCCGATTGGATGCGCAGATATCCCAGCCGGCGGGCCGCCTTCAACGCCGCCCCCCGCGCCGTCGACGTCCGCTACGTCAACGACCCCGGCTGGGTCCCGCCCGGCGACCGCAACGCCAGCGACCAGCAACGCGTCTGGATGCGCGTCAACGGCAAACTGCCCGACGACCCGCTCATCCACGCCTGCGCCCTGACCTACGCCTCCGACCTGTCCCTGCTCGACTCCGTACTCTCCGTCCACGGCGAGTCCTGGGGACCGGGCGGCGTCATCGGCGCCAGCCTCGACCACGCCCTCTGGTTCCACCGGCCCTTCCGCGCCGACGACTGGTTCCTCTACGACTGCACCAGCCCCTCGGCCAGCGGCAGCCGCGGCCTGGCCAGCGGCCGCATGTACACCGAGGCCGGCGTCCACGTCGCCAGCGCCGTCCAAGAAGGCCTGCTCCGCCGCGTCGGCGAACGCCGGCAGAGCTAACCGCGCTTCTCCGCCTCGTCGGCCATCGACTCCGGCGAATCCGGCACCCGTGGCATCTCCTCCGGAAGCCGGTGCGCCGCCTTCGGCTTCGCCGTCAGCCCCGCCTCGGCGATCCGCGAATCCAGCTCCCCGGTCGTCCGCACCACCTCCTCGTGGAATGCGTCCGCCCGGTGCCGCGCCGGCGGCTGCGACTCGAAATCGGCCAGCCCCAGCGAATAACCGGCCACCCCGACCTCCCGCTCCGGCGACAACCGCAACCCGTCCTTCCGCGCCGCCGTGACCTCCCGCAACCGCAACCCGGTCACCAGATCTGCCACCGCCCGCACCACTGCCAGCGCACCCAACGTCACAATCACCGGATCAGCCGTACGAGCCAGCGGACTCGACGCGTAAAACCCCAAACCGGTCTGCAGAACCCCCAAAGTCACCATCAAGCCCCACGTACGGTCGGTGCCCCGGTTCATCGTCGCCACCGCGACGTCCACCGCCCCCCGCACCAGCAGGAACCACCCGATCAGCGAGACCGGCGTCGTATACGTC
>Ga0247764_1000716_pt1 | contig 11671 bp, 11 predicted proteins | sample UWRJL051202B4_FD_179932 | JGI IMG/M metagenome (GOLD analysis project Ga0247764, IMG submission 179932) | Plant litter microbial communities from Arlington Agricultural Research Station in Wisconsin, United States - UWRJ-L051-202B-4 | ecosystem: Environmental > Terrestrial > Plant litter >...
AGGTCCATTGTTTCGGTTCGGAAGTCGGCATGGAGGATTACGTTCGTGCGCGTCCCGATGTGTTCTTCACCGGGTCGGACGGTTCGTTGCGTTCGAATCGCGCGCTGTGCCAGGTGGCGGGCCTGTATGCCTGCGACATGTTCATCGGCTCCACGTTGCAGATCGATCTGCAGGGGAACTCTTCCACCGTGACAACCTCGCGTGTCGCCGGATTCGGTGGAGCTCCCAACATGGGCGCCGATACACGCGGTCGACGGCATCCGAGCGAACCTTGGTTGCAAGCAGGTCGCGAAGCCGATCCGGAAGCCCAGCCGCTGTTACGCCGAGGTCGCAAGCTCGTCGTGCAGATCGGCGAGACGTTCGGCAGCAACAACGAGCCGCTGTTCGTCGAGAAGTTAGATGCACTGGCGCTGGCGGAGAAACTGAAACTGGATCTTGCACCGGTGATGATCTACGGCGACGACGTTACGCACATCGTGACGGAGGAGGGCATCGCCAATCTTCTGCTGTGCCGGGATGCGAGCGAGCGCGAACAGGCGATTCGTGGCGTTGCCGGGTACACCAAGGTGGGTCGCGGCCGGGATCCTAAGATGGTGCAACGACTACGCGAGCGACGCGTGATTCAGCGGCCCGAGGATCTTGGAATCGATCCGCTGCATGCCGACCGCAACATGTTGGCCGCGCGCTCCATCAAGGATCTCGTCCACTGGTCCGGCGGAATCTACTCACCGCCGTCCCGATTCCGTAACTGGTGACAGGACTACAGCAATGGAAGACCTGACTTTTCATCATCGCGTTCGTGCACGTGCGCGCGGCGCCAGAACATCGGTGGTCATCGGCGTCGTCGCCTCGGGCAACCTTGAGGTGCTCGCGGAACGGATCGAGCCTGAAACCGAATGCGTGCTCGAGATCCGGACCGCTGCGGTCGGATTCGGTGAAGTGTGGGGCGCGGTGATCGCCGACTTCGTCGAGCGATATTCGCCCGGCGGCCTGCGCCTCTCCATCAACGATGGTGGAGCACGTCCCGACACAGTGTCTTTGCGGCTGGCGCAGGCGGTGCGCTCGATGGAGGGCGAGGAATGAATGCGATGCGCTTGCAGATGACCGGATCGACGGGACCCGACAGGAAGGTGAGCTGGTATGAAGCTTCGGCGCGTACACGAACCCGGCTGTTGCTGGATGCCGGAAGCTTCCTCGAGTTCCTCGGACCCGAACTGCGCGAAGTCAGTCCACACTTGGAGCTGTTCGATCTACCCGAGCAGTTCGATGACGGCATCGTGGTGGGGCAGGGTCGCATCGACGGCGCGCCCGTCTTCGTGGCTGCACAGGAAGGTCGCTTCATGGGCGGCGCCTTCGGCGAAGTGCATGGGGCGAAGCTGACGGGCCTGCTGCGCGCCGCCCGGGATCTCAAATCCATTCCTGTGCTGATCCTGTTCGATACCGGCGGCGTCCGCCTGCAGGAGGCGAACGCGGGGGAACTCGCCATTGCTGAAATCATGAGGGCAGTCATCGAAGCCCGAACCGCCGGTGCTGCGGTGGTCGGCCTGATCGGTGGACGTTCCGGATGCTACGGCGGTGGTGGATTGACTGCGGCCTGCTGTTCGGCGCTGGCTGTATCGGAGCAGGGACGTATCGCCGTCTCCGGACCGGAGGTCATCGAGACGAATCGCGGCGTCGAGGAGTTCGACTCGCATGACCATGCGCTGGTATGGCGCACGATGGGCGGTAAGCATCGTCGGCTGCTCGGTGCATCCGAACTGTTCGTCGATGACACCGTACAGGACTTTCGCGCAGCGGCCATCGAGCTGCTGCGTTCAGCGGGGCAGTTCGGCATCGATACGCTGCACGCCGAACAGTCTCGCCTCGAAGACCGGCTGCGACGCTTCGGCGCTTGTCACGATGCCTACGATGTCTGGGCCGCCGCAGGCGTCCAGGAACCTCGCTCTATCCCAGCATTGCCCGCCGATGAATTCATCGCGCTCGCCGATGCGCTTGGGAAAGTGCGCCGTGATGCCCGCTGAGAAGGAGATTTGATGTGACGCTCAATGACGTTCTTGCTTCAATGTTTCCCGCAGGTCACGACGTGAGACGCGACCAAGGCGTGCTGCTCGGATCCGGAGAACTGAAATCCGGCGACCGCGCGCTCGTCATCGGCGTGGCGGATCGGACAGCCGTCGGTGTCGACGAAGCAATTCGACTCGCCGGCTTCGTGTTGGATTCACTCGCCACCGGCAGCGGTCCGATCCTCGTCCTCGTCGACAGCGATAGCCAGCGCATGAGCAGGCGCGATGAACTGCTTGGGTTGAACGAGTTCCTGGCTCATCTCGCGAAAGTACTCATCTACGCGGACATGCATGGAAGACCGACCGTCGGGCTTCTCTACGGCCACACAGCGGCCGGTGCTTTTCTCGGGACGGCGCTCGCAACGCGTGTGCTGGTTGGCCTGCCGGGTGCGGCTCCTGCAGTGATGGACCTGCCTTCCATGTCCAGGGTAACGAAGTTGCCGCTGGCGGTACTGCAGGATAAGGCGAAGTCGACGCCAGTGTTTGCTCCGGGTCTGCACAATCTTGCCCAGACGGGCGCGGTTCATATCACGTGGAACGATGCGGTGTCGCTGGCCGACCAACTGGAGGCGCTTCTCCATGAGATGCCCGACGCATGCGACCGACGCGGTGCTCTGGGCAAGGAACGTGGCGGCCGATTGAAAGCAGCGGATATCGCGGAGCGCGTCCATGAGCTTGCAATTCAGGGTCAGTGAACGGCCGCGGCGCCACGATCTGGTTTTCGTGACACCTAAGAGTTGGCGTGCCGTGCTCTCTACGCGCAAAACTCTGGCAACGGATCCGCTGATCGCGCCATGGGTCGATAACGGCTGGCCGTTGATCGGCAGGCGCGCGATGCCTGCGGACCGGCAGGCGGTGCCATTGGGCTTGCCGTTGCCGCCCGGTGCTTCGAGACGCCGGCTTTCGATGGTAGTGCAACCCGAGGACATCGTCTCAATTGCCGCGCCACCTGCTCTGGACACAGTCTGTCAGGGGGCGCCGCGCAGCTGGCAATGGACGCTGGACCGTCTCGATGCACTCGCTGCACGGTATTCCATCGATGTAAGAGTTTGCGGCAGCCTGGCATGGAGCGCGCTGACTGGATTGGATTACCTGACCGACCGCTCCGACCTCGATGTACTGCTGTACGTGAATCGCGATACGGATGTCTGCCACCTGACTTCCGCGATTGCCGGTATCGAAGAGGCGGCGCCCATGCGTCTCGATGGCGAACTGATTCGCGACGACGGCGCCGCAGTGAGCTGGCGCGAATTTCATCACGGCACGCGCGAGATTCTCGTCAAGACGGTCGCGGGCGTCGCATTGATCGATCCGACACTCTTCCTTTCTGGAAATCCAGATCCATTCACCGGCGCGGATGCGCCATCTCCGGAGAGGTAAAACCATGACCGCAGCGCTGGCATCGAATGAGCAGCAGGTGCACGTCCTCCAGGAGCGTCTGCCTCCTGCTCGACATTTGCAGACGATCGCGATGAGCGCTGTCGGATGCCTGTTGCTCGAACTGGAAACGTGGCCGAAGCCCGGCCTGGTGAGCCACATCGATTCCGGCAGCCATGAGGACATGGACGCAAGGACGTTCCGAGTCAGCGCCAAGGCCATCGCGCCGTACTTCCATGCATTCGTCGAAGCAGGTGCGCGAGGTTGCCAGATGGCGCGCCTGCGACGGATCGGCCTCGATGCGGAAGCCGCGATGCTTACGGCCACTGCGGGAGTGAACACTCATCGCGGCGCCATCTTCGGCCTCGGGCTGCTGTGTGCGGCGGCCGGTATCAAGGCGGCTGACCGTGTCGATCCGCACTTGTCGTTGGGAGCTACGGTGGCCGAGCTTTGGGGCAGCAGCATTCTCGATGGCCCCGTGCTGCTTCATAGTCACGGTAGCAATGCCCGTCTGCGGTTTGGCGCAGGTGGCGCCCGCATGGAGGCGGCCCTGGGATTTCCCAGTGTCTACGAAGTCGGCTTGCCCGCTCTGCGAAGATGCGTTCGGCACTTGCCCGACTATGCGCAGGCAGCGCGTGTCGAAGCATGCTTCGCTCTCATCGCCGAAGTCGAAGATACCAATCTGCTGCATCGTGGCGGGTTGCCCGGCCTCGACTATGCTCGTCGTTCTGCAAAGAAGTTCCTGGAGGAGGGCGGCGTTAGTGTGCCCGGCTGGCGTGCGCGCGCCCAATCGATACATGAGCGTTTTGTCGCGCGTCGACTCAGTCCCGGCGGTTCGGCAGATCTGCTCGCATACACATTGTTCGTAGACTCGCAGGAGAGGCACGCCTGATGTCCGCTGCAATCCTGCTCGCGCTCGCGCCCGTATTCTTCGTGCTCGCGCTCGGCTACGGCGCCGGAAAGGTGCGCGTAGTAAACAATCACCAGATCGACGGCCTCAACGCGCTCGTCATGGATTTCGCTCTGCCGGCATCCTTATTCGTGGCAACCGCATCTGCTTCGCATAGCGAGATGGTTGCGCAGGCGCCGCTGTTCGGGATCTTCGGCGGAGTGATGCTGCTGCTCTGGCTTATTTCCTACTGGTTTCGACGCCGAGTGACCAAGGCATCCAGCGCGGATGCATCGTTGCAGGCGCTGACGATCGCGTATCCGAATCTCGCTGGCGTCGGTTTACCGATCGTCTCTTCGGTACTGGGCCCGGCCGGAGCGGTGCCCATTGCCGTCGCACTCGCGGCCGGATCCATTCTCGTCACTCCGCTGACGTTGATATTGGTCGAAATGAGTAGTGCCAAGGACGGCGACGCGCAGCAGACATCGGCGTCGCGGATACTCAAGGCGCTGCGACGTGCAGTGACCAAGCCAGTCGTGATAGCGCCCGCGTTGGGCATCGTGGTTTCCCTGTCCGGCTTGCATCTCGGCGCAGTGCTCGAGGCGTGCCTGGTGCTCATCGGCCATGCGGCCGCGGGCGTAGCGTTGTTCCTGACTGGTTTGATTCTGTCGGCGCAGTCGTTCCGGTTGGATGGCAAGGTGGTGAGTGCGACCGCCATGGCCGACATCATCCGGCCGCTGTTGACGGCAGCAGTAGTCACCATGCTGCCGATCGCGCCGGAGACGGCGAAGACAGCCATTCTGCTCGGTGCGATTCCCTCAGGGTTCTTCGGCATCCTGTTCGCCGTGAACTATCGACTGGACTCCGCGACGACGGGATCGATGGTGCTTGCCAGTACCGTGTTCAGCATCGTGACGCTGGCGGTCACGATTGCGGTGCTGTTCCCACATTGACGTCGACGGACGCTGATCGATGGCTCTCGCGATTCTATGTTCCGGCCAGGGGACGCAGCATGGAGAGATGTTCGCGCTGACGGGAAATGCACCGGCAGCGGAGTACCTGTTTACACATGCGTCGAGACTGCTCGGCGGCCGCGATCCGCGTGAGATGGTGGCGACCATTGACGACACGGTGCATGAGAACCGAGTCGCCCAGATACTTTTCTCGTTGCAAGCCCTGGCTGCAGTGACGGCGCTGCGGGACTCGATGCCGGAGAGAATCGTCGTTGCCGGTTATAGCGTCGGTGAGATGGCGGCTTGGGGTGTCGCAGGTTGCTTCAGCATGAGCGATACGCTGGACTTAGTCGCTCGTCGTGCCGAGGTCATGAACGCGGTGACGGCACCGGGCGACGGCCTGCTGTTCGTGCGTGGCCTTTCCCGGGAGATCATCGAAGCACTCAGCGAGCGACATGGCACGGCGATCGCGATCGTCGAGCCGGAGCAGGCGTTCATCGTCGGAGGAGATAGCGAGGCGCTGCATGCCGTCGAGCAGGAGTCGCGGTCGATGCATGCCACCGCCGTTATTCGTCTGGCGGTGCAAGTTGCTTCTCACACGCCGCGACTAGCGAATGCCTCGGCAGAGTTTCGCGACATCCTCAACCACGTTCAGATGAACCTGCCTCCGGCGGGAACGCGCCTCTTGAGTGGAGTGGATGGCTCGGCCGTCGTTGCGGCAAGTGCGGGTCTCGACAAACTCGCAGCGCAGATCTCTCACACTGTGCAGTGGGCGGCCTGTTTGCAAGGATGCATTGAAGCCGGCGCGACCGCGTTCCTGGAACTAGGCCCGGGTCGCGCATTGACCGCGATGGCGGCGAGAGCCTATCCCGATGTCGCAGCCCGCAGCCTGGAGGATTTCAGAACGCTGCGAGGTGCACAGGCGTGGTTGGCGCTGCGCGAAATTTAGCGGAAACTCCCTCCTTCCTCCCCGATCGGGGGATTGGGCCCAACGCCGCTCGCTGTGACTATTCATTCGTCACAGGCACTACGAGAGAGACGGCCTTGTTGTCACGGCAGCATTGGATTCCAAGAGCGCATGCGCTCGGACGGTCGCTCCTTCTAGCGCCTGTCGTCGTCACGCTCACGTCTTGCAAGCAAGGAGTGCTCGACCCGCAAGGCCCCATCGGGGCAGCGGAGCGACTGATACTGCTCGACGCGACGGCAATCATGCTCGCGGTCGTCATCCCAGTGATCGTGTCCACGCTCGTCATCGCATGGTGGTTCAGGGCAGGCAATCGGCACGCACGCTACCGGCCAGATTGGGAGTACTCCGGCCGCATCGAGATGATCGTCTGGTCCATTCCGATGCTGGTCATCCTGTTCCTCGGCGGCATTGCCTGGGAAAGCTCGCATACGCTGGATCCGCCGAAGCCGCTGGCTTCGTCCGTCGCGCCACTGGAGATCCAGGTCGTCTCGCTCGATTGGCAGTGGCTCTTCATCTATCCCGCGCAAGGGCTCGCCAGCGTCAACCGCATCGTGGCGCCGGTGGGGACGCCGATTCACTTTCGACTGACCTCGGCCACCGTCATGAACAGCTTCTTCGTCCCACAACTGGGTAGCCAGATCTACACCATGCCAGGCATGACGACGCAGCTGCACCTGCAGGCGGATCGGCAGGGCACCTACCAGGGGATCTCGGCGCAGTTCAGCGGCGAGGGCTTCTCGGATATGAATTTCGAATTCATCGCCGTCACCGAGGATAAGTTCGATCGCTGGGTAGCCGAGGCGAAGGGCCAAGGCGGCGAACTCGACGAGGCAGCGTTCGTCGAACTCGCGCGCCCCGCCCAAGCCACGGGCCCGTCTACTTTTGCCGAGGTGTCGCACGGACTGTTCGAGCACGTAGCGTCGGGTCACATCAGCGCGGATCGCCATCCGCAATCGAGTCATTGACATGCTGGGAAAACTCAACTGGTCGGCCATTCCTTTCGATCAACCGATCGTCATGATCGCGTCGGGGACGGTCGGAGCGATCATCTTCCTGATACTCGCGCTCGTGACGTTCAAAGGCTGGTGGCCTTACCTGTGGCGCGAATGGATCACGAGCGTCGACCACAAACGCATCGGCGTGATGTACATGATTCTCGCGCTGGTCATGCTGGTGCGCGGCTTCTCGGACGCAATGATGATGCGCTCGCAACTCGCGCTCGCTGCGGGCGGCGCCGCCGGTTATCTGCCGCCGGAACATTACAACCAGATTTTCTCGGCCCACGGCACCATCATGATTTTCTTCGTCGCCATGCCGTTCGTCGCGGGCCTCATGAACTTCGCCGTGCCGCTGCAATTGGGAGTGCGTGACGTCGCATTCCCGGTGCTGAACTCATTGAGTTTCTGGCTCACTGCTGCGGGAGTATTGCTGGTCAACCTGTCCTTGGTAGTCGGCGAATTCTCCCGTACCGGCTGGCTGGCGTATCCGCCGTTGAGCGAGATTGCCTTTTCACCGGGGGTCGGCGTCGACTACTACTTATGGTCGCTGCAGATATCCGGCGTGGGTTCGCTGTTATCCGGCATCAATCTCACCACCACGATTCTGAAACTACGCGCGCCCGGAATGGGGTATCGCCGCATGCCGGTGTTCTGCTGGACCGCGCTGGCGTCGAACCTGCTCATCGTGGCCGCCTTTCCCGTGTTGACGGCAACCTTCGCCATGCTGCTGCTCGATCGATACTGCGACTTCCATTTCTTCACCACCGAACTCGGCGGCAACGCGATGATGTACATCAACCTCATCTGGCTATGGGGCCACCCGGAGGTGTACATCTTGATCCTGCCGGCGTTTGGTGTGTTCTCGGAAGTCGTCGCCACATTCTCGGGCAAGCCGCTGTTCGGCTATCGCTCCATGGTGATGGCGACGATGGTGATCTGTGTGTTGTCCTTCATGGTGTGGCTGCATCACTTCTTCACCATGGGCGCGGGCGCCAACGTGAATGGCTTCTTCGGCATCATGACCATGATCATCGCCGTTCCCACCGGCGTGAAGATTTTCAACTGGCTGTTCACGCTCTACGGCGGACGCATACGGTTCAGCGTGCCGCTCTACTGGGCGCTCGGCTTCATGGTGACCTTCGTCATCGGCGGCATGACCGGCGTGCTGATGGCCATTCCGCCCGCTGACTTCGTGGTCCACAACAGTCTCTTTCTGATCGCACACTTCCACAACACCGTGATCGGCGGTGTGGTGTTCGGTGTGATGGCCGGCTACACCTACTGGTTTCCTAAGGCCTTCGGTTTCAAGCTCAACGAACGTATCGGCAAGGCGATCTTCTGGTGCTGGTTCTTCGGGTTCTATGGCGCGTTCATGCCGCTCTATGCGCTCGGCCTGATGGGCGCGACGCGCCGAATGCAGCACTACTCCAACTTAGATTGGCAGCCTTTCATGCTCGCGGCGCTGGGGGGCGCCTGCCTGATCCTGCTTGGAATCGTCCTCACGGTAGTGCAACTGGTCGTCAGCATCCGGGCGCGACACCGCAATCGCGTCGGGGCAGATCCGTGGAATGGCCGCACGCTCGAGTGGTCGATTCCTTCGCCACCGCCAGCCTGGAACTTCGCGCGATTGCCAGTGGTGGTTGGCACGGATGCCTTCTGGGCGATGAAGCAGAGTCCGGCAGGGTCGGGGCCGGGCGGTGAAGGTGCACCGCTCGAGGCACTGCACTTACCGCGTGGAAATCCCACCGGTGTGTTCACCGCATTCTTCGCAGTGATCACCGGCTTCGCGCTCATCTGGCACATCTGGTGGATGGCCGCGCTCGGGTTGCTCGGTGTGCTGGTGGTGGGCTTGAGACAAGCGTGGCGCACCGATTCGGAAGTCACCGTCTTGGTCGAGGAGATAGTTGCCTTTGAGCGTCGCCACGCTAAACAGGGAGTGCCAGCATGAACAGTGTGAATCAAGCGCTCCCGCTGCCGGCGGAATTGCCGTTGTCCTTCAGGGGGCCGGCCCCGGTACGTACTGTCGCCGGTTTCGGGTTCTGGTTATTTCTGCTGTCCGACATCGTGATATTCGGTGTGCTGTTCGCGGCCTACGCCGTGCTGTCCGGGGAGACGGCCGGCGGTCCAACCGGCGCCTCGCTCTTCGACAGGAAGCACGTGCTGATAGAAACAGCGTGCCTGCTTGTCTCGAGCGTCACTTGCGGATTTGCTTTGCTGGCCGCACAGCGCACGGAAAAACTCGCTACCTATTTCTGGCTGGCGGCAACGTTCGCGCTCGGCGCGCTGTTCCTGTCGCTGGAGGCGAGCGAGTTCAGCGCGATGATCGCGAACGGCGCCGGGCCGTCGCGCAGTGCATTTCTATCCGCCTTCTTCACGCTCGTTGGAACTCACGGCTTGCATGTGAGCGCCGGCTTGGCTTGGCTGTTCGTCATGGTGTTGCAGATCGCGACGCTGGGTTTTCAACCCATGGTCGGACGCCGCCTGTTCTGCTTCGCTCTGTTCTGGCACGCCCTCGACATCGTTTGGGTCGGCGTCTTCACCATCGTCTACCTGGGAGCGCGCTGATGGAAATGGAATCCTCTGCTCAAGGGGCCGCCCCAGGCTCCAACGTACGGACCCACGGCAGTCGCGGCAGCTATCTGATCGGACTGTCTTACGCTGTCATCCTGACGCTCGCGTCGTTCTGGGTTGCATCGACCGATCTCATCTATGCGCCCGGCGTTCCCATCCTGCTGGGTGTGCTGGCGATCGCGCAGATGGGTGTGCACCTGATTTTCTTCCTGCATATCTCGAGCGCGCCAGACCAGGCCAACAATTTTCTGGCGCTCGCTTTCGGCGTGTTCGTGGTGTTCCTGGTGGTCTTCGGGTCGATGATCATCATGGCCAACCTGAATCACGCCATGATGCCGATGGACCGGCTCATGCAGATGCAGCGCTAGCGGCGCACCGACAAAGAATCCACATAGCATCATCACAGGAATCCAACATGGGCAAGAAAGTCGCGCAACTCATCGTCGACACGCTTCGCAGCGCGGGCGTCAAGAACTGCTACGGCATCGTCGGCGACACATTGAATACGTTCGCCACCAGCATCTCCGAGAGCGATATCGCATTCGTCCACATGCGTCATGAGGAGGCCGGCGCATTCGCGGCACAGGGCGAGGCGTTGCTTTTGAATCGGCTCACGGCGGTCGCAGGTAGCTGCGGCCCGGGTAGCCTGCATTTCATCAACGGACTGTACGAAGCGAATCGCAACCGTGCGCCGGTCATCCTGATCGCAAGCCAAGTGGTGCGCAGCGAGCTGGGATTCGATTTCATCCAGGAAGTCGACTTCAAAGCGGTGTTCAAGGGGTGCAGCGTGTTCTGCGAGATGATCCTGACACCGGACCAGGCACTGCGCATGACGGTGATGGCGTGCCAGGCCGCGATCTCCAAGCGAGGCGTCGCTGTGTTGATCGTGCCGGTGGATGTTGCGGACTCGGATGTTGCGGATGAGCCGCTATTCAGCGTGCATGTGAACCGGCCGGTCATCCGGCCCAGCGATGAAGACCTGGAAGCGATTGCGGCCTTGCTTCATGAGGGAACCAACGTCGCGATCTATGCGGGCGCCGGTTGCGTCAATGCTCACGACGAGCTGGTGCAACTCGCAGCGCGGCTCAAGGCGCCGATCGCTCATACCACTCGTGGCAAAGACGCTATCGAGTACGACAACCCACACAACGTGGGTATGACGGGTGTCGTCGGCATGGAAGCAGGCTATCACTGTGTTTTGAACTGCGACACGCTCCTGCTGCTGGGGACGGACTTCGCATGGCGTCAGTTCTATCCTAAGCATGCCACCATCATCCAGGTCGACAGCGATCCCACGCACATCGGCAGGCGTCATCCGGTGGCCCTGGGCGTCGTCGGAAATATCAAAGATACCTTGCAGGCACTCTTGCCGCGCGTCGAGCAGAAGGAAGACTCGACCTTCGCGGACGAGCACATTCGGCGCCACGTGAAGTCGCTCGAGGCGCAGGCAGCGCGCGCCGTGCCGGGCCATCATGGCAAGATCCCCGGGCAATATCTCACCTCCATCATCGACCGCCTTGCGAACGACGACGCCGTGTTCGCCGCAGATGACGGAACACCGGTGGTGTGGCTGCATCGGATGGTCGCGGCCAACGGCAAGCGACGGATGTTCGGCAGCCTTCTACATGGAACGATGGCTACGGCGGTACCCACTGCCATCGGCCTGCAGAAATGCCAGCCGGGGCGCCAGGTCATCGCGATGGCTGGCGACGGTGGGTTCGCAATGCTGCTGGGCGATGTGCTCACCACCATCCAGGAGTCGCTGCCGATCAAGATCGTTGTCTACGACAACGGCAAGCTCGGCTTTGTCGAACTGGAGCAGAAGAGCGAAGGACTGTTGCCGGTCTACACCG
>Ga0247764_1000717_pt1 | contig 11648 bp, 9 predicted proteins | sample UWRJL051202B4_FD_179932 | JGI IMG/M metagenome (GOLD analysis project Ga0247764, IMG submission 179932) | Plant litter microbial communities from Arlington Agricultural Research Station in Wisconsin, United States - UWRJ-L051-202B-4 | ecosystem: Environmental > Terrestrial > Plant litter >...
ACGCGCGGTGATTTGCGGATCGGGACTTTAGACCTTACTTGAGGCTTGGGGTTGGTTCCGGGCGGTTCCGCTGAGAGCTGGAGCCGTTTTGGGCGGACGGTGCAAGTCCCCACTTCGTGAACGGGTTGCGCGGCGATGGGCGGATTGGGACTTTGGGCGGTTCGACAATTTGCGGAGCCGAACGGCTGGCGACGCGCTCTTAGAGCATGGTATCCGACTCTTATGCGTAGCCGTAGGAGATGGGAAGGTCTTCAGCGCGCACTCTGGGTGGTGCCCATCGTGTTTTGCCTGGCGGGCGCGCCGGTGGCGCGAGCGGCGGACGAATGGCGCGCGCGCTGGCGCGCTGCGCTCGGGCTGCACGAGCAAGCGAAGTACGACAAGGCGTGCGCACTCCTTCGAAGCGTGAGCAAGGAACAACCCAAAAACGCCGAGGTTTGGGCTGATCTTGCCAGCTGTGAGAAGCAGCGAAAGGGGGCCCGGAGCGCGCTAGCACTCCAAGCCGTGCGGATGTCGATTCGCTGGGGCGATGAGAGGTCGAGAGAGAATGGCTATCTGGCGCTCGGCGCTGCAGGGCAACGGTTGGCGTTGCCCTCCGGTGGCTGCGCGCCCTTGTCATCACCACCTGAGGCAGCCTGTCAGCGCAAAGTGATCGTCTGCACCAAGGGCTGGACCATCGACGGCTCAGCCTACTCTACGTATGGGCAAGTCGCCTTCTTCGGGCGCACTCGCGCTCAGGCGGAAGCGCAAGGCGAGGGTTTCGATCCAAGGGTCGAAGGCGCGTTCACGAACGCGCTTTCGCTGAGTGACCACACCGACGAGATGTGTGGCGCGGCGTGCGGCCGGGCGGCGCAAGCAGGTGCTGCGGAGTACTCCCCGAGCGAGTGCGTCGCCAACTGCCAAGCCAACGCGAGGCCCGCTGGTCCAGACTGCAGCGTGGTCTACGCGGACGCCTGCAGGGACTACATCGGCGTGGTCTGCATCAAGAAAAATAAGGACGGCAGCGAGCGGAGCGAGGCCTCAGAGTGGGGAATACCGGAGCCCGATTGAGTTAAGATTCGCGTTCGTGCTTCAGGGCTCGATGCGAGCTGAACGATGCCTGGCTAGCGACGATTCGCGCGCGCACCAGCACAGCTTCATAACCTGCGGCGGAACGTTGCGATGATCGAAGCAAAGTCGCCGCTGCCGCTGACGTTGGCAGTGGCCGCGCCGCGCTCGGTCACGATGCGCTGCAATACGGAGAACGAACCTGCGCCAGACATGGAGGTTTCTACGAACGCGAAGCCTTCGGTGGGATTGGTGTGCGCGACACCACCGCGGGACAGGTTGACGACTACCCACAATTCATGATCGGCTGTCGTGGTGGGCGTCGTGCCGGGGGTTGGATCACTGGTGCCTGACGAAGACGCCTTTTGATCGAGCGCCCCGCTGGACTGTAACCCAGCGTATTCGGCGAGTATCAAATACAGACGCGCGTCTGCCGCGCCACCCAGCGAGACGGTGACCCCCGTCGCTGCGGGCAACACGGGTGCGCTCTGCGCGATGTACAGCGCAGCAGTTTCATGTTGGCTGGTACCTACCGTGTTATTGCGCTGTTCTACCAGCGTAAAGCCGGTCGGAACCGTGATGGTCTGCACGGTTCCGGTCCAGACGACACCGACGCTGAGCATCAAGAAGTTGCCCGCCTGGGTGTCGGCGGCAAACTTCACCACGTCCGACGCCACGCCGGTCCCGGCCGTGCGCTTTGCGGTCTGTACTCGCACGACAGGAGGAAGCACGACGCACTCGCCCGCTATCAACTCGCCTTCACAAGAGCCCGCGCCTCCAGCGCCGGCGACGGAGGCTACGCCGCCATCGCTTTGTGGTGCCCCGCCGTTAGATTGCGTTGCGCCGCCTTCGCTGGCTGCGCCACCGCTGCTCTGTGACCTTCCGCCTGCGGACTGAATCTCGCCACCCGTGTTCTGCGGAGCGCCACCAGGACCTTGCGATGAGCCGCCGTCACTTGGAATTGCGCCCCCCGTACTAGCGCCTACGCCCCCGGCTCCGGCCACGCCCTCGACGCCGCCTCCGGAGGATTCGGTACCAGCCTGGCCGTTCAGGCCGGCCCCAGCCGCACCAGCATCGGTCCCGACGGCCCCGCCTGTTCCCGGACTTCCATCGTCATCATCGTCACCACACGCGGTGTAGAGCGCCGCGCTCAGGGTCAGCGCTGCTGCCAGCGGCAAACGTGGGAATCTCCGTCGGTTCAGTGTTGTTGCTCGCGACATTCAAAGACCATTTAGACCGCCTGCGACGACGCTCAAACGACAAAGCGGCGGCGTTGTTCGACACCCTGAAGCGTCGCGACTTCTTGCGGTCGAGAACAACGAGCGACAGAATGCTAGCGGCGCGGCAATGTACTCTGCGCACACCACGATGGCGGGGCCGAACACGTCTTGCGCACATCCGCACACCGAGCGCTGGCGCAAGACTACGGTCGTCAACCACGCCTACCGCCACGTCGCGAACGGTAGCTAGTACCGGCGGTGTTGCGACAGCGCGCCCGCGTCTCGACGCTGCGCACCGGATTTGGTTCCGGCGCAGGTCGCGAGGGCTCGTGCCTCCGAGCGCACCGGACCGCGAGGCGCTTCAAGTCGAGACGTGAATTCTGCTCAGACTTGCCAGATCCGCGCGCGCTGAAGGCACACCGTTGGAGTTAGAGCGCGGAGTGGCGAAAAGCGCACAAAGAAGCGTTAATCCCACGTCGGATTTGGCCGATCATGCAGCGGGTGCTCCCGATTCTGGCGACGTGAGCGAGACACCTCAGGCCTGAAGCCACCGCCACGACCGGCGGGTTCAGGACCTCTGCTGCCGAGACCTACCGAAGCTCACAGCGCCATTCAACAATGCCCACCTACCGCGTGCAGAACCCGCCCAAGCGAGAGACTGCGCCTTCTGATCGCTTTGAAGCGATCTTGGATCCTAGCGCTAACCCAGGCGCGCAGCAGCGGAGTAGTCCCCTTTCGCGACGAGTGAAGTGGGCCAGTGTCGTTGCACTTACCGTCGCGCACCCCGCGCTGCTCGTCGTCCTTCACCCGATCGTGGGCGAGGCCAGCAACTTGCTGGGGCTGGCGGGACCGGTCGTCGCCACGCTGCTGCTCGGATTCCGGGTTGGCGTGTTCTCCATCGTCGTCAACACGGTCGTCAGTGGCATTGTCTTCACCTGCTTCGGGATGTCTGCCGCCGAAGGCCAACCCAAAGCGTTGGTCTCGCTGCTGGTGACCACCGTGGTCTGCTGGGGAGCTGACCGCCTACGTCAATTCATCGAGCAACGCCGAGCGATGGAGGAGGCGCTGCGCCAAGCCCAGAAGATCGAGGCCGTCGGAAGACTCGCGGCTGGTGTGGCGCACGATATCAACAACACGCTCAACGCCATCATGGGATCTGCCTTCGCGCTGCGCCACGAACTGGTGAGCCACGGGCGTTCCTTTCAGGATCTCGAGAACATCGCCCTCGCCTGCGACCGCGGCGCTCAGTTGACGCGTAACCTGCTCGGCTTCGCCAGAAAGAGTTGTGCGCGCAATGAGGCCTTCTCCCTCAATTCGGTAGTCCGCGAGGTGCAGGTGTTGATTGCTCGCACCGTGAAGAAGAACATCCGTGTCGAAGTGCGGTTAGCCGAACCCATCGCGTTCATGCGCGGGGACGAGGCCCAAATCGAGCACGCCATCGTGAACCTGTGTTTGAACGCAGTCGATGCCATGGGCGACGAGGGCACCTTGACCATCACGACGACAACCCACGACGAGACGGTATCAGTCAGCGTAGCGGACACCGGCTCTGGGATGGACGCGCAAGTCCGCGAGCATGCTTTCGAGCCATTCTTCACTACCAAGCCCGTCGGCAAAGGCACCGGCTTGGGCCTCTCCATGGTGTATGGCACGGTGCAGGCCATGCGCGGGACCATCACGCTTTCTACCACGTTGGGGCTGGGCACCAACATCACGCTCAAGTTCCCTCGTGTGGTTGAACTAGCGCCCACTCCCACCGTATCCACGCCGCCTGCCGCGGAGGCGTACTCACTTGCTGGTCTAACTATCCTCGTGATCGACGATGAACCCTTGGTGCTGAGGGCGGCGGTCCGCATGTTACGAACCCTCGGCTGCGAGGTACTCTCGGCAACCAACGGCCGCGACGGGATCGAGACCTTCAAAGCCAATCGCGGCTCTATATCACTCGCTATCGTGGATCTCGTAATGCCCGGTATCGACGGCGTAGCGACCTTGGAACAAATCCTCGAACTCGCTCCCCAGACTCCAATCTTGCTGGCCTCGGGATACACACCAGAAGCTGAAAAGGTCGATGCTTTGCTGGGCACGCATCCCAGCGTCGGCTACCTGGCAAAGCCATATGACCCGAGCGCCATCACGGCGGAGCTTGCCAAGCTCCTGCCAGCTGGAAGGGCCGCCATGCCGTCGTCCAGCTGGACCGGCACGGGATAGCGCCCGCTCCGGCGACAGCAGTGCCGAGCTCCTTCAGCGCCCAATTGCTACTCGAACGAGGGCATTCGAGTGCGTTCGCGCACGTCGTGCGCAGTTGGTTCGGGTGCTCCGCTCGAGACGTTCGCAAACAGAGTCGAGGTTGACGCGGTAGCTCAAGGCGCGCAGTCCGTGCGAAAGATGGCGGCGCTCGCGCCTTCGCCGGAGGAGACGAACCCCCGACCGTCAGCGCGATAGTCGATCCCCTCGCTTTGTGGCTCGTTCGGAGTAGCGACCACTTTCGGCGTGGCTGAGAACGCGGCTTCGAAGCTCATCCCGCTTGGCACCGTGAACTCGTAGACTTTGTCGTACGTGCGCAGCAAAAAGCCGAGGCCGCACGGGTGCGCGGCGGCTGCCGACGCGGCGAAGTCGGTGCCTGATGGCACGCTCAACGTTGCCACCTTGGTCGCGCGGGCAGACGCGGTCGTGCTGAGCGACGAGGCGGTCAGACGGTAGACGCTGCTCGGACCGGTGGCAGGCACCTTTCCTCCGGAGCCCGAAGCCAGCTTCGTCACGACATACAAGGTGCCGTCCGGACTGACCATTAGACTTTCGGCGTTGTGACTGCCGTCTTCGTAAGTGAAGCGAAATCGCTCGAATTCTGGGGATAAAGCGACGTTGCCCGCCGCGGCGGGCACGGTGGGCAGCACGAAGCGCAAGATGGCATATTCGCTCCGCTGCGCGTTGTTGTCGCCCACGTCAGCCAGGTAAACACACGCCTTGTCGCCACAAGGGCCGACGGCGATGTCTTCGATGTCCGTCGCCGCGGCTCCGGTCAGGGTAATGCGCGCGTGTTCGCGCCCTTGAAGATCGAGCGCGTATACGACCGGCCGGTCATGATCGTTGTGGGCGAAGAAGATCTCGGGCTGCGCGCTGCTGAAGGCGAGCCCCGACAGAGCATCCAACGCAGAAACTGCGACCGTCGCAGCTTGAACGGGCGCCGCATAAGCAGAGCAACGCCCGCACTCCGCGCCGCCGTTGTTGCTCATTCCGCCATTGGCCGGGATCACCGGCGCGCCGCCTTCGCTCTCGGCCCCAGCGCTGCCTCCCAAAGTGCCGGTTGAGCCGCCGCGACTCGAGGGTGCTCCCCCAGCGCCGGCACGACCGCCTGCCCCTCCTAACGCCGTCGAGCCTCCTAACGCCGTCGAGCCGCCCAGCGCGTTGCTCCCGCCCAGCGCGCTACTGCCGCCCAGCGCGCTGCTTCCCGTCCCGCCGCGATCCGTCGCGCCAGCGTGGCCAGCGTCGAGCAGGCTGCCGCCCAGACTCGGCGACGGTTGCGGTTCGCCATCCTTACCGCAACCAACCGCGAGCTTGCACAACAGCAGCGCCAGCGCACAACGCCATGCGTTCACGTGCGTGAGCTTGACAGAGTGGCCATGGTTTCCGCAACGTTGGCTTGAATGAGCGGCAACAATTTGAGTTGTGTGCAAAAAACTCCGCAAGAACGGGTACAACACCAACTTGACTGAGCATGCTTCGAAGGCCTCCTTGCGCTCTGGGAGGCCCTTGCGAACCTCACGCCTTCAGCTCGTGATGTTGGGGCTCAGCACGGCGACGGCTTGCAGAGAGGGCGTTGCCACGCAAACGCTGACGGAGCCGACCAGCGGGCGCTCCTACCAGGTCGTGACCCGCACCAACCACGATTCAAAAGAACCCGCCAGCGTGCTCTTTGCGCTCCACGCCTATGGCACGGCTGCCGACGTGATGCCCACTGCCTGGCGGCTGCGTGAGCACGCGGTAGCGACGCGGGGTATGTTGCTCGTCGTGCCCGCCGGTTTGAGAGATGACGCCGGCAATCCGTTTTGGAACGCCAGCGCCGCCTGTTGCGGGGCAGTCACGAAGTTGCCGGAAGACTTGGCGTATCTGCGCGGGGTTCTGAGCGACTTGCGCAAGCGTTTCGCGATCAATCCGGAGCGCGTCTACGCTTTGGGTCTTTCGAACGGCGCGTTCATGGCGCATCGCTGGGCCTGCGCCCCAGGCGGCGAGCTGCGCGGCATCGTTGCTGTTTCAGGCACTGGCCCCGGAGCTGCGGATACGCCCTGCACACCGACTGTACCGGTGCGGGTGCTGCAAATCCACGGCGATGCCGACGAGGTGATCCGTTACGAGGGCGGCGAGGGCATCCGCGGCCCGTATCCGTCCGCTTCTGCCACCGTGCAGCGCTGGCGTGAACTGAACCGCTGTGAGCCCGCGCGGCAGGAAGCCAGTCGGTGGTCGGCCTTTCACGGCTCCACGCGCAAATCCACCGCCAAGAGCGCTACCTCCGAGGTGGTGTTGTGGACGTTCGAAGGCGGCACGCATTCGCTGCCCTCCATACGGTCTGCCATGCCCGAGCTGCTCGAGTTTCTCGAACGCCGTTGAGTCGAAGCTCAGCGGCAGCACACCGTCTGCGGATTTTCACCGACCGCTTCTCCGGTCGCGAAGTTATTCGGTTGGCAGCTGGGCGCGCTTGGATTTCCCACGATCCTGGCGGTTTGAGGCACGAACGGTAGGCCACAAGTTTCGCCTTGTGCGCCATTACCGATGACCGCGGTTTCGCCCGTGCAGTTGCCGCTGCCCCAAACCTGAATGTAGGCGCCAGCGCAATTCGCGCTGCCGAACCCGCAGCTGCAGGGGAGGCACTCGCGGGTGTCAGCTACGCCGGTGAACCAGGTTTCCCCGGTGGAGGTTGAGTAGTCACTCGTGCAGCTAGTTGCTCCCGGTACCCGTGCACACAGACCGCTGGACAGCCTAGGAATGCACTGCGAACCTGCGGCGCAGCCGCCGCCAACCTGCATTGGCTGACAGAACGTGCGCGTTTCGCTCCACGTGGCTGGTGCCAACGTGGGCGAGCCACTCGCGGTGCACGTAGTGAAGCCCGTCACCGCAAAGTAGTACAGGTTGGCATCGGCCGGCACGCCGCCGCAGCTGGTGCTGTAGACGTTGGACAGTACGCCCGTATAGGGGCCCGGACAAGCGTTGGCGCCGTGACCATAGATCCCAGAATGGCAGTACGAGCTCTCCGGGGTGCAGCTGCAGCCTGCGCACTCGTAGGAGGCGTCCAGGCCGCGCCGCAAAGTCACGGCCGTGTAGCCCGTCGGGCAGGAGCTGCCCGTCATCGGGAACGTGCCCAATGTGGAGCGCGCTGGCTGCGGAGCGCACATCGCCGGCGTGGCGCACGCGCTGTCCGCACAGTCGACGTTGCCGTTGCAATCGTCGTCCTCGTTGTTGAAGCATTGCTCGGCTCCGGTCGGCACACAGGGCTCTGGAGCGCCGCCGCTGCCCGCTTCATTGCTCGAACCAGCGGACTCACCGCCGTTATTGGTTCCGCCGCCGCCGACGCGACCGCCGCTGTTGGGTGCACCACCGCTGGCGGGCCCGCGTCCACCGCTGAGCGCCGCGCCCGCTTCACCGGCGCTCTCGCTCGAAATGGCGCCCGCGCCAGCGTTGGCTCCCCCCCCTGCCCCGCCAGCGCCGCCCTCCGCGGTGCCGGCCAAAGGATCGCGCTTGGGATCCGTACCGACGCAGACGCCGCTGACGCAACGTTGGTTTTTTAGACAACCCGAACCCGAGCACTCATTGCGGCACGCGCCGTCCTTGCACACCGCGCCTCGGGGACACGGGACCCCGCTCGAACAGGTGGCATCGGTCGAGACGACGCAGGCCGCGGCGCCGTTCTCCAATCTCAGACAGCGCGCGGCGGGATTGGGGCAATCGATGTCCTCGAAGCAGGGCGGGCTGCAGGTCTCGAACAAACACACCTGACCAGTCGGGCATTGACTGGGTAGCAGGCACTTTTGCGGCGGCACCAAGGAGTAGCTGTCTTCGTTGCCCAGGATGGCATTGCAGCCAACGAACAGCAGCACCAGCGCACACAGACGAGCTGTCTTGGAACGGCGCATCACCAAACTCCCACCAAATGCGCGCTACCAGGACCAATCTTGAGTCGTGCGCCCAGGCTGCTCGGCTGCGGCGCCGTCAGCCACAGCGCGACTCCAGCCGCGATGCCCACGCCACCCACGATGCTGAACGCCGTGGCCACGTTGCCTGCGGAGTAAGCGCGTTCCCCGGCATCGACACCACGCTGATCGCTGCAGATCGTGCCTTCGCAATACTTCTCCAGCTCACTGTGTTGGTTCGCGGAGCGCACACCGAAAATGGTAGCCACCCCGAGTGAGACCACGCCGACTCCGCCCGCTACCAAAGCTAGCGTCTTCTGGGTTCCGAGGCCCGGCGACTCATGAGCTGGCTGCGGAGCGGACGTCGGCGCCGTCGCGACCGCAACTACGGGCGCGGCCGGCTCTGCTGGCTTGGCTCGTAGCGGAGGAATGCTGATGCTGACCGTGCTGGCCTTGGGTTTCACCGTGACGGCGCCGGTCCAAGCTTCGTAACCGTTAGCGCTGGCCGTGATGGTGTGTTCACCTGCATCGCAGGGAATCGCGGAGCCCCATTGCGGTGCTCCGACCAACTTGCCGTCGCGCATCACCTGTAACTCCGGCACGCTGCGAGCCTCGGGCGAAACGTCGATCACCAGGTAGGACAGCTTGGGCCTGAGCCCGTCAGCGCGCTTCTGGGCCTCGCGCTCGCGCGCAGAGTTGCCCGCCAAGCGCGCGGCAGAGGCCGCTTCCAAGTAGCCGTTCCAGGCGGACGCAAAACGACCGGCAAGCTCGTAGCAACGAGCCAAGTTCAGCAGGGTCCCCACGGCGGGGTCCAAGCGCTGGCTCTCTTCGAGCTTTGGACAGGCCTCCCCCACGCGACCTTGCGCCATCAGGGCGCGCGCTTGCTCGAACAGTGCTTGCGCGGCGCTCCCCGTGCCGGCGTCCGCAGCCGCAGACGCGGACCGAAGCAAAGCGAAACTGAGCAACAACCAGGATAAAGGCGCTGTACGGTTCAACCGAAACAAACAGCTATCACGCACGTCCGCGAATGTCTGCGCCATCTCGATCCGGAAATCAGCCTGGATGATGTAGTTCCTCTGGGCACTGAGGCGCCCTGCCTCACCCGGCGCGAGACCTGAATCATGCACGCTATGCATTCTTTGCGTGCCGACATTGCATTGGACGCATTCCAGAACGGGTCCGATACTCCTCGCACTCAGCAGGAGAAAAACAGCATGTTCGTCATCACTGGAGCTTCGGGTCACACAGGTTCGGTCGCAGCAGAGACGCTGCTGGCGGCGGGAAAACAGGTGCGGGTCGTGGTGCGCGACGCCGCCAAAGCTGCGCGGCTGAAGGCAGCCGGTGCGGAGGTCTTCGTGGCCGACCTCACGGATCAGGCCGCGCTGGCACAAGCCGTTCGTGGTGCGCAGGGCGTGTACTTGCTCTCGCCTCCCGATCTCAAATCCAAAGATTTCATCAATGAGCGCAAGCAACTGACCCAGCGACAGGTGGACACGCTCACGGCGCAGCAGGTGCCGCACGTGGTGTTGTTGTCATCGGCCGGCGCTGAACGCACGTCGGGAACGGGGCCGATTCTATCCGTACACAACGCAGAGCAACAGCTGCGCGCGTCGGGACTAGCCGCAACCTTCGTCCGCCCGGGCTACTTCGTGGAGAACTGGGGTGCCGTGCTGCATCCAGTGAAGAGTGATGGTGTGTTGCCCTCGTTCATTGCGGCAGATCAACAGGTGGCGATGAACAGCACCGCCGACATCGGCAAGGCTGTGGCGCAAGCGTTGTTGGACGGCCCGCGTGGCGTCCGCGTGCTGAATCTCGCGGGCCCGGTCGACGCTAGTCCGAACGACGTCGCCGCGGCATTTTCGCGGATACTGGCGAAGCCCGTAGCCGTGGTCGAAGCGCCGCTCGAGGCCGTCGTACCGACCTTCACGTCATTCGGCTTGTCCGCCGAAATCTCGGCACTCTATCGCGAACTGTACGAGGCCATGAAGGCGGGCAAGGTTACTGCCGAGCCAGGCCACGAGCTCGTGCGCGGGGCGACGCCACTCGAGACGACGCTGCGCGCGCTGCTCAGCTGAGAGTCCGAGGTCGCCTCAGGTCGGCTCGGCGGGCAAGCCATGCCCGCCGACCGGCTCCGTTATGAAGTAGTCGCCGAAACTCGCGATCAGCGGCTTTGCGCGCGTGATGGCGGCGCGTACTGCGGGCAGCGTGAGTGACGCCTTGTGGCTCGGTTCGTCGAGCCAGACCTCGGTGACCCAAATTGCGTCGACGTCCGCAGGGTCGCGGGCGACCACGTAGCTGAAACAGCCGGGCATGCCTCCTACGCTGTCGAGCAAGATTGCAATCAGCGCGTCGCGTTGGCCGGGTACGGCTTTCATCTTCCCAATCAATCCGTACATCTCGCTTCTCCTGATCGGGTTTGTGTCATGAACCGGCGCGCGGGACAATACGAGGCGTGCATCCGACCGTGTAAGCTGGCTAGAGATGGCGTCCGCGTTGTTCTTGGTCTTGTCTCTGTTGCTCGTGGGCTACCTCATGCGGCGCACCGGACGCATGCCGGACAACGCCGCGGACGTGCTCAATCGCTTCGTCGTCGACATCTGTGTGCCGGCGATGATCCTGCGCCTCGTTCCAAAGTTGACGCTGGATTTCAGCCTGATCGTGCTCGTCGTCACGCCGTGGTGCATGGCAGGGCTGGCTTATGCGCTGGCCTCCGCGGCCGCGCGCGTGTTGTCTCTCGATCGAGCCAACGCGACGGCGCTATTTCTCGCCACGGCGCTGAGTAACACTTCGTTTCTGGGCTTCCCGCTGTGCAGCGCCCTGTTGGGAGAGAGCTCCGTCGCCTTGGCGGTGGTGTACGATCAGCTCGGCTCGTTCTTGCTGCTGAGTACGGTCGCGCCGCTGGCGCTCGCCCGCGTGAGCGCCAGCGCCAGCACTAGCCTGCGTGATCGAGTGCGCCGCGTGTTGCTGTTCCCGCCGCTGCTCGCCTTGGTCATCGCGACGTTGCCGTTGCCGCAGCCGGAATGGCTCACGGCCGTGCTCTCAGCGGCGGCTGCGGCGCTGGTGCCGTTGGCCATGGTCGCCGTCGGTCTGAAGCTCAAGTTGACTCCACCCCGCCCGGTGCGCGTATTCGCCCTGGGCCTGGTACTGAAGCTTGCCGTCCTACCCTGCGCCGCCTGGCTGCTCGCAAAAGCGCTGTCGGCGCCGCCGCAGATCCTGGAAGTCGCGGTGCTGGAGACGGCCATGCCAACCATGATCACGG
>Ga0247764_1000718_pt1 | contig 11643 bp, 6 predicted proteins | sample UWRJL051202B4_FD_179932 | JGI IMG/M metagenome (GOLD analysis project Ga0247764, IMG submission 179932) | Plant litter microbial communities from Arlington Agricultural Research Station in Wisconsin, United States - UWRJ-L051-202B-4 | ecosystem: Environmental > Terrestrial > Plant litter >...
GCAATCGCTGTTGTTGCTGCTCGGCACGCGCAACCTGGGCGACGACACGCTGCTCTCGAATGCGCGAGTCATCGAGCTCTCGCCGTTCACGGAGGAAGAGTCGCACAGCGCGCTCAGCGCGCTCCTGCCTGGGCTCAGCGACAACGTAGCACTCGGTCTGCACCATCGCAGCGGCGGCAACGCGCTGTTCCTGGAGGAGCTGTGCGGCACGCTCCCGCTCGACGTCGAGCGCGACTGGGACGGCAAGCTACCCACGACCGTGACCGCCGTGATTCGCGCGCGCTGCGAGAACCTGCCGGAGCGCCAAGCCGCGCTGCTCGGCGTGGCCGCCGTGATCGGGAACGAACCGCCGCGCTGGCTGTTGGAAGCGGCTTTTCACGACGCTAGCCTCGACTCTGCGTTGCAGGAACTGGAGCAGCAGGGGTTACTCTACGCCGACCAGACCAAGGAAGGTTACCGTTTCAAGCACGGCCTGACGCGGGAAGTCGTGTACGAGTCCATGCGCCTCGCTGAGCGTCGGCGCCTACACCGCATCGTCGCGGAGTCCATCGAGCGGCGGTATGCGGGACCACAACTCGCCGAGCACTACGAATGGTTGGCGTCCCACCACGCCGGTGCGGCTCACTATCGACGCGCCTTCGAATTCGCGGAGCTGGCGGGCGACAAGGCCGCCGCGATCTTCGCCTTCGACCGCGCCCAGGCGCAATACGCTGCCGCCCTCGCACACCTGGACGAGCTGACGGAGAGCCCGGAGCTGCGCGCGCGCTGGCTGGAGATCGTGGCCAAGTGGTCGGCAACGTGTTTGTTCAACCCCGCAGCCAAGCAGCTGGAGGTGTTGCGCCGCGCCACCGAGTACGCGCGCGAACTGAACGACCACAACGCGCTCGGACTGGCCGAATACTGGAGCGGCTGGATCTGCTACGCGCTGGGCGAGCAAGAGCGCTCCATCGAACATTCGAAGCGTGCGTTGGCGCTACTGCGGGGCGCTGGCAACGAGACCACGGCAGCGCAGGTCGAAGCCAATCTGGGGCAAAGCTATGCTGCGGCGGGGGCATATGCAGAGGCACTGGGCTTCCTGGACCGCTATGTGGAGGATCGGCGTACGCGTCAGAAGGTGTTAGGGGGCGGATTCGCGTACGCGCTCGGTTGTCGTGCCTTGGTGCACGCTGACCGCGGCGCGTTCAACGCGGCGCACCTCCAGCTGCAGGAGGCGCTGGAGGTGGCTCGTGCACGTGCGCAAGGTATCGTCGGCTCGCTCCTGTGTCTGTTGGGGATGGTGCAGCTCTGGCAAGGGCGCTTCGCAGATGCGCGTGAAACGGCCGCGCGCTGTCGCAGCGCGGGTGAACGCATGAGCGGCGTCTACGTGCTGTCGATGAGCCAGATGATCGACGCGGTCGCGCGGCTTCAGCTGCAGCCCGAACGCGTCGTCGTGGAGGAGCTCGAGCTTGCCCTGCTGCGCTTGGAGCGCCGCGGCATTCACTTGTACTTGTCGTTCGGCTACGGCTACCTGGCGGAAGCCTGGCTGGCGCTCGAGGAAAGCACGAGGGCCCGCGACTGGGCGGAGCGCGCGCGGCGTTGCGTGGATCGCGGGGATCCGCTCGGACATGCGCCGGCCGAGCGGGTCATGGCCGTGCTGAACGCGCGCGCGGGCGACCGCGACTTGGCCGAAGCCCATCAGAACGAGGCGCTGCTCGTGGCAGCCCGCCGCGATTCCCCCCGCGAGCGCGCCCTGACCGAGTTGCTCTCTGCTCAGCTGCACCAAGCCTGGGGCGATCCCGAGCGCGCTGCCTCGCTGTGCCAGCGCGCTCGGCTCACCTTCGAAGATTTGCGCGTGCCGCACTTCGTGGCTCGCGCCAACGACCTGCTGGCGGAGCTCAACGCAACGTAAGCTCTAGATCACGGACGCGCGCGATCGAAGCCCGCTCCAGCAATCCGACCGTCATGCCAAGGAGCACTCCCTGCGCCATGTTGCGACCTGGGCAAGCGTGCGTGGCTTTCCCGCTCCCGCGCGTGCCCCCGAACAGATAGTCCAGGCTGCTCGCGACGAGCGCTGCGGCGGACAAACTCAGCACCACGGTCTCCCCAACGCGTGGCTTGAACTCCGGAAAACTTGCAAGCTGTGTCGCTTCCACGGTGACGCGGTAGAGCAGATCGGGCACCGGCAAGTTGATCATGCCTGCTGCCAGCCGTGCTTGCAGCAGCTGCCGAAGCTCTTGGCTCGGTCGAGCATGCTCCGGTTCGAGCTGCACGTCCCGCTGCAAGGACCAGAACTGCCCCGACTCGAGCCACTGATACATCACGCTCACGAAGGTCTTGCTGGTGGAAACCGCGAAGCCGTTGATCGCGCCGACCAACGCCGAGTCGAAGTCGCCCTGGTATCCCGCCGCCTCGAGCTGTTGTCCGAAGGTGGAAGCCCGGCCCTTGCCGCGCGCCGCCTGAGCGATCACGGCGCCGCGCTGCTTGGCCAATTCGCGCACGGTTGGACTCGGGCTTGCTCCAAACACGTGCTGCGAAACCCGATGAAAATCCACGGGACACCGCGCCTTGCTGTCCGTCTCGGGCAGCTCCGCCTGGTACGTCATACCGCCAGGAAATCCAAAGCGCGCTTCAGCGATCTGACCAACGACCTCGCGCGCCAGATCCTCCACGTTGAAGCTGTTGTGTTGAGGCGACAGCGGATGTCCCTGTTCGGCTGCTTCCAGCCGCTGCTCCATTTCGCCGAGCTTCCGGGCGAAGAAGGCGCGGGTCAGCGTGAGCGCCTGCTGATACGAGTCGTCGAACGAAATCTCGGAGATGAGCTGGTTCGGAATCTCCGCCGATTTGCAGTAGCCGTGCTCCCCGATGGCGGCAGGATAGCCGTCGGACACGCCGTCCCGGACAAGGGCCTTCGGCTCCACGTCCATACCCAGGTAGTGGCCCCCGAACGTCTCCTGCATGCGCTGGAAGTAGCCGCGAACGGAGAACGAGTTGCCGTTTTCGAGCACGAACTTCACGAGCTCTGGATGGCCCACCAGGAGGCCGTAGGGCGTGCGCAGCATGCCTTGATGGCGATGCAGAATTACGTTCCAGACCTGCCAGAGCTCGGCGCGCAAGGTGACGTCTTCGATCAGTTGAGTCCACGCTGCGAGCGCAGCCGGCGGATCTTTCTCGAGCGCGATCAACGCATCCAGCTTTTGCACGGCGGTCGGGTCGAACGAGGGCGACGCAGGCGCCGGCCTCTGCGTGGGTGGCCCCAATTGGCCGTCCGCGAGGGCGCTCACCACATCCAACGCTGGCACGAACAGGTACAGCGCCCACCTCAACCGTGCGAGCGGCTTCGGCGGAAGTGGGATCGCCAGCGTGCCGCCTTCGTGAGGACAATGCAGCGTGCGCGCTGAGCTCGCTGGAAACGTGCCCGCGATGAGATCCGGATGCGCGCTGGACCCGGTGCTACTGTTGCCGCCATTGACCCAGCGCTGAACGACCTCGAATTGTTCGGCCAAGCTGGCGCAATAGGCGCCGAACATCACGCCGCGCGAGGTGTCGTCAGGGCTCTGTTCGTACGAGGCGCCGTAGCTCAGCCCCCGCCGTACGATGCGCGGCGGCCGCCGCACGATGCCGTTGATGGTGCGCTCCGTGCGCGGATTCGCGCGACGTACGTGCGAGAACAGCGGACATTTCGCGCCGTCCGGGTCGCTGCCGTAGTCGAAGTCGTTGCCCGAGCTGCCGGCAGGCAGCGCTGCGGTCCCGTCCGGCGCACGGCCAAGCAGTTTCTGCTCGAACAGCCGCGCGTTGGGCGCCGAGCCACCCAGCAATTCACGCTGGCGCGCGACGTTGTCGTTCAAAGCAGCGCTGGCGGCGCGGAACCCTGCCACGTCTTGCTCCATCTTGCGCAGCGCGAGGAAGGTCGAGTTCGCAAAATGCGCTTCCAAACCAGGGCTCGGACGTTGCCCGAGCTCGTTCTGGTAACCGATGAGAATCTCTCCCAGCGCCACGCGATCGCGTGCATGCACGCCGCGCGTATCTGGCGAACGTGGCTGAGGCTGACTCAGACCGTCCTTGAGCTGGAAATGACCGCCGTCGCCGTAACTTCGCAGCGGCAAGACGTGCAAGATCTCGACGCCAGCGCTCTCGAGGCTGAGCAGCTGCTCGAACAGCGGATGTCGGTTACCGAACTGATCGTTCTCCGCTGCCGCGGGGCGCTGCAACAAGACCACGGCATCGACCACCTGCTCGATGTCGAAGCGCGCCGCATCGGGATCCTGCTCCAGTGCTCGTTCCCGAGCTGGCACGTCTTCTCCAGAGCGATACAGCTCGAAATTGAGCAGTGGGCGCTCCCAGGTGGACGCGTGATTTTCACCCACGTCGCCGAGTGAAGCCGCGCGCAGCTTGGCGCCTTCGCGAAACTCCGCCGGAAACCTGGCGAGCGTCTCCGCTGACAGCTGCAAGCTGCGCAGACCCAAGTACGAGAGACCCAGGCTCACCTGGGTGCCGCGCGCCGCCGTGGGTACCTCCTGTTCCGAGCTCAGCAAGGGGCGGACCGCGCGCAGGAATTGACGCGCGTTGGCGCGCGTTCCAAACCGCACCAGCGCCGCCGCGCCGACGAAACCGTGCGGAGCAGCCTGCTCGCGTTGGCAGGCTTCTTGGTAGCTGCTGAGCACGTTGCCGGGCACGTTCTCCAGAGCGTGCACGGTCTCCTCCGGTACTTGGCGCGTGTCCGGATCCAGCACGGGCCGGGCGCGTGTGCCGCTGCGGCTGAGTTGGTTGACCCAAGCGCGCGTGGCGACGCGTTCGTCATCGCTGCCGCCATTCGCGAATTCGGCGCGCACGTCGTCCAAACGCGCGCCGATCAGCAGCAGCGCCAAGCGGTCGAACAGCTGCGGCTCGTCGGGACCCGAGAACAACTTGCGCAACCGAAACAGTAAGCTTGCTTGCGTCGCAAAGAAGTCTCCGCTCAAACGCTCGGGCGACAACGCCGAAAGCGACGCGTTGCGCGCCTGCACGGCAAGCCGGGCCGGATCCAGCGCCGAGCTGCTGGCGATGGCCTCGAACTTTTGCAGGTAGCGCAGGTCGTCGACGCTCAGCTCGGGTGCCGCGTCGTAGAAGTGAATGCTCTCCACCTGGCGCGCGCGCACCCAGTCCGCGAACAGCGAGTAGCCGTCCTCACAGCTGTTGCCCTCGTAGTCGCTGCAATGACTGAAGATGAGGTCGAGCAGTGGTCCTGCCTCTTCGGCGATCACGCGGATGTACGGCTCCCAAGGCCCATCGAAGGTCACCGCCAACATCAGCTGCCGCCCCTGCCCCAAGATGCTCCAGCGAAACGAGCGGATGATACGCAGCTGCTCCACCAGTCCGTACTGAATCCCGCGCGTCTCCAGCTCGTACCGCCTTTGCTCGAAGAAGGCGTTCAACACGCGCGCAAGGCGCGTGGCGTACGACATCGAGTCCGGAATCGGCGCGAGCCCAGGCTTGATGTCGGCTACCAGCGTGAGGTCCGTGGCGCCATGAATCTGCTTGCTTCTGACCTGGTTCGACATGACAGCCATCCTTTTTGCGTCGTTCAGGTTCGCACGAGCAGAATCTGCATGTCTGTAGTCAAAATCGAGACTCTGTGTGTGCGTGACTTTTTCGCTCGCCGCGAGCTCCGGTTGCGCTCGCTCCAGCATGCTGGAGCCAGGCGTATCCGAGAAAAATTACCACCCGCTGTGAACTAGCTCACAGGCGAAGCATGCGGCGCGACCCATGCTTGGAAGCGTTACCAACGGCGATCGCGTCCGAGGTGTGAAGGAGCAAGGGATGGAGGATCATGCACTGGAAGACATCGACGCCGCCGTAGCGGAGCTACAAGAGCTCGAGCAGGAGCGCCTGCTGCAGTGTGAAAACGTGCAGGGCGTAGGCGTCGGACGCAAAGTTCGCGCGGGACGCGAGACGGGCGAGCCTTGCGTTACGGTCTTCGTCTCGCAGAAGGTACCGAAAGACGTGTTGCGCGCAGCGGATCGCGTCCCCAGCACGCTACGCCAGTGCAACACGGACGTCGTAGAGTTGGGGCCCGTGTTCGCGGGGGGCGTTCTGGAACGCGCGACCGGCGCGGACGTGATGAACGGCGCAGACGGCTCGCGCAGCGAGGCGCTCGGTGCGCGCACGCGCCCGGCTTTTGGCGGCTGTAGCGTTGGTCACTATCGCGTTCACGTCGGCAGCATTGCCACGGGGGTGATCGATAGCGCCGATTATCCCGGCATCCCGCGCTCGTTTTATCTGCTCAGCAACAATCACGTACTCGCCAACGCGAACCAAGCCAGCATCGGAGATCCGATCGTTCAACCTGCGCCCGCGGACGGCGGGCGGGTGGCGACGGATACGATCGGCCGCCTCGCCCGCTTCGTGCCGTTGCACTTCGATGGCCAACCGAACCTGGTGGATGCCGCAATCGCGGAAGTCCCGTTCGAGGCACTCGAGCGGTACCTGCCTTGGATCGGTCACGCGCGGGAGTCCGTCTCGCGCGTGCGCGTCGGGCAGATCTTACGTAAAACGGGCCGCACGACGGGCTACACGACGGGTGTGGTCCGCACCGTCAACACCACCTTGGACGTGCGTTACGGCGACGGCGCCATCGCGCGCTTCACCCGCCAGATCGTCACGAGCAAGATGTCCGCGCCCGGCGACTGGGGCAGCCTCGCCGTAGAATCCCACGATCGCCCCGTTGGCTTGCTCTTCGCCGGCTCCTGCCACGCCACCGTCCTCAACCCCATCGGCTTCGTCGAATCCGCCTTACAGATCCGCATCGGTGTCTGAACGAGGAGAATTCAAGCCGTGAAGGGCGCGCTCGGGCCGCCCAGTTTTTTGGGTGGGTCCGGCCTTGGCCGGATCCTTTCGAAACCCACCAATTCTTGCGTTCCGCGATTCAGCCGGTTCGTGAGAGGGAGGTTGAGGGTTCGCCGCGCTGGAAGTTGGACAGGGCGATGGCCGCGGCAATGCGACCCGACTCGATATATTCGAGCCGGCGTTGAGCGGACAGGAATCCGGTCAGTAGATTGCCTGCCAAGTCCGCTTCGGGGCGGACCTCCAGAAAGTCGAGCTTCTGCAGCCGACAGACGGGTCGGAGTTCGCTCAGCGAGATGCCGCGGCGGGAGAGCTCCGGCTCCAGCAGCGCCGACAGATCCACTTGCTGCGCTGTCAACCAGTCCAAGCGTTCGTTGACCGACTTGGCTTGGTTCAGTTCGCGGTGCAGGCGCTCCGCGCTGAGCATATCCACGATGCGGAAGAGGGGCAGCCAGCCAAAGCTGCCCGGCTTGACTCGATTAGCCGTCGGTGTGACGACGACCACGCAACTGACCTGCTCGTCTTCTGACAACGCCCAGCCGATCGGCGCGTTGTCCACGACGCCGCCGTCGATGTACGGCCCGCCATGCCCAGCTTTGCGCGGTCGAAACAAGCCGGGCAGAGCGGCGGAGGCCACGCACACCTCGCTGATTTCATCGAGGCGCCGCGCGTCACACAGATCCTGCGCTTCATAGGTGTACGCCTCTTCGAAGCGTAAGCCGCCGTATTCGTCGATGCGCCCCGGGAGCGACGCCACCGAGATCCGCAGCTTGACCGCTTTTTGCTGAGTCGGGCGCTCCGCGAACTTCCGGAGTGCCTTCAGCACGAGTTGTTTGCGCGCCTTGAAGCGCAACACTTTGCCGAGGTTCGCCTGGTTCTGCCACAGCGTGCATAGATCGGCGGCGGCCTCCTGGCTGTCACCGCTGCGGAGCCCTGCGGCAAACACCGCTGCGTTCAGCGCTCCCGAGCTGGCGCCAGCGACGAAGCGAAATTGCAACCGAGACTGCGCCGACAGCGCTTGCACCGCGCCCGCAGCGAACGGACCCTTACCTGCGGCGCCGGCGAGCACCAGCGCTGCGCCGACGGAAGTTTTCAGTTCTTTGACGTAGGACGCCTTGGGCGCAGACTCCAACATACGAAGCTCCCGGCAAGGTCGCAACGCGCGACCGCTTCATTTGCAGCAAGCGCAGCTTGCCATCGATCACTAACCGAAGCGGATAGTCATTTCGGTGTCCCCTCAGCGCGCGCCGTGCGCGCGACGAAACTCCTCGAAATCCGTGAGCACCAACCGGCCGGATTCGAGCTGCACACTCCCCTGCGCAGTCCATACCCGGAGCAGCTTGTTCACGCTCTCTCGCGTCGCGCCCACCATGCTACCCAGGTCTTGCTGCGACAACTTGACGGGGATTTTCACGCCTGGGCCCTGGCGTTGGCCATGACGCTCCGCCAAGGTGATCAGCAACCGCGCGATCCGCGCCGGCACGTCCAGCGAAGAGATGCTCTCCACGCTGCGACTCAGATGCCGAATCCTCTGACTTAGCACCTTCAACAACCCGAGAGCGAGCGAAGGTGAGGTGCTCAGCGCCGCCCGCAACTGATCTTGCTCGATACTGGCGAGTTCGGCGCTATCGATGGCCACGACGCTGGCGGAACGCGGTTCACCGTCCAGCACGGACAGCTCACCAAAGACGTCGCCGGGGCCCATGACGGACAGCAACATCTCCTTGCCCTCGGCCCCCGCCGTCACGGCCTTCAAATAGCCGGAGACCACGCAAAACAGGGTTCCGCCGCTTTCCCCCTCCCAGACGATGACTTGGCGGGCGCGGTAACGACGCCGCTTCATCAAGCGCGAAATCAGTCGCAACGCGTCCGCGTCCAGCGCCGCAAATAGCGGGATCCGTGCGACCAAGTCCTTGGCATCTGCGCTCTCCAACTTCGACTGCCCTTCCACCCCCGCGGTACGAGTCGTCCGCTTCGAGCACCACGCAGGTGTGAACGGGTTCATACCTGCGCGTGCGCGAGGCGGTCAATAGTGCCTCTATGATGACGGCCCTCACGCTGACTACACCCGCTGCGGAGCAGCTCGAGCTGAACGGCAGCTATCAACCTGGAGTTCCGCTCGCAACGTTGTGGCAAGACCTGATTTCCGGACGCTCCGTGATCGTCGGCAGTCGCTGCAACGCGGAGCGCTGCTTCTTGGAGCTCGAGAGCTCCACCCCGCCCGCACCACACATCCCGCCGCAACGTCTGGCGATTCTGGAGCGAATTTTGACCGGCTCGACACAGAAAGTCGTGGCGGACGACCTGAACCTCGCAGTCTCGACCATTGCGGCGGCGTGCAGCTACTCCCTTCAGCGCATGGGTCAGCAGCGCTTGCCCTCGCGCGCTCCCCTGCTGCTGATGTTGGCCGCACACGCGGCGCGCGGCGTACACCTGCCAGACGCACGCAAGACGCCCACGCCGGCACCCAACCGTTGGGAGCTGAGCGTGGAGCGTCCAGATCGCAAGTTGAGCAAACAACTCACGAACGCCGAACGCGCTGTGCTCGGCTTGGTGCTGGAGGGCCAGACGCACGCGCAAATCGCGCGCACCCGCGGCGTGTCGACACGCACGGTTGCCAATCAGCTGGCGCTGGTGTTCAAGAAGTTCGGCGCCTGCGGGCGCGGCGCACTGGTCGCGCGGCTCGTTCGTGACTCGCGACCCGCTTCCGCGTGAGACTCGGATCTACGGCGCCGGTGCGGCGCTGCCTACCGTTACAATCTCCGTCGGTTCCTCGAGCAGCGCGCCGTCGCGCCCTTCGACTTGCAACTTGTCGGAGCCGCGGTCGATGACCTCGGCCACCACCTCGATCGCGATCGCAGCCGGCTCCCTGGTGCGTAGGCCGACGTCGAAGCCCGTGAGTGCTGGCACGACCTTCGGTACCCAGCGGCGCACGAGTGGATCGCGATCGGAATGGTTCTGAAACGCGAAGGCGTGGTTCACGTAGGCCACGATCGGACTTTCGCCCTCTTCGGGCGCGGGCGGCGGATCGGCGATCAGGCTCATCACCGTGCCGAAGTCGCGCGCCATCTCGTCCATCTCATCGAAGGTGATGGTGCCGTGGCGGCGCGAGCCCGCGCCCTTGTCTTTGCCCTCGACGACGTACAGGTAATCGAAGCCAGAGAGGTTCGGCAGAAACTCACCCTCCTCCGCGTCGATCACCTGCAGCCCGGGAAAGTACTTACCAAACTCGTTCCACGGATCGATCAGGAGCTCGACGGTGTGAGCTTCGTCGTCCAGGTTGGTGATCGTCCAACTCAGTTGCACGCCGATGTCATCGGTCTCCACCCAAGGTCTGCGGCCGTAGGGCTCGACGACTTCAGCGTCCAGCGCCGCGCGCTCGCTCGGCTTCGGCGCTAGAATCGGGAGCTGGTTCCCGACTCGCACCTCGTACAGGGTGAGCTCACCGTCATCGAAGATCGGCGCCACGTTGCGGTCCATCGCGACCTGCACGCTAGGCAATGTGCGTTGCTCGCCTGCGCCGTTGCAGCCACTCGACGCGAGCAGCAACGAAAGCGCGGCGCCGCCCAACCAAACCGAGCGCTGACCGGGGGTAACGCGCCCCGCCGCGGGGCAGTCCGCCCCCGCGCGACACGATGAGAAAGCCATTAAAACCCTCATTCTGTTCGGCGAGCTCTTCGGAATGCCACGAACGTGCCAGCCCTCGGGGCCTAACGCCTCGAACTAACGTTTGCTGGGCTTGAAGATGAACGGGAATGCCGCGTTGGTCGGCTTGTCGGCGCTGGGGAAGGACAAGCGGCCGAACTGGCGCGTGATGCAGCCTTCGACGCGTGCGTTGCCCAGCGAGGAGTTGGAAACGTTGACCGCACTCACGGCGCCGGACGGGCTGATGCTGAAGCTGACGGTCACGCCACCCTTCAGCGTCGGCTCGCGCGCGGCAGCGATCTCATAACACGCCATGAACGCGCCCATGCGCGACATCACCACGCGCGAGATCTGACCGGGCGACAAACCTTGTCCGGGTTTGGGCGCATCCTTTCCCGCGAGCTTGCGTTCACCGCCGCCAGCACCCTCACCTTCTTCGCCGCCACCAGGACCGCCGCGCCCGTGACCACCAAGACCGCGACCGCCCGGACCGCCAGCGCCGCTACCAAAGCCGCCGCCTTTGCCAGCGCCCCAACCGGTGTCGAGCGTGCCGGAACCGAACGGCACACCGTCCGGACCTAGACCACCGCCGCCCGGTCCGCCGCCTTTGAGTGCCATGCCGCTGCCCTGCCCGAGCACGATGTTGCTCGAGCGCAAACCGCCCAGCGCGTCCGCGACGGAGCTGATGGTGCCGAGCGTCTTCTTCACTTCCTCGCCCACGTCACTCGACAGCACGTCCGCCATGCCACCCAGCGCTGCCCTTGGTTCGCCGGGCGCCTCTGTCTTCTCCGCCTTGGCGTTCTTCCCGAGCTTGCCAGCGTCGCCCTGCACCTTCTTGCCGCCGCCTTGCTCTTTCTTGTCCTTGGCGCCGGGATCCTTCACGCCTTGACCTTTGTCTTCCGCGACAGCGGCAGGCTGTGGCGGTTCGACGAGCTCTTCCTGCTTCACGTTGAATTGCAACGCGAGTTCGGCGTCGGTGGTGAGCTCCAAGGGCTTGGGGATCAGCGGCGGCGTGGTGATCGCCCAGATCAACGCCAGGCCTCCGCCTACCGCCAAGCAAGAGAACAGGAATGACAACAGCATCGGCCAGCCCACGCGACGCCGCGTGGCCATCGGCGCTGCTTGCTCGGTGAATTGGAAGAACACCGAGAAGTTGCCGTACTGAATCAGACCCCAATCACCCGCTACGATCGGCACGGG
>Ga0247764_1000720_pt1 | contig 11626 bp, 15 predicted proteins | sample UWRJL051202B4_FD_179932 | JGI IMG/M metagenome (GOLD analysis project Ga0247764, IMG submission 179932) | Plant litter microbial communities from Arlington Agricultural Research Station in Wisconsin, United States - UWRJ-L051-202B-4 | ecosystem: Environmental > Terrestrial > Plant litter >...
CCTGACCGGAGGGCGAACGAGATTCCCTCGCGCGTGAACGGGTCGAGCAGCGCGGCGGCGTCGCCGACGACGATCACCGGTCCGCGACGGAGCGGCGAGTCGGCGGTGCGCCACTGCGCGAGGTGTCCCGAGGCCCGGGTCACCTCGGCAGCGGTCAGGTCGAGCTCGCCGACGTAGCGGTCGAGGTAGGCGCGAGTCGCGTCCGGCGCACCCTTTGCATGGATCACCCCGACCGTGAGCGTCTCCGTCTTGGGGAACATCCAGGCGTAGCTGCCCGGCTCGCTCCCCCAGTCGAGGAAGATGCGGTCGTCCCAATCGCGGCCGTCGGCGGGGCGCACGATCTCGCGCTCGAGCGCGAGGTCGATGCCGCCCGGGGTGACGCCGACGTAGCGGCCGATGCGGCCACCGGCGCCGTCGGCACCGACGACGATACGGGCACGGATGTCGCCGACGTCGGTCGACAGCGTGACGGCGGCAGCGGCATCCGTCTCGTCGGTCGACGCAGTGATTCCGCGCACGGTCACCCCGTCGGCAAAGGTTACGCCGGCCGCGACCGCGGCATCGACCAGTGCCTGGTCGAATCGTTCGCGCTGCACCAGGGCGAGGAACGGCGACAGCGAGCGATGGGTGTTCGCCGTGCCGCCACGCAGGGTGAAGGTGACCGAGCTGACCTGCTGCTCGACCGTGGCGCGAACGGATGCCGGAACATACTCGAGCGAGGTGCCGATCAGTCCTCCGCCACAGGTCTTGTAGCGCGGAAACCGGGCCCGGTCGAGCAGCAGCACCCGAGCCCCACGCTCGGCGGCGACCCGGGCCGCGGACGAGCCGGACGGCCCCGCTCCGACGACCACGACATCCCAGCCACCGGCGATGAGGTCTTCGTGTTCTGTCACCGATTCAGGGTACCGAAGCCCACCGGGGCACCCGCCTGCCTGGCGCACTGCCGTGAGTTGCACGTTCGAGTGGTTATGTTCCCCTCAGAACCACTCGAACGTGCAACTCACGGCGGGAAATCCGGAATCAGACCCGCTCGAGCGGGCGGTGCGGGTGCGCTGGCAGCGTCACCGTGATCGTGTCGCCGCGCTTGACCTCACCGCCCCGCAGCACGATCGCCATGATGCCGGCCTTGCGCACGAGTTCGCCGTTCACGTCGCGGCTGAGCACCGCCTTCAGCAGCCCAGACTCGAAGTCGTTGATCTGGCGGCACGGGTTGCGCAGGCCGGTGACCTCGAGCTGCGCCTCGGCGCCGAGGCTGAGCACGGTCCCGGCCGGCAGCGCGAGCAGGTCGATTCCGACCGTGGTGACGTTCTCACCGAGCTGGCCCGCGGCCACCTCGAAGCCCTCTTCGGCGACATCCGCGAACAGCTCCGATTGGATGAGGTGCACCTGGCGCAGGTTGGGCGCCGTCGGGTCGACCCGGATGCGCGAGAGGTGCTGAACAGTGCGGCCCGCGTGCGCGTCGCCCTCGACACCCAGCCCTTCAACGAGGGTGATGCGGTCGGCCTGCGGTTTGCTGAACGCGTGGTGCGGGTCCCTGCTGACGGAGACAATACTGGCGCTCTGCATGCTCGTCACGATACGCCCGGCCTAGAACAGTACCGACCGCGCGACGGCCGTCACATCGAGGCGGATGCCCTTCGGCACCAGCAGGCTGACCACCGGCGGTCGCCAGTACGCCGACAGCTGCACCGTGGCGCTCGCCCCGTCGACGGTCACCGCCCGGTCGACGTGGAGGTCGTCGAAACGCGCGGTGGGGGCATCGGAGAGGTAGTCGACCACCGCCGTCTTGACCTCCGCTGAGCGAAGTGTCGGCTTCGGTCCGCTCGCCGTCACGTCGACCTGGTCGAGCGCGAAGGACTCCGCACCGGCGAGCGCCGCGCCGTCGGCGAGGGTGAACAGCCGCTTTCGTTCCAGGTAGAGGGATGTCGCCGCCACGACGAGCAGGATGAGCACCAGCGAGAGGAAGCCGTAGAAGATCATCAGCGGGAGGGTCGAGCCCTCATCGTCCTTCCAGCGCGCCACGCCTCTCATCGCACAGCCCAGAACCGCGAGACCTGTCCCGTCGCCGAACCCTCCAACGGAACGGCGAGGGGTAGGTGCACGGAGAGAGCGGGCGGCACGAGCGGCAGCGGCACCGAGACGGCGACCGTCACGGTGACCCGGCCACGGCGGGTGAGACAGTCGGATGGATGCGGTGCGCATCGCACGGAGACCCGGGCATCGGATCCGCCGAGTCCATAGTCGGCGAGCGCGAACTCGACGGCCCTGTGCGCCTCAGCCTCGGCCTGCGCGGGGCTCTCCGCCTGCACGAACACCCGCGCCGCCTGGCGCGCGGCGCCCTCCGTCGCCAGCGCCGCACCCTGTATAGCCGCCATCGCGAGCACCAGGTAGACCATGGGCAGCAGCAGGATCAGCCCCGCGGTCACGAACTCGAGCGAGGCCGAGCCCTGATCATCGCGCAGCCGGTCACTCGCCCAGCGTCTCCACCGCCGCATGCCCGCTCACCTCCAGGCCGCCGTCGATCCCGACCAACCCGATCAGCGGCAGCGGGGTGCGCACCGTGACCACGGCAGACGGATGCCCGAGGTACGCGCCATACCCGGCCGTCACGTCCCGCGCATAGTCCGGCCCCAATGCCGCGGTGATGAGATCGCGGGAGCGCTGCACCCCGTCCGCCAGCCCGTTGTCGGCGAGCGCCGCGAAGCGTGCCCCCTCGGCGGCGGAGTCCAGCACGGTGTTGCGGATGTGCAGCGCGAGACCGAGCTGGAGCACCGACAGGGTGAGCACGGTCAGCAGCCCGGCGACCATCGCGAACTCGGCCGGAGCCGAACCTCGCTCGTGGCGAAGGAGCGACAGCAGCTGCCCCATCAGAACCCGGTGACTTTGTCGATCGCCTGCTGGAAGACGCTGCTCAGCGCGGGGCCGGCGAGCGCCCAGATGATGACGACGAGGCCCGCCGTCATGAGGGTGATCAGCACCCAGCCCGGGACATCCCCTCTGTCGTCGCGCACCCGCATCGTCCACCGTCGGATCGTGTTCATGTCGTCCCCTCTCTAGAAACCCCGTCAGAAACCCATCTGAAGCACCGCGATGCCCGGAAAGATCGCGAAGATCACGGTGATCGGCAGGATGAGGAAGACCAGCGGAACGAGCATCGCCACCTCCTTCTTGCCGGCGACCTCGAGCAGTTCGCGCTTCGCCTCGTCGCGAGCATCCTGGGCCTGCGCCCGAAGTACTTCGGCGAGCGGAGTTCCCCTCTCCAACGCACCGGTGATGTGATCTACCGCGCGGGAGAACGGCGCGAGCTGGAGCCCGGCGGCGAGGTCGGTGAGTGCGTCGGCAAGCGGGATTCCGGTGTTCACCACGGAGATGACTCCGGCCAACTCGTGCGCCAGCTCGCCGTGGCTTGCCCGCGCCACCCTGCGGATCGCGTCGAGGATCCCCTCTCCCGCAGACAGGCTCAGGGTGAGGAACTCCAACACGGTCGGCAGCTCCTCGCGGATGCGCTCGACCCGTCTCTTCGCCGCGCGCTGCAGCAGTGCGTCGCGCAGCACCACACCGGCCACCGCGCCGCCGACGACGATGAGCGCCTGAACGGCGAACGGCACGCTGGTGCCGCGCGCGACGCCGAGCGCAAGCAGGAGGCCGAGACCTGCACCGAGCACCGCCCAGACCAACTGGCGGGCGCGGAACTCGTCGACCGTCAGCCGACTGCCCGATTGGCGCAGCCGCAGTTCGATGGTGGTCGGGCCACCGAGCACCCGTCCGAGCGCCGCCCTGGCACGTCCGGTGATCGGCGAGAACAGGGCACCGACGACGGGCAGCGGTTCGACCGTGCGTCGTGCGAGCAGCTCCCGCGCCGCCGGAGACACGTCGATCAGGTACGGCGCGACGCGATGGATCAGCCGCGGGCGACTCAGCCGCGGAAGCAGGCTCACGAGGGACCAGAGCCCGAGCCCCAGCGCGAGACCGAACACGATGCTCCACCCGGTGAGGGGCGTCAGCTGAACCATCGGCGCTCCTCGGGGATGCGACCGAGGCCCAGCATGACGCGATAGGCGACGACGGAAACGACCAGGCCGGCGACGATGACGGTCACCCCCGCGGGCGAGTTGTACGCACGCGCCGCCTCCGGCCGCGTGGCGAGCAGCACGAGGATCACCCACGGCGCCGCGACGCCGAGCTTCGCCGCATTCATCACCCACGACTGCCGCGCTTCCACCTCCGCGCGAATCGCCGCCTCCTGCCGCAGGTACGCGGCGAGGCTGCGCAGCACGGTCGTGAGTTCGCTCCCGCCGACCTCGCGCGACATCCGCAGGGTTTCGAGGATGCGGTCGGCGACCGGGTCGGCGAGTCTGCGCTTCAGGTCGTCGAGGCAGAGCCCGAAGTTGCCCGTGGCCCGGTAGTCCCGCTCGAAGGAGGCGAAGGCATCCCTGGTAGCGACCGGACCGGCATGGGCGAGGGTGACCAGGCTGTCGGGGAGGGCGAGGCCGGATCGCACCGCCGACACGAGATGATCGACGACATCCGGCCAGAGCACGCGAGTGGCTCGCCGGCGGGATCGCGCGCGCCATCCGACGATCAGGGTCGGCAGGGCGAGGGCGGTGAGGCCCGCGATGAGGGCGATCGCGGCGACCGGCACCAGCGCGAAGCAGAGCGCCGCCGCGGCCAGGCCGGCGATGCCGGAGACGAGCAGGAGAGCGGTGATGGAGACGGAGTGCAGCCCCGCCTGCGCGAGGCGCTCGCGGAGCCGCGCGGACATCTGCCCCTCCGGCCGGACCACGCGCGCGCGACCTGCCGGCCAGACTGCCGGTGAGACGACGAGCAGCAGACCGAGACCGAGCGTCACCCCGAGCACGAGCACCATCAGGCACCCCCGGCGAGGATCGCGCTCGGGTCGAATCCGCCGGCGTGGAACTTGGCGGTCTTGGTCGGGTAGCCGCCGGTACCTTCCAGCACCCCTCGAGGCGAGGCGAAGATCGTGCTCGCCTCGATCACACCCCCGGTGACCTGGCCGCTCGGCGCGACGATCTCGGTCACACGCCGCCTACCGCCGCGCGCGAGCTCGCAGTGCACCACGATGTCGATGGACGCAGCGACGGTCGGCACTACGAAGGCGGCATCGATGTTCCGCCCCGCCAGCAGCGGCAGGGTGCACAGCTTGGCGAGGGCATCCCGTGCACTGTTGGCGTGGATCGAGCACATGCCGGGGAGGCCGCTGTTCAGCGCGATGAGCAGGTCGAGCGATTCCGCCTCGCGCACCTCCCCGACCACGAGCCGGTCGGGCCGCATCCGCAGCGCCTCCTTGATGAGCCGCCGCAGGCTGATCTCGCCGGTTCCCTCGAGGCTGGGCTGACGACACTGCATCGCGACCGTGTCGCGGGCGGTGAGGTCGAGTTCGAAGGTCTCCTCGACGGTGATGATGCGCTCCCCGGGGCGCGCGCCCGACAGCAGTGCGTTGAGCATGGTGGTCTTGCCGCTCTGCGTGGCACCGGAGACCAGTATGTTCTGCCCCGAGAGCACGCACATCCTCAGAAACTCGGCCGACTGCTGCGTCAGCGAGCCGAGAGCGACCAGCCGCTGCAGGTCACGGATCCGCGCCGCGAACTTGCGGATGTTGACCGACCAGTGCGCCTGCGTCACGTCCGGGATGACCACGTGCAGACGACTCCCGTCGGGCAGCGACGCGTCGACGAAGGGCGACGACAGGTCGACGCGGCGACCGGATGACTGCAGCATCCGCTCGACCAGGTCCCGCACCTCGGAGTCGGTCAGCTCCACCCGGGTGAGCTCCGAGACACCGTCACGGGCGATGAAGACGCGGTCGGGGCGGTTGATCCAGATCTCCTCGACCTCCGCGTCGTCGAAGTAGGGCTGCAGGGCGCCGAAGCCGGTGATCGAGGCGACGATCTCGCGCGTGGCCTGGTGCTCGTCGGCGAGCATCGGCAGGCTTCCGGCGAGCGCGCGCTCGCTGTAGCTGCGCACGGCGTCCTGAACGTAGCGGTCGGCGAGCGTGCGGTCGCGGCCGAGGTCGACGCCGTCACGGCGCACGCGCTCCCGAACCTGCTCGGTGATGAAACTGACCGCCTGCGACATGCAGACAGTGTGCGACGTTCGGCCGAGTGACGTCGTGAGTTATCCACAGGTCGACACGCAACCCCGCAACGGGTGAACGCCGTGCGAACATCGCGGTGCGCAGCGGCGCGAGGGATGATCGCGGTAATTCGCACCCCGACGGAGCGGTGATAATTGCTCCACACTGGCCGTCGCCCGGGTGTCTGTCCGCCGGAATCCGCCAGTACCGCTCGACGACGCGCGTTCACTCACCTGAAGCACGAGATGTACACGAGGTTCTTGCATGCTGGCCAACCGATCGAGGGTCGCTCCAACGCCGAGGCGCATCGCCCTCGCTCTCGACCCCGAGAGACTCGTCGCCGAGCTGACCGCCGCGATGCTCGCCACCGCGCAGTTCGATGCGATGGGGCCCCACGGCGGGTGGCTGCTCGAGCGCTACCGCGAGATCGTGCCGACCGTACTCCCCGACGCGCTGCACTGCATGGAGACGGGACGCCCGATCGCGGCCGAGAGTCTGGCGGTGATTCGCCGCTCCGCCGTGGCGATGCGCGACTCGCCGGTTCCCCTGTCGGTGGTGCTCCGCGGGAGCACCCCGGCCCTGCGTGCCTTCGGCGCTTTCATCCAGGCGAGGGATACCCGGCTCGGTCCCCAGGATCTGACCGCCCTGATGGGGCGGGCCGCCCTCATCGCCAAGGAGCTCGGAGCCTCGTGGGCGGAGGCCTGGGCGGAGGCCGAGCGTTCGACGCCGGCGCACCAGGATGAGGGTCACGCCGACTTCCCGGGGTTTTTCGCGGTGCAGGGCACCGTGCCCAGCCCGACCCTGGAGATGCTCGCGTACGCTGCCGCCGGCCGGTCGACGGAGAAGATCGCCGAGGCCACCGACTACAGCCCGCACGCGGTGAAATGGCACCTCGCACGGCTGATGCGGGAGTGGAACGTCGACACCAGAACGTCACTGGTGGCCGTGGCATTCGCCCGCGGAGTGCTCCGCGCGAAGCCGGTGGACCGACCGTTCTACCACAGTTCGACAGAGCCCCCGCGCGAGGGTTGACCGATCGGCTAACAGTTCGGTCTTCCCCCATTCGGGGGCCAGGGTGACTTCTAGAGTGGCGACGGCCTTCCGCGCGAAGCAGAGGGCGTCACCCCAACCAGCAGGAGCAGAACATGCCCAACTTGAACGTCACCTACACCGACATGCGCGACGCCGCCACTCGCCTCACCAACGGCGAGCACGACATCGAGTCGAAGCTCCGCGAACTCAAGACGCTCGTCGACGGCCTGATCAGCGGCGGTTACGTCACGGACAAGTCCTCGGTCGCCTTCGGTTCGTCCTACGAGGAGTTCAACGAGGGTGCGACCAAGACCATCCAGGGCCTCGAGGGCATGGGCCAGTACCTCACGGCGGCCGCCGAGGCGCTCGAGAGCACCGACGCCGAACTCGCCAAGGCACTGTCGAAGTAGTCGCAGCGCGCTCGCGAGCGCCAGCGGCGCCGGGTCTCGTCCACGACGAGACCCGGCGCCATCCCCCACCCCAGAACGACCCGCCCCGACCGCGAACGGATGACTCCCATGGCCGACCTCATCATCACCTCAGCCCTTCTCGAAGACTCCGCCGCGAAGCTCGGCACCATCAAGACCGAATTCGACCACGTCGACGACCACTCCAACGCCGACCCGTCGATCTGGGGCCAGCACGACCTGGCCTCGGCGATGAAGAGCTTCTCCGGCGACTGGAAGATCCACCGCGGGCACATCTCCGAGGCCATGGAGGGGCTCCGCAAGAAGCTCGACGAGATGGCGGCCGGGTTCAGCGACACGGAGCAGAAACTCTCCGAAAGCCTCGAGACCGACACGGTCTCCGCCTAAGCGTCCCTTCGCATCCCCGCTCTCCCCCGTTTTCGAAAGGCTCGACCATGCCCGACCGCCCCGGCAATTGGCAACTCCTCAACCGACCGAAGGATCCCATCGGGGCCGACCCGGCCCGAGTCACCGAACTCGCCGCCTACTACGCGGAGATGGCAGAGACCATCAGCACCGAGGCCGCGGCGCTGAAGCGGATCGGCGACGGCGACGATTCCCGATTCAAGGGCAAGTCTGCCGACGCCCTGCGCAAGCGCAGCCACGACGTGGCGGAGTCCTTGGGCAAGGCGTCCGGACGCTACGTCGCGGTGGGTGAGGCGCTGAGGGGCTACCAGCCCGAGCTCGAACATGCGCTGAGCGAATCGGCGCGTGCCCTCGCCGACGCGGAGAGCGCAGAGAACCAGCGGGCATCCTCGGTCGCTCTCGCCGACCCGAGCGCCAATCGCCCCGCCGATGCGCCTCCGCTGACCGAGCAGGAGACGAAGGATGTCGCCACACGCACCGCCGCGATCTCCGAGGCCGCCGACGCCGCCGCGGCCGCGCGTGCCCGGCTCGACGCCGCGCTCGCGGCCCTGAACGACGCCGGCAAGCGCGCGAACTCGGTGATCCGCGCGGCCTGGCACGACGGCCTCACCGACACCCTCGGCTACAAGATCGCGCAGTTCTTCAAGAAGTTCCTCAAGATCCTGGTCAAGGTGCTGATGTGGATCGGGATCGCCCTGTCGGTTCTGGCCTTCTTCGTGCCCGGACTCGGCGCACTGGCTCTGGCCGGAGCGATAACGTCGGTGATCTCCCTTGCCGCATCGACCGCGCTCGCCGCCATGGGCGAGGGCTCGTGGCTCGATGTCATCCTCGGCGTGGTGAGCGTCGTGCTGATCGGGGCCGGCGGAGTCGTCGCCAAGCTGGTGCAGAACTCGCACATCGCCCTTCTCGGCAAGATCGGCGCGAACGCGGCACGGGCGACCTCCGTCACGAAGTACGCCGCGAAGATCGACGTCAAGCGGGCGGCGATCTTCAAATCCGCCCTCAACGGCAAGATGCCGATCACCGTCGCGATGCGCCGGGTGAACAAACTCGACAAGAAACTCGTGTCTTCTCAGACCCGCAGCTACAAGAAGATCATGGATCCCATCAGGGCCGACTTCAAGGTGAAGCCGCAGTTCTGGAACATCCGACACCCCGATTACCTCAAGAACGACCTCGGCAAGATCAAGGACGTGCTGAAGGGCGATTACAAGTGGGATCGCCTTCTCTCGGTCGACCGGGCACTCAAGCTCAAAGACCTGCAGGGTCTCGCCGGCGCCTCCCACGGCATCGCCGGACTGACACAACCGGCCTGGCACTTCGCCAACGGCGGCCGGGTGATCGCGGGCTGGCTCGTCAACGTGCACAAGATCGCCTCCTATCCGCCGAGTCCGTACCACGACTCGCTTTCGGACAGCAAGGGACACCTGATGACGGGTGCCCCAGCGTGAGCGCGGTCGCCGGGAGCACCTGGGAGCTCGATATCAGCCTGCCGCAGTGGCTGGAGGTGCCCGCGGGTGACGTCGGCACCGGCGTCGACACCCGCGTCGACATCGAGCAGTGGCGTGCGGATGTCGCGGCCGTGTTCACCCTGCTCGAGGAGGTCGACTCGCAGCTCGGCGACGACGCTCCGCAGAACGGTCTCGCCCTCGACATCCCCCGGGCGATCGACGGACTGCTCGAGTTCTCGGCGACGCTGCCCGACGGCCACCACATCGTCGCCGGCCTCGCCCTGCCCGGGCGGTGGCCCCTCCCGGTGGTGATCGCGGTCACGCCGACCGACGAGTCCTACGACCTCCTCGCCGCCGCCGGTGCTCGCGGCGGCTCCCCCATCGAGGCGCCGACGGTGGACTACCTGCCGGAGGAGCTCGGTGACGGGGTGCGGGTGACGCGTCTCGACCTGGACGACGATGGTGCGGTCTGGGCGACGGTCGGCTGTGCCCGGCGCGCCGCGGGACTCGACACGGTGCTCACCTGGCGCACGACGGAACTCGACCTGGTGCCCAGCTTCTCGCCGTACCTGGAATCTCTCGTCGGCTCGGTGCGCGTGGGGTCAGCAGAGTGAGGGCCGGGGGCGAACACAGTCAGCCGACGGTCGGACTCGAGCCGCAGGCATCCTTCGTGATGATCATGCCGCCGGGATGGTCGCGGCTTCCGGTGCGGGACGCGGATGCCGCTCTGCTCGCCGCAAGCATCGAGACGATCGTTGACGAAGCGCTGCCGTCGACGCTGCCGCGCGACAGCGCCGAGCCGTGGCGGGCCGAACTGCGCAAACGCTTCACCGAGGCGACCGCCGAGGCACGGGAAGCCGGGGCATCCGCCGTCTACCTTCCGGTGCGTCCGGTCGACGGCTTCTCCGTCCCCGGGTCGATCATCGAGACCGAGGTCGACGACGATGGCATCGCGCCGACCGCCGACGTGGTCACGGAGTTGCTGCGCGACCGCGAGTCCGATGCCCAGCTGATCACCGTCGACGGCGCGACCGCCGTGCGCACCGACACCACCGCGGCGAAGGTCCAGCCATCGGGCGACTGGCCGGAGGTCACCACCCGGCAGATCGTCTACACGATCTCGGTTCCGCACCGGGAGGGACGCTGGGTGGTCATGTCGTTCTCGGCGGTGTCCGCGGACACCGCGAGCCGGACCCTCTCCGACGCGCTGGTACTGCTGTTCGACGCGATGATGAGCAGCTTCCGCTGGGTCGATGTGCCGGGCGTCGAGCCCGGCGATCTCGAATCCCGGCTCGCCGAGATCGCCTCCTGATCCCCTCACCCCACTGATCCCCTCACCCCACTGACGCACGAGGATTCCCGATCATGCTCCGCTGGCTCCGACGCGCGCGACCGACAGCGCGCGAATCCTTCCACGATGCTTCCGCCGCTGCTGCCGCCGCACGGTGGCTGGGCACCCTCGCCGCCGAGTGCGCGGGCCGGGGAATTCCGCTGCCGCCCGTGCTCACGGTCGAGGTCGGCACGGCATCCGTTCGCCTGCAGCTCGCCGCCGCCCGGCCGCTGGCCCCGGCACCCTGGCTGAGCTCTCACCACGACACGGTGTGGACGCGACGGATCGAGACGACGGATGCCGCCCCCGGCGGCCAGGTGCCCCGCGGTCTCACCGCGGTCGGCCTGGTCGACCGCCGGACGATGCTCGTCGACCTCACCGCCTCCGGGGCACCGATCGCGCTGCTCGGCGACGAGGTCGATCGCCTCGAGGTGGCACGGCGGTGGGTCGACGAGCGGTCCCGCGCCCCATGGTCGCGCGGATTCCCGATCGTGCTGGTCGACCTTGTCGAACTCGCGACCGACAACACGGTCGAGTACGGCGAGCGCCAGCTGTCCAGGCTCGTCGCCATGGGCGGGGAAGGCTTCGCGATTCTGCGCGAGGCCCCGACCGGTCAGGCCGGTCGCGCCATGCTCGAGGCTCTCAGAGCACCGGGATGCCGCTGGTGCGTGGTGATCCTGGGTGCGGCTCCCGCGCACTGGACCTTTCGTGCCCGCCCCGACGGCGCCGTGACCTGCGAGGTCTTCCCCGCTCCGTCCGCCGTGCCGGACGCGATCGGGGCGAAGCGATGAGGGTGATCGTCTCGGTGCTGACCCCCGGCGGCATGAGCGAGGTGCTCATCGACGCCGAGCCCGAGACCCCGATGCCCGATGTGGTGGCTGCGGTC
>Ga0247764_1000721_pt1 | contig 11624 bp, 8 predicted proteins | sample UWRJL051202B4_FD_179932 | JGI IMG/M metagenome (GOLD analysis project Ga0247764, IMG submission 179932) | Plant litter microbial communities from Arlington Agricultural Research Station in Wisconsin, United States - UWRJ-L051-202B-4 | ecosystem: Environmental > Terrestrial > Plant litter >...
CTCCAGCAGGCGGCCCTCCACTCGTTGGGCCGGCACGGAGTGAGCGGGTTCGATCAGCCTGCCCTCCATCAGCACCCCCGCCTCGAGGGGCTCGGCCGGCTCCATGAGCTCGCCCCGCACGCGCAGCGCCGGCCTGTAGTGAGCCGGCTCGAGCTCGGAGACTTCGCCCGGTAAAGGCTCGACACCGTTGTAGACGATGTCTGCCGGCAGGCGCGACGCGAGGAAGCGCCGCGGCTCGGCGTATCCCTCCTGGCCGGGCTCGGCCAACCGCCGCACCGACCGCATCGGCCGCAGAGTCCCCGCTTCGATCCGATCCATCGGCTGCAGCAGCCGGCCCTCGACTCGCTGCGCGCGCATGAACTGCCGTGGCTCGCCGGCTTCCTCGCCGGTCACGGCCGGTGGCATGTCGACGGCGATCCGCTCGGTGCGGGCCCGGAACTGCGTCGCCGCGTCACCCGCGTTCTCGTCCGCGTCCCGGTAAGCCTTGCTCGTCGTGCGCAGCCCTTCGCCGTACATCCCGAGGGCCCTGCCCAGCGCATCCACCTGGTCCTGCATGGCTTGCAGGGCCTGCTGGACCTGCGGGCTGACCTTGTTTCCGAGGTCGTCGTTGCCCCAGGCGTCGGCATAGCGGGAGCGCAGGTCGCTGAGATAGCCGGAGAGCTGGATGAACCGCTCGGCCGCGTCCGCATAAGGGCCCGAGATCTTGGTCAGGCCGTCCGGGTCGACGTACAGATAATTGCTGGTCATCGCTGCAACTGCTCGCGCACGGCCTGCGGCAGGCGCGGGCCCGCGGCCGGCGCCAGGGCCTCGACGCCGAGCTTGCCGGCCACCATGTCGCGGGCGTTCATCCCGGCCGGCAGCATCGGCGCGATCAGCTCGGCCGCCGCGTCCGCCGCCTGCTCCTTGGCGTCGTTGATGGTCGCCATGATCAGGCTGGAGAGCTCGTTGGGGGCCATCCGGCGGTAGGTGCTGCCGGTGAACTTGATGTCGGTGACGCCGCCGGTGTGCTTGACGGTCACCGACACCTCCCGGCGCGGGGAGGTGGCGGTCGCCGAGATCTCCTGCATGTCCCGCGCCAGGTCCGCCATGCGGCTGCGCTGACGCTGGTAGTCCTCGAACAGCTGCTCGAGGCGCCGATCCTCACCGGACATCGTGACCCCCTCATAGGCATCCGAATCCCAGTAAACGAGCTGGATCAGCGACCGCCTAGCAGCGAGGGAAGAGCAGGGTCGATCGGGCAGAAGCTTAGGGGTATCGGGCGAACCAGGGCGGCCTGCGACGGGCCCAGCTTCCGCCTCGCGGCGCGGCACGAAACCTGGACCGCGTCTCGGCTCGCCCTGGTTCGCCCGATACCCCTAAGCGCGGAAGGCCACGCTGCGCGGGGGCACGACCAATTCGGCGAGCTGGATCCCGTACGTGGACAGCCGCCGGCGGGCGCGGCCGATGTCCCAGGCGGCCGCCAGGGAGCCGAGCAGTTGCAGTGCTTCCCGGCCGGTGGCGATCGCCTCGTCCATCCGCCCGCTCGCCGCCAGCAGCACGGCGACGTCCTCGAGCGTCCCCGCCAGCTCCGGCACCCGGTGCACCCTGCGGTACTGCGCGGCGGCCAGCAGGGCGGGACGCACGTCCCCGGTCACCAGCGCCTGGCAGCGTGCGTCGGCCGCGTACGCCCGTGCCGGGATCTTCTCCTTGGCCGCTTCCACCGCGCAGATCGCGGCCGCCTGCTCGGCGATGTCGCGGCGGTCGGTGTGCAGGGCGAGCCGGATGATGTCGGGCAGCCACTGGTGGCGGAGCATCATCGGCGCGTACGTCGGCTGCAGCAGGGGTGCGAGCTGCGCGAGCGCGTCACCGGGCCGGTCCTGCTGCTCGGCCGCGAGGGCCTGGGCGACCAGCAGGAAGTCGCAGCTCTCGCGCTCGGCGGCGGAGGCCGGCAGGCCCTCGGCCGCCGCCAGATGGCCGACCGCGACGTCCTGCATGTCGCGGTGCCCGGCGATCAGCGCCGCCACCCCGTGCAGCAGCATCATCACCGCCCCGGGCTCGCGCATGCCGTGGAAGGTGATGCCCGGCGCGTCGTCGGTGACCGCGCTGACCTCGGCCAGCGCCTCGTCCCAGCGGCCCAGCCAGTAAGCCTGCACGGCCGTCGCCACCTGGAGGCTGCCCGGCAGATCGTGGCTGGCCGCGAAGGCGGCCGCCTCGCGCAGGTTGCGCTGCGCGCCGTCGAGCCGGTCCAGGTTTTGCAGCGAGAACATCCGGTTGTCGAGCAGGTCGAAATACATGCTCGCCAGCTCGGGCTCCTCGCGGACGATGCCCATCGCCTGCTCGATGTGGCTGAGCGCCGCCTCGTGGTCGCGCCGGATCGAGCCGGTCAGCCACAACGTCTGCAACGCGAAGGCCGCCTCGTAGGGCTGGCCGGCCGTGGTGGCCTCGGCGTGGACCGCGCGGGCGCGGGTCTCGGCCGCGTCCAGGTCGCCGATGTCGCCGCGCCGGAAGTTGGCCAGCAGCACCCGGTGCCGGGTGCGCCACAGCTCGGGCACCGCCGCGTCGTCGACGGCGTCGATGAGCAGGGCGATCGCGCCGTCGCTGTCGCCCCGGCGGAAACGCATGGCCGCCAGCAGCTGCCGCATCTCGGCCCGGTCGGCCGGGTCGCTCGCCACCTCGAGCGCCGCCTGCGCCTCCGCCATCGGGAAGCGGTCGTGCCGGAAGTCCAGTTTGACCAGCGCGATCAGCAGCAGCTCGCGGCCGTGCGGGTCGCGCAAGTCACCGTCGAGCGCGAGGCGCAGCAGGTCGCCGGCGATCTGCGGCGCCGCCCGGACCAGCTCGTCGCGGTGCTCGACCAGCCAGTCGACCAGCCAGGCGTCGACGATCGGCTCCTCGGCGACGAGCTGCTCGGCGACCTTGATGACCGAGGCACCGGCGGCCGCGAGCGCCTCGGCCGCGTGCCGGTGCAGCGTCGGTCGCAGCGCGGCGGGGACGCTCTCGCTCAACGCCTGGCGCAGGAACGGGTGCCGGAAGGCGAGCTCGTTGCCCGCGTCGACCACGACGTTGGCGGCGACGGCCTCGTCCAGGTTGCCCATCAGGTCGAACGGAGACCGGCCGCTGATCGCCGCGACGTCGGTGATGGCGAACTCCACCCCGAGCAGGGCGGCCAGCCGCAGCATCTCCAGGGTGTCGGCGGTGAGGAAGTCGAGGGTGGCCCGGACAGCGGCGATCAGCGACTGCGGCACCTCGGCGGCGATCGACGGGTCGACCTCGGCCACCCCGTCCACCACCCGTACGCCGTCGCGCCGCAGCAGGCCGGCCACCATTTCCCGGGCATAGAGCGGGTTGCCGGACGTGCGGGCGGCGAGCGCGCGCAGGGAGCCGCCCGGGACCGCGCCGACCGCCTCGCGGAAGAGCTCCTCGACCTCGGCCTCCGGCAGGGGCGCGAGGCTGAGCACGTGGCCGTTGCGGGCCTCGACGCCCCGCCGCAGCCGGGCCAGCTCGCGCCCGTGCGGCTCCGGGCGGCTGGCCGCCACCAGCAACAACGGCAGCCGCCGGGTCAGGGCGACCAGCCGCTCCCAGACCAGCAGGCTGGTCTCGTCGGCCCACTGCATGTCGTCGACCACCAGCACCAGCGGGCCGGCCGCGCAGGTGCTGCGGACATAGGCCAGCACGCGTTCGACCGCGATGGCCGGCCCGTCGTCGCCGGCCGCCGGGTCGCCGTGCAGCTGGGCCGCGAGCGCCGCCAGCCGCTTGTCGGGCGAGGTGGTCTCCAGCCCGAGGGCCCGGGTGACCACCTGCAGCGGCACCCGCCGGCCGAGCTCGTCGGCGACACCCCAGGCCAGCTGATAGCCGACCGTCGCGCCGTCGCCGAACGCCTCGGCCAGCAACTCCGACTTGCCGATGCCGGGCTCGCCCTCGATCCAGACCGGGGCGCCGCGGCCGCTCACCACGTTTTGCAGCAGGCCGCGCAGCAGCAGGATCTCGGTCGCCCGCCCGACATACGGCCGCCGCGCGACCCCCGAGCGGGTGGCCTGCGGCGGAACGACGGCCGGGGCCAGCGGCGTGGCGACCCGGCTGCCGGCGCCCGCCAACGACACCGCCGGGGCAGGCTCGGCGGTGCCCTCGAGGATGACCTGGTGGAGGTCTTGCAGGGCCGCGTTCGGCTCGACACCGAGCTCGCTGACCAGCGTGCGCCGGCCGGCCCGGAAGGCGGCGAGCGCCTCGGCGTCGCGCCCGGAGCGGTGCAACGCGAGCATCAGCAACTCGTAGAGCGGCTCGTGCAGGGGGTATTCCCGGATCAGGGTGTTCAGGTCGGCGACCAGGCTGTCGTCACCGCCGGCGTCGAGCACCAGCCGGGCCCGCTGCTCGATCACGCTCAGCCGCGCCTCGGCCAGCCGCTGCCGCTCCAGCTCGACGAACTGCCCGGTCAGCCCCGAATAGGCGTCGCCGTGCCAGAGGGCCAGGGCTTCGTCGAGGTGGGCGATCGCGCGTACCGGATCGGCTTTGGCTTGGGAACGCAGCTGCTGGAACTGCTCCGCGTCGAGGGCGCCCGGGTCGAGGCGCAGCGAATAACCGGCCGGCCCGGAGGTGAGCACGTCGGCCGCCGACCACTTCGACCGCTCGGGCTCCAGACCCCGGCGCAAGCCCGAGATGTACGTGTAGATGTTGCCGGTCGCCGTGGTCGGCGCCGACGTGCCCCAGATGCCCTCGACCAGCTCGTCGCGGCTGACGACCCGGTTGGCGTTGGCCGCCAGGATCGCGAAGAGCGTGCGCTGCCGGGCCGGCCCGAGGGCGACCTCGTGCTCGTCGGCCCAGGCCCGCACCGGTCCGAGCACCCAGACGCGGAGTCCGTTGGCCACCTTGCCCCTCCACGTGTCGACGGCGTCAAACAGGAGACGGCGCCGCCGTCAGCGGATAACAGAAAACTCGCCACTTTGCCCGGCCGCCCCGACAGCCGGGTGCAGATGGGAGATCAGCACCCGGTAGCGGTCCGACCAGGGCCGGGGAATGCCTTCGCCGCGCAGCGACTCGCGGACGACCTCCAGCGCCATGGCGTCCTCGCCGCGCCGGTGGTGGACGACCGCGATGATCCAGCGCATCTCCGCGCGCAACTCGGCCCGGCCGGTGCGGGCCGCGACCCAGCCGGCTTCCGCCTCGGCGGGCAGGCCCTGCCGGAAGAGCACCCGGGCGAGGCTCGCGGTGAGCACCTCGCGCACCGCCGGGTCGAGACCGGGCTGGGCGGTGGCGTGCCGCAACAGGGGCACCGCCTGCTCGGGCAGCTGCTCGCCGATCTGCTCGGCGTGCTCGACCAGCCAGCCGGCCACCCACGCGTCGACCGCCACCGGCCCGGCCACGAGCTGGCCGACGACCCGTTCCAGGCGGCCGTCGGCGGCGGCCATCTTCTCGGCGAACTCGCGGTGCACCATCACCCGCAACGCCTGCGGGGCCGCGTCGTGCAGCACCCGGCGGACGATCGGGTGCCGCAGCTCCAGCCGGGGCCCGTTCTCGACCAGCAGGCCCGACTCGAGCGCCCCTTCGACGGCCCGCACCAGGGCGGGCACCGGCTTGCCGGTGACGGCGGGGAGGTCGGTGACCACGCACTCGTCGCCGAGGAAGGCGATCGCCCGCAGCACGTGCCGGGTCTCCTCGGGCAGGATCATGAGGTGCTCGGTGATCGCCGCGACCAGCCCGGCGGTCAGCTTCGCCCCGGCCGCGGCGGCGAGCTGATGCAGATAGAACGGGTTGCCGGCGGCCGCCTCGACCATCTCGTCGATCCGGGCCGGGGCCGGCTCGCCCGGGCGCAGCCCGATGACCAGCTCGCGCGACTGCTCGTCGGTCAGCGGCGGCAACTCCACGAACCGCGCCCCGCTGACCGGCAGCACGCTGCGCAACAGGTGCAGCTCACGGCTGGTGGGCAACGGGCGGCAGGCGGCGACCAGCAGCAGCGGCAGCCGGTCGACCAGGGCGTGCAGCGAGTGCCAGACCAGCAGCGAGGTCTCGTCGGCCCACTGCAGGTCGTCGACGACCAGGATCAGCGGGCCCTCGACGCAGGTGGCCTGCACCAGCGCCTGCACGGTGTCGAGCACCGCGGTGGTCGGGTTGGCGACGATCTCGGCCGCCGTCCGCAGCGTCCGGATCAGACCGTCGGCGTTGCCACCGGCCTGAATCTCCTCGCCGGTCAGGTCGAAGCACTCGAACAGCACGCTCAGCGGCATCCGCTGGGCCAGCTCGTCGCCGACGCCCCAGCCGACCCGGCAGCCCATCCGGCCGGCCTCGCGCAACCCCTCGGCGAGCAGGGCGGACTTGCCGCTGCCGGGACCGCCGTCGATCCAGATGCTGCCGCCGCGGCCGGCGGCGACCTCGGCCAGCGCGGTGCGGAGCAAACCCAGTTCTTCGGTACGCCCGACGAAGCCGGACTTCTCGCTGGGTGCGGCGGCCGGCTCGACGACCGGCTCAGCCACCGGCCAGGTGGGTTCGAGATTGTCGGCGACCAGGGCGGCGTGCACCTGGCGCAGGGCCGCGCCGGGCTCGGTGCCCGTCTCCTCGATCAGCCGCTCACGCAGGTCGGTGTAGAGCACCATCGCGTCGGCCAGCCGGCCGTCGCGGGCGAGCGCGGTCATCGCCAGGCCGTGCAGGTGCTCCCGGCGGGGGTGCCGGGCGACCAGGTCGACCAGCTCGGCGCGGACCTCGGCGGCGCGGCCGAGCTCGAGCATCAGCTCCGCGTGCCGTTCGACGGTCGCCAGGTGCAGCTCGGTCAGGCGCTGGCGCTGGCTTTCCGCGTACGGGCCCGGGATGCCGGCCAGGGCTTCGCCGTGCCACAGGGCCAGTGCCGCCCGGACGACTTCCAGCTCGGCGGCGGCGTCACCGGTCGCCCGCAGCCTGCGGCTCTCCTCGCGCAACGACTCGAAGCGGCAGGCGTCCACATCCTGCTCGTCGATGTGCAGGCAGTAGCTGCCGCCGCCCGAGGTCAGGACCGACCCGGCCGACCAGCGGTCCCGGCTCGGCTCGAGGACCCGGCGCAGCGTCGAGACATAGGTGTAGATGTTGCCCATCGCGCTCGCCGGCGGGTTCTCGCCCCAGACCGCGTTGACGAGCTCCTCGCGCGACAGCGCGTGGTTGGGATTGGCCGCCAGCGCCGCGAAGACGGCCTGCCGGTGCGCCGATCCGATTACGAGCTCCACGCCGCCCCGTTCGGCGTGGACCGGGCCGAGCAGGCGGATCTGAAATCCGCTGCGCTCTGCCGTCATGGCACGTCCCCTACGTTTGTCTGGTGGGATTGCTCCTCGACGGGGACGAACGGTGACGCCCCGCGTCATCGCCGTATGGGTCGTCCCGTCCCGCCAATCTAGGTCGTCGGCAACAGTCTCAGGGCCGGCTGGGCGCCTGCCGTAGCCGGACTTAAGGAACTCGTGATCATTACCGAAGACCGCCTTAACTTAACCGTTCGGATGAAACCGTAACCGTCCGATTCGTCATGTCAACCTCACCCGCTCGGGGGCGGCCCGTCGGCCGGGGCATCGATGCGGGCAAGCACGGGCAGTTTGTCGGCCGCCGGCTTACGGGGGTGCTTCGACGGTGGTGAACTTGGCTCGTCCGGTTCGGGTGGCCGGTGGACCGGGTTGATGCGGGGTGGGTCGGATGAGCCGAGGCGATGCACGCGAGCCGGCCGAGTGCCCTGGTCCCGACTTCGCGGGGGAGCTCTTCCTGACCCTGGCGACCGAGGGTCGGCTGGTCGTGGACTCGCAACGGGCCGACGCGCTGATCGCCGATCTGGAGCAGACACTGGCCGTGCTGCACGCCCGCCTGCGCGTGCTCGAGGTCTGGCACCAGCACCCCGCCCCGACCATCGAGAAGCTGCCCTCCGAGGTCGCGGAGACCGTCGTCGACGCGGTCTTCGTGGACCAACTGGCCCCCGGCCGGCTCGAACGGGCAGCCGTCGAGTTGCCGAAGTATGTGGCTGCTTTGAAGGCCGCCCGGCACTGCGCGTGAGTCTCCGCGCACCGCACGCAGCTTAGATTCCCGTTAAAACAGCCCTGAGCTGCCAATAAAGTTCAACCTTCATGAATCTTCACAACGCATTGACGGCCGTGAAGACTTCCTGAAGACGTCCTGTCCAAACTTGGCCTCCGACAACGATCGTGCCGGAGGTGGCAGTGGAACAGGTTCGCGTCGCGTTGCAAGCGTCGGACCCGCTCAGTCTCGCCGGACTCACCAGTTACCTGGAGTCCCGGCCCGAGGTGACGGTCCTGCGCAGCGAGCAGCGCTCGATGGCGGATGTCGTCACCGTGGTGGCCGACCGGCTGAGCCCGGAGGTCGTCGGGGCGCTGCGCCGCTCGGCCGCCCAGGGTGGCAAGCCGGTCGTGCTCATCACCAACGAGATCACCGAGGCCGAGTTGCTCACCGCCGTCGAGTGCCGGGTCGTCGCGATCCTGCCCCGGGCCGCCGTGACCGGCGAGCGCCTGCTGCACAGCGTGCTGGCCGCCGCCTCGGGCGGCGGGGTGATGCCACCGAACCTGGTCGGCGAGTTGCTCAAGCACATCGAGCGGCTGCAGCGCGACGTGCTGACCCCGCACGGGCTGACGGCGGCCGGCCTGACCCCGCGCGAGGTCGACGTGCTGCGCCTGATGGCCGACGGTCTGGACACCGCCGAGATCGCCGGCAAGCTCTGCTACTCCGAGCGCACGGTGAAGAACGTCATCTATGGCGTGACGCATCGGCTCAAGCTGCGGAATCGTTCGCACGCGGTCGCGTACGCATTGCGCTCGGGCCTGATTTGAGCTTGTCCTATCAGGCAAGACCCGCCGGTTTTAGGTGCAGGCGCTGGCCGCAACCCTCGCCTAATCGAATGGGACCGCTCGAAACTCGAGAGTAGAAACGCTTCTTCTCCCCTGCGCCTGGAGGCATGGAAATGACCAGCCCGAACGTGAGAACTACCGAAGAGGGCATGCGGACTGCCGTCTCTCTCTTCAAAAGCACGACGGAGGAGTTCAACGGTTACCTCAAGGGCGTGAACGGCGCCTGGGCGACCATGCGGGCCGACTGGGGCGGCAACTCCTCGAACCAATTCGGCGGGGGCATCGACGCCTGGGAGAACCAGTTCGTCGTGGTCATCAACAACCTGATCGACATGATGCAGAAGATGGGCGTCACGATCGACGGCTACAAGAACGCGGAAGAGGAAGCCGCCAACACGGCGAACTCCTTCACCAACGCGCTGCCCGACTTCGACACGCTGGTCTCCTCGCCCACGCCGGGCGCGTGACCTCCCCTTCCCGTCCGCGTTCGATCCGAGAGGCTGATCATGTCTTCGTTCAACATTAGTTTCGGCACCGGCGACCAGACCGTGCAGGCGCTGGCCCAGCTCACCGCCCAGATCCAGGCCTCGCTCGAGGCGCTCGACCACCAGATCCGGCCGACCCTGCACGAGTGGGAAGGCTCCACCGTCCAGGAGTATGAGCTGCACAAGCAGCGCTGGGACCAGGCGGCCCAGAACATGGCCAACGGGCTGCAGGTCGGCGGCAAGACGCTCGGCCAGATCATCGACCTGCACCAGGGCAACGAGCGGAACCTCACCCGGCACTGGGCTAGCTGAGGCCGGCCGTGGGACACCTGAACTCCTACCCCTATCCCACGCCGGAACAGATCAACCAGTACGACCCGGCCAAATTCTCGAGCGCCGAACTGACTGCGTACCACTCGGCGATCCAGAAGCTGACGGAGGCCAACAACCGCAACAACAATCCCAACCGGTCGGTCGATGCGCACCTCACGACCGAAGAGCAGGCGGCGTACGACAAGTACACCCAGGACCTGATGCTGCACTGGCAAGCACCGCCGGGCGCGGTGGAACCGGACTGGGCGGGCAGCGGGCAGGACGGCCAGTACCAGCCGAACACCACCTATGTCGGGTCGAACGGCAGCCCGGCGCTGGACGTGAAGGTCAAGCCGCCGACGGTTCCGCCGCCGGTGGCCGGTGGTGAGGAGGGCAACGGTGAGCTCGTCGTCAACACCGTCGCGCTCAACACCTTCCGCACCAATCTCGCCGACCTGCAGAAGATCCTGGTCGAAGCGCGGACCGCGGTGAACGGCATGGAACCGATCCGGCCCGGTTTCTTCGGGCTCGGCGGCAGCATGTTCAAAGCGATCACCGGTTCGACGCAGGCGCCCGGGCTGAAAGACAACACCGAGCAGTTCCTGCACCATTCCGTCAACACCTTCGAGAAGCTGATGACGGATATCGACAAGATGGTGAAGGAATATGACAGCGCCGAGGAGCTGAGTGCGGCCACCATCGATCAGATGAACAAGGTCTTCGACGACGCCTTCGGCAGTTTCACCGACCTCGGGTCGACCACGAAATAACCCGACCGGCCTGCGGTGTGGTGACCAGCCATTCCGCAGGCCGTCGGCCGTCCACATTGTTGTTTGTTCGACCCTTGTTCGTACGCGCTTGTTTCGAGGTTGTGAGGAGCCATGGCCGACACCACGAATGGAATCTTCACGAACGGCGACGGTAGCGCCGCCGTTTACACCGGTGGCTCCTACGGCACGGACGAGCAGGACTACGAGAAGTGGACCGACTGGAAGCAGATCAAGGCGGCCATCGTCGGCTCGGCCGCCGTCGAGCCGGACAACGCGAGCAAGGGCGCGAACGCCAACGGCCTGGTCGACCCGGAGAGCCTGCGCAAGGCCGCCAACGTCTTCAACCAGACCCAGCTCAGCGTGGCCACGGTCGCCGAGAACCTGCGCCAGCAGGCCCGCGGCCTGGCCGGTGAGGGCCGGCCGTGGCAGGGCAAGGCGGCCGAGGCGTTCCTGGCGAAGATGGAAACGCTGAGCGAGTATCTGGACGCGCAGGCGGACCGGATCAACGGCGGCGACTACAACGCGGCCAACCACGGTGGCAACACCGACAGCAGCAGCGTCGGCCTGAACTCGGTGCCGAACCAGCTCTACCAGAGCGGCAACCGGCTGCAGTGGGCGCAGAACGCGGTGAACTACATCGACTCGTTCTATGCCGACTGGGCCTCCAAGAACGGCGCGCACACCTACGACAAGCTGGTGCACGTCAGTGAGATCCCGGGGCTGCCGGAGAAGATCGCCGAGGAGATGAAGGCGGTCATGCGGCAACTCGCCGCCCAGTACAAGGTGAACGTCGACTCGGTGGACCAGCCGAGCCCGAGCCAGTTCGGGGGCACGAGCCAGTTCCCGTCGTACTCGTTCCCCTCCTACTCGACGCCGAACCTCTCCGTCCCGCCCTACCCGTCGATGTCGTTCCCGTCGTACTCGTTCCCCTCCACGTCCTTCCCCTCGACCTCCTTCCCGAGTTCGTCCTTCCCATCGCTCTCCATCCCCGGCTCGAACGTCCCGCCGCCCGGGGCCGGCGTGCCCCCGCCCGGCGCTGGCGTGCCCCCGCCGGGAGCCGATGTCCCGCCGCCCGGCGCGGATGTCCCCCCGCCGACGACCGAGGTGCCACCGCCGCCGAGCGCCGATGTGCCACCGCCCGGCGCCGACGTCCCGCCGCCGAGCGGTTTCGACAGTCCGCCCTCGACCGACATTCCCGACCTGACCGGCCCCGGCAGCGGCCTGCCCGGTGGCGACGGCAGCGGTCTGCCCGGCGGCGGCCTGCCCGGCTTCGACGGCGGTGG
>Ga0247764_1000722_pt1 | contig 11613 bp, 11 predicted proteins | sample UWRJL051202B4_FD_179932 | JGI IMG/M metagenome (GOLD analysis project Ga0247764, IMG submission 179932) | Plant litter microbial communities from Arlington Agricultural Research Station in Wisconsin, United States - UWRJ-L051-202B-4 | ecosystem: Environmental > Terrestrial > Plant litter >...
AGCTCTGCCGCCCCAAGCCGACGAGCCCGAGGAGGATCTCGACGAGGACTTGGATGATGACGATGATGACGACGACGAGGATGAAGACGAGGATGAGGACGAAGGCGAAGAGGCGTGATTCACGCCCCAGCGTCATCGTTTCATGCCTGCGCCCTTCGACGTCACATCGCTCGACCAAGCGCTCCTGATCTTGGATAGCCACGCGCGCGTGGTCGGTCGGCCACTGCTGGAGACAGCAGGAGCGCCGGCCGAACGCGCGCGTGCGCTGTATTTGGCGCCATTCGTGGTGCTAGCGCACGCCGCGGCGCGGGACCCGCTGTTCAGCTACGGCAACGCCGCCGCACAGTCGCTGTTCGAGCTGGAATGGGCAGACTTGTTGGCGTTGCCTTCACGCTTGTCGGCGGAACCGGTGAATCAAGCCGAACGGCAGCGCTTGCTCGATGCGGTGTCCGCACGTGGCTTCATCGACGACTACGCGGGCGTGCGCGTTAGCCGCAGCGGTCGCCGCTTCCGCATCGAGCAAGCCACGGTGTGGAACCTGCTGGATTCCGACGGAGCGTACCGCGGCCAAGCCGCAACCTTCGCGACCTGGTCGCCCGTATAAAAGAGCTATTCGCGAACTTCGGGCGTCATTGGTGACCATGTGCGCCGCTGGCCTCGCCGACGTTGACCATTCCCATCATGCCGACGTCCGCGTGATCGAGGATATGGCAATGGAACATCCAGGTTCCCGGGCGTTCGTCGAAGCGCACCGCGAACCGGCGCGTACCCATCACCGCCACGTTCAAGGTGTCCTTCCATTCGAGCGGGCGCGCTGGCAAGCCTTGATCATCCAGCGGCTGAAAGAAGAAGCCGTGCAAATGGAATGGATGAGCAAAGTCCATGTCCGGATGATTGACGATGGTCCAGATCTGAGTCTCACCTGGTTTGGCTTCGAGCGGCGTGGCTCGCGACGCCGGCACGCCGTTGATACCGAGTTCGAGCGGTTGTTGGGGTGCGCTCACCTGCATCAGCTCCAGACGCACCTCGCTCGCGCCGCCAGTATTGAGTGCTTCGATCACGCGAGAAGTGGCGGGTAAAGCTTCGGGCGGTTCTTGGGGGTTCTCCGCAAAGCGCACATAAAACAGATTTTCGTCGGGACGATTCACGGTTGAACCGAAGCCGCGATCGAAGGCGACCCAGCGCACCGCGACCTCGGAGCCCGGCGCGCCCCGCGGCACGATCAAGACGTCCGCGCGCTCAGCAGGAGCCAGCACGATGCGCTCTGCATCGACCGGGTACTCCATCAAACCGCCGTCACCACCGATGCGACGAAAGCTGTGACCAGCCATCGCGAGTTGATAGTAGCGAGTGCGCGCGGTGTTCACGATGCGCCAACGCTGAAGCAGCCCCGATCGCGCATGGATCCTTGGCTGGAACTTACCGTTTACCAGGAGCAGATTGCCTTCGCGACCGAACAACAGCCCCAAGTCGCCCGTGAAGTCCGGCGGCGACACACCGGTTTCGTCCACGCTCGAGTCGCTGAGCACGAGCACGAGTTCATCACCAAGGAAGGGCTGCTGAGGGTCGTCCACTAGCAGCGGCCCGTAGAGGCCATTGTCGACTTGAGTCGCGGAGTTGACGTGTGGATGGTACCAAAACAGCGCCGGATCCGTGGTTTCGAACTCGTAGCGGAAGCTCTGCCCTGGCTCGGTCGCGGGCTGACTATGCCCCGGCACGCCATCCATGGCGTTGGGCAGACGGATGCCGTGCCAATGCACGGTGGAAGCCTCTTCCAGCTGATTTTCGAAATGCACGATCAAGCGCTGGGAGGCTTTCGTGCGGATCAGCGGACCGGGTAGGCTCCCGTTGTACGTCCACATGCGCGTGGTCGTGCCCGGGTACACTTCCAGATCGGCGAAGCCGGCGCGCAGCGTCGTCTCGAACACGTTGGGATCTGGATTTTGGTCGACCGCGACCGGCAAGCGCAATTCGCGATCCCAATCTGGTGGTTGTCGCGGCGGTGGCGGCGGTTCCTGCTGCGGAGGCGCTGGCGCTCGTTCATCGGGAGCGCCGCAAGCGGCGCTAACAACTAGTCCCAACATCCAGGCCGAGCGAGAAAAGATCCAACTGTGCCGGGTCACTCGTTCATCACCTACTGGCTGCTGCGTGCCGATGCGTGACATCTGCAACCGATGTGCCGACGACAAGCAAGCGGCGCTGAGCGCGCACAGCGCAGAGTAGCAGGCGCAAGCCGTGCGTCACGGCGGCGCCAACGCAAGATTTGCAGCGCTCAACGGCTGCTTGCGGCGCCCATCTCGACGACGGAGATCACCCTGCGCTGGCTGCCCTGGGACTCGTTGATGGTGAAGAGCAGGCTGACACCCGAGAGGTGCTGATAGAAGCGCGTGTTTGGAGCGAGCCCTGATGGCAGCAGCCGAGTGAAGCCGCGCGGACCCATGCCTTGCTCGAGTTGGGCGAGTGCGCCGGACAGCGGCAGTTCCGATTCGTAGACCCGGAGCGCATACGGGGCGTCTACGGCTACGCTCGTCAAGATGCGACGAGAGCGCGCCGGTCGTCCGACGAGGGTCGAATCCGTACCGGGCGCGTCACCCGTTGCTGGAAACATGTCGGCGGGGCGGAAGGAGCCGCTGGTCCAAACGGTGATGACGTGGGTCTGCACTCGCTCCTTCGTCTTGGCCGAGCGAGCGTACGTGTACACGAAGTCGCCCAATACACCGAGGTCGAGGGACTGGGTCAAGTGCCCGACGAGTTCGGAAAGCGGCGGAGGGGTTTCGGAGCGGCTGGTGATGCAGGCGACGATGCCGTCCTCTGCGTGCTGGTTGCGCAGGATCGCCAGACGCCGCAAATCTGCGGTGTTCGTGCTGGCGGCGTGCGCAGCAGGATACGGCGCCAAGACGCGATCCACTGCGCGAGCGAGAGCATTCGGCTGCTGTCGACACAGCTCGGCGACTTGGTTCAACACGCTCTGCACGTCCTGCGACACGACTGCGCTCGAGAGCAGCATGCGTTGCCCATTGAGCACGAGTGTCTTGGTGCTCCCGAGCGTGGCGTGGAGCCGTTCGAGCTCGCGGCCCACCCCCAACGAGCGCTCCGACAGCGCGGCGCGCGCCGCGTGCACGCCGTAGAGCAGCACACAAACGGCGACGAAGAAGAGGTAACTTGCCGCGCGCAGCAGCCCGAGCTTTGGGGCGTACCAGCGCTTGAGCGCTTCCCTGACACTGCTGAATTGTCGCTGCCGTGGCTGCATGCGTCCCCTCTATTTTAGGAAGTCCACGATGTAGCTGACGCTGTTGTTGAGGTTGCCCTCGCGGGCTTCTTCGTTGCAAAGCAAGGTGGTGCGCGCGTGAACTTCCCCCGTCAGTGTGGTGCGGCCGTCACTGGCGCTAGCGTTGGCTCGCGCCGCGATCGACGCCGTGTCCGGTAGGCCAAAGCCAGTATTGTCAGAAGACGCGCGGGAGAAGGCGTTGCCAGCGGCGGGTACGGAATTTTGGTGTTGATGCGCCGTCGCGATGCTGTCCGAACTACCCGCAGCGGTAGCGGGCGAGCCGAGCAACTGCATGTCTTCCTGACTCAAACCAGGCGCAGTCGTGCCTTCGCATCCACCCAGCGCATACGCGAACGCCGCGGCGCGCGCCGCTTTCTGAACGCGCAATTGCCGGCTAAAGATCAGGTGCACGTAGATCAGCCCGAGCAACATCAAGATCAAGCTCATGATCACGAGCAACGCTTCCGCCAGGATCGCCCCGCGAGCGTGGCGATGAGCCCGTACGCGCCTGAGCAGACGTGCTGACCGGCGCATGACTAATGAACCATCAAAGAGGGCGCATCCAGCAGCGCCTTCACGGGTTCTGGGCTGACGTTCGCGTTGCGCAGGGTTTGTTTGAACGCGTCGTTCGCCTCTTGCAGTTCGCGCTTGATGAAAGAACCTTCGGGATCCACGGATACCAGGCGCGCGCGCCACGCAAAGTTCCACATCGCCTCTTCCATGCCGTGGCAGTCAGCCTCCCAGCGTCCGACGCAATCGTAGTACGTCTCTGCTTGAGCGAACGCCTTGTTGGCCTGAGCCGCCTCCGGGACCGCGCTCGGCGTGCCGTGCCCGGCGATCGAGACGCCTTTACCCGCGCGCAGCGCGCCCTCCGTTTGGAGCGTGACCACCGCCACGATCTGCGAACCGGGATCGCCGTTCGACCAGCGATCCAGGTTCAGGGTCGGGGGAAGGCCGAATTTGCCGTTGAGCGCTCCGCTGGCGGCCTCCGCAGCCAGATCCTTGGCGGCGTCGAGGGACTCCGTGGTGGCCTTCACGCAGCCTTGATATTCAGTGCGCTCCTGCAGCGTCAGAAGATCTTCGAACTTGTCGCGATCTTCAGGCAAACCGAGCTTCTTCAAGCAGTCCTTCTTCACGCGATCCACGGCCTCATCCAGGGCCGGCGTCTCCGGCGGATGAATGTTGACGCCTAGTTCGCAGAAGTAGAGCGCGGTGACGGGGTTGCCGACCAGGCCGCCGATCGCGTCTTTCAATGGGTTCCGAACCGGGTCCAGAAACGCGGGCGGGATGATTTGCCCGACGACGAAGAACATGATGTCGACGGCGGACTCGCCGGCATGTCGACAGGCCAGACCGGCAAATTGATCCTCCCGAAGCGCGGGCGGATTGACGACCAGCTCCGGATCTTCGGCGTACGGTGACGCAACGAAGACGTCCTTCACCAACGGTGCGTACTGCTTGCCCGCATAGGTGCCCGCCCCGCGCGCGAGTGCCGGCAGTGATGCTTGCACGGCGCCGGCCACGGCTTGTAAGCCTTGGAGCCCGCCGTTGATGATCGGATTCACCGTTCCCAGCAGGCTCTGTACGCTGCCGGCCGCGGAGAACAGCGCCATGGCCGGACCTATCGTCGCGCCGGCCGTGAAGAAACCCGCCGCCAACAGCACACCACCGGCTACCAGCAGCGCGAACTGCAGCACCTTCAACGCTACCCGCACCGCCAGAATCAACGACAGGACCAGATTGAACAACACCAGCGTGTTCATGCCGCGCGAAACCATCACCGCGGTGCTGTAGGCGGTGCTGTCCGCGGCATCCTGAGCGCGCTCACGGAACGCCGTCACCTCCCCAGCGCCGATCACCGTCCACAAGACTCCGACGAGCAACACGCAGGCGAGTAAGCCGAACACCATCACCGCACCGCTCTGATCGTGGTGCAACTCGGCCAGGCGGGTTCGAGCGCCACCGTTCATGGTCCTGGCCCCGCGGTGTCCAGCTCCGTCGGCTGCGGCGGGCTGGGCGGATCGTATGCATATCTGGCGGATTGATACGGGAACGTGGCCTCGGCCGTGATCGGAAAGGTGTAGCCGCTTGGGCCAGAGTTGTCGCACATCAGCGCGTTCGCGAATGGCAGGCCGCAGCGAAACGCGGCCACGACCCGCACGTGAATCATCTTGGGCGGAGCATTGGAGAACTTCTCGGTGTCGGGCTGGAGATCCACCGGCGCGTCTGGGCTGCCCCCGGCTGTGCTCGGAAACTGGACGTCCACGCTCGCGATCCAGTCGTTGACCAGCGCGGGCGCCAGCGCGGCGAATACTGCGATCGAGATCTGCTGCTTCTTGTCGTCCGTCACGCGATGCTCGACGCTGCCGTTCTGCTCCGGCTCCGCCACGATCACCGCAGCGGAGCGCGCACCGACGATGGCCGCGTGCGTACAAAGCAGGCGCACCGTGAAGATGCGACCAAACTGCCAAGTACACAGGAACAGCACGAACATGGGCAAAAACGCGATCAGAAATTCGACATAGGCCGCGCCCTGCGTATCTGCGAACAACGTCCGCTGGGCGGATGTCGGAACTTTCCGAGTCGACATGGTGAGCACGCACTGTCTATCCAAACGACGCTGCACCGCGCGTGCCAAGCGTGCAGCGGCCGAATCTCGGCATTCCCAAGCGTGTCTGCGTCGATGACGCACGCAACGCGGGTCGCCTCGTACGCGGCGGGATCGCAGGTCCGCAAAGCAGGCTGGCACGCGCGCTGCTTGGAGAATCCTGAAAACGTTGCCACCCGGCCTGCAGTCGGAGTGGCGTTCGTCACAAGGCCAAAGGAACTCGACTCATGACTACTCTCATTCACAAGCTTCGCTCGTCTGCTCTCGTCCGCGACACCCGCGGCGCGAACATGGTCGAGTACATCATCGTCGTTGGCTTGGTCGCGCTGATCGCCATCGTCGGGTTTACGACCTTCGGCGGCGATGTGAAGACCAAGATCGAGGAGCAATCCACCAAGGTCAAGAGCATCAACTCCCAGTGAGCTGAGCCTTTCGTCGCTAGTAACTCGCCAGACCGCGCTACTAGTCGGAGAGAGCCCGTTCCTCGCGAATCGGGCTCTCTTTTCATTGAGAGCCTCTCCAAATGGCAGGATGGCTGTTACAGCCGCTTCGGCAGATCACGTTTCTTGCGAACCGGCCGCGCTTCCACTCGGACGACGCGCGTCAACTTCTGCTCGAAAATCAGGATATCGTCGGAAGTTCCCACGGACATTTCACGCACCGGATCGATCGGGCGGAGGTCTTCGTCAACTTCCGACGTGCCCAGCGTGACGCGAAACGGTTCGCCGGGGGCCGCTTCGACGACGAAATGCGCCGCCCCGGTGGCGTCGGTGCGTGCGACCTCTTCGTCCAGGAAGAACACAGGGAGGTCTGAAGCGCCGTCCGTGCGTACCGCAACCACGATCGTGCGTTTGAATGGGACGCACGTCACGGCATAAACAGGGTGCTGTGCGGTCTCCGCGTTCTGGTGCAGCGAAATCACGAGCGGGTCGACCGGTGACTGAAATTCCTTGGGGCAACGCACCCGAAACGACCGCCGGTCCCCCTCCCGCCCCTCGAGCGTGAGCTGAATCTGCCCAGACGCGCCGGTGGTCAGGTTTTGGCTGGCGCTGCTGATCTCCGCGTTGGCGATGGGGCTTCCGTCATCCGAGTTGACGCGAATTCCCAGGCTAAAAGCGTGCGTCGGCGACTCTCCCAGTACCTGTGCGCAGCCAAAGGACGCGCTCGCGGCCAAGGTCGCGCGCAGTAGGGGGGCTCGAAGTATCGCCGCTGAGATCCGCATCGTTGGGTTCCTGCTTTCGGTGTGTACGCAACGCACGTTCAAGCTCCGTACCATCCACCGCTCGCGCCAATCGAAAGGTGCGAGCAGACGTGAGACGGGCGCTGGCACGCACACTGCTTAATCCGGCACCGAGCATGAAATTCAAACCCGTTCCCGTGGGGCTCGCCGCCGCAGCGGTCGGCACGCTGCTGTTCCTGACCTATGCACGTCGGCTGGAAGTTCAAACCTCCGGTGGTGACCGCGTCGATGTCGTGGTCGCGCTGCGCAGTATCGAACGCGGCACGGCGTTGGCCGAAGAAATGCTCACCACCCGCGCCATCCCGCAGGCTTACGTCGATGACCGGGCCATCCGAGCTTCCGAGCGCGAGAAGATCTTGGGACTCAAGACCGCAGAGAGCGTCGGCGTTTCGCAGGCGGTGTTGTGGTCGGACGTGGTGGCGACACGGGATGACCGTCGGGATCTGAGCGCGCTGGTGCAACCCGGGTATCGAGCCGTCACGGCGCCGTTCGCGGCCAACCCGAGCTTTTCCCTGATTCGGCCGGGAGACTTCGTAGACGTCTTGTCCGTCGCGCCGCGCACCAACACCGAGCTTCACGAGTCCAGCGTACTTTTGCAACGCGTGTTGGTGTTGGCCATCGGTAACGAAACCGGTTCGACCCAGCGCCGCGCCAAGCCCGGACAGAGCTCGCAATCTCCCACGCTGACGCTCAGCTTGAACTTGCAAGAGGCGCAGCTGCTGTCGTTGGCGGCGCAGCGCGGCCCACTGTCGGTTGCGCTACGCAACCCGAACGACCAGCGCGTCGCGGACAATCCGGTCTCGCTCGACAGCAGCGCCCTGGACGACCCCACTGCACGCGAGCGCGTCCGCGCCATACGCCGTCACGAGGGCAGCGCGCGCCTGCCCACGAGGATCGAGTGAACGCCGCCATGATGCAGCGCAACCTGTTCGTCAGCTTGGCGTCGTCCGCCTTATTGCTCAGCCGCGGGGTGCAGGCGGACCGCGCCAAGTCACCGCCAGTGCTGCCGGAGGTGGCGGCCCTGCAAGAAGCGCCGAATGACGAGATCAACGTCGCCGTCGGCGAGACGCACACTCTCTCTGCGCGGGGCGTGCGCAATTGGTCGGAAGGTGTGCCCGGTGTAATCGACGTCAAGTTGACGGGCGACGGTGACAAGTTCGTGGTGAGCGGTCGCCGGCCCGGAGCGACGACGCTCCTGCTGTTGCGCGAAAATGGGCAACAAAAGACGTACACGGTGAATGTCTTCGCGCGTTCACCGGCGTCCGTCGAACACGAACTGGCTCAGCTGCTCGAGGGCTTCACCACCCTCCGCGTTCGTCGTATCGGGGCGCGCCACGTGATCGACGGAGCGGTGCCCGACGAAGGCGCGAAGGCACGCGTCGATCGCATCGCGAGCCTGTACCCGAATCAGGTGGATTCCATGGTCTACGTCGGTGCGCCGACTACGGCGGCCACGGACGGCAGCCCCGGCGCGAAGCGCTTTTTGGTGCGCATCGATTTCTACTTCGTTCAGATGGATACGTCCGCTGGCTACGCCGTGGGTTTGGGTTGGCCTGCGGCGTATGGGGTGCCCAACGCTGCGCTGTCAGCCAGCTTCAATCTGCTGGCCGGCAAGTTCACGCAAGGCGCATTCACCTTGAGTCAGCAACCGCTGCCGCGTCTGGATCTGGCTGCGTCCAAAGGTTGGGGCAAGGTCTTGAAACACGCCACGGTACTGACGAACAGCGGCGAAGCCGCCAAATTTCGCAGCGGCGGCGTCCAGAACTTCACCGTCAACACTGGCCTCACGATCGGGCTGCAGACAATCCCGTTCGGTGTCGAGCTGGATGTCGTGCCCCGCTTCGATCCCGTACGCCGCGACATCACCCTGAAGATCTCGTCCGAGGTCAGCGATCTCACCGCCGCCGGTCCTGGCTCCACGGTGCCGGGCAAGACCGAAACGGTGCTGGAGACGTTGGTCGACGTCAAGCTCGGCCAGTCCTTGGTGTTGTCTGGTATCCGCACCACGTCGCAGACTCACACCGTCAACGGCTTACCGCTGCTGAGCGAGCTGCCGCTGCTCGGGCTGTTCTTCGGTAGCCATCGCGATAGCAAGGCCGAAGTGGAGGGTGCCATCTACATCGTCCCCAGCGTGCTCGAGACAGTGCCGAGCTCGTCGCTGGAACTCATCGAACGCGCCGTCAAGACGTTCGATGATTTCAGCGGGGATATCGAGCACGTGCGAACGTTCGAACCTCGGCCGCCGTCGGCGCGTTGAGGCACGGGGGCGTCTGATGCAGCTCGAGATCGTAATTCGACATCGGCAACGAGAAGAGCGCACCTCGCTGTTCACGGAGGACGGACTGCTCACCTTCGGGCGTCACCCCGCGTCATCCGTGCGACTGGACGACGACAGCGTGTCACGCGACCACGCGCGCGTGCGCGTGACCGGGGGCGTCATGCGTGTGGAGGATTGCTCCACGAACGGTACGTTGGCGGCAGGGCGCATTCTCAAACGGTCGGCGGCAGACGTTCCGATCGGCGCGCCCCTGCAGATGGGCGACTACACCATCCTGATTGCGTCCGCTCCCGAGCAGAGCGCCGGGTCAGAGAAACCGGCCGCTGCGGACATCGCGCTGCGACGCGAGGCACACCGTCTGTTGCTCGCCAACCTGGACCTGGTAGCGCTCGATGCGTCCAAGGCGGACGACCCCTCGTTGCGCTTCAAGGTGCTCACGGCCCTGCGCAAGGTGATTTCCATGCTGGAAACGCGCCTGCCCCCGGACGTCGATCGCGACGCGTTGGTGGGCGAGCTCGCGGACGAAGCGTTGGGTCTGGGACCGCTCGAGCGGTTTCTGGCCGACCCGAACGTCAGCGAGATCATGGTCGTGGATCCGGACACGATCTTCGTGGAGCGCAGCGGTCGCCTGGTATTGGCCGACGCGCGCTTCACGGACGACGAACGAGTGCGCGCGGTGGTCGAACGCATCGTCACCCCGCTCGGTCGGCGGATCGACGAATCCAGCCCGCTGGTGGATGCGCGCTTGCGCGACGGCTCGCGCGTGAACGCCGTGATCCGACCCTTGGCGATCCGCGGAACCTGCATCACCATCCGCAAGTTCTCGAAATCGCCGTTGACGCTCGATCGTTTGGTCGAGCTCGGCGCGCTGACCCCCGCGATGGGTCAGTTCTTGAGCCGCTCGGTCATCGCCAAAAAGAACATCGTGATCGCGGGCGGCACGGGCAGCGGGAAGACCACGCTACTCAACGTGCTGTCGGAGCGCATCCCGAACGAGGAGCGCATCGTCACGATCGAGGATGCGGCCGAGCTCCGTCTGAAGCAACAACACGTGGTCTCACTCGAGACGCGCCCGGCCAACATGGAGGGCCGCGGCGAGTACACCATCCGGGACCTCGTGAAGAACGCTCTGCGCATGCGCCCGGATCGCATCGTCGTCGGGGAATGCCGTGGCGGCGAAGCGCTCGACATGCTGCAAGCCATGAACACGGGCCATGACGGCTCGCTCACGACCACTCACGCCAACTCACCGAGGGAGGCCGTCTCACGCCTGGAAACCCTGTGCTTGATGGCCGGGCTCGATCTGCCTGTGCGCGCGATCCGCGAACAACTGGCAGGAGCCGTTCACCTGCTGGTGCAGCAAACGCGGCTGTCGGACGGCAGCCGCAAAGTCACCGCGATCTGCGAGGTGGCAGGCATCGAAGACAACGGTGAGCTACGCATCGTGCCGATCTTTCAGTTCGTGCGCACCGGAACCGGGCCGCAGGGAGAGGTTCAAGGCGAATTCCGTGCGTCCGGCTTCGTGCCTTCGTTCTTGAACGACTTCGTCGTGATGGGTCTGATCCAGCCCGGAGAGGCGTATCTATGAGCGAGCCGCATCTTTTGCTGCTGCTGAAGCTGTGCGCCACCGCGTCGATCGCCGGCGGCGCGTTTTTGGTCGGTCATGGCGTGGCGCGACTGGATGTGTTGCCCGGACGCCGACTGTTGGACGCGTACATCGCCTACCTGGACCGCGCCCTGCGACGTTGCTTCATCACGCTTTCACCCGGGCGCATCGTGCGCTGGCAAGCCTTGGCGACATTGCTAGGCCTCGCGCTGTTCGTCGCCAGCGGCACCGCCACGCTGCTGCTGGTGCCGCTGCTGGCGCTGCTCGGACCTGCTGCACAGCTCGCCCTGTTGCGACGGCAACGCTCGACCAAGTTCATCGCGCAAACGGATGGATTTTTGCTGGCATTAGCCAATGCGCTCAAGGCGGTGCCCAACATCGGCGCGGCCTTGAGCGGGCTGCTCGGGGTGCTGCAGGATCCCGTGCGTCAGGAAATCACGGTGGCGCTGAACGAGATGCGGGTAGGAAGCTCCCTGGATCAGGCGCTGCTCAACGCCTCCGCGCGCGCGGAAAACCAGGCATTCGACGGCGCCGTCTCTGCGCTGCTCGTAGGTCAGAAGGTTGGTGGGGACTTGCCGAAGATTCTCGAAACCACGGCGGCGACGCTGCGGGA
>Ga0247764_1000723_pt1 | contig 11613 bp, 11 predicted proteins | sample UWRJL051202B4_FD_179932 | JGI IMG/M metagenome (GOLD analysis project Ga0247764, IMG submission 179932) | Plant litter microbial communities from Arlington Agricultural Research Station in Wisconsin, United States - UWRJ-L051-202B-4 | ecosystem: Environmental > Terrestrial > Plant litter >...
GGTAGCTTTGACCATGGCAGTCTCCAGGTATTCTTCGAGGGCGACGACGGCTTCGGAGCGGTATTTGGGGTACCAATACTGGCGATAGAGGGGGCCGTAGTCTTCTTTGCTGATGATATAAGGAGACCCGGTGACCAGGTGGGCGGCCTGCAGGCCCCAGTGGTTGTTGGCCACCCAGGCATTGGGGTCGTTGATGGCGATATTGGGCGAGAGGAGGATGAGGGCGGCGACCTTGTCCGGGTAGGCGGCTGCCAGCTGGAGGGCGAAGCTGCCGCCGGTGGAGGTCCCCATGAGGATGACCTTTTTACCCAGCTGCTGACCGATGGCCAGGGCTTGTTTGGCGGACTCCCAGTATTCGTCGGCATTGAGGTTAACCATGGCTTCCGGGGTGTCGATGCCGTGTTCCGCCATGCGGGACAGGTAGAGATTACATCCGTAGCGGCGGGCGATATCGCGATGAAGGGGATCCCCTTCACCCTGGCTGGCGGAGAAGCCATGCAGGTATACGATGGCGTATTCGGTTGGAGCCTTTGACGAGTCGTTGAACCATACGATGCGGGCTTCGTTGTCCGGTTTTAATTTATGATGGGCTTCGTTGTCGCGGATATACGTTTCCAGGGCTGCCGGCGCTGTTGGTACGGCGGGCATTTCAGTTCGATATTCGGGTGTAGCGGGGCTGGGGCCGAGCAGGTAAAGAATGAAGAGCAGGACAGGAATGAGCAACAACCATTTTTTACGCATGACTCAAATTTGCGTTGAATTTATAAAATAGGTGGCATATAAATCTGATGAGATCTATCAGTAGAGTGTGTTTTTTATGTTATTTCTGAACTAAGCTTCGTACACGCTAGGAAGTCTGGCTGTTTTGGCGTACATTTGCGGCTTTAAACTGACGTAAACCGAGGGGTAAACCCAGTGAGCACAAGTAAGGCAACATTATGGAAATCAGAAATATAGCAATCATCGCACACGTTGACCACGGTAAGACTACCCTGGTAGACAGGATCTTACACGCCACCCACGTATTCCGGGACAACCAGGAGACGGGGGAGCTGATCATGGACAACAACGACCTGGAAAGGGAACGAGGCATCACCATCTTCAGCAAGAACGCTGCGGTGGAATATAAAGGAGTTAAAATCAATGTGATAGATACTCCGGGTCACTCCGATTTCGGAGGTGAGGTAGAGCGGGTGCTCAAGATGGCGGACGGGGTGCTGCTGCTGGTGGATGCCTTTGAAGGACCCATGCCGCAGACAAGGTTCGTACTGCAGAAAGCGCTGCAGCTGAACCTGAAGCCCATCGTCGTCATCAATAAGGTAGACAAGCCAAACTGTCGTCCTGATGAAGTGCATGATGCCGTATTCGAACTTTTCTTCAACCTGGATGCCACGGAAGAGCAGCTGGATTTCCCTACGTTCTATGGCAGCGGAAAGAACAATTGGTTCAACAGCAAGAACGAGCAGTGTGCGGACATCACGCCGCTGCTGGATGGCATTCTGCAATATGTACCGGCTCCCAAAGTAGCGGAAGGCCCTTTGCAGATGCAGATAACCTCCCTGGACTATTCTTCCTTCCTGGGCCGTATTGCCGTGGGTAAGATAGCAAGGGGTGTCATCAGGGAAAATCAGGGCGTTGCCCTGATGCAGGCTGACGGAGTGATCAAGCGCAGCAAGATCAAGGAGTTATATACGTTCATGGGTATGGGCAAGAAGAAGGCGTCCGAAGTGATGGCCGGTGATATTTGCGCCGTTGTGGGACTGGAGGATTTCAATATCGGAGATACCATCGCCGATGCGGAAAATCCCGAGGCGCTGCCGGTGATCAGCGTGGATGAACCCACCATGAGCATGCTGTTCGGCATCAACAACTCGCCTTTCTTTGGAAAGGATGGAAAGTTCGTCACCTCCCGTCACCTGCGTGACAGGCTGATGAAGGAGACGGAGAAGAACCTGGCGCTCCGGGTAGAGGATACGGACAGCGCGGATAGCTTCCTGGTATATGGCCGGGGTATCCTGCACCTGGGTATTCTTATCGAGACCATGCGCCGCGAGGGTTTTGAGCTGACGGTAGGACAGCCGCAGGTACTGGTGAAAGAGATAGATGGCAAGAAGCATGAGCCGTATGAAATATTGGTAGTGGACGTGCCGGGCGATTATAGCGGAAAGGTGATAGACATGGTTACGCAGCGTAAGGGCGAGATGCTGGTGATGGAAAGCAAGGGCGATATGCAGCACCTGGAATTCGAGATCCCTTCGAGAGGACTTATCGGATTGAGGAGCAACATGCTGACCAATACGGCCGGCGAGGCGGTGATGGCGCATCGGTTCCTGGAATATAAGCCCTGGAAGGGGCCCATTCCCGGAAGGAACAATGGTGTGCTGTTGTCGAAGAACCAGGAAAAGACGACTGCGTATTCCATCGATAAGCTGCAGGACCGTGGTACCTTCTTCGTCGATCCGGGCGAGGATGTATACGTAGGTCAGATCATTGCAGAGCATATCAAGCCGGGCGACCTGATCGTAAATGCTACGGAAGGCAAGAAGCTGACGAATATGCGTGCCAGCGGCAGCGATGACTCCGTCCGTATCATCCCGAAGAAGCAGATGACGCTGGAAGAATGCATGGAATATATTCAGCAGGACGAATGTATCGAGGTGACGCCTAAAAAGATACGGCTGCGCAAAACCATTCTCGATGAGAATGAGCGGAAGCGCCGCCAGACAGCTATGAAGGCGGAAGCATAGGTAAAATAAAATGAGGTAGATATGAGAAGAAAGCTCATTTCTGTTTTATTGGTTCTATTCTTACTTTTTGCAGCGGCGGTAGACCGGGCGGAGGCGCAATGCTCCATTTGTACCCGGACTGCGCAGCAGCTGGGAGAAAGACCAGCCAAGGCCCTGAACAAGGGGATCATTTATCTCGCTGCTGCTCCGTTGGCCATTTTTGGCCTCATCGGCTATCGCTGGTGGAAACATAATCACGAAGATTAACTTTTTTTTATAGAGAGGGGGCTGTTCACTATTGAGTGGACAGCCCCTTTGCGTATATTTATCATTTCTTATCAAACCGAAGGCATGGTATCCAATGAGCTCTATACAAAAAGCAAGGCGAAAAAGATTCCCATCCGCCATGTCTGTGAAGTAGGGGTCTATTCGCCCGAGCTGTCCAACATCCTGGATTTTGTAACCAGGGACCAGGTGCGTACCACGCTGGTGGAGCCCATGCCGGACAGCATCGCCGCTATAGAGCGGGTGTTTGGAAAATATGCGCACGTAAAGCTATACCCGGTGGCCATTTATGACTATCATGGGACGTTGGAGCTGGCGCACCGGGGAGAGTCGACTTTTGCCACCACGCTCCCGTTCAGTCCTGCGATGGTGAATGATCAGTATGTCGTAAAGAACGAGGATACTTTCAACGTGGAATGTGTGCGGTTTGATGAGGTCGACGATGGCACAATCGATCTGCTGAGCGTGGATACGGAAGGTTGTGAGTGGTATATCCTGAAGTATATGAAGAGCCGGCCGGCCGTCATTTCATTGGAGACGCATGGGAAGACCTATTCGAATCCGTATCTACGGGAGATCACCGGGTGGATGGCGGACAACGGTTACAAGCCCTGGTTTATCAATCGCACCGACACCGTATATTTCAAAGAAGGAACGTTCCAACCCAGCTGGCAGGATGCATTCCTGTTGTGGTCGAGGGGCGTCGGTGTAAAATTCAGAAAATTCAGAAAGAGCATTGGCAGGAAGCCCCTTCCCAATACAGCATGAATCGCCGAACATTCATCATAAGCAGGGCCGACGCCATTGGCGATGTGGTATTAACCTTGCCGGTGGCCGGCGTATTGCGGGAGCTGTACCCGGATGCGCGGATCCTGTTCCTCGGCAACAACTACACGCAGGATGTCATCAGGGCGTGTAAGCATGTGGATGAATTTATCAATTGGGATGAGCTGCAGCAATTGGGTCCGGAAGCGCAGGCCGATGCGCTGGCGGCGACGGGCGCTGATACCATCATACACGTACTTCCCAGGAAGGAGATAGCCGAGCTGGCCAAAAAGGCAGGCATTTCCACCCGGATCGGCACTACCAACCGCGCCTATCATTGGTATACCTGTAATAAGCTGGTACGACTTTCACGTAAGAACTCACCCTATCACGAGGCGCAGCTGAATTTGCGGCTGCTGACGGTACTGGGTGCGAAGCCCCTGTATGCGTTGGCGGAGATCCCGGGCTATTATGGTCTTACGAAGCTGGCGTCGTTGCCTGCCGGGATCGCGGCGCTGAAGGACCCTGGAAAGTTCAACCTCATATTACATCCCAAGTCCCGGGGTAATGGCAGGGAGTGGGGGATCGAAAATTATATCCGGCTGGTAAAGGCATTACCGGAGGACAGGTTCAAAGTTTTTGTCACCGGAACGCCGGCGGAGCGGGAAGCGCTGACGCCATTGTTACAGCAATGTCCGGGTGTGACCGACATGGTGGGAATGCTGACGCTGCCGCAATTCCTGTCATTCATCTGCCACGCGGACGGCTTGCTGGCCAGTGGAACTGGTCCCTTACACGTCGCGGCTGCTCTAGGTATACATGCATTGGGATTATTTCCTCCGTTGCGGCCCATTCATCCCGAGCGATGGGCGCCGTTGGGCGTAAAGGCGATGGTCTTCTGCCTGGAAGAGCCGTGTAAAGGCTGCCCGGGAGCGCATGACTGTGCCTGCATGAGGGATATCAGCCCAATGAAATTGCAGGAATATCTGCTGACGATCAGTAAGCCGCGATAAATCGATAAAGATTGAATTTTCCTGCGAGAGAAAGCTCTTTGATCTGCCGGGTCATAGCCTCACGATCTATGTCCTGCATCCGGCGGCGGCTGATGAGATGGAGCGCCCTGTCGGTCAGCAGCCTGTACAGGCTGTCTTTTGCATCCGGCTGCTGCAGCTGTTGCTGAATGGCATTCATCAGTTCCGTCAACCCCTTTTTTTCAGATGCGATGGTCTTTACGATGGAGACTTCGTGTCCGGGTTTGGAAAGCATCAGGCGCAGGTTACGTAGGAAGAGGTCGGCATCCGGCCGATCAGCTTTATTCACAACGAAGATGTCCCCAATTTCCATCAGGCCGGCCTTCATGGCCTGGACCTCGTCGCCTGCTTCGGGAACGAGCACTACGAGCGTAGTGTCGGCCAGTGCGGCAATCTCAATCTCATTTTGTCCAACGCCTACTGTTTCAACCAGGATATGATCAAAGCCGCCTGCTTTCAGCAGCTCGGCGATATTGAGTATGGCGGGGTGGAGGCCGCCCAATGTGCCGCGGGAGGACAGCGAGCGGATGAATACGTCGGGATGGTTATACCATTCGCTCATGCGGATGCGGTCCCCCAGCAAGGCGCCGGAGTGGAAAAAAGAAGAAGGGTCGACGCAGAGGACGGCCACCTTTTTATTTGCGCGGATAAGTTCGCCGATGAGCGCGTCCACCAGTGTACTTTTTCCTGCGCCGGGAGGGCCGGTGATGCCGATGATGGTACCGGGGAAGGGAGGCAGGTCACGCAGTTGGGAAAAGAAGTCCGTCACATCGTTCTCAATGTAAGAAATGCCCCGGGCAAGCGCCCGAAAATTGCCGTTCTGTATGTCGTGGAAAAGAAGTGATGCGTCCATGGCAGATAGACAAATATAACGATCTTTACAGCCATGAAGATATCGGTCATCATTGCTTTTTATAAGAACCTGCCCTTTCTCGACCTTGTTCTTTCGGGTCTGCAAAGACAGACCCATGATGATTTCGAGGTGATCATTGCCGAAGATGATGATGCTGCCGCCACGCGGACGTATGTCGGAAAAAAATCCGGCGAAACCCCCTATGTTTTGAAGCATGTTTCCCAGGAGGATAAGGGATTTCGGAAGAACAGGATCTTGAATGAGGCGGTCCTGGCTGCGGAGGGAGACTTTCTTGTGTTCCTGGACCAGGATTGTATACCGCACAGGCGATGCCTGGAAGAATATGCGCTGTCGGCAAAGGAAGGCGCCGCCTTGTTTGGAAGAAGGGTCATGATGAATGAAAAGCTGACCCGGAAGCTGGTGGCGACGGGGGATAGGAAGCTGCTGTCCTTTTACAGTCATGTAAAGCATGGGTCGGCGAGAAAGGAGGACGGGATCTATCTACCCTTTTTCCGGAAGAGCAGGAAGAAGAATGGCATCATGGGATGTAACTGGGGATTGCTGAAGCGGCACGTAATAGAGATCAACGGATACGACGAGGATTATACGACAGCCGGCGTCGGAGAAGATGTGGATATAGAATGGCGATTGATAGCCAATGGGATCGGGCTGGAATCCATGAAGCACCGGGCCATCGTGTATCATCTGCATCATGCTGCGCATTACAGTCCGGATGCCCCCGTGGGGTATGCGCTGCTAAAAGAAAAGAGGGCGGCCGGGCGCATATATTGCGTTAATGGATTGGACAAGCATAGTACATTTGCAAATGCAAAAGAGGACCGTTAAAACATGACGAATTTTATTCCTGTATTTCCATTGGGGATTGTTGTTTATCCCGGGGAGAAGGTGAACCTGCATATTTTTGAGCCCAGGTATAAGCAGCTGATAAATGAATGTTATGCGGAGGGGAAGCCCTTTGGCATACCTACAGTCATCAATAATAAGCTGAGCGATATGGGCACCCTTGTGAAGATCGTCGAGCTGGTGAAGGTGCATGATAATGGAGAGATGGATATCCGTACGGAGGGGATGCGGGTTTTTCGCGTGCTGGAGGTGATCAAGACCATTCCGGATAAATTATTCAGCGGAGCCATTGTCAATTACCCGGACAACGAGGAAGGGCCCGGGAAGCGGGAGCTTATGCAGAAGGTGGTGAAGGCAGTCCGGGAGCTGCACAGGCTGTTGAATATCACCAAAGATTTTCACAAGCCCGATCCCGACCTGGTGGCCTATGACATTGCCCATCATGCAGGGCTTTCCCTGGAGGAAGAGTATGAGCTGCTGGGATTAATGCGGGAGGACCAGCGGCAGGAATACCTGAAGCGGCACCTGGGAAAGGTGCTGCCAGTTATTGCGGAGATGGAAACCTTAAAGGAGAGGGTAAAGCTGAATGGTCATTTCAAAAACCTATCTTCGTTCCAATTCGAAGATTAAATGCATATGCCGACCACCCTTTGCCTGGATTTTGGAAACACCCGGATGAAATGCGCCGTGTTCACGGACGGGGAATTTGTTCGCGAGCATGTTTTGGAAGATCATCAGCCGGCGACGATCCAGGCGTTGATAGATCAGTATCATCCCGACAAGTCAATTCTTTCTTCTGTCATCGATCATGACCCGGCGTTAGAGGAGCAGCTGGCGGCAGCCACGCGATTCCATAAGCTGGGACATCTTTCGAAGCTGCCGGTGACAACGCCGGTAGGTAAGCCGGAAACCATCGGGGCGGACAGGCTGGCGCTGGTAGTAGCGGCCTGCCATCTTTTTCCCGGGAAGAATAACCTGGCCATCGGGCTGGGGTCGGCCGTCACGTACAATTATATCAACAAGTATAAGGAGTTCATCGGCGGCGGCATCTCACCCGGCATGGAAATGCGGTTCAAATCTTTGCACGCCTTTACAGCCAAGCTGCCGCTGGTGAAAGCGGACTGGAACTTTCCGCTGGCGGGCTATGATACCCGTACGAATATACTCAGCGGGGTGATCCTGGGGATGGCGAAGGAGATAGATGGGATCGTGGCGGCTTACGAAGAGAAATATGCCAACTTTAACGTGCTTTTAAGCGGCGGGGACGCCCGTTACTTTACCCCGCATTTAAAAAAACAATATTTTACAGACCCGTATCTAATATACAAGGGGCTATATGTCATTAGCGAATATAACAATCAATAGGAGCGCGTTCTTTACGGGAGGCTGGTGCGCGATTGCGCTGGCAGCGCTGATGCTGTTGGGATCGTGTGATAATAAAAAAGGAAAGGAAGCGCCGTCGACCGGTGTGCGCAAGCCGGTGCCGGAGGAAGGGGAGAAGATAGAGAGCTACCTGAGCGAAGGCGCCAAGGTAAAAGGGAAGCTGACGTCGCCGTATATGCTCCGTTATAACAAGGCGGATACGCCGTATTCGGAATTCCCCCGCAGCCTGCATGTGGATTTTTATACGGATAGCCTGCAGATAGAGAGCCAGATGGACGCGAAGTATGGCAAGTACCTGCCAAATCAGAATAAAGTCTTTCTCCGGGACAGCGTGCGGGTAAAGAATATCCTCAAGGGAGATACGCTGCATTGCAAGACGTTGTGGTGGGATCAGCAGACACAGCGCTTCACCACCGAAGACTCGGTGGCCATCTACACAAAGGACAAGATCCTCTTTGGTTACGGGATGGAGGCCGATCAGAATTTCCGCTGGTATACCATTTCGCATTTCAAGGGCAGCATCCTGACGTCGCAGAATGCGATGCCTAAGTAGGAACTGTCTAAGTTAATTGTGAGCGGACGTGGTCCGGCGAGTGCACGGTGATCTTTGTACATTCAATAAAAAAATATGGAATATCGTCGCTTAGGTAGATCAGGATTGCAGCTCAGCGTGCTGTCATTTGGCAGCTGGGTAACTTTTCATGGGCAGGTGGAGGATGGTACGGCGGACGAGCTGATGGGCATTGCGTATGACAAGGGCATCAATTTTTTTGACAATGCGGAGACGTATGCCAACGGGGAGAGTGAGCTGATGATGGGGCGTGTATTAAAGAAGAAGAGCTGGGACCGGAGCTCTTATATCGTCTCTTCGAAAGCGTATTTCGGCAGCCGGGACAAGCCGGTGCCAAACCAGACCGGGCTTAGCCGGAAGCACCTGGTGGAGGCCTGTCATGAAGCGCTGCGGCGGCTGCAGCTGGACTATCTCGATCTATATTTCTGTCATCGCCCGGATCCGAACGTACCCATCGAAGAAGTGGTGTGGACCATGCATAATCTTATACAGCAGGGCAAGGCATTATACTGGGGAACCAGCCAGTGGAGCGCAGCCGAGATCATGGAGGCGCATAAGGTCGCGCAGCAGTATGGCCTGATCGGACCCGTTATGGAGCAGCCGCAGTATAATATGTTCGAGCGATTCAAGATGGAGCAGGATTATCTGCCCGTATTCCGCAGCGTGGGCATGGGCACGACGATCTGGAGTCCGCTGGCGGCAGGGTTCCTTTCGGGTAAATACCTGGACGGCATCCCGAAGGATTCGCGATTTTCCATGCCTGGCTATGAGTGGCTGGTGAAGCGGTGGCTGCAGGAGGACAGGATCGGGAAGACGAGGAAGCTGGCGGCGCTGGCCGGGAAGATGGGAGTATCCCTGGCTGCATTAGCCATAGCCTGGACGATCCGGGATGCGACGACGACCACCACGGCTATTTTGGGAGCGACGCGACGGGAGCAGCTGCTGGAGAACCTGAAGGCATTGGAGATTTTGCCGCTTTTGACGCCTGACGTGCTGGAGGAGATAGAAGGGATATTGCAGAATAAACCGGTGCTGGATCTACAATAAATTGATCTATAAATAATTATAGCCGCTCAATGGAGCGGCTTTTTTATGCGGTAAAATTTTTTCAATTAAACGTTTGTTTAATTCAAACGTTTGTTTAATTTTGTATCATCAATTCTTTGATATGTCAGATAAAAGAGAAGATATTCTTACGGTGGCGGAAGCGCTTTTCGGGGAAAATGGGTTTGACGGGACCTCAGTGAGGGATATTGCCCAGAAGGCAGGGGTCAACCTGGCCATGATCTCTTATTATTTTGGCTCCAAGGAGAAATTGCTGGAAGCCCTGATAGAGCTGCGCGCAGGATATGCCTATGGGATATTGGAGGAGCTGAACCTGGATCAGACGTTGAGTCCCTGGGATAAGATAGATAAGCTGGTGGATTTTTATGTGGACCGGATCCTGAACAACCTGCCCTTTCACACTATCATGTACCGGGAAGCGACGAATTTCCGAAATGAGGAGATCCGGGACAGGATCATCAATATCAAGCTCCGTAACCTGGAGCAGATCACGAAGATCATCCAGGATGGACAGCAGAAGAAGCTTTTCCGGGAAGTAGATATACCCATGACCGTAGGTTCCCTGATGGGCTCTATTTCGTCTTATACGCAGGCAAGGCCCTATGCCTGTACGATCCTCGCCCTTGGATACGATGCTACTGAAGAGACCTATCGCACGAAACTTGCCCCCAGGCTAAAGGCCCATCTCAAATCGTTGTTACGGGCGCACCTGGACATTGCCAACGATAAGCTTGCCCCTCCAAAATGAGGAAGAGAACAGTAGAATAAAACAAAAAATAAACTGATGAACGCGATTAAGACATTTTCAGTGGGCGTAAGCCTCCTGATATTGACTGCTTATAACCTGTCTGCCCAGGCGCAAACCAGGACGCTGAACCTGGACGAGGCGGTGCAGCTGGGTTTACAGAACAGCAAGCAGCTGAAAAGGAGTCAATATAAGATCGATGAGGCTTTGACCCGTGTAGCGCAGGCAAAGGATGCGGCCCTGCCCAGCGCTAAGGTTAGTTTCCAATATCTGCATGCATTGATGCTGTCCCGGGTGATCGATATTCCCGGTGTGACAAAGGAGCCGATAAAGCTTCCGTTCGATTTTCCGGCCTATATGGGGACACTGTCCGTAACGGAGCCGATCTTTGCCGGCAATCAATTCAAATATGCGCGCCAGTCTGCCGACCTGATGGTACAGATGAGCCGGGTAGATGCCGATAAGGATAAGGACGATATCACCTGGATCGTGATCAGCTCCTATATCAATTATAATAAGATCCTGCAGAACCAGCTCATCGTAGCGCAGAACATGCAGGATGTGCAAAGTAAGCTGGTAGAGATCACGAAATATGAAGGACAGGGATTGGCCACGAAGAATGATGTGCTGCGTTATCAATTACAGCAATCCCAATTGCAGCTGACGGAGATAGAGCTGGAGAACAACCGCCAGATAGCCAATTATAATATGAACGTGCTGCTGGGCCTCCCGGATTCAACGCAGCTGCTATTGCCCGCCCCTTCGTACAAGCTGACGGAGAACCCGGTGTTTGCGGACCTGCTGCAACAGGCAGAGACCAATCGCCGCGAGCTGCAGGACATCTCTTACCAGGCGAAGCTGGCTGATGTCAATGTCAAACAGATACATGACAAGCGGCTGCCTACCGTAGCTGCCAGCGCCGGGATGTATTATATCAATCCTACCGGCCAGGTAATCCCCACGCACAATAACCTGATAGCTCCTGTCACGCTGGGTATCGGCGCATCATGGGATATCGGCACTTTATATACCAACAAGAATAAGGAGAAGGAAGCTGCGCTGCAACGGCAGGAGCTGAATACGACCAGGGAAGAGTCCCTGGATGACATCCGCAAGGATGTCAATAAGAACTTCATCCTTTACAGGCAATCGCTGGAAAGGATCAAGGTCCTGCAGGAAGCCGTCGCCCAGGCAGAGGAGAATGAGCGGATCACCGAGTCGAAGTTCCGCAACAACCTGGTAAATACGACGGACAGGATCGATGCGCAGACGCTGCTGTACCAGGCGCGTGTGAACCTGGAGCTGGCCAAATCGGACGCCACCAT
>Ga0247764_1000724_pt1 | contig 11601 bp, 36 predicted proteins | sample UWRJL051202B4_FD_179932 | JGI IMG/M metagenome (GOLD analysis project Ga0247764, IMG submission 179932) | Plant litter microbial communities from Arlington Agricultural Research Station in Wisconsin, United States - UWRJ-L051-202B-4 | ecosystem: Environmental > Terrestrial > Plant litter >...
CTTCTGCAACTCCGCGTCCCACGCATCGACTACAGGCTGCTGTTTATCAATATCGGCCTGCACCTGAGCCACTGTGCGCTTGGTATCGCGAGGCTGACCCGGCTGCATCTTGACCGACTTGGCAAGGATCGCTTCCAGTGCCGGACTGATTTTGGAATGTGACATGTCATGCTCCTTATTCGGGAAAGTCTCCCGCGATAGCCGTCTCTGACACGGCTATATCAGGGTTATTTCCATTCTTCTTTGGAACGGATTAATTTGCTTGATGGCTTATCAGCCAGTGCGGCGGCGGCTTGGCGCAACCGCACTATTTCCCTGGCCTGTTCGTCAATGGTTGCACGCAAGAATCGAATTACTTCGCTTTCAGGAATCGGCGGCGTGATGATTTCAACGTGAGCGCCTTCTGGTATTTTGCCGTCCCACTCCCCGCCATCGGGAGCGGTGGGGGCGGGATGCGTGTACACCGGGAAAGCGCCCTCGTTATCCGGATCGCAAAGATGGATAGAAGTTGGCCGCTTGCCGTTGTAATCCTTATAGCGCAGCCATGCGCACGGCCTCTCATCTTGTGCCTGTTCCGCCTCCCCTGCATCGCTTGCGTGGCGTTCGATGAATGCGGCGGCTTCAAGAATGTCCTGCTCATCCTGCACAGAAAGCTCTCGAACCTTTTCTTTGTCATCAAGAATCAGGCGTAAACGATTGGCCAATTCAGTATGTGATGCGCTCATGTTTCCTCCGTCAGTTCCTTCACCCTTATTCATGGCTCGTGTCCTCAAGTTTGGCTAGGGCTGCGCGGGCCTGAGTCATTGCTGAATCAGCCATTTCACGAAAGCTTAAATTTCCGCCGCAGCCCTGATCTACTATTGCAATTAAACTTAACTCCTCCCTCGCCACACGCAACTGCTCGGATAGGCGAGCGTTGTCGGCTTGTAGGGCGGATACGTCTTCCCAACGGACAAACGTATTACTCGGATCATCTCCCCGAACTTCGCACATACCGCCGTGCGAACTTGTCGAGATGTATCGCTTCAACGGTTGGGCGCTATTCGTCATGGCTGGGTTCCTTCTGCTTCCGCAATTACTGCATCGACTCCAGCCTTAACCAAACCGTCTGGCGACAAATCAGATAACACCCAAGAGACGATTTTCAGTTGCACTAGCATGTTCGGCGCGGCGGCGATCAGGCGTGCGTTGGCCTCTGATGGCTCTACAAAATCGCTATCCCATCCCGTGCCTGTTCCGAAAATTTGTTCGCCATCTGGTCCCCACAGCCCGATAGCACCCCATCCGCCATTATTGTTTTTTGGATGATCGCCAGACCGATGCTCGTATATCCACGGTCCCGGTGTATGCGTCACTTGTTCGTTCACTCGCTTTCTCCCAGCACGATATCAATTGCCTTGTTCCTAATCTCATCCCCATGCCGCTCATCCCGCCAGTCGCGGAATTCCTTGGACTCGTCGCGCAGGAGCTTGGCGATCATCATCCAGCGGTCGTTCCACGGGATGTACGGATGACCTTCGTTGCTTTCTGTAATCCAAATCTCAACGTCTCGCATCAGCGTATCGTCATCGCCAAGGATCGCATCTGCCGCTTCGTCAAACGCGCTGCTGGGGATGTATTCGGAGTATTCCTGCTGCGGATCGTGATGCGGCACGTCGAACTGGTCGTTGTTCCTGTAGTGGCCTTTGGGGTATGTCATACGGCACCTGTTGCTTTGGCGATGGCGGTGCGAAATTCGTAAGGATCACGCGCGGCGGTATCCGCCGACAGTCCCATCGACAGGTGACGGCGGGTACAGCAATCCAGATGCGGGCGGCGCTCCGTTGCGCACGCGGCATCGTGGATGCGTCCGCCGCACTCGGTGCATTCCTGCCATCCGTTTTTACCGGCGTAACAGCGGTCACGCCTACCCGGCGTATGCGTCACTTGTGCGGTCATGTCGTTCTCCGGTTGATGCGTATATCATAGCCATGAAACTATAGGAGTCAATAGGCGGCTTATGATTTCTGCTTATACCTAACATTACTATCTGCCATATCCAGGGCAATGCGGATGCCATCAGATACGTTCTGGTTGCCCAGCCGTTTGGCGATACCGACACTCTTTTCGGGCAATGTCAGGTGGATGGGGCGCATGGCTTTGGCGAACAGGGGTGGACGTCCGCCTACGTTTTTCTTGGTCATCACGTTTCCTTAAATGATCCGTCGTATTTTTTGAGCTTCTTCCAGAGTGTTAATGCTGCCTCGAACATTTCCCATCCCTCCATGATTTCGGCTTCTTCCCATACGTAGCTTGAAACGGCTCCGGGATGTGTTCGGCTAAGAAAAATAGCAGCACACGGAGCTACCTGTAACCCAAGCCCTTTATTGTAAGCGGCCAGTTGCCAATGCTGATCCCATGCGAGCTTCTTTCCGTCGCTGAAATCACCGTCTTTTGTCTTGTAGTCCACGACAATTCCGGTAGACGGGGAGTGTAGATCGCACTTTCCGCCGAAACCCAATGGGCTGGAAAATGATTTCTCGCATACCCAATCATCGACGTTCGGGAATAATTGCTTCAATTCCTGTTTGGCAGCTTGTGCATGCAGGATGTATTCCTGACTGCATCTGCCGTCTCGCAGGAACGTTTCACAGGCGTCATGTATGCGCGATCCTTCGTTTGCTGCATCAATGGCCTGTCGTTTACTGTCGGCCTGTACGCGTGCGATATACGCTTCATCTGGCTCGTTCTCCAAACGTGTCCCGGTGAGAGCAGCCATGATGCCTTGATTAACCATCCAGGTTACAAGAGCGGGCTTGGCTATTACACCAAGCACGCCCGTAACCGATGGCACAAGACCGTATTTCCGGGCTTCGCGCAATGTCGTGTTCTTACCGTCTATCTGGTAAGCTGTTTTGCCCTGCCGGTCGTACCAATGTTCGCTCATCAGAAGGGGATTTCCGAGTCTTCCTGAAATTCAGGGACCACTTGCTCGACCATGATGGCATCGACCATATCGGAACCAAATTTTACCTTTCCCGGATAGATATTGATGGTCTTACCCATCCAGTCGTCGGTGTTGTTTCCGTGCATGGCGGCAATGATGGCGGCGTTGGTTTTGTTAACCACCATCCCTTTTTCACGACCATCAAATGTAACGCCGATTTTCTTCTGTTTCTTGCCGTCCTTTTCAAAATCAAGAATTTCCACGTCCTTGATTGTGAGCTTGAACTTTCTTCCATTCAGGTCGGACGCTTTGAGCCACTTTCCACCAGTAAATACGTCATTGATATTTGGCATAGCCATTTTCCTTAGTTGAGTTGGAATTATTCGCCGTATTCGTCCGGCAAATACTGTTGTGCCGCGTAGACTTCGGCATACAGTTCGGGGAAATACTCACGGATCAAGTCATCAAATACCGCAAGCACTTTTAGTTGGTCGATGGTTATTTCCATATCACACTCCCTTCGCGCATTTTTCAATGGCGTTGGCGATGGTGGTGAATTTGCGCTTTGGGATGGAATGTATTTTATTCCCATCGTTTGCGATATGAGCCTCAAAACCAAGGGTTGGCAGAAAAGGCGAAAGACCCACGAGGCCGCATTGTTTTGAAAAACTTACACCATGTTCTTTAAGCCAGTTAATGGACGGCATTGCCTTCCCCTGCTCTGTCTCGCCATCGGCCACTTTCTGCAGAACACCCAAACAGCAGTAGCGCCCTTCGCCATAAAGTTTTCCTTTGCCCTGCTTATACTTCCCAGACCGCAGCGCCTTGAGCCACTTTCTCAGCAACTTCTTTGGCATTTCAATCGTGATAGGAATCTCTTTCTTAGCCATTTTCAGTTCTCCGGTTAGATAATAAACACATCCGCACTGATGTCTGTTACACAGGCCAGCAGGACGAGTAGTGTGATGATGAGGACGATTAGGTACTTCACGCTGCCACCTGTATCGCAGACGAGTTACCGTCCTCCCACGCCTGCACAGCTTCCTGCAACGTAGCGAACTTCGGTGTGCGCGTAGAATCAATTGCGCATTCGAGGAAAAACGACTGGCCATGACGCTCTGAATACGCCTTTGGTTGTTTCCCGCAACGACATGACGATAGCGCGCCAGTAAGCTTCAACTGCGTCTGCATCACGCTTCCTCCGACAGGCGAGAAGGCGTCCACAAGTCAGCCATGTTGGCCCAACTGATCTTGGTGTTGCTGTCGCTGATTGGTTCTAGTTGCCAGCCATAGCAGCCTGACCTCCAAAATTCACCATCGAACATGACGTCATATTCGACTACCGCACCAATGTCACACGGGCGACCGTCATGCTCAAGGATTATTCCTTCAATACCAATGTCTTCTGGTTGAATTGGTTTAATTAGCTTCACCCGCTGCCCCACAAAGAACTTAGCCATCACACTTCCTCCGTCAGTTCTTTCAGGATTTCAGCAGCTCGGGATTCGATCCAGTCGGCATCATCTCTAGCGACTTGTCGATGCTCCTTAATCGCCTGTTGGTAGGCGTGAGCCGCGAACGCATCATGGACGGTCGTAGCCATCTGACCATTCGGGCCAACTTGAAGCCGTAGCGAAGTGACCGTGTTTTTCAGCTTAATCATTGCCGACCTCCTGCTTAGCCGCATCCACCAATACCCGTGCCATCCGTACCGCCTCGTGCCTGGTAATGCACATCGTCATCGGCCCGAAGTTCAGGGTAATCGGCGATATCTCATGTGACTCCCCACGATACACACGGCATATCTCACGACTGCCGTAGTCGCGCATGACGGTTTGCTCAAAGGGTTCCATCAGTACAGTCATTTTCGTTCTCCGGTTAATTTCACTTGACAAACTTCTATTAGCTATTATGCTCATTAAACAGCAGATGTCAATACGTGGCTGGATTAAATTTTTGACCGGAGAACATCATGAGCAAAGAAGTGGCGAATACGCCTGGATATTGGGTCGCTCAAAGAGACCCTGACGCGATTGGAAAATCAGATTGGTGTATAGGGGTCGATGGCGCGCCGATTGATTACGTTGCTGTCTGCTCAGAAAGAGACGCCAGGCTGATCGCCGCCGCGAAAGAATTACTGGAGGCATCCCTTAAGGCCGTCGAGTGGATCAGCGAAACGCCGTTGGCTAAACGTACGGAGAATGAATGCTGCATATATTCTTTGTGTACATCAGCCATTCTGAAAGCCAGAGGTGCGACATGACACAAACACACTGGAAGTTCGACGGCAGCGACTATCACCCTACACGCGACAACCCTCGCCTCACAGCGCAGCAGGAGCGCATATTCGACGTGGTATCGAGTGGTGCCTGGTTCACCCTGCGTGACATAGCCGAGCGCACGGATGCGCCGGAGGCTTCGGTCTCAGCGCAGTTAAGACACTTACGCAAACCACGCCACGGCAGCTACATCGTGGAAAAGGAATACATCGGAGGCGGACTGTACCGCTATCGTGTACTTAAACCGGAGGTTGTATGAAACAGTTATTTAATGGGGCGCCAATTGCCGGTGTCGCAAAGGAAGACACGTTTGCACGCAGATTGCGCGAATCTAGGGATCGCGTTCAATTATCCGTGAAGAAATTGTCTGAGCTGTCTGGATTCAGTGAATCCGCCATTCGTCGTATCGAACGTGGACAGACCCGGATGCTGGACAAGCCAAAAACCATGACCTCACTGGCTAAGGCCCTTGGAGTTTCTGATGTATGGCTGTATGCCGGTGGAATTGCCGGAGACAGATGCAAGCCGGAGTGGTATGCGCCATGAAAGACAATGAACTAATCTTAATGTGCCGCACCACCGCACAGTGGCTTGATCGTATTGCGTGTGAGCTTGATCGGCGCGAAGCAAATAAGCATTCATACGGCTTCGATATCGGAAAATATCTTAAGCCGTTTAAAGTTAAGCAGCCTCAAGCCACACCGGAACCTGCGGCACGTCATCCTCGACGTCCGGCATCACTAAAAGCTCAACGCCATCCTGCGTCTTTTGGAAGATCACAAAGGAAATCCCGTCCATAACTATTCCTAAACCGTTAAGTGTAATAATAAAGAATTTTATGAATGGAGAAATAATGGAAATTAAAATTGAAAATAAGATTGCTATTCCGTCAAAGCCAAGCAAATTCCCGTGGGCTGAATTGAAGATTGGTGATTCATTTTTATGCCCGTCAGGACACGAAAGTGCGTTTCGTTCAAATGTTTGCGTGGCATCTAAAAGATTGGGAATTAAATTAACAGTGCGAAAGACGCCAGAGGGATTGCGCGTTTGGAGAGTCGAATAGAAGTCCTTGACAGAAATCCATTTCATTTCATTTACTGTTTAGTACAGTAACTATAGCACTGTTTGATGAATGTTTAACAAACCGGAGATGCAAATGAGCGTGAAAGTAAACCGTAGAAATCGAACTTCAACCCCTGTTCTTTGGATGATTGAATTTAAGAAACGCGACAACCGATTCAAGGTTTGGGACTGGTATGGAGGAGAGGCTTTTTCTGAAAGAGACATGTGCATTGGGCACATTTATGAGTTAAATAATTACGATAAAGAAAATCAATATCGAGCTGCAAAATACAGGAGAGTAGGGACATGAAAGAGACCTATGATTACGATTTTACGGTATATCTTCGCGACCACTTTGCGAAAATCATGGAGGATCACGACAAATGACTAATGCAGAAATTATCCAGCATCTGAAGGATGTGGCCGATGACAAATTCTATAGCGATGAGTTTCGTGAAGCCTGTCGCCTTGCAGCTTCCAGGCTGCTGAGCGCCTTGAGCGAATTGAAGCTGACCAAAGCTGCATTACAGATTTGTAATGAACATAAATCTAAACCAACGCCATTGGAGCGATTCGCATGACTATCCCAAAAGGAAAAGGCCTAACGTTCGGAACAATGGATGTTCTTTGGGATGTTGTTTGCAGTATGGCTGCACTTATTCCTGATCCGCAAGACCCAAAGATAGATGACTGGCCGTGTGAGAACCGAGCAGACCGTGTGGAGTTGCAGAATGCCTATCGAAACGTCAAGGGCTTGCTTGGAGCTTTAGAGGAAGAAAATCCAACGTGGAGAAAGAAATGAAGTGTCGTAGCTGTGGCGGAGAACATCCGCGCGATCCTTATGCAAAAACCTGCCAGCTTGAACGCAAACCATTTTCTGGAATTATTTGGATTTGTGGTGAATGTGATCGTATGGGCGGCTGCCATAACGAATATTGCTCTCAGAATAGAGTTGACTTAGACGGCGATTGGAAACATCGGAAATATTTCTCTGCGGCAATCGATGGAGCTATGTCAAAGGGCTATGAAAATTCGGACAAGCCACCCACAGGTCATTGGCTTACTATATGGTGGGAAAAAGGCAGATACGCAGCGCTCGCTGAAGAGGAACTAAAAATTGCCAACCAGCGAGGGGACTCATGGCGCGATCTGTTTAAGGAGGAAAGTGATTTAGTAGGAAAAATATTGGCTATTTGTCAATGGTGCGTTCTGGAAAAAGAATCTGTAGTGGCCATTGATAGTATAGAAAAGCTGATAAAAGAACATGAAAAACCCCACGTCTAAGGTGGGGCTTGTCATTCGTGTCGCCTTGCGCGATACTGAAGTTGTCGGTGTACGAGACCGACTGTCAGTGACAGCTGACGGAGATAACTCTACAGCAGTTTCTCCTCACCTTCAAGACAGCCCCTCGTTCATGTTAGTACCCGCAAGCCGCCACGTCGGGTCACGACAGAAAAGACGTGTTGTTCGACCAATTCCTGCTCTGTCCCACCGCCATGACAACAGGACCCGTGATGCCGAGCAATCGGTCTACATTGCAGAGTCGAGTTCTGCGAACGGGAAGGACGAGTACCGTGAATCTTGTAGATCACGGGAAAGTGGCGGTGCTTTGTCTGTTAACCACAACCGGAGAGTGATATGAGCGAATGGAAAACAATCGATTCAGCGCCTAGAGATGGGACACCTGTAGACCTTTGGGTTAAATACGGTTTCCGTGTTACAGAGCAATGGTGGGACGATGAAGATAAATGCTGGGTTGGAAATCTATTTGGGGATGATGTTGTAACTCACTGGATGCCTCTACCAAACCAACCTGCATAAGACATATGAGAATAATTCATATACTCCCGTATTGACCTTTCATATCCATTGAACTAGAGTAGGATCATCAACCGGAGAACACCATGGACGCTAAAAACTTACAGCTTCTTAAAAACGTGACTCGGTTTCTTGGGGACTTGAATGCAGAGTCTTATTTGTGGCGAGCCGATCCCGGTACGGTTGATATGCGTCAACGTTCTGAGGCATTGCAGCGCCAGGCATTTGAAGCCGTAAAAGAGGCTGACCCGGCTTATTACGGAATCAAGCCATGAAAGGCTCAAGACTCAGTGAGGACTGGGAACCGACAGCAGCGGAGGTTGCGTGGGCCAAGGCTAAACGTCCCGATCTGGACATTTCCGAGCAAGCTGACTGGTTCCGAGACTTCTGGCTGGCAAAGACCGGATCAAATGCAACCAAGCTTAACTGGAGCGCAACCTGGCGCAACTGGATCAGGGCCGCTAGGGGTACACAGGCCAGCTTTCAGAACGCGCCGACAACGCGTCACAAGACGCCTGAATCGACCCAGCGCGAGCTATCGACCATCCGCAGGCCACATGTAAGAGAAATGCCAACCCAGGCAGTGGATTTATTCCGCATGCTGAAAATAACCGGAGAATGAAGTGGAAATTGAAAAAGGAGTACCGATTCCCGAAAATTCTGGAAACAAAAAGTATCCTTGGAAAGAGCTTGAGGTTGGTGATTCATTTTTTACCTCAGAGAGCGCACAAACTGTTGCCGGGTCTGCAAGCCACGCCTCAAAGAGAACAAATAGAAAGTTTATTTGTCGAAGTGTTGACGGTGGGACTCGGGTTTGGAGGGTCAAATGACCCTAGAAACAATCACCCACATACTCCTATGCCTCATCGCCGTTGAGGATATGGCATTCGTAGGGATGTTCCTTGTGTACGGCGCCTTGCCGTTTAGTCAGGTGTGGCTATGACGACAGAATGGACTAATGCGGATTGGGTTAGGCTAGGGTATCAGCGCGCAGGGAAATCTAATGGTCATTTTTTGTTGAAAATAGCCGAACTGGAATCCCAGCTACGCGAGAGCAATGCAAAGCTAGCCGGGATTGAGCTGGCATTGGAAGCTGCTGAGAAGCTGGCCAGTCACTTTGAGCAGGAAGCGGCAACGTATAAGACTCAGTTGCTGGAGTTGGAAGGCTCTGCTGCGATAGACCGGGTACGTTTGGTTGCACTGGAAGAAATTGTAGAAAACCTGCGCAAGAAGGTCTACCAATGAGTTCTTTTGTGCTGCACCGCAACGCATCCAACCGCAGTCAGATACTGGCCAATTGCGTGAGCTTCCTGTCGCAGCTACCTGACGACAAGCCGTGGCAGGTATCCATCACACCTTACCGGAAGGAACGCAGCAGCCCGCAAAACCGCTACCTACATGGCGTGGTCTATAAAACCCTATCAGACGCTCTAGGATTCGATTCTAGCGACGTAGCTGAATACCTGCTGGGTACCTACTACGGCTGGAACGAACGTGCTTTGCCGGGCGGCAGACGCGAATCTAAACCTATGCGGACGACAACCACGGATGAGAATGGCGATAGGAAGGTGCTGAGTAAGGCAGAATTTGCCGATTACGTCGATTTCTGCCTGCGCTATGGTGCCGAGCATGGGATTTACATTCCTTCACCGGAGCAGGAATTCGACGAATGACCGACCGTGACCGTGCCCAAGCAGCCCTGCTCATCGACTGGATCAGGTCAACCTATGACCGCCTGCTGATGCAAAACAGCATTGCACCGACTACACGAGGAATGCAGAGGCTAGCCAAGATGAAGGCGGATTTGCAGAAGTGGGAGAAGAAAGCGTGAGATATTCTGCATCTGAACGGGCCTACCATCGTTATCGTATTTCGCACTGGTTCGAGATTGAATCGGAAAAACTGTGGAAAGCAATGAAGGAATGCAGTGGAATTACGGAATTTAGCCTAGGCTCATCAAGTGACTTTTAAGCGAGCTATTCCGAAATGCACGCCTGAGGAACAGGCCAGACAGGATAGGTGCCGTGCCATGGGCTGCATAGCTTGCAGCATCGAATCTAATAGGCATTGCATGCCATTGTTTACGTGTATGCCAGACGAAATTCATCACTTGACTTCCGTTGGCCGTCAAATCGATCAAAATCACACAATTTGCCTTTGCCAATGGCATCACAGAGCCATTTGTCTGTTGGCAGTGAAATCCAGTGAAATGACTCAAAAATACGGCCCATCCCTCGCCAAAGGCTCCAAGACATTCCACGCGCACTATGGCGATAATGATACGTTACTGGCCTATCAGAACGAGCTAATCGAATGACTCATGACGAGATAATCGAGATTGTGCAAGCACACAAGGGTGGAATCCCTGTTGAGCGAGCCGAACGAGGCCGAATAGAGCCTATCTGGGAAGATTATGTCAAGGCACCCATGCATCTTGACCTTGATTTCTTCTTCTACGACTGGCGTATTAAACAATGACACGTTATGCAAGCTACGGTTTTTCTAGGCGCCGCAAAGACAAAAACCATCCTGAGATAGCGGCTGCACTGAAACTCGCGAGGATCGACTATCTGGACACCGCGCAGTTCGGTTGTCCCTTCGATTTCCTGGTCGCCATAGGGGGTAAAATACTGCTCATCGAGGCGAAAGACGGCGACAAATCGCCTAGCGAGCGCAGACTAACCGAGGACGAGAAAGAATTAGACGACATGTTGCGCCGCAACGGCTGTCAGCTACACGTAGTGGAATCACCGGATGAGGCGCTGGAGTTGTTAACCGGAGAACGAAAATGACTGATTCAGTTACTGAAATGAAATGCGAAGTCTGTGGACGTGGCCCCCAAACGACAGGCGATACCGTTTTCAGCCGACCCACAATAGGCGACAGCCCTGTCTATCGCTGCAAGCATCATGGCGGGGGTGACGATGAGACGCGTGAACTTGCATCTTTGATCGAGGGATTTTTTGGAGCGCCGAAATGACAACGCCCGGAGTAGACCAATTGGCAAGGTCAGTACCGCTTGTGAGGTACGATTCAATCGCGGTTCGATTCCGTGCCTGGGCACCAATTCTTAGTTAACCGGAGATGCTAGATGAAAGAATGGTTTGAAATGTCCGAGGGTCGAGTAGTCCGCAAAGAAGTTCACATACCGCCGAGAGCCACAAAACCGCATATTTGGAAGCGCTCGGCATGGTATTGCGGATCGCCTGAAATGCCGTGGTGCGCATCTACTTCACCTGTTTATGCGTATGAAGGCTGGACAAAAGCTATCAGCACTAGAAGTTCGTATTACGTTAGATAACCGGAGAGAGAAAATGAACACCAACAGCGTGAATCTGATGAGCGATGTTGAATACATCGACCCCGAGTTACGTCCAGCGCCGCCAGTACGCAGCAAATATTATGCCGGCTATCACAAGTGCTACGACGCAGCCATTCCGATCATTAGGCGGCTGCGTGAGCGAATTGCTGAATTGGAGAACGCCAATGATAGATGACGACTACCACGACTACTAC
>Ga0247764_1000725_pt1 | contig 11600 bp, 10 predicted proteins | sample UWRJL051202B4_FD_179932 | JGI IMG/M metagenome (GOLD analysis project Ga0247764, IMG submission 179932) | Plant litter microbial communities from Arlington Agricultural Research Station in Wisconsin, United States - UWRJ-L051-202B-4 | ecosystem: Environmental > Terrestrial > Plant litter >...
CAGGTGCTTGATGTAGTGCTCGGCGCCGTCGAGCAGGTCGTGGACCCGGCCGATCCCGGCGCCGGTCGGCCGCCCGACCAGCGCGTGCCCGTCGGTGACCGCCTGCTCGATCCGCTCCTCGAGCTCGTCCGGGAGCTTGTGCCCGCCCGGGGCGAAGAGCTTGATGCCGTTGTCGGGCATCGGGTTGTGCGAGGCCGACAGCATCACGCCGAGATCGGCGTTGGTCTGGCCGACCAGGAAGGCGACGGCCGGGGTCGGCAGCACCCCGACCCGCACCACGTTCGCCCCGGCACTGGTGAGGCCGGCCACGACGGCGGCCTCGAGCATCTCCCCGCTGGCGCGCGGGTCCCGGCCGACGATGGCGAGCGGCTGGTGGCTGTGGTCGGTCTCGATGAGCACCCGGGCGGCCGCGACGGCCACCGCGAGGGCTAGCTCCGGAGTCAGCAGCTCACCGTTCGCGAGCCCGCGTACGCCGTCAGTGCCGAAGAGACGCCCCATGGCGGCCTGTCCTTTCGCCGGTTACCAGCCTGCACCAGAAGGCGGACGAGCGGCAGGCATACCGGTGCTGTGGGTGGGAAGGGAACGCAGAACGGCCGGGCACGCTCCATGATTTCAGGGGCGCGCCCGGCCGTCTCAGAAGCGGCGCAAGAATCAGCGCTTCGAGTACTGCGGAGCCTTGCGGGCCTTCTTGAGGCCGTACTTCTTGCTCTCCTTGACGCGCGAGTCACGCGTGAGGAAGCCGGCCTTCTTGAGGGCGGGACGGTCGTCGGGCTCGTTGGTGATCAGTGCCCGGGCGATGCCGAGGCGCAGGCCACCGGCCTGACCGGTGATGCCGCCGCCGCGCAGGTTGGCGATCACGTCGAACTGGTCGGCCTTCTCGGCGATGACCAGCGGCTCGCGGATCAGCTGCTGGTGCACCTTGCTCGGGAAGTAAGCCTCGATGTCGCGGCCGTTGCAGGTGATCTTGCCGGTGCCGGGGATGAGGCGGACCCGGACGATGGCTTCCTTGCGGCGGCCGACGGTCTGGATCGGACGGTCACCGGGACGAGGGGCGCGGACCGGGGCCGGCGCCGGCGTCTCGACCACGACGACGGTCTCAGCGGGCTCCTCGACGGTTTCGACCGTCTCGACGACCTCGGGCTCGATGATGTCGGACATGCTGTTTCCTTCGCCCGCGCTCACTGCGCGATCTGGGTGATCTCGAAAGGCACCGGCTGCTGCGCGGCGTGCGGGTGCTCGGCACCCGGGTAGACCTTGAGCTTCTTGATGACCTGGCGGGCGAGCTTGTTGTGCGGGAGCATGCCCTTGACGGCCAGCTCGACCGCGTGCTCGGGCCGGTTGGTCAGCAGGTCTTCGTAGCGGACCTGCTTGAGGCCACCCGGGTAGCCGGAGTGGCTGTACGCGAACTTGGTCTGCCGCTTGTTGCCGGTCAGCGCCACCTTGCCCGCGTTGATGACCACCACGAAGTCGCCGGTGTCAACGTGCGGTGCGAACGTCGGCTTGTGCTTTCCACGCAGCAGCGTCGCGACGTGGGTGGCCAGGCGGCCCAGAACGACGTCAGAGGCGTCGATGATGTGCCACTGACGCTCGATCTCACCCTGCTTCGGGCTGTACGTACGCACAGAATTACCTTGTCTCGTCGTCGGTCTGGGGGCGCGCGCTGGTCGCAGCGAGCACAAGCGTCAAGAGTACCTGAAAGGGCACGCTCGACAGCTGTCGCACAACAGCAGGCAACAATACCCGCAAGCGCGGCGAAGGGTCAAAACGGTGGTGGACGCCGCCGTCACGACGGGACCCCCAAACGTATCGCCGTCCAGCATACCCGCTCCCCGGGGGCCGCCGACCGCGGGGCCAAGCGTCACCGCATGATTACACAATGAGGTGGTCGATGCCTCTTAGCAGGTTCGAAACATACGGGACGCGGAGCCGAAATTCCCCGGCGGCACGCTTCCGTCATGGCAAGTGGTGTGGCTACCTCGATGACGCGGCCCGGGTCCCGACCCGGCTGCGCGCTCGAGCGCACCACCCATCGGCCACCGCCAGGGTTGAGGACGGACCTGGCGGTGTCCGTCGGACCGGTTCACCGGTTCGACGAGGAGGAGTCGCGGCGTGCGCCGGCCGGAGGTACGGCGGAGAACGCAGGCGTGACATGGGAGCGGGTCGACGCTGAGGACGGCGGTCTCCGAGCGTGCCCTTCGGTGGACCGGTCGGCCACGTCGCGACTTCTCGAAAACAAACCCCGTCCAGGGCGTGCCACCGAATGACCGATCGGACGGGGGGCACGAAGCGAGCAGTGATCACGGCCTCGGCACTGGCGGAGCCGACAGCGGCGCTCTCCGGGTACACCATCGGGGTGACCGCCGACCGCCGCCGCGACGAGCTGGCCGGCCTGCTGGAGAGCCGCGGCGCCCGGGTGGTGCTGGCGCCGGCCCTGCGGATCGTCCCGATCGCCGACGACGCCGAGCTGCGCGCCGCAACCCGCGCCTGCCTCGAGACGCCACCCGACATCGTGCTGGTCAACACGGGGATAGGAATGCGTGGCTGGCTGGAGGCGGCCGAGGGCTGGGGCCTGGCCGAGCCGCTGAGAGCAGTGCTCTCCCGGGCCTACCTGGTTGCCCGTGGTCCCAAGGCCCGGGCCGCCATCCGATCGGCCGGGCTGCAGGACCAATGGTCGCCGGAGGGCGAAAGCTATGAAGAGGTCGTCGACCACCTCCGGGCCCGCGGCATCGCCGGCCTGACGGTGGCGATGCAGCTGCACGGCGAGAGCCAGCCCGAGTACACGGAGGCGCTCGCGGCAGCTGGTGCACGTGTGATCGAAGTGCCGGTCTATCGCTGGGCGCCGCCGACGGACGCGGCTCCCCTGCACCGCCTGGTCGACCTGATCATCGGCCGCCTCGTCGACGCTGTCACCTTCACGTCTGCCCCCGCGGTCGGCGCCCTCCTGCGCGCCTCCGGCCCGAGTCAGGAGCCTCTCCTGGAAGCCCTGCGCACAGACGTCCTGGCCGCCTGCGTGGGCCCGGTGACAGCCGCGCCGCTGCGCCGCTATGACGTGCCGGTGGTCGCCCCGGCTCGCGCCCGGCTCAGCGCCCTGGTCCGCACCCTCGTCGAGGAACTCCCCAAACGCGCGGTGAACCTCCAGGTGAACGGTCATTCCCTAACCCTGCGCGGGCACGCGGCAATCGTCGACGGCGAGCTGAAGCCGCTGGCCCCCGCCCCCATGGCCGTCCTGCGCGCCTTAGCCGCAGTGCCCGGCCGGGTCCTCTCCCGCGCAGCCCTGCTCCGCACCCTGCCCCGCGGCGCCGACGAGCACGCCGTGGAAATGGCGGTCGCCCGCCTCCGAGCCGGCCTGGGCGCCCCCGGAATCGTCCAAACGGTAGTAAAACGCGGATACCGCCTCCCCAACTAGCAAGGATGGCGGCCGGTGATGAGGCCGGTGCTCTTGCGGATCCGGAACGCGCCCTCGGCCGCGATGCGGGCTTCGATCAGCGCCCGCGCCGCCGCCTCCTGGTCCGGGGTGACCGGGTCGGCCGGGATGCTCAGCAGGTAATCGAGCACCGGCCCGGCGGCCGGAACGGACAGGTCGCCCGGGAAGCTCTCAACCGTGACCTCGGTGAAGTGCTCGGCGATCAGCGCGGGCGCGCTCTGCACGGTGACGTCCTCGCGGGTGCCGGTCAGGGTCAAGCCCGGCTGTCCGATGGCCGGCCCCAGCGCGCACAGCTCGGCGAAGTGGCCGCGGCCGTTCAGTGCCACCGCCAGCCGGCCGCCCGGTCGCAGCACCCGGGCGAACTCACGGATCACGGCCGCCGGATCATCGACGTGGTAAAGCATGTGATTGGCGATGACCGCGTCGAACGAGGCGTCCGCGAAAGGCAGCTTGGCGGCATCGCATTGTTCGACCTGCGCACCCGGGATCTCGCGCAGCCGCGCGCACATCGCCGGCGACGAGTCGACGAGTGTCAGTCGCGCCGTGGAATGGTCGACCTGCCGCCACAATTCACCGGTCCCCGCGCCGACTTCGAGCACCTCACCGGTGCTCGGCACACGCGTGGACAGCCACGAGAACCAGCTCTGTGGATTGGTCCCGTAGGCGTGGATCGCCATCCGGGCAGTGAGCCTGGCCGTGGTCTGCGAATACTGATCGGCGGCGCGTTCGGATGGCTTCATGCTCCGCAATGGAACCAGATCGCGGCGAGCGCCAGGGGGCAAGGCCTGGCGCGCGCCCCAACGTCGGCCGGGGCTGCGGCGCGCAACCACGCCTTGACGGAATCTCAGCCGACCGGAGTCGGATGTCCCCTGCCCTGCTCGGCCACCAATGTCGCCATTGCGTGCTCGACCACTCCGACGAGGACGGTCTTCACCGAGTCGCGGTGGCGGGCGTCGCACATGATCAAGGGCACGTGTGGCGCGATGGCGAGGGCCTCGCGGACCTCTTCGGGCTCGTATCTCGGCGCGCCGTCGAAGCAGTTCAGCGCGATGAGATAAGGCAGGTGACGGTTTTCGAAATAGTCGAGCGGCGCGAAGGCATCGGAGATCCGCCGGGTGTCCACCAGCACCGCCGCGCCGACGGCACCCCGGATGAGTTCGTCCCACATGAACCAGAAGCGGGTCTGCCCGGGCGTACCGAAGAGGTACAGGATCAGGTCGTCGGCCATGGTGATGCGGCCGAAGTCCATCGCCACCGTGGTGGTCTCTTTACCCGGCACCTTGGACGAATCGTCGATACCTTGGCCGGCCGAGGTCATGACGGCTTCCGTGGTCAGTGGCTCGATTTCCGAGACCGTGCCGACCAGCGTCGTCTTGCCCACGCCGAAACCACCGGCCACGACGATTTTCGCGGAGGTGATCTCCCTGGGATGGGCCCCCGCCCGCTCAGAGCTTGCGAAGTCCACTCAATACCCTTTCCAGCAGATCCATCCGCTCCGTGAAACCTTCCTTGGGAGCGGCACTGTGCAATGACAGCAGGCCGTCGGTGACCATGTCCGCCACCAGGACCCGGGCGACTCCCAGCGGGAGACGGCTGTAGGCGGCGATTTCGGCCAGCGACTGAGCCTGCGGCTCGCACATGACGGCGATGCGATATTTATCGTGACCGGCGAACCGGGCTTCTTGCACGGCGGCCTGGCTGGCGACCAGGACCGCCTCGATGGGAATGTCTCGCTGTGGTTCGGTCCGGCCTCGGGTGACCGCATACGGGCGGACCAGCGCGCCGCGGGGGTCGTGCGGTTGCTGGGGCTGTCCCATCGTCCGGTCACCTCCTTCGGGGGTTATTACGTGTCAGGCCGAGTGTTTGTTCAACAGCTCAGGCCTGATGTCCGACCGTCTCGCGGGGCAGCGGCACGAGAGCGGCGCCGACCCGTTCGACGAGCAGCGCCATCTCGTAGCCGACCTGGCCGACGTCGCAGCTGCGCGCCGCCAGCACTGCCATCGACGAACCGTCGCTGATGGACATGAGGAAGAGATATCCGCTGTCCATCTCAATGATCGTCTGCTGCACCTCGCCGGCGCTGAACATCCGGGACGCGCCGTCAGTGAGGCTGACCACGCCGGAGGTGATCGCGGCCAGCTGGTCGGCCCGGTCGGTGGGGAGGTCGCGGGATGAGGCAAGCAGGAGACCGTCGGCGGAGACCGCGACGACGTGGGCGATACCCGCGACACTGTCGGCGAAGTTGCTGAGCAGCCAGCCCATGTCTTGCATGGTGGGGGGCCTGGTCACTGTCAATTCTCCTTCGGAGCTGGGGCTGCGGAGGCGGCTTCGGCGCTGCCGGCGGTACGCCCGCGCTGCACTCCCCGGTGGTAGGCGGAGAGCAGGCCACGCACCTCGTCCGGGCTGCGCCGGTTCTGGTTACGGGCTGCGCTCTGCACACCGCCGGGGACGAGCTGTGCCTGCGGGACGCGTTTGGGCAATCCGGAGCGGGTGGTGCCGGCGTCGGGGGGTTCCGCCGCTGCCATCGCCCGCTGCCATCCATCGTCTGCGGCCGTCCGCCAGGCGTCCTCGGCCGAACCACGTGGCCGGGGCACACTCTGCGACGCACCGTTGTCGGGACCGGCGGATACCGGCCGGGCACTATTGTGCCCGCTCGCCGCCGGAGCGGCATTGTTCGCGACCCGTTCGTATCGGGGTTCTTCGGCGACCGCCGCGGGCGGGGCCGCGACGGGGGCCGCGACCGGCTCGGGAGCCGGGGCCGGGGAGAGCGGGCGGATCTGGCTGGTGGCCGGCATCGGTGCTGGTGCGTGGCCTGCGGTCGGCATGCTCCAGTCCTCGGGGGAGACACCGTCGTGGGCCTTGAACCAGCTCGCCTGCATCTGCAGATAGATCGGCGCCTCGGCCCGCTCCTCGGCCGGCGTCCGGGTCGGCGGTGGCGGCGCCGGCGGCATGGAGGCCAGGGCGGCGCCCCAGCCGGACGGGTTGGGGCTGACCGGTGGGGCCGGCGGCGGGATCTTCTTGCCGTCCGGGGTGACGAAGCCGACGGCGACCTGGAGCTCGGGCGAGGCCGGCTGCAGGGTGGGGTACGCCTTCGTCGGCGTGCTCATGCCGACCGGAGCCGGAGCCGGAGTTGGCGCCGGGCCCGGCCCGGGCGGGGCCTCGAACATCGGGGCCGTGGCCGGCTGGGCCGGCGCCTGGGCGGTCCGCGTCGGCAGCGGCGGGCGGTCCGGGGTGCTGGTGAAGTCGCCCCGCTTGGGCAGCGCGGGTCGCTGAGACGGCATCTGCGGGAGCGCCGGGTGCTGCGCGCTGCCCACCTCGGCCTGCACCGAGAAGGGCGCCGAGTAGTCGGAACGGCCGTTCTGCTGCCACGGCTCGGGAGCGATGGCCGGCAGGGTGGCTGTGGCCGCACCGCCGCGGCCGTTGCTGATCGCGTCGTGCCAGCCGCCGCCCGACGGTCCACTGTCGAGCTGAGCCGGGCGGTTGCCGCGCATCGGCGGGTCGATCGGCCGGCTGGGCAGCACCACGATCGAGCTGGGCAGGATCACCTGGGCGACCGTTCCGCCCTCGATGTTGGCGCGCAGCTCGACCCGGATGCCGTATCGGCTGGCGAGCCGGCCCACGACGGCGAGACCCATCAGCCGGAACGCGGCGACGTCGACGTTCGGTGGCTCGGCGAGCCGCCGGTTGAGCGTCTCCATCTGCTCCTCGGACATGCCGAGACCGCGGTCCTCCACCTGGATGACGACGTAGTCGCGGATGCGCCGGCCGTCGGCGACCACCACCGAGTTCGGCGGCGAGAAGCGGGTCGCGTTGTCGAGCAACTCGGCGATCAGCCGGACGACGTCGTTGACGGCGAGCGCCGTGACCGAGATGTCGGTGTCGACGGTGCCGAACTCGATCCGGTTGTAGAGCTCCACCTCGGACTGGGCGGCGCGCAGCGCGTCGACCAGCAGCGCGTCCTCGCGGCGGGGGGCGCTGGAGTCGGCGCCGGCCAGGACCAGCAGGTTTTCGTCGTTGCGGCGCATGCGGGTGGCCAGGTGGTCGAGCTCGAAGAGCTGGGCCAGCCGCTTCGGGTCCTCCTCGCCGCGCTCGATCTGGTCGAGCTCGCCGATCATCCGGTCGACCAGGCTCTGCGAGCGGCGGGCCAGATTGAGGAACATCGCCGAGACGCTGGTCCGCAGGGCGGCCTGCTCGGCCGCGATCCGGACGGCCTCGCGGTGGACCACGTTGAAGGCCTGGGCCACCTGGCCGACCTCGTCGCGGTTGGTCAGCCGGATCGGGTCGCGCACGGCCCGGACGATGTCGTCGGCGCCGCCGTCACCGAGGTTGCGCACGTCGCGCAGCCGGGCCACGGCGTCGGGCAGGTCGCGGTTGGCCACCGCCAGGGCGCCCTCCCGCAGCCGCCGCAGCGAGCTGTTCAGCGAGCGGGCCAGGATGACCGCCAGCGAGATGGCGACGATCAGGACGAGCAGCACCAGGGCCGCCTCGATGGTGGCCTGCCGGGTGACCGACGCGCTCTTGTCGGCGGCCGCGTCGATGCTCTGCGTCTCGAGCTGCTGCTCGGCCCAGCGCATCAGGTCGACCACCGCACCGAACGAGGAGACGACGTCCAGCGGGGCGACCGCCTGCTTGCGCGCCAGGTCGGTGGAGACCTGGTCGGCCAGGTTGATGGCGTCGCCGGTGACGGTGCTGTCGACGAGCTGTTTCTGAGCGGGCGAAGCGACGAGCGAGAAGGAGAGCAACGCCTCCTGCTGGCTCGTCTGCGCCGCGATGAAGCTCGACAGCTGCTCGTCGCTTCGGTCGTTGCTGATCCGGGCCGCGTAGGAGACGGCCTCCTGGTTGGCCGTGCCCGCCTTCGCCCGCGAGAACGCGGTGAGCGCGCGCAAGCCGTCGCCGACGGTGCCGTCACCGGCATACTGGCTCAGGACGTCGCCATAGCCGACGAGGTCGGTGATGACCACGCCGTAGCGCAGCACGACCTCGGAGACGGCGATGTCGTCGCGGTCGGCGACCTTCTTGCGGGTGGCGTCCAGCGTGCGCAGGTCGTCGTCGATCCGGCTGATCTGCTGCTCGATCGAGGCCGGCGGGGAGCCGAGGTCGTCGCGGCGGGTCTCGTAGGTCTTGATCCGGGCGTCGGTCTGCGCGATGGCGGAGTTGTAGCCGTTCGCGACGCTCTTGGCGGAGCCGTCCTGGGCGTTGCTCGGGGTCGCGAGGTAGATCGCGCCGGCCATCCGCTCCCGGTGGATCTGCTGCGTCAGGTCGGAGATGTCGGCGGAGAGCCTGGTCAGCTCCTCGACCTGGTTGGCGTCGTAGGCCTGCCGGCCGACGTCGACGAGGCGCACGGTCGCCAGCGCGAGGACAGCGAAGAGGGGCACAAGCAGAATCAGGGCCAGTTTGGAACGGATCTTGGCGTCGCGCAGTCGTAGAAAGCCACGCCGGCGGCTGCCGCTCGACCCGGACGGGGAAACATCCTCCGGACGGCCGGTCGCCGGGCGGGTCGCGGGCTGGGTCGAAGAACCGGTGCTCACGACATCTCCTCGGTAGTCATCCCCGCATCTCTACGCCCGCCCAGGGGCGATCGCCCGGGCCCACTGGATGTCTGCGGCAAGGCTCGTGCTCCAGGCGGCACGGCCGCGATTTCATCAGAAACGAGGCGCCTTTGGGAAGTCTGGAACGATCTGGAAATCTATTTGCGAAGGCGACTGCAATCGACCGTTCGGGTCGACAATGCTCACCGAGTCGTCGCTGACGTGCGCGGATATATCGATGGCTACGGATAGTGCTGATGCCGTGACAGCGGCGCATGGAGATTCCAACCACTATGTGGGAAAGCCATCCCGAGTGCATGATCCAGCCAGGCTTGACCAGGGACCTTCACGTTGGCAAGGTTTGGCGCGATTGGACGGACGCCGTGTCCGTGTTCGGCACCTCTACACCGGACAACGTTGCGTCCAGCTCCCCCTTTTTTGCCCCCTGAGGAGGCACCCGCAGTGAGGCTCTCCCGTCGCGTGACGGCGTCCGTCATCGCATCGACGCTGGTTGCCGCTGGTTTGGCGGGTTGCTCGTCGGGCGACGACTCGTCCGACGTGACCGACGTGGTCATCGGCGCCGACCTGACCGTCGGCTCCACCGTCGATACCGCCTACGCCCGTGCCCTGCAACTCAAAATCGAGCAACTGAACGCCTCCGGCGCGCTCGGCAACAAGCGGCTGGTGCTGCGCGTGCAGGACAACCGGGCCGACACCACCTCCTCGCTGCGCAACATCGGCACCTTCGCCGACGACCCCCAGGTCGCCGCGATCATCACCGGTTCGTGTGGCAAGTGCGTCGTCGACGCCAGCAACACGATCAACAACAAGAGGGTTCCGACGATCGCGCTGTCGCCGGCCGACGACATCAGCAACCCGGTCGCCAGCCGCCGCTATGTCTTCAAACTCGGCGCCAACCCCAGCGACAGCGCGGCCGCCATGGTCACCGAGCTCACCGAGGCCAAGGTGACCCAGGCCGCGGTGCTCTACAGCGACGGTCTCTACGGGCCGGCCGGTGACAGCGCGATGCGGCGCGGCCTGCAGAGCGCCGGCATCAAGATCACTCAGTCGCAGACCGTGCGCGGCGCCGCCACGGACATCACCCAGGCGGTCGCCACCCTGACGGCCGACCAGCCGCCGGCCCTGATCGCCGTCACCTCGCCCGACCAGGCCACGCTGGCAGCGGTCAGCGCCAAGGCGGCGGGCTTCAAGGGCAAGATCTACTTCGACGCGGGCGCGGCCGGCGACACGTTCATCCCGCAGGCTGCGACCGCCGCAATGAACAACGCCACCATGGTCTTCACCCAGATCCTCGCCATCGACGACGTCATCGCCACCACCCCGGCCAAGGCGTCCCGCCAGCAGTGGTTCCGCGACTACACGTCGCGTTACGGCACCTATTCGGGGGTCGCCTCGTTCGCCGCCGACGCGGTCGACCTGGTCGCCGACGCGGTCGCCCGGGTCGGCGGTGACCGCGAGCAGATCCGGGACATCCTCGAGACGTCGCAGACGGACGGCCTCTCCGGCTCGATCCGGCTGACCCCGGACAACCACTCGGGCCTGATGCCGCAGTCGCTGACCCTGCTGGTGGTCCGCAGCGGACGGTGGCGGATCTCGAGCTGACGCTCAGCGCTGCGAGGTGGTGGCCCGCACCCAGGGCAGCAGCAGCCGCTCCAGGAGCACCAGCGCGTAGTAGAGGACGATGCTGACCAGCGACAGCAGCCCGACGGCGGCGAAGGCGCCGGCGGTGTCGGCCTGACCGCTGGTCTGCACGATCAGCATGCCGAGGCCGGAGGTGCCGTACTGCATCTCGCCCACCACCACGCCGATCACGGCCAGCGGCAGGCCGATCTTGAGGCCGACGAAGATCTGCGGCAGCGCGGCCGGCAGCCGGACCCGCAGGAAGGTCTGCGACCAGGAGGCGTTCATCGACCGGACCAGCTCCGCCAGGTCGGCCGGGGTGCTGGTCAGGCCGGTCGCGGTGGCGAGCACGATCGGAAAGAAGCAGACCATGAAAGCCATGGCGAGCACCGGCGTACGCCCATAGCCGAACCAGATCAGCACCAGTGGCGCCAGAGCCACCTTGGGCACGGCGTTGAAGGCGACGAGCAGCGGCTGAAACATCCGCTCGAACGGGCGCCACGCGGCCAGCGCGGTCCCGATCAACCCGCCGACCAGCACCGACAGCCCGAAGCCGAGCAGGGTGGCGACGGCCGTACTCCAGGTCTGTTTGAGCATCTCGCCCTGGAGCGCCGTGTAGGCGGCGACCACCTTGTCGGGGGCGGGCAGGATGAAGGTCTGAATCGCGAACGCGGCCGTGACGCTCCACCATGCGGCGACCGCGACGGCCGAGCCGAGCAGGGGCCACGCGACGGCCGAAACGATCCGGCGGCGCGGCGGCGTGGGGTCAGTCATGTCAGCAGTCTCCTTCGGGTGCGCCGGCCCAGCTGAGCCGGCGCACCCCTCAGGACGGATCAGCCCTTCGGCACGACGGCGAAGTCGATGACCTTCTCCGGGGTCAGGCCCTGCCCGATCTGACCCGAGCCCTGCAGGATCGCGATGCTGCGGGCGACCCGCTGAGCGTCCAGCGCGCCGACCGGCACACCCGAGGCCGCGGAATTGACGAACGGGCCCATCAGAGTCAGCTC
>Ga0247764_1000726_pt1 | contig 11599 bp, 10 predicted proteins | sample UWRJL051202B4_FD_179932 | JGI IMG/M metagenome (GOLD analysis project Ga0247764, IMG submission 179932) | Plant litter microbial communities from Arlington Agricultural Research Station in Wisconsin, United States - UWRJ-L051-202B-4 | ecosystem: Environmental > Terrestrial > Plant litter >...
AGCCGGCGGCCCGGGTCGCGTACGTAATGACGGACGGCGGGGCGCTTCCCGCGTGGTTCTCGCGCACGCTCGACGGGCTCGGCGACCACCTGGCCGGCACGGTCACGACCGGCCAGGCGTTCGGCGGCGACCTCGAGGCGAGCACCGTGCACACCGGTCTGCTCGCTGCCCGGCACGTGCTGCGGGCCGACGTCACGATCGTCGCGCAGGGACCGGGCAACCTCGGCACGGGCACGGCCTGGGGGTTCTCCGGGGTCGTGCTCGGGGAGGCGGTCAACGCGATCGGTACCCTCGGCGGTCGCCCGGTCGGCTCGCTGCGGATCTCCACGGGTGACGGCCGGCCCCGGCACCGCGGCCTCTCCCACCACAGTCTCACCGCGTACGGAAAAGTGGCCCTGCTCCCCGCCGACCTGCCCGTGCCCGACGGCCTCGACCCCGTCCTGGCCGCCGAGGTCGACGCGGCGCTCGCACCGCTGGCCGGCCGGCACCGCCTGCCCCGCGTGCCGGTCGCCGGGCTCGACGAGGCGTTGCGGGCGAGCCCGGTGCCGCTGTCGACGATGGGCCGCAAGCTCGACCAGGACTACGCCTACTTCCTGGCCGCCGCCGCGGCCGGCCGGTTCGCCGCCTCGATGATCTGATTACGGCCACCCGCCTTGGCCTGGTGGAGCGCCGCGTCGACCCGCTCGGTCAGCTCGTCGGACGTCTCGCGCCCGTCCCAGACGGCGACCCCGGCCGAGAAGGTCTGCCCGAGCGGCGTGCCGGCCAGTACCCGTTCGAGCAATTGACGCGCCTCGGGTGCTCTCGCGTCGGGCAACAGCACGACGAACTCCTCGCCGCCGTAGCGGGCCAGCGTGTCGGAGGTCCGCAGGCAGCTGTGCCAGGCGACCGCGGCCGACTTGAGCAGCCGGTCGCCCGCCGGGCGGCCGTACGCGTCGTTGAAGAGCTGGAACCGGTCGAGGTCGAGCAGCGCCACACTGACCGGCCGGCCGTCGCGGCGGGCCCGGTCGAGTGCGCGGGGCAGCTCGTCGTTCCAGGCGCGGCGGTTGGGCAGCCCGGTCAGTTCGTCGCTGCGGGCCAGCTCGCGCACCTGGCAGGCCTGGCGCTCCACCTCCCGCAGGGCCTGGGCCATCCGCATCACCACCAGCAGAGACAGGGTCGCCGAGCAGATCACGATGGCGATCCCGTTGACGACCTCGCCCTGGGCCAGTTGCACGGCCAGCAGCGCCGGGACGACCAGCGAGGCGGCGGCCATCAGCAGCAGGTGCGCCCGGCTCAGCCGCGTCGACCTCGTCCCGGCCGGGACGGCGATCCACCGCGCGTCGGGGTGCAGCGCGCCGACCGGGAGCAGCAGCATCGCGACCAGGAAGAGCGACTCGACGGTGCGGTTGAGCAGCACGGCCTGGCCGACGCCGTGGCCCGCCTCCAGCAGGTGGCGCAGCACGACCCACGCGGTGTCGCCGATCAGGAAGGTGACCATCGAAGCCGTCACCCACCAGAGCGGCACGCCACGGCCACCCCCGCCGCGCAGGAGCCGCACGATCATGGCGAGCAGGACCAGATCCCCGAGCGGGTACGCCACCAGGGTCGCCTGACCCAGCATCGAGGCCTCGCCGGCGTACGCGGCCGGCGCGATCACGTAGGCCCAGGCCAGCAGCCCGAGGCCGGTCGTGATCGTGGCCGCGTCGACCCCAGCGGTCCAGTCCTGGTTCCCGCGGCCCCGCTCCCCTCGCTTCCCGCGGCCGGACTCCCCCCGCTTCCCGCGCCGGCGGACCAGCACGGCGATGCCCGCCGCGCAGCAGGGGTAGAGCAGCAGGAACAGCGGATCGGCCGGCGACGGCACGCCGTCGAGGTGCAGCACCTCCACATTGAGGAGCCGCACGCCGACGCCGGTGGTGTTCGCGCCGAACGCTGCCGCGAACAACCACCAGGGCAGCCGCTCCTCGCGCGGCAGGCGACGAGCCCCCACCAGGATCGCCGCGACGGTGCCGTAGCCGACGGCCAGCTGGTAGGCGCTGGTCCACCCGAGGTCGTCCGGCAGGACCTGGTTCACCGCGACGACCAGCGCGGCGACGACCGCGAAGGTCTTCGGCATGCCTCCAGTACAGGCGACGCCGGTACGGTCCGGGGCGGTTTCCGCCTACCCCCGCTTGCGGACCAGCGTCACGCCGTCACGGACGGCGAGCATGACTGACTCGACGCGGTCATCGGTGACGATCCGGTCGTTGAGGTCGCTGACCGCCCGGTCGGAGTCGTTGGCCGGGTCGAGGACGCGGCCGTCGCGCAGCACGTTGTCGAGCACGATCAGGCCGCCGGGGCGCATGCGCGGGACCAGTTCGTCGTAGTAGTCGGGGTAGCCGGTCTTGTCCGCGTCGACGAAGGCGAAGTCGATGCTCGGGTCCGGCTCGAGTGCCCGGATCGTGTCGAGGGCCGGGCCGAGGCTCAGGTCGATCAGGTCGTCGACGCCGGCCCGCGCCCAGTAGCGCCGGGCCACGTTCGTGTAGTCCACGGAGGCGTCGCAGGCGAGCAGGCGGCCGTCCGGGGGCAGGCCGCGGGCGATGCAGATCGACGAGTAGCCGGTGAACACGCCGAGCTCGACCGCGAACCGGGCGCCGGTGAGCCGCACCAGCATGGTGAGCAGTTCGCCCTCGTCGTGCGAGATCTGCATGCTGGACTCGTCGGGGAACGCGTTCCGCGTCTCGTTCACGAGATCGCGCAGCACGTAGTCGGGCGGCGTGCAGTGTTCGAGCAGGTAGTGGCTGACTCCGGGATCGATGATGTCCGTCATGTGATCAACCGTGGTCCCGTCGGCGGGCATGCGCAAGGGGACTTCTCACCCCTTTTGCCGGTCTGCCTGGGCGGCTTGCTCCGCTCGGTGTGCCAAGTGTTCGATCGGCCCGGGGTGTCGGCGCCGCGGCTCTCGCGTGTCGCGGCGGGCGAGGCTTCAATGGTCGGCATGCCTCCTCACGTCATGATCGACCCTCCGCACGTCATGATCGACGCAGCCGACCTTGTCCGCTTCACCGAGGCCGCCGACGCGGCCGGCCTGACCGTCGGGCAGTGGCTGACCGACGCCGGGCGGGCCCGGCTCGCGCCCGCCCACCTCTGGCACGAAGTTCTGCGCGACGTGCAGACGTCACCCCAGCAGCAGGTCTATCTGAAATCGGCGAGCCTGGCCGCCGTCGTGGAAGACACGGTGCTGCTCTCCGTGCCCGACGCCTTCACCCGTGATGTCCTCGAGTCCCGGCTGCGGCCCGCCCTCACCGAGGCGTTGAGTCGCCGCTTGGGCCGCCCGGTGCAGGTGGCCGTCACCGTTCACCAGCCGGGGCCCGCCGCCCCGGCCCCCGCGCCGGACGACGTCCAGCGCTACGCCGAGATGCTCGCCGACCCGGCGATCGCCCGGCGGGTCGCCGAGGTCCTGGCCGACGCCGGTCGCTGACCCCCCGCTCGCCGGCATCGCCGATGCCTGACCCCGGCAGCAGCACGCACCTGACCTCATGGTCGACTGGCAGACGTCGAAGCGAGGATGGGAGCGAAGCTGTGACTTCCGGTGCCGAACGCGATGCCCAGGTCGAGGCGCGGGTGCGCGAATACCTGCGGCCCGGCGAGACCTTCCGCGCCGCCGTCTGGGTGAGCCGAGCGGACGGCCGCACCCAGGCCGGGACCTCCCGGGCCGAGCTCTCCCCGTGGCGTTTCCGCCGTCCGGTGCCCGACGCGCCGGGCGCCCGGCGCGGGGTCGACGGCTCCCCGCGCAGCCTCGCCGTCGGTCTGGACGAGCACATCCGCACGGTCTCCGACCCCCGGGTGCTGGCCCTGACCGACCGCCGCCTGCTGCTCCTGTCCAAGCGGCTCGGCTCCTTGCGCAACCTCTTCCGCCCGGTGTCCGACCCCGTTCCACCTCTGCACCTGCGCTGGGAGTGCCCCCGCGAAAGCCTTTCCTCGGTAACCGAGCAGGCCGGCCGCCTACGCCTGACTTTCACCGACCGTTCGGCCGTGACCCTGCTGACCCCGGCCGCCCGGATCCAAGCTTTCCTGGCCGCCTGACCAGGAAAGGGGGACCTCGCGGACCAACGACGGTCCGGCGGGGACGAGACAGCGGCGGACGGACGTCCGCCTAACGGACGACTGGCATCACAGTGTTCCGGCGGCCACGCGATGTCAAGACTCGAGATCGAAACATTTTCCCGTCAGAGCGGGCTGGCCAGGCTCACCGGCGTGGTGTCCGTCACGCTCTGCGGGCGTTTCTGCCAGAGTGCCCAGTCTGCCCCGATCGCTGCGGCCGCCTCCTGGAGAAACGGCAGGTAGACGTCGGTCAGCGTGCCGATCGACGTCTCCCCCGCGTTGACCGTCACGTTCATCGCCGCGAGTACCCGGCCCTCGCCGTCGCGCAGCGGGACCGCGATCGACCGGATCCCCGGGGCGAGCTCGTTGTCAGCCAGCGCCCACCCTTGCGCGTACACCTGGCAGAGCATCTCCCGCAGCTCCCCCGCCGACGGCGCGGCCCACGGCCGCACGCCGGATCGGCTCGGCGTGGCCAGCACCTCGGTCAGGCGTTCCGGCGGCAGGTGGGCGAGCAGCACCCGGCCCTGTGAGGTCACGCCGGCCGGGAAGCGGGTGCCGATCTCGACCCGCAGCGCGATGATCTTCGGCACCGCGATGCGGGCGGTGTAGACGATGTCCGAGCCGTCGAGCCGGCTGATCGACGACGATTCGCCGGTGCGGGCGACCAGCGCCGCCAGGTGCGGGCGGGCCAGGTCCCACAGATCCTGCGCGCCGATGTACGCCATGCCGAGGTCCAGCACCCGAGGCGTCAGCCCGTAGGCGTTGCCATCCAGGCGCACGTAGCCCAGTTCGGCGAGGGTCAGCAGGATGCGACGGGCCGTGGGCCGGGCCAGCCCGGTGGCCGCGGCCACCTGACTGAGCGTCGGGTGGGCGCTACCGGCGTCGAACGAGCGGATCACGTCCAGGCCGCGGGCCAGCGCCTCGATGAAGTCGGGCCCGCCATCGCGGTGCGGCATGCGGCCCCCATCGAGTTCCCGTAGCCGCCGATTAGCCGCTGATCGTCCGTCCAGCGAACACCAGTCCGTCGCACTCCGCAAATGTTTCAACACGAAGTCTTGACAGCGCTTATCGCGCGGCACATTGTGATGTCACTCTCGTCCGGCTGACGGACGGGTGTCCGAATCTCACTCACTCACCCGGCCGACGCCGGGCGATCCCTCATGCCTCCGGACGCGACAGCAGAAGAGGGTAACTCCCATGAACGATGGACTTTCCCGCCGCACCGTGCTTTGGAGCGGTGCGGTCGCCGGGGCCGCGGCCGCCACCGCCGCGGTGACCCCGGCAAGTGCTCACGACAAGACCCTGCGTGCGGACCTCGTCCTGCACAACGGCCAGATCCACACGATGGACCGCCGCCAGCGGATCGCCCGGGTGGTGGCGATCCAGGACGGCCGGATCGTCTACGTCGGCAACGACATGCGCGCGGCCCGGCGGCCCTTCGACGGCAACCCGACAATGATCGACCTGCGCGGACGTACGGCGATCCCGGGGTTGATCGACTGCCACAACCACCTCGTGCTGATGGGCAACCGGCCCGGCCATCACACACCGCTGGAGAACGCGTACTCCGTCGCCGACGTGCAGAGGACGTACCGGGAACGGGCGCGACGGGCGCCGGCCGGGGCGTTCATCACCACGATCGGCGGCTTCCATCCCAACCAGTTCCGCGAGGTACGCCTCCCCACACTGGCCGAGCTCGACCAGGCCGTGCCGGACCATCCCGCGTACCTCAGCATCGGATTCTTCGGCCCGAGCGTCACCAACAGCGTCGGCAAGCGCTTCTTCGAGGCGGCCGGCCTCCCGGTGACCGTCGGCGTGGACGGCTCGATCGCCGCCGGCACCGAGACCGGCAAGGCCACCCTCGCGCTGCGCCGGACGCTGACCGACGAGGACCGGCGGCGCAGCACGCTCGACGCGATGGCCTACGCCGCGAGCCTGGGCGTCACCACCCACCTCGACCAGGGCGCGTTCCAAGCGACCGGCACGCCGGCCGACGTGTCGGCGAGCGAGGACAACTACGCGATGTACGACCCGTTCCTGCGCGTCTACCAGGAGAACAAGGGCATCGTGCGGCTGCGCATCAACTATCTGCATCGCGACGTCGACACGAACGTCGCCACGCTGGACGAGCGGCTGCACAACGCGTTCCCGTTCTTCGGCAACGACCTGGTGCGCACCGGCGGCATCGGGGAGTTCATCGCCGAGGCGTACGCCGGAGGCCCGGTCTTCCTCGAGGCCGCGCGCCGCACCGCGAGGGCCGGATGGCGCGTCGAGGTGCACTCGCTGACCGGGGCGGACTTCCAGACCCAGATCCAAGCGTTCGAGACGGTGCACGCCGAGATCGGCATCGAGAAGCTGCGGTGGGTCATCGCGCACGTCCCGCAGATCACCACCGAGTACCTGAACCGGCTCAAGGCCGTCGGCGGCGGCGTCAACCTCACCGGCTGGCAGTACCTGGCCGGCACCGGCCCGCAGGCCGGCCCGCCGTTCCGCACCGTCGTGGACAACGGTATCCCGGCCGGGATGAGCTCGGACGGCATGCAGATCGCCCCGATGAACCCGTGGATCCACGCCTACTACGCGACGACCGGGCTCAACGCGCTCGGCCGGCAGATCAACCCGGGTCAGCAGATCAGCCGCACCGAGCTGCTGACCCTCTACACCCGGGCCAACCAGTGGTTCCTCGGCGGCGAGGACGAGGGGCAGCTCGGCTCCCTGGAGACCGGGCGCCTCGGCGACGTGGTCGTGCTGAACGACGACTACTTCACCATCCCCGCCGAGCGGCTCAAGCAGCTCCGATCCGTGCTGACCGTCGTCGGCGGCGCGGTTGTTCACGACAGCAGAGAGGACTGACATGCGCAGGCGCTTCCTGACCGCCCTCGCGGCGGCGACCGCCCTGACGATGGTGACCGCGGGCTGCAACCGCGGTGGTGCCGAGGAGGGCGGCGACCAGCCGATCGTGGTCGGCTCGACGCTGTCGCTGACCGGCGCGTTCGCCGCGACCGGGCTGATCCACAAGATCGCCGGCGAGGAGTACGTCGCCCGGCTCAACGCGGCCGGCGGCCTGCTCGGGCGCAAGGTCGAGTGGAAGGTGCTCGACGACCAGTCCGACCAGTCCAAGGTGAGCCAGCTCTACGAGAAGCTGATCACGCAGGACAAGGTCGACCTGCTGATGGGCCCGTACGCCACCCCGAACATCCTGTCCGCGATGGCGGTGGCCCAGCGCCACGGCTACGTGCTGCCCCAGCACACCGCGGTGCTGGCGCCACAACTCACCTACGAGTGCCAGTTCCCGGCCTGGTCGATCGGCCCGCAGCCCAACTCGTTCATCCCGAACCAGCTCTTCGACGCGGTCGCCACCCTCCCCGCACCGCCCACGAAGGTCGCCGTCCTGACCAGCCAGAGCGGCTCGGCCGCGTTCGTCTCGGACGGCTTCAAGGACGACCGGGCCGGCGCCATCAGCATCGCCAAGGAGAAGGGCCTGCAGGTCGTGGTCGACGTTCACTACCCGCCGACCACGACGGACTGGGCGCCGATCGCCACCCAGGTGCGCGACGCGAACCCGGACCTGGTGATCAGCAACGGGCTCGGCGTCGACGCGGTGAACATCCTGCAGGCGATGAAGCAGCTCAACTACGTACCGAAGAAGATGTTCGCCCTCTTCCCCGCGCCCGGTCCGCTGCTGGCGCTGGGCAAGCCGGCGAACGGGCTTCTCTCGGTGTCGATGTTCGAGCCGAACAAGGCGACCCTGGCCAAGCTGCCGCCCGAGGCGACCGAGATCGTCGACCAGTTCACCGCGCGGGCGAAGGAGGCGAAGCTGCCCTACACCGTGTTCGAGACGCAGGCCACCGCCTCCTGGAACGCGTGGCAGATCCTCACCGCCGGGGTCACCGGGTCGGGCGGCACCGACCAGAAGAAGATGTGCGATTCGCTGCACAGCAAGGGCGCCGACACGGTCTTCAGCGGGCACCTGACGTTCGACCCGAAGGACCACAACTTCTGGCCGACGACCCAGTCGCTCAAGCAGATCCAGGACGGCGACTGGGTGACCGTCTGGCCGGCCGACAAGGCCACCGCGCCGCTGCGATGAACGTCGTCCAGGCCGTCCTCAGCGGCGCACTGATCGGGGGGCTCTACGCCCTGATGGCGATCGGCCTCTCCGTGACCTGGGGAGTGCTGCGCATCATCAACCTGGTCCACTTCGGGCTGATCCTGATCAGCGCCTACCTCACCTTCCAGCTCGCCACCTCGTGGGGTGTCGACCCGCTGCTGACCCTGCTGGTCACCGTGCCCGCCATGTTCGTGGCGGGCGCGGCCCTGCAGTGGCTCTTCGACCGGCTGGCCGTCTCCGAGTTCAACTCGCTGCTGGTCAGCTTCGGGCTGCTCATCATCACCATCCAGGTGGCGGCCAACATCTGGAGCGCCGACTTCCAGCGGATGACAGCCTCGGTGAATCCGTACGCCACCGCGTCGGTCAGCCTCGGCCGCCTCGTCTTCCCGGTCACCACGCTGGTCGCGTTCGTGCTCGCGGGGGTGGTCGTGCTCGGCGCGCATCTGGTGCTGCGGCGCACCTTCGCCGGACGGGCGCTGCGAGCGATCGCGCAGGACAGCGCGGTCGCCGGGGCGTTCGGGGTCGACCACCGGCGGCTGAGCCTGGTGCTCGGCGGCCTCGTGGGGGCGACGGCCGCGCTGGCCGGGGCGGTCTTCGCCCTGTCGAACGCGCTGACCCCCGAGACGGCGTACGAGTGGTTCGGCATCGTCTTCGCCGTCGTCATCCTCGGCGGCGTCGGCGAGGTGACCGGCACGTTAGCGGCGGGCATCCTGGTCGGCGTCCTGTCCGGTGTGGTCGCCGTGGTCTGGTCTCCGGCGACGGCCCCGTTCGTCCTGTTCACGGCCATCATCCTGGCCCTGCTGCTGCGGCCGCGCGGCCTGTTCGCGATCGGAGCGGTGCGATGAGACGTGGCGCGATCCCGCTGTTCGCGGTCCTGCTCGGACTGCTGGCGCTCGCCTTCACCGGCATTCCGTCGTTCTACCTGGTCCTGCTGGGCACGGTCTGCTTCTGGATCGCGCAGGCGACGAGCTGGAACCTGCTCTCCGGGTACGCCGGGTACTTCAGCTTCGGACAGGCGGCGTACGTCGGGGTCGGGGCCTATACGACGGCGGTGCTCACCGGCCGGCACGGCGTGGGCTTCTTCTGGACGCTGCCGATCGCGGCGCTGCTCTGCGGGCTGCTGGCCCTGGGCATCGGCGCGGTCGCGTTCCGGCTCGGCTCGCTGCGCGGGGAGATCTTCGCGCTGCTGACCCTGGCGGTGCCGTTCATCCTGGCGGCGTTCGCCCGCATCAACCGCTCGGTCGACGGCGGGCAGGGGACATCGGTGCCGCCGCCGGACGTGCCCGGCTGGCTGGGCGATTTTCAGCAGTTCCAGTACCTGCTCGCGGTCGCGGTGGCCGGGCTCGCCGTCGGCGTCGCGTTCGTGATTCAGCACAGCCGGACCGGGTCGGCGCTGGCCGCGATCCACGACGACGAGGACGTCGCCGAGGTGCTGGGCGTGCCCACCTATCGCTACAAGATGCTGGCCATCGCGGTCGGCGGGGTGCTGGGCGGCCTCGGCGGCAGCGTCTACGCGCTGCAGATCGGGTTCGTGACGGTGGAAAGCGTCTTCGGGCTGATGATCCCGCTCTTCGTCATCGTGATGGCGGTGCTCGGCGGGCGCGGTCACTGGCTGGGGCCGGTGCTGGGCGCGGTCCTGATCGTCACCCTGCAGGACCGACTGACCTCGTACGGCCTGGACGAATGGAACGCGATCATCCTCGGCGCGATCCTGGCCGTCCTCGTGGCGGTCGCACCGGCCGGCCTCTACGCGCGGCTGCGGAGCCGGCCGTTGCTCGCGCTCGCCGGGTTCGTCGTGGTCTGCGGCGTGCTCGCGATCGCCAACGTGTGGGGGGAGGAGCTCGACTGGATCGTGGCCGGTCTGCTGGCCGCGGCGGCCGCGGCGGTTCTGGTCCGGCGCCGGACCACCACCCCCGTGCCGACCCCGGCGGCTGCCGTGGACAAAACGGACGTCGACCTGCCCGCGGCGCCCCTCGGCGAGATCATCGTGGAGTGTCGCGGCGTGGCCAAGCACTTCGGCGGCGTGCACGCCCTCGACGACGTCACCCTCGACATTCGCGAGGGCGAACTGATCGGCCTGGTCGGCCCGAACGGCTCCGGCAAGACGACCCTGGTCAACCTGCTCTCCGGCACGTTCCGCCCGACCGCCGGGGAGATCCGCGTGGGTGGCGCCGACATCACCACCCTCGCACCCCATCAGATCGCCCACGTCGGGATGGCCCGCACCTACCAGATCCCGAAACCGTTCAGCTCGATGACCGTACGGGACAATGTGGCGACCGCGATCGTGTTCGGTCGCACCCCGGTGTCGCTTCGGGAGGCCCGCCCGCTGGCCGATCGGCACCTCGCCACCGTCGCCCTCGGTCACCTCGCCGACGCGTACCCGGCGCAGTTGAATCTGCACCAGCGGCAACTGCTCGAGATGGCCCGGGCGATCGCCGCGAACCCGAAGGTGCTGCTGCTCGACGAGGCCCTGGCCGGGCTCAACCCGGCCGAGGTCGACAACGCCGTACGGGTGGTCCGGCGCATCCACAGCACCGGCATCACCATCGTCATCGTCGAGCACCTGCTGCGCGTCCTCAACCAGCTCGCCACCCGGATGGTCGTGCTCGACCGCGGCACGGTCCTCGCCGACGGCGAACCGCGGGCCGTGCTGAGCGACCCCGAAGTCGTCCGCGCCTACCTGGGGAGACAGGCTCATGTCTGACACGCTGCTCGAGGTCGAGGAGCTCGACGTCCGCTACGGCGACGCGCAGGCGCTGTGGGGCGTGAGCCTGACGGTCGCCCAGGGCGAGACGGTCTGCGTGGTCGGCCCGAACGGCGCCGGCAAGTCCACTCTGGTCAACGCGCTGGCCGGTGTCCACCGGGCCAGTGGTGGACGGATCCGGGTCAACGGCCAGGACACCACCGCCCTGCCCGGCCACCGGGTCTGCGCGCACGGCGTGGCCGTGGTGCCCGAGGGTCGGCGCATCTTCCCCCGCATGACAGTCACTGACAACCTGATGCTGGGCGCCTATCGCAAGGGCGCGCGACCGTCGTACCGGGAGACGATCACGACCGTCCACGAGATGTTCCCGCGGCTGGCCGAACGGGCGACCCAGCTCGCCGGCAACCTCAGCGGCGGCGAGCAGCAGATGCTGGCGATCGGCCGCGCGCTGATGGCCCGGCCGACGCTGCTGCTGCTCGACGAGCCGTCGCTCGGGCTGGCCCCCGTACGCGTCGACGAGGTCTACGACGCCGTGCAACGCATCGCCGCGTCCGGGGTCAGCGTGGTCGTGGTCGAGCAGGACGTGGAACGGGCGCTGGCCGTCGCCGCCCGCGCCTACCTGCTCGGCGAGGGCCGGGTGGTCTCCTCCGGGCCGGCCGCGGAGCTGCGCGACAGTCCGGCGGTCCGGCGCAGCGTCCTCGGCCTGTAAAGCCTCACCTCGA
>Ga0247764_1000727_pt1 | contig 11593 bp, 10 predicted proteins | sample UWRJL051202B4_FD_179932 | JGI IMG/M metagenome (GOLD analysis project Ga0247764, IMG submission 179932) | Plant litter microbial communities from Arlington Agricultural Research Station in Wisconsin, United States - UWRJ-L051-202B-4 | ecosystem: Environmental > Terrestrial > Plant litter >...
CCGGCCGCGCGGTCAGGAGCACTCGAAACCCGTGCTAAAGTTGATCTTGTAGCGCGGGGTGGAGCAGTTCGGTAGCTCGCTGGGCTCATAACCCAGAGGTCGCAGGTTCAAATCCTGTCCCCGCAACCAAGAATGATTCTAAGAACCTCGGACCTTGAAAGGTCCGAGGTTCTTTCTTTCCCAGAGGAACCCACCCTTTGGGCGTTCGACGCGTAAATAAGCGCCCAAACCGGCACCAGGCGCTTCCTGGGCAACGTTCCCGGTTCGCGCCAACTCGCCCCGGACAGACAATTGCTTCACCTCTGGGGCATATCTGAGGTCCGAGGTTCTAACGTCTAGCGTTTAGGACCGTCTTCCGTTCGCGAACCAAATCGAGTTCGATTCCCGCGAAACCGTAGGAGCTTGCCGCTTCAATGTCGTTGAAGACGCAGGTAATTTGCTTGCGATCGGTCAACACCTCAATCGGGAGGTCATGGGTTTTCCTTTTCGAGCCGCTTCTATTGCGGAACCAGCCATTTGGGAGGGACGCCATTGATGAGCAACGTCTTGTAACCGACGCGAGGAAATACGAGAGTAAGGCGAAACTGTCGGATCGAGTAGCCGGACATTTGCGTAAAGCGCGGGGAAAGTCGATCAAACCGTCGGACGAGGTGGAAAGAGTATTCGGGATCGCCCTGGTTTAGCGTCATTGGAAGGTCGAAATCAATCGCCAAGACGTTATCGTCGAGCCAGGTTTGCCCCGTCACTTCTGCACCGTAGGCATAGGCGTCGATAAGTTCAGGGCGCACGCCATCAACTGACGACATGAAGCCGGCGAGTCGAGCACGAGCGACGCGCGGTTTCGCAGCCATGGTTCGGCGCTCGATGATCCTCACGTCGTCGCGAACATCGACAATCGTTTCTAAATCACTCAGGGGCGCGCCTGTATCGGGAGCGGTAGTCTCGCGATCCGCACTGGCCCTGACTGCAAAGTCCCTCAACAGGTCGTTATTTCCGGTGAGTTCCGCGTAGCGCTCGACGATCTCTGCGGTCGGTGCCGCCGCATCGCGTTCAAGGCGTGAAAGTGCACTCACTGAGCGCAGGCCAATGTCAGCAAGCGTGTGGCCGCTTCGTTCGCGAGCTTCTCGAAGCTGTTTGCCAAAGCGTTTCCAAGGCTGCAGATTAGTAGCCATGGTTGATCCTATGTAAGCTCCGGCTCCGGCTGCGTGGCCCGTGAGGTATCAGTCCGACATCGCTACCCGTAGCAACGGTGATGCAATCCGCCATATTGGTCGTTCTCGCATCTTCGTTCATACATCTCATGTTATATGACGAATGATCAATTCCGAACAGGCGGCCGATCGAGCAGGTTCGGACATCTGCCCGGAGCCGCGACGGTCGCGCCATCCCGCTGATGCTTGACCTGTCTGAGGCCGCTGTCATAATCAGACGCAACATGAAGGAAAATCTAAAGAAGCTGTGGACGAGCGCTAACACGGTTGTTCGCGGATGGTTCGATCACGAAGCTGACGACCCCGGCCTCCTTCCCCTGACTCCCCGCTACGACCCCGAAAAGCATGGGATCTACTTCGCGGCCATTCAGACCGCTCTCAAGGGGCGCCGCAACCCGATCAGGAATATCGCGCTCACTGGAAGCTACGGCGTGGGCAAAAGCAGCATCTTGAGTGAAGTGGCGCGAAAGCATAAACGTCGCGTCATCGCCGTCTCGCTTTCCACGCTTGGGTTCGCAGACGATCCCAAAGCCGGAGCAGCAGCCGATGTGGCATCTGGCTCGAAGACAAACCGAATACAGAAGGAGATCGTCAAACAACTGCTGTATAGCCAGGATCCAGTCAAAATGCCCGGGTCGCGCTACCACCGAAATACGAGATTTCGATTCTGGCGGGAGTTGGGACTCGCAGGGCTTTTCTCTATTCCAATTGCGCAGATTTTCTTCCTCGCGGGTTGGACTAGCAGGATCGGGAAGATCCTCCCGTTGCCAGCGTCTCTGAGCTTGCTCTCCAACGTCGTCATTCTCGTTGCGGCCGTATTGCTCGTCCTCGGCGTCCGCCTTGTGTTTCATAACAAGATCCAGATTGACAAGATAGGCGCCGGAGCAGCGAGCCTCTCCTTCGTCCCGAAGACAACGACGTACTTCGACGAATACCTCGACGAGATCGTCTACTTCTTCGAGGTGATCAAGCGTGACATCGTGATTTTCGAAGATATCGATCGATTCGATGAGCCACATATTTTCGAGACGTTGCGGTCTCTCAACACCCTGCTCAACGGCGCGAAGCAGTTGAGGGGCCGACGAATCCGCTTTATCTACGCCATCAAAGACAGCATCTTTGACGAGCTCGGTGCTCGCGCGGCGAAAGAAGAACTCGAATCGGAGCCGGCGCTCGCTGACGATGACGCAGCTGAGGCAGAAGTCGCCAGGGCAAACAGAACCAAGTTCTTCGACCTCGTTATCCCAGTCGTCCCCTTCATCACGCACCGCAGTGCGCGTGATCTGCTCGACCAGACCATGAAGGGCGTACAGCAAAACATCTCCATAGATCTGATCGACACCGCTGCTCGGCACGTTCCAGATATGCGGCTTATGAAGAACGTGCGCAATGAATTCTTGATCTTCAAGAACCGCGTGATCGATACCGGAACCCTGGACCTCAAGCAGGATGGCGTATTCGCGATGGTGCTTTACAAAAGCACCCATCTCTCTGACTTCGAACTCATCAAATCCGGAAAGAGCATTCTTGATGATCTTTATCGGGACAGCCGGATACTGATCAACGAAAATATTGCGGCGCTTAACGCAAGCATCAGTGCCGACCGTCGGGCACTAGCGGGAGCGAGGGCGACAGCCCAGCAGAGCAATCGTCTTGGGGACGCACTTTCGAATTACATCGACGTGGTGATCAAGCATCTTCCAAGCGCGCGCAATCCGTCCCGGCTATTTGAAGGTGTAGAACTGGACGACACGATGATCCGGTCGCAATCCTTTTGGGAGAAGCTCGCGTCGACCGATGGAACTGTCCAGGTGAACTACTACCACCCGAGTTACGGAAATCAGTCTCTAAACTTTGCTCGCAAGGACATTGCGACCGCACTGAAAGAACCGATCGAGACGGCGGCGTGGTCACAGGCACGGCGAGAACAATTGAACGCGCGTATAGCCGCCTCTGTGAAAGATAGAGCCTTCGTGTCTCGCGCGACCATGCAAACGCTTATGAGCCAGCCAGAGTTCACCATCGAAAAAAGCGGTGAGGAGCTATCGTTCGAAGCGCTTGCTCGAAAGAAACTGAAATCTGAACTCGCAGTGCAGCTTGTCGCGGGCGGGTACATCGACCAGAACTTCACGCTTTACACGTCGACGTTCTACACGACCCGTGTGACCGCGAACGCGATGAACTTTATTCTCAAGAATGTCGAGCCGAACGTCATCGATATGCACTTTGCTTTGGAGCACAAAGACGTCGAGGCGATTTTGAGAGAACGCGGAACGGATGTGCTCAAGCAAGACGCCGCATACAACGTGGATGTCCTGCGATACCTGCTGTCTAGCGACCCAACTGGGCTCGCGATTGTTCTGGGGCGTCTCCTGGGTAGCGGCGATAAAGAAGTTGCGCTGATCCGCGCATACCTGGCGAAGGTTTCCGGCGGACCGGAACTTATCTCTGCGCTCGCTCCAGGGTGGACCGATATCTTCGCTTTCTCGATAACGGACGATGAAGTTGACGACGAGTCGCGCGCAGCACTGGTGAACAGCGCCTTGCTCGCATCATCAGCCGAGACTAGTTACAGCACGAATGACGATGTGCGAGACTTCCTGACGCGCGAATACATGGGCCTGTCGGTCTTCACGTCAGATCAAACGAGTCCAAAGATCGCGGCGAACGTTGCCACCTTGCTGCGAGACTCAGGAGCAAAATTGCCTGCTCTCGCGGGCTTGGCGCCAAATGTGTTTGCTGCGGTAGCGGATGTCGGAGCGTTTGAAGTGACGCGCGAGAACCTAAACCTAGCTCTGGGCGGGAATCCGGAGAGCATTTCTCTCGACACCTTGCGGGCAGCGGACAAGAACGTCTTCACTCGGGTTCTCGAATCGCTTCCGACATACCTGTCTCTGCTTGAGGAAGACGAACTGGCAATCGTCGAGCAGCAAGCCTTCATCCCGATATTGGAAGCTGTGCTCGAAAAGAGCATGCCCGAGCTTTCCGCGGTCGTCGGAAAATCGGATGACAAAAGCGTGGCTGCCGACCTTTCGGAAGTCTCCTCCGGAACATGGCCAGCATTGGTCGAACACGGTCGCATCGTGTCAAATGTCAGCAATGTGCGTGCGTATGTAAGCGAGTTCAATATCAACCAACCTCTAGCAACTTTGCTCGAAAAGCTCGGTCGTATCGAACCATCAACAGAAGCGACAGAAGAAGAAAAGCTCGAGCTGGCGCTTCAGATCTTGGGTGCGCAATCCGTCCTTCCGTCTCCGAAGGTTCGCGCCGAACTCGTTGCATCTCTGGCGTTGAAGAAATACATCGCCGCTTCCTCTATTCCAGTTGAGTCAGGAGAACTCGTTGGTCGCTTGATCGAGGAAAATATCGTTCAAGATGATGACGACACGTTTGCAGTCATCAAGACTGACGACATCGATGGACGGGCATTTGCAATCAGTAAGTCCGCAGATTTCGTATCGTTCATGTCACCAACCGAAATAAGCCCTCAGGATGTTGGCTCGCTGGTGGCGCACGAAATCGTGCCTGATCCGGTCAAGGAAGAAATTGTTGACCGGTTCGCGGAGTTCACGGCAGGCACGAGCAAAGCTGGACTAGAAATCATCGCTCAATGGGCAATGACTAACGGGAAATCCCTGCCTCTCGCTGAAGTCGCACGACTTGCGTCGGCAGGCGCTCGGCGACCACTCGTCGTTGAATCGCTGAAGGCGCATTTGCCAACCGTCACGATGGCTGAGCTTGCTCCGATTCTTGTCTCACTCGGTGGCGAATACAAAAAGCTATCTGCGCGCAATGGAACTCACCCGCGCATCGCGGCCACACCTGCTGATCGAGCGTTGGTAGAAAGACTTAAAGCACTAGACCTAGTCAGCACGTACGACGAGCGAGACGGACAACTTCGGATTAACGTCAGGCGCTCCTAGGCTCGATATCGGTCGGTTTCGAGTTTCGACCAGACCAAGAAGTTTGCGATTCTGCACGAACGTTTCGAGGCAAGCACAGTATTCGTGATCAGACGACCCTCATGTTGACCCATGATCTTGAGCCGGATCGATATAGTCCGTTTCTCCACCAGGCGACTATTTGCAACCGCAAACCCGGTCGCTCATTTTCTTACGAGCAAAGAAGGAGCAATCGCAGAAAAGCCTATTCTCCATTCGGATCTCAACACGTTTAGTGAGGTCTGCGACGCCAATATTGTTGCAGCGAGTGACGTCGCGATCAAGCTCATTTATCTGCGTCGTAAGTTTGAGATTCTGGGACAGATCGATGCTAGTTCGGACGTTCTGTCGAGCTTGTTACACCTCAGAGCAGTACCCGACCGCCCGATTTGTGGCGAGGAGCGCGAGCCTCTCGATATTGCAGAAGTCGAAGAGGCCGCTGCCAAAATCAGCAAGGCAATTCCAGGATTCAACTACAGCCAATTACTCAGTGAGTTTCGCGACATTGGCCGGTTGAAAGCAAAGTTCGCCGCAACCGATGTCGGATACGAGAAGGTTCAGATCTCCAGGACGATGCTGGAAATCCATAAACCTCAGGAGGATGACACCTTCAGGAAGTTTGTAAACGAAACCTTCCACATCGAGAACGAATATGTAAGGCTGCGTGATCCTCGCGACTTTGATTCCGTACCCGAATTTGTCGTAGCAGAATGCGTTTGCCAGGTCGAGCCGATGCCCGCGGTTTGAGTCACTTAGCTGTGAGCGCAATCGATCAGCAACTACGGGAGACGCCGAGCTTCATCTATCGCTTAGTAATTGCGACCTCCGTGCGGTCGCATAGGGATTCCCTCGTCAACCAGCGTTTTGAGCACGGCTGTCTTCGAATTGCCCGTTCGATCGGAAACAGCGCGGGTGCTCAACCCAGATTCGTATAGCTCGATGATCCGCCGCTTCCGAACCGTAGTCAGCCGCTGCCTGATCGGAAGTCGGGACGTTTGCTTGACCTGCTTTTTCTCTTCGATACGGGTGTTGGTTGTCGCTGACGCTAGGACGACAGATGTGCAGCTGCACAGACGAAACGCCCTCCTTCGGGAGGGCGTTTCGTCGTTAACGCCGTCGTGCAATGTCGCCTGGGTCTCTTCACCGGCGTGAGCCGCGCAGGCCTCAGGCGGTCAGGGCGCGCAGCTCGGCGAGTGCCGAGCGCATGCAGGTGGCGAAGTCATCCGTCTGCCCTGGTTCGACCCAGCGCTCGAAGCCTGTGCTGAAGATGGTGACGCCCGACTGCGCGGCGACCTGCGCCGCGAGGGGCGAAACGCCGCGTCGCTGGAGAGCGGCGGCGGCGGCGATGGCGAGGGTGGCGAGCTTCAGCAGCTCCCGCTCCTGCAGGCTCGGGTTCGCGGCGACGACGGTGGCTCGGATGCGCGGATAGCCGGCGGGTTGCGCCGAGAGAAGCGCACCGGCACTCTCCATCGCGTTCGCCATGATCTCGAGGGGGGAGAGGTTGTCGGGCGCGGCCGCGATGCTTGCCAGGACTGCATCCTGCAGGGCCTCAGACCCCTCGAACAGCACCTCGCGCTTGTCGGTGAACTGGCGGAAGAAGGTGCGCTCGGTGACCCCTGCCCGCTCGGCGATGTCGGCGACGGTGGTCTGCTCGTATCCGCGCTCGGCGTAGAGCTCGAGCGCGGCGACACGGAGTCGGCCGCGGGCATCCGGTTCCCAGCGTCCCATGCGCACAATCCTAGTGATGTCAGTCACCGTCATCAGGTGTAGGGTGATGTCAGTTTCTGACATTGAGGAGAAGTTCATGCGTGTTTTCGTCACCGGTGCATCCGGCTGGATCGGTTCCGCCGTCGTCCCCGAGCTGCAGGATGCCGGCCACGAGGTGATCGGGCTCGCCCGGTCGGAGGAGTCCGCAGCCGCGCTCGCGGCGGCCGGAGTGACCGCGCACCGCGGTAGCCTCGACGACCTGGGCAGCCTGCGCGACGGTGCCGCGGCGTCCGACGCGGTCGTGCACCTCGCCTTCAATCACGACTTCTCCGACTATCTCGGCGCCGGCCGTACCGAGCGTGCGGCGATCGAGACCATCGCGGGAGCGCTCGAAGGGTCGGGGCGCCCGCTGCTCTTCGCCTCGGGAGTCGCGTTGGTGCAACCGGGCACGGTCGTCACCGAACTCGTCGCCAGCGGCTTCAGTGGGCCGGACGCCCCGCGCGGTGGCGGCGAGGCGCTGGCGCTGAGCTACGCCGACCGTGGCGTGCTGCCGGTCGCCCTCCGCTTCGCCCCGACGGTGCACGGCGAAGGCGACCACGGGTTCACGGCCGCCATCGCCGCCGCCGCGAAGCAGAGGGGCGTCTCCGGCTACGTCGGGGACGGGTCGAGTCGCTGGCCCGCCGTTCACCGTCTCGACGCGGCCGCAATGGTGCGGCTCGCACTCGAGAACGCGTCGACCGGCTCGATCGCGCACGCCGTGGGGGAGGAGGGCATCTCGGCGAAGCAGATCGCCGAGGCAATCGGCGCTCAGCTCGACCTGCCCGTCGTGTCGATCGCTGCGGAAGACAGCGCCGAGCACTTCGGCTGGATCGGGCGATTCTTCGGGCTCGACATCCCGGCCTCCAGCGCGCTCACCAAGCAACGCCTCGGCTGGACTCCGACGCATCAGGGGCTGCTCGCCGACATCGCGGCCGGGTACTACACGCGCTGAGCTACAGCCCGCAGTGGGTCGGGAACTCGTCACGGTCGTGGTCCATGCGGTCGTCGGTGAGTCGCGGATGCCCACTGTGCTGACGCACGTCGTGAAGCATGGTCACCCCGAGACAGGGGACCGCCAGCAGGTCACCCGCGGCAAGATCCGACGGGAGTTCGGCGGCCAGCAACGGAAGGCCGCTCGGTTGCAGCCACACGGGCCGCGCATGGGCGGTCGAGCAGCGCCCGATCAGGCGGGTCTCGGGGACGAGGGGGCGACATCCGTCGAGTTCGGCGTCGAGCCACACCTCGAGGGTGCCGTCTCCGCGCTGCTGCACCGCGGTCACCCGCGTGACCAGCACGGACGCGAGGTCGTGCTCGGAGCGCCGACCGTGCGTGCCCGGGATGACCGCGGCCGCCGTGTGCACACAGGGTGTGTCGCACCACTCGGCCAGCCGCACGAGCGAGACGCCCGCCACGGTCACATCGGTCGGGCTGGCGTGGGTGAACTCGGGCCAACGGTCGACCACGAGGGGATCGGCGATCGAACGCCGAAGGGACGGGATGATGTGCGTGAGCGTCACCGGACGCTCGCTAGATCTGAAATCACCCTCCGAGGTTCGCCCCGAAGCCGCGCCCCGTGCGAGATCCTGACGCGATCCTGACGACGCTGCCCGTCATCCTGACGACGCCCGTAGGCTGACGACATGTCACACGATCCCACCGTCGGCATCGCCGTCGCCCAGTTCGCGCCCGACGACGACCCGGACGCGAACCTCGTGCGTATCCGTGACCTGGCAACGCTGGCCGTGGAGCGGGGCGCCTCGCTGGTCGTCTTCCCCGAATACTCGTCGTTCTTCACGCCGCAGCTCGGCGAGCAGACGGTGGCCGCCGCCCAACCGCTCGACGGCGACTTCGTCTCCGGTCTCGAGGTGATCGCCAAGGTGCTCGGTGTGCATCTTGTCGCCGGCATGCTCGAGACGGCTCCGGGGGGCCGCGCCTACAACACGCTCGTCGCTCTCGACCCGCACGGCACGCTGGTGGCCACCTACCGCAAGCTGCACCTCTACGACGCGTTCGGCCAGACCGAGAGCGAGTGGATCGCCCCCGGCGAGATCATCGAGCCGCAGACCTTCACGGTCGGCGACCTCACCGTGGGCCTGCAGACCTGCTACGACCTGCGCTTCCCGGAGGTCACGCGCCGCCTCGTCGATGCCGGCGCCGATGTCGTAGCGGTACCGAGCGAGTGGGTGCGCGGACCGCTCAAGGAGCAGCACTGGCGCACGCTGGTCACCGCCCGCGCGCTGGAGAACACGATCTACGTCGCCGCGGCAGACCAGGCCCCTCCGGTGGGCGCCGGCAACAGCATGGTCGTCGACCCGATGGGGGTCGAGCTGGTCACCATCGGCGAGCAGACGGATGTCGCGGTCGCCCGCATCTCCTCCGCCCGGGTCACCGAGGTGCGGCTCACAAACCCGGCACTCGCCCTGCGTCGGTTCGGCGTCACCGCGCTGTAACCGCGGGTCAGAGCGAGGCCAGCTGAGCGGATGCGCGCTCGAGCACGTCGACCCGCTTGCAGAACGCGAAGCGCACCAGCGACGCGTACTCGCCCTTGTTCTCGTCGGAGACGAAGGCGCTGATCGGCACCGCGACGACCCCGGCCAGGTCGGGGAGCTGGCGGCAGAAGGCCGCCGCGTCCGAGAAGCCGAGAGCCGCGGCATCCGCCACCACGAAGTAGGAGCCGCGGGGCTCGCTCACCGTGAATCCTGCCTTCCGCAGCCCGGCGGAGAGCACGTCGCGCTTGTGTGCGAGGTCGAGGGCGATGCGATCGAAGTAGCTATCGGGCAGGCCGAGCCCCACCGCGATGGCCGGCTGGAACGGGGCCCCGTTCACGAACGTCAAGAACTGCTTGACCGCGAGGATCGGCTGCAGGATGCCCTGGGGTGCGCTGAGCCAGCCGATCTTCCACCCGGTCGTGTTGAAGGTCTTGCCACCGCTGGAGATGGTGACGGTGCGATCGGCTGCGCCCGGCAGCGTCGCGATCGGGGTGTGCGCGACGCCGAAGGTGAGGTGCTCGTAGACCTCATCGGAGACGATGATCGCGTCATGGCGATGGGCCAGCTCGACGATCGTCGATAGCGTTTCGCGGCTCAAGACGGCGCCGGTCGGGTTGTGCGGGTTGTTGATCAGGATGAGGCGGGTGCGGTCGGTGACGGTGCGTCGCAGTTCGTCGAGGTCGGGTTGGAAGTCCGGTGCCCGCAGCGCGACCGTGCGGGGTTCGGCGCCCCCGAGCGCGATCATCGCCGCATAGGAGTCGTAGAACGGCTCGAAGGTGACGACCTCATCGCCCGGCTCGGTCAGCGCGAGAATCGTCGCCGCCAGCGCCTCGGTCGCGCCCGCTGTCACGAGCACCTCGGTGTCGGGGTCGGGCGTGAGCCCGTAGAAACGCTGCTGATGGTCGGCGATCGCCTCGCGCAACACCGGCATTCCGATGCCCGGCGGGTACTGGTTGAGGCCGGCGTCGATCGCACGCTTTGCCGCATCGAGCACCTCGGCCGGGCCATCCTCATCGGGAAAACCCTGACCCAGGTTGATCGCGCCGGTCTTCGTCGCCAGCGCCGACATCTCGGCGAAGATGGTCGGGCTGAGCGAGCCGTCGGATCCCAGCAGCATCGCCCCGCGAGCCGCCCGCTGCCACGATCCGGACACGTTCATGCGCACTCCTCCATGCGCTCAACTTACTGGCAGTGACCGTGGCCGCCCCGCCCACGCCGGCCGTTTCCCGCCGTTGTCGCGGTCCGCCCTGTTCCGGTCCGCGGTTCGCTCCCTCCGATTGCCGCAATTCAGGCCAGACGCGGGCCCCAGCGCGATATTCGGCTGAGGCCCCTGTCCTACCTGAATTTCCCGCACCTTCCGCTCCCTCACAGCAATGGATGCCGCGGCTCGCGACCCGCGCCTGTGGAAAGTTCTGGCAGCCCCACGCCGCCGTGCTCTACCGTCGTGTGCATGCGCAGAACAGCCATCGCCCTCGCGCTGCTGATCGTGCCCGTGCTGGCGCTCAGCGGCTGCACACCGACGCCGCCGCCAGCCGTCACCGCGCCGAAGCCGAGCAGCACTCCGCTCTTCGCCACCGAGGACGAGGCGCTGAAGGCGGCGACGGAGGCGTATGCGGCGTACCTGAAGGTGTCGGATCAGATCACATCCGAGGGAGGCGCGAATCCGGAGCGCATTGCCCCGCTTGTCACGCCATCGCAGCTAAAGCGTGACTTGCAAACGTTCCATACGTATCAGGCAAAGGGCTATTTCAGTCGCGGGGTGACCGGCTTCTCCCGATTGCGCATCCAGTCATACAGCGCTCTATCCAACTCAAACGAGGTAGTGGCTTACGTCTGTGCTGATTTCACGAATATCCGACTCACGGATAGTCGTGGAGTGGACATCACTCCTACGGATTTGGAAAGCGTGAGCCCACTAGAAGTTCGGTTTGCTAGCGCGAGATCTGCGCCACCTAAGTTGCTTTTGGATCGGAGTGAACAGTGGACCGGAAAAGATTTCTGTTCGTAGTCGGTGCGGTCGCTGCCGCTGGCATGGTCTTGATTCCGTCAGTCCCTGCGACGGCTGCGGACACCTGTTCGCCAGCGGACAAGCTGGCGGGGCTCTGTCCGACCGTATCCGGCAGCATCGGCAACGGCGGCGTCGACCTGTCCGGAAGCCAGGCGGGAACCGGAGCGGGCAGCGGAACGGGGTCAGGCAAGGGCGCGG
>Ga0247764_1000728_pt1 | contig 11577 bp, 9 predicted proteins | sample UWRJL051202B4_FD_179932 | JGI IMG/M metagenome (GOLD analysis project Ga0247764, IMG submission 179932) | Plant litter microbial communities from Arlington Agricultural Research Station in Wisconsin, United States - UWRJ-L051-202B-4 | ecosystem: Environmental > Terrestrial > Plant litter >...
CCGGAGCCGGCGTCCACGAACAGCAAGGCGCCGTTACCCTGATGGGTAATGGCAGCGTGCTCGGGCAAAACGCCCGGCGCATTCAAACGAATGTCGCAGTGCGGAGCGCTGCCGATCAGAATGCGAGGTTTAGAAAGCCCAGGGATCATTCAAATCCTCGCTTTGCTTGATAACAAACGGACGGCGTCATTGAAATGAGGTCGACTTGCGTTGCGGGTTCATCTGAGCGCTGACCAGAGCACGATTGCGAGCAGAATCACGCCGCACACACACACGCCGCCCCAAAACCACCAATTTATCGGTCGCTGCGGGGGCGCGGACGGGCGGGGCAAGCCAGCGCCTGCGGGCAGCGGATCGAGTTTGGTGGGGCCGGCTTGTGCTTTGCGCCGCTCCGCAACCAAAGGATCGATCAGGGTAGGTGTCGTCGAACGGCCATCGTCGTGGCTAGTGGGAGTCGGGTGGAGCGCCGTTCTGGCGGCGGCCATCGTTTGCGTTTGGTGCGTTCCCTCGAGGAGGGTGCCTGGATCCGTCTTCTCCAAGCTGTACTGACGGGTCCCCAGGCCGAGCACGCGCAGCACGACCACGCTGATGTTGTCATGCCCGCCGCGGCTGTTCGCGAGCTCCACCAGCGTTTGGCAGGCAGCTTCGGGCGCGGGCGATGTGCCGACGATGCTGCCGAGCTCCGCGTCCTCCACCAAATCCGAGAGACCGTCAGAACACAGTACGAAGCTGTCGCCGACTTCTGCGCGGAGAGGTGCTTGAATTTCCGGCTCGATCTCCGCCGCGATGCCGAGCGCGCGGGTGATGCGGTTGGCATCTGGATGGTTTTTGGCGGCTTCCTCCGAGATGGCGCGCGCGGCGAGCAGCGCTTCCACCACGGAGTGGTCGCGCGTGAGCCGCTCCACGGTTCTGCCCCGCACGCGGTACGCGCGTGAATCGCCGACGTGTGCGACCCACGCTTCCATGCCGATGATCAGCACCACCACCGCGGTCGAGCCCGGCCGGACCTCGAGCGGCGCGTCACCACCCAAGGCGTAGACGTCTGCGTGCGCGAGCTCCAGAGCGCGCGACAAATGTCGCTCGATCGCGGGCGCTGGGGCTTGCAACGTCTCGAGGATGCGTTGCACGGCGGTGCGACTCGCGACCTCGCCTGCGTCGTGGCCGCCCATGCCATCACACACCACCGCGGCCACACCGCCAGCCACTTCGGCGATGCTCAGCGCGTCTTCGTTGGTTTGCTTTTCCGGATCACGGCCCGGGTCGCTCAGCGCCGCTGCATCAACGACAACCCCATCTGCCGAGCGAAGCACGATGGATCCCGTTTACTGCAGGCGCACCGTGAGCTCAATGGGGCCGAGCCGCAGCAGCGATCCGGATGGGACCGGAGACCACACCGCCGGAGTCAGCCGCAAATTATTGACTAACGTGCCGTTGTTGCTGTTTTCGTCGCGGATCAACAGCTGGCCATTCTCGAGCTTCAGGGTGGCGTGGACCCCGGAGACTCGCGGCTCGTTGAAAACGATACCGCAGTGATTGGCGTCGCGCCCCGCCTTGATCTCTTGTCCGTTCAGGATCGTGAACGTGCCGGCGGCTCCCTGGAGCGTCGCGAGGCTCACCGGACCCACGGGCGCTACCGCAGGGGGCGAGTAGGGACTTGGCGCAGGGGCAGGGGCAGGGCCGAAGGCCGGAGCCGGGTTGTAGCCAGGCGGCGACGCGCCATAGACGGGTGCGGCGACCACGGGGGCTGCCGGCGCCACTGCGCCACCGCCGCGCTTCTTGCCGCCGGTCTTGAGCACGATCACGACGAGCAGGGCCAGCACGACCACGCCCAGCAAGCTGCCCAAAATCAAGAGTAGCGGCAACGGCGCGTTGGTGCCCTTGAGCTGCACGATCGAGTCCGCAGTCACGCCGCTCGTGCGCCGCGCTCGATTATCGTAGAGCACCAGACGCACCACCGCTTGTTCGCCGGAGCCGTGCAGGATCTTGTCCTGCTCGGGCGCTTCGAAGGTGACGAAGGTGTCGCTGGCTTCGATCGCAGTGCCCTTCATGCCCATCGCGATCAGCTGTTGTTGCGTGCGCTTGGCCTTGTCCAGATCGGCGCCGGCGAGAGCGGCAGGTGGCTGCTGCCCAGCGGGCAGGAAGTACACCTCCGCGCGGCTCTTGTCGCCGCCCCAGCAAAAGTCACCAAAGACCTTGAACGCACCGCCGGGATACACGCCGTTCTGGCGTTTCGCGACGTCCGCCGTGTACTGAATGTTGACGTCCAGCGGCCAGGTCGTCGGATCGATCCCGACGGGCACGTCTTTGAAGCTGGCGTCGCCGAGGATCGGCGGCTTCACGTTGTTGAACACCAGCCGGAAGCTCTGCGTCACCGTCGGCGCGACGCAGGACACGCGCCACTTGACGATGTACATCTTGGAGAAGCGCTGTCGCACCGTACCGACGATGGCGGGCGCGCGCGCGCCGCCGCCCGCGCGCACCACGGTGAAGAAGCCACCGAGCTGCGTGTTGGCCAGGTTCTGCATGAACTCCAGGCTGTTCAGCGCGAACTCTTGGTAGGTGTCGTGCGGGAAGTAGATGCTGATGACCGGCACGGGCGCTTTGGGCAGCGCTGCATTGTCTTCGGGAAAGCGTCCTTGTGACAGGTACTGCTGCAGCTGGAGCGCGACAGGGCCCGTGGTCGACGGATCCGTGCCGCCAAAGCCGCTGGACAGCAGCACCAGCGCCTGATGTAGCGGAATCTTGACGTCCTCCCCGACGTTGCCGAGCGAGCTGAAGCCCGTCGTCGCCGCGTTCTTGATGATGGTCATCAGCGGACGGTTGCGGGCGGTGGAGGGGAAGGTGTCGCCGACGCTCTGCAAGAACGCTTGCGCCCGCGCGCGTTGCGCTGCCGGCAGCCAGCGCGAGTCCTTCACGACTTGGCGGTCGTTGAAGAACATCACGTTCAGTACGTCGTTTGGTCCCATGCTGGCGACGAACTGATCCGCCACGCGCTTGGCATCTTCGAACGCCTTGCCCATGCGACGATCGGCGTCGATCAGGATCAGCCACGCCGTGCCGACGCTCGGTTGCTGCTGACTCTCTCCCCATTGCGAGTGAGACAGGTACTTCGCCGGGACGTCCGTGCCGTCCACGGCAACCGTGAAGATCGCCGCTTGCTCCGGAAACGGGAACGGCGTGTACAGCGCCTGCGGCTTCTCCAACGCCTGGCTCATGCAGTCGAGCTGCGCGCCTCCGCTCAGCGTGGCGCAGCCAGACGTGGCTTCGCTCACGCGCGCGCTCTGCGTGACGTCCACCACGGTGGTGAGCACCGGGTTGCCATTCTCTTGAGCGGCGCGCGGATCCACGCGCAAGAGACGCGCTTCGGGAGCGGCCGTGGCGATACGCGCAGAGAGAGCGGCGACGAGCGTGCACAAGAGCACCGCCGCCAGCCGCGACAACGCGCGGTGTTCTAACCGAGCCGCGGCGAAGGCACGTCGCACGCGCGCGAAGAGCAAGCGAACCGAAAGTGATTGCATGACTCGGATGACCTCAGCGTTCGGGATCCTACACCCAAGCTCGCTTGGGTGTGTAGTCGCACGCGGGGCCGCGACCGGGCGCCTAGCAGCCCTCAGACCAATTTGATGATCACCGAGAAACCGCCGAAGCGGACGACGTCACCGTCGCGCACCTCGTGCTTCTTGCCGCGTTCGATCGGTTGATCGCGCAAGAATGTCCCGTTCGTGCTGCCGAGATCTTCCAGCTTCAAGCGGGCAGGGCGCGCGCTTGCGATCAACGCCGCGTGCCGGGAGGAAGTGGTCGGATGCTCGATTTCAACGTCGAGTCCGGGGGCCGCGCCGCGTCGACCGAGCAGATTTTGGCCTTGATATATCGGCCAGAACGCGCCGAGTTCGCTGCCTTCGTAGCTCACCAAAAATCCGGCGAGTGCTCGCGGCGCGCTGGCGTCCAGTTGTTCGGGATCGCGCCCGGGTGGAGTCACTCCGGGGCGCGCAGCGGGAGCAGGCTGCGCTGCAGGGCTTGGTTGGGCCGGAGCATACGCGGGCGCCTGCGGAGCGGCGTACGGTGACTGTGCGACCGGTGACGGCGCGATGGGCGCGCCGTACGGCGAAGGCTGCGCTGCGTAAGGTTGAGGCGCTTGCTGCGGTTGCGCGGCCGGCGCTCCTCCGCCCGGTGAGTAGGGAGCGGGCGCGGCGGGAGGCGCGTACGGCGCTGCGGGCGCGCCCCAGTTGGGTGCCGCGTTCGGCCCACTGCCTCGCGACGCTTCGAACTCTTCACGGGTGGGGGGGGCGGCTGTCGGGGCGTACGCGGAGGCGTCGTGTGATTGACGCCCGCCGGTCGCGGCTGGCCGCGGTGGAGAAGAAATCGCAGGTGGTGGCGCGTAGGGCGAGGGAGCCGCTGCGGGAGCGGGTGGCGCGTACGGCGAGGGACCGCCTACGCCTTGCCCGGCGGGCGCGTAGGGTGAAGCGGCGGAGCCTTGTCCAGGTGGCGAATACGGGGATGCGCCTTGCCCTGACGGTGCGTAGGGCGCGGGTGCGTTGCCCACGTTCGGTTGTTGCCCCGGGGGCGAGTAGGGCTGAGGGGCATTGCCCAGCGCTGGTTGTCCCGGAGGGCTGTAAGGCGCCGGTGCGCTGCCCAAGCCTTGCCCTGCCGGTGCGTAGGGTGCGGGCGCATTACCTGGCTGTTGAGGCGGCGAGTAGGGCGCGGGCGCGGCCGCTGGAGGCGAGTAGGGCTGGGGCGCGTTGTTAGCGCTCTGTTGCCCTGGCGGTGAATACGGCGCCGGCGCCTGCGGCGCGTAGGCGCCGACTGGCGGACCGACGGTGGCGCCGTAAGGATTCAAGCCTTCCGGCGCTCCAAAGCGTTGCTGCTCGGGCGCCGCAGGGGGCGACTGACCAAACCCGCCGGGACCTCCGAAAGGCGTCAGGGGTGGCGGGGGAGTGGGAGCAGGACCCGAACCCCAGCCGGGCGCTGGGGCGGCTGGGGCGGGCGCGCCAGCTGCTGGCGGAGCCGGAACTGCAGCAGCCGATCCCGAAGCAGCCGGCAGCGGTGAGCCACACGAGAGGCAGTATTTGCTCGTGGGTTGGTTGGAGGCTGCGCACCTGGCGCACTGAATCATCTCGACTGCTCCCTGCTCCGCAGCATCGCCCCACTTCCTTCCGAGGGCAAGCGTAGCTGCCCGATCGCGCTCACGATTTTGAGCTGAGATCCCAGCCCGGGTCCGAGTCGCCGACGCGGTGGCTCAATGCTTCCGCCAGGCGGACAACACCCACCGCCGCGCCGAACACGGCAAACTCCAGAGGCTGAAGGGACCAGCTACGTCTTCGGTCGCAAGCGACCGAAGCGTGCGGATCAGCGGTCTTTTTCGTCCTGAACGCGCGCCGCCTTGCCGGTCAGCTCGCGCAAGTAGAACAGGCGACCACGACGGACGACGCCGCGCGACACGACCTCGATCTGCTCCAGACGGGGGGAGTGGAGCTGGAAAACGCGCTCCACGCCGACGTTGAAGCTGACTTTGCGGACGGTGAAGGTCGAGCGCAGACCGGAGCGGTGGCGTTTCAGCACGATGCCGCGGAAAATCTGCACGCGCTCCTTGTCGCCTTCGACGATCTTGTAGTGAACTGCGACGGTGTCACCGACGCGGAACTCCGGCAAATCCTTGCGGAGACTTTCAGACTCGAGTGCGGTGATTTTGGAAAGCGTGGCCATGTGACTTACCCGGCTTGACGGGGGGCGCATTATGCACCCCAAGCCTTCTGCGTCAAGCCAAGGTGACAGCGCCCTTGACGAAAGGGGGCGTAGGGGCTAATCCGCGTGCCCCTACGGCTGTCTATGCCGCCGCCCGCGGGCGGACCGGTCGTCCCTGCTCACCTGGCAGGCGGCCGCGCTCCTCGAGCGATCTCTCCGACCCTTCTAAATGCAATGCCGGTTGCCCGAGTGGCCCCGGCCGATGACGAGGTTTCCTACCATGAATCAGCACCCCGGCGTGATCGGGCGCAAGCTCGGAATGACGCAGGTCTTCAGTAACGACGGTTCGGTGATCGCTTGCACGGTCGTCGAGTCGAAGCCCGTCGTCGTCGGCAAGCGCACGAAGGAGAACGACGGCTACGACGCGCTGATCATCGGCGTGGACGATCGTGCGGAGCGCAAGGTGAACAAGCCGCTCGCTGGCTTGTACAAGAAGGCGAACGTCGCGCCGCAGCAGACCCTGCGCGAGCTGCGCGCCACCGCCGAGTACGTCGCCGGCTTCGAGATCGGGCAAGAAGTGAAGCTCGATCAGGTGTTCGAGGTCGGTCAGTTCGTGGACGTGCAAGGCATCTCGCGCGGTCGCGGCTTCTCCGGCGTCGTGCGTCGCTATAACTTCGCCGGTAACGTGCAGACGCACGGTACGCACGAGTATCGCCGTCACGGCGGCTCGATCGGCACGCGCATGACCCCCGGGCGCGTGAAGCTCGGCATGAAGATGCCGGGTCAACACGGCAACAAGACCTTCAGCGTCTTGAACCAGAAGGTCGTGAAGATCTTGCCGGAAAAGAACCTGGTGCTGATCCATGGCGGCATCCCAGGCTCTCGGGATCAATTGGTGGTCGTGCGTGGCGCCGTTCGGCGCGGCGGCGGCAAGCCCAAGTCGAAGTGACCGGGGCGCGGCGGGCAGCGCGTTCTTGGCGCGCTGCCGCCGATCCATCTCGTGACTGACGCGAGCAGCAGCGCTGCCGTCGACGAGCCGTTTCGGCCGTGGCGTGCTCAGCGCATTCTCGCGCGGCAATCCGGCCTGCTCGTCGTCGACAAACCGAGCGGGATCCCCACGCATGGCGGGGAGCCCGGAAGCGACGTGGTCAGTCGCTTGAAGGCGCTGCTCTCCTCGCCGGCGCAGCAGCTCTACCTCGGCGTGCATCAACGGCTCGATCTGGGTACTTCGGGCGTGTTGGCGTTTTGCACGGACGAGGCTCGCAACAAGGAAGTCGCGGACGCATTCGCTAGCGGTGGCGTGCGCAAGCGCTACGTGGCCGCCGTCGAGCTGTCCGCGAAGTCTCCGTTGTCGGTGAGTAACGAACTCGAGTTGCGCCATCTGCTGGAACCCGACGGGCGCTTGCAACGGGTGACGAAGCGCGGCGGCAAGCCGTGTGTCGCGCACGCGCGCGTGCTGCGTCGCGTTCAGCGTCGCGCGCTGGTGGAGCTGCGGCCGCAGACTGGGCGTACGCATCAACTGCGCGTGCAGCTCGCCGCCGAGGGGGCTGCCATCGCAGGAGATACCGATTACGCGGGAGCTCCCGCGGCGCGTTTGCTGCTGCACGCAGCCTCGCTGAGTTTGCTGGGGCACGACTTCGTCGCCGAAGTACCCGCGAGCTTCGAACGCTGGCTCGAAGGGCGAGAACCGCTGTTGGGCGCGCGCGCTGAAGTAGCGCGCAAGTTGAGCGATGCAGCGTGTCTTCGTTATCCGCTGATCGCCTCGAACAGCGTGCTGCGCTGGGTGAACGGGGTCGGGGACGAACTTCCGGGTGTGGAGGTGGATTGGTACGACGGCTTCGTCAGCCTGGCCGTCTCCTCTGCGGAAGCGTCGTCACGCGCAGAGGAGCTGGCGGAGTTGCTGCACGAACTTGGCGCGCGTGGTGTGTACCTGAAGCAGCGGGCCAAGAGCGATCTGCGACAACAAGATGTCAACGAGCTCGCCCCGCCGCTGCCGGTGCGCGGAGAAGCCGCGCCGAGCTCGTTCCCGGTGAACGAAGGCGCGTTACGCGTCAACATCGAGCTGGGCGACGGGCTTTCGACGGGGCTATTCGTCGATCAGCGCGACAATCGCCGACGCCTGTCCGGTTCTTGTCACGGGCAACGCGTGCTCAACCTATTCTCCTACACCTGCTCTTTCAGCGTTGCGGCAGCGTTGGGCGGCGCAGCCCGCGTCGTCAGTGTGGATTTGTCGAAGCGCGCTCTGCGGCGCGGCGAAGAGAATTTTCGGTTGAGCGGCCTTGACCCTGGTCCGCACGCTTTCATCGCCGAGGACGCCGTGCGTTATCTCGAGCGCACGGGTCAGCGCGGTGACCGCTTCGATTGGATCGTGCTCGATCCGCCCAGCTTTTCGACTTCCGGCAAAGGCAAGGTGCTGCGCGTTGCAGAAGATTACGAACGCCTCGTGCAGCTCGCGCTCTCCGTGTTAGCCGATGGCGGTCGCTTGTTGGCAGTTACCAATCATCGTGGAACCTCCGAGGCTGCGCTGCACGCTATCGTGCAGCGCAGCGCCCGCGCGCTCGGACGGCGCGTTCAGCAGGTGAAGTCCGTGAACAGCGGCGTGGATTGCCCGGCCGGATTCGAAGGGCCGCATCCAAGCAAGGCCGTGTTGCTGACGTTGGGCTGAGCGCCGAGCCGAGCCGTGCAGCGCAAATTCTGCGCGACTATCGCGCAAAGCGCGCGTCGACGTGGGTTCGGCGCAGGTCAACAGCACGTTTCCAGCTGGCGCGAGTGTTGCTTGGCGCGGGAAGGAGGGAACCTCATGGATGCTAAAATAGTAGCCGCGCGTCCGCTCGGGAATCGCCGCCCGCTCCCAACCGCGTTTGGGCGGCTCACCGTGCTCTCGTGCGATCACGACAACATCCGCGCAATACTGCAGCGACTGCGCGCGTGGTCCGAATCACAGCTTCAAGCGGACTTGGCTGAGCCAGGCCCGGATCCGTGCGAGGCGGTCGCGCAGCTTCGGCTGGCGCTAGTCGGCCATTTCAGCACCGAAGAAAGCGAAGCGTATTTCGGTGCGATCGCGGCGGGCAGCCCCGCGTTGATCCCGCGCATCGCGGAGCTGCGCGCGGAGCACACGGCGTTGCTCGAACAGCTGCGCTCGCTCGCCATGCAGCTGATGCTCGAACAGCGCGTGGCGTTCGCGCACGGCGTGTTGGCCTTCGCCGAGCGGCTGCGTGTCCACGAGGCAATCGAGAATGAGCTGATTGGCGAGTTCCTGCACGGCGACACGGATTGAGCGGCAAACGCTGCCTAAGGCGCGTTCAACGAAACGACGCCGTCGAGACCACCGTCGTCGCGGTTCACCAAATCCAAGCGTCCGCTCATGCGTTCTAGATGTTCCTGCACGAGCTGCAGGCCCTAGCCCTGCCCCTTTTCGTTCGCGGTACCCAGACGGCCAGGCACCGCGCCGTCTTGACGGCGCGGCCGCCAAGATGGGAGTGTTCGCGATGCTCTCGCGCACGGCGAGCGCTGCGGCGGCCAGCGCGAGCAGCCAAAAGAAGCTGCGTAGCAGCGCGGCCTGCATCTCCGAACGAGCGCGCAGGCGGTCGTCACCCCGCAAAGTCTCGAGCTTTTCGAGGACGCCCTCTCCGTCCTCGTGGGCGAGCGTACTCTGGGGGCCTAGCGGAACATAACGGAACCTGCGCCTGCCGATGCACGCTGCGCTTCTTCGGTGTAAGGAGGGGGTTACAGCGACCCGATGTCCCGCAAGAACAACCCGTACGCCGGCGGCGACGCCAAAACCCGGGAGGCCAAAGCTCAGGGGTATCCCGCGCGCAGCGTCTTCAAGTTGGAAGAGATCGATCGGCGCCTACGACTCTTGAAGCCCGGGCAGCGTGTGGTGGACCTAGGTGCCGCGCCGGGCTCCTGGTCCTTGTACGCCAGTCAAAAGGTCGGAGAACGCGGCAGCGTGCTGGCCATCGACATTCAGGAGATCCTGCAGACGTTTCCGCCCAACGTGGAGGTGCACCGCGCTGACGCGCTGGATCTTGCTAGCGAAACGTTGTTCAAGAGCGCTCCTTACGACGTGGTGCTCAGCGATATGGCGCCGAACACCTCGGGCAACAAGGGTCAGGACCAAGCGCGCAGTCACGAGCTGTTCATGCGAGCGCTGGACGTTGCCGCAGCCTTCGGTCGCAAAGGTTCGCATTTCGTCGGCAAGATCTTCATGAGCGGAGATTTTCAAGAGGCCCGCACCACTGCCGGCAAGCGCTTCGAAAAGGTGCAAGTGATTCGTCCGGAAGGTACTCGCAGCAACAGCACCGAAGTTTTCATCGTAGGCATGGGCTTGAGAGCCGAAAGCGCTGCGCAAAACGCCTAAAACGCGCTGTGTCCGGTCAAGGCGCGGCCGAGGATCAAGGTATGAATTTCGTGCGTGCCCTCGTAGGTGAACACGCTCTCTAGGTTCAAGGCGTGCCGCAGCGCCGGATACTCGAGCAAGATGCCATTGGCGCCGAGTAGGTTGCGCGCCGTGCGGGCTGCTTCGAGCGCCATCGCCACGTTGTTGCGCTTACACAGCGAGACTTGTTCGAAGCTCAGCTTGCCTTGCGCCTGTTTCAAGCGACCGAAGTGGTACGCCATCAACTCAGCGCGCACGATCGCCTCCGCCATGTCCACGAGCTTCTCTTGCACGAGCTGTTTGCGCGCGACAGGACCGTTGAACTGCACGCGCTCGCGCGTGTAGGCGCAGGCGCTTTCGAAGCAGGCTTTGGCGGCACCCACCGCGCCCCAGGAGATGCCGAAGCGGGCGTCGTTCAGGCAGGCGAGCGGCGCGCCGAGCCCGGGCTTGTGCTGCAGCATCGCGCTCTCCGGGACGCGACAGTCGTTGAGCACGATTTCTCCGGTCTCGCTGGCGCGCAAGCTGAATTTGCCCTGAATTTTCGGGGTTTCGAAGCCAGGGTTGCCTCGCTCCACGATGAAGCCGCGGATGCTTTCGGCTTCGCCCGCGTCGAGCTTGGCCCACACCACGGCAAGATCCGCGAACGGAGCGTTCGTGATCCACATCTTGGTGCCGTTCAGGACGTAGTCGCTGCCAGCCTTGCGTGCACGCGTCTGCATCGATCCTGGATCGGAGCCGCTATCCGGCTCCGTCAAACCAAAACAACCGATGAGCTGACCTTGCGCCATGCGCGGCAAGTAGTGAAGCTTCTGTTCTTCGCTACCAAACGCATGAATCGCCTTCATCGCCAGCGAGCCCTGCACGCTGACGAAGCTGCGCAACCCGCTATCGCCGTACTCCAGCTCTTGTAGGATCAGGCCGTACGCCACCGGATTCATGCCCGCGCAGCCGTAACCCGTCAGTCCTGCGCCGAGCAAACCGAGCGCTGCGATCTCCGGAATCAGCTCGCGTGGGAACTGCTCTTTCTCGAACCAGTCACCGGCGTGCGGCAAGTAGCGCTCCGCCACGAACCGCCGCACGCTCGAGCGCACGAGCAGCTCCTCCTCCGTAAACAGCGTATCGAGGCGAGTGAGCGCGTCGAGCGACAGAACTTCCATGTACTCAATTCAAGCACCAAAGCCGCGCGCAAGCGCCGCTGCAGAGCCGCTTGCGGATCACGCTTGGTGCGTAAATCGAGGTGGGATAGGGTGGGAGATCTCAAAACTTGGTGGGTATCGCGCGAGTCCGCTCGGCGCCGGACCCAGCCCCACCCCCCTGGATGTTTTGGTTGACGAGCAGGCGTCGTGCGCGCTGAAGTCTGGCGCTTGCGGTTGTGGTTTGGGATTCGGTGCGTCACCTGCTGGATGGTGATCCCTCATATCGCGCATGCTCGGAGTGCTGCGCACACCTATGCGCTGGACTATGACGCGCCGGACACGTGCTCGAGCAGCGAGCAACTCAGCGCTGACTTGGACGCC
>Ga0247764_1000729_pt1 | contig 11566 bp, 10 predicted proteins | sample UWRJL051202B4_FD_179932 | JGI IMG/M metagenome (GOLD analysis project Ga0247764, IMG submission 179932) | Plant litter microbial communities from Arlington Agricultural Research Station in Wisconsin, United States - UWRJ-L051-202B-4 | ecosystem: Environmental > Terrestrial > Plant litter >...
CGGCGCCGGCCTGTCGAACTTCGCATCCTCAAGCTGCGCAGGGGCTGCTTCTTCCGGGACTTGCTGAAGCCGCACCGGACGACCGAGAAGGCGTTCGCCGCCCTGGTGCGAGCGCAACGCACTGGTACACGCGGCAAGCGGGCGGCGCTTGGTCCCAGCTTCATCGCCACCGGCTTTGCCCAGCACGATGCGGCGCGGCCCAGTGGCCCGTAGCAAGACCCGGGCTTGGATAGATTTGTTCGCGTATGCACGTGTGTTTCGAGCTTAACGAGCGGCATTCGCCCTGAAAAACACAAAGAGCTGCGGAGCCTGTCGGCTCCGCAGCTCTAATATTTAGTGCCTACTGGTGAAGCGTTAGATCGCTGCGGTCCGTCGTCGGCGCGCAAGAACCAGAAGACCACCGCAGGCCAAGATCAGGCCAGGCAATCCCGCGCCCAGGATCGGACCAGGAACAGCCGAAAAGTTCAAATCCCCGGTGCTGGCGCCCGCCGCCGTCCTAGAAATAATAAGACCGATCGTGAGCGAGTAGGGGTTCGCTGTCGCGCTATAGCTTCCGGACGCCGATCCCTCGAAGCTCGGAGTAGAGAAAGGTCCAAGGCTGCCCAACAGGCTGGTCAAGTCAAGCGCTGCGTTGCTGGTCCCACCCCAAGCTAGGCCCGTCACGGTTCCATTATTGCCGGAATTGGTGCCTCCGAGCGTAAGCTGAAACGGGCTGTCGGGGGCCGTAAAATCTGTATCAGAAGCATAGAGATAGATCGTTCCGCCGCCTCCGAATTGGGGCGCCAGCGTCGTGGCGGAATAGCTCAAGTCGAGTTGCGGCGATGTCGCGCTGCCAACCAACGGCTTGCTCAGCGAAAAATTGCCGGCCAGAACGTATCCAAAGGCGGAAACGGAAAAGCCTATCCCGCCCGATAGCGGAACGGTGTCGCCCGCGCCATTATCCGTGACGATGAAATCGTTGCCACCCGCACATGCAGCGTCGTTGCAGATTGCCGCAACGAAAGCTGCGCGAGCAGCATCGCCCGAGCCCATTGTCATCAAAAGCAGGCCGGCCGCGCTCAAGGTGCAGAGAGCAGTTTTCGCTTTCAACGCAGCTTTCCCAAGCAATAAATTTTTCAGCATTAAAAGCTCCTCAAATCAGTTCTGCGCCTAACAAATCGTTAATGCACGCTTAAGTCAACCGCCACCTTTTGAACACCTGTGAATCAAATAAGGCAGTTTCCATTCGGCAACTTCAGGGATGCTTATGAATCAACACGTTAGGTTTGTTGGGACTTAATCGTATGACATCCCGCTTTATCTCGCACTGAACATTTTTTGAACCCGATCCAAACACCAGTGCTTCCAGTTGTGACATGACTAGTCTTGGCTGCAGGTGATTCGTGCTTCTCTGGAGAATATTTCCCCTTGGGGCGGAGCTTGAATGAGGGATAGCAGAATGCCGAAACACCCAGCTGGAATGCCAGCTGAGGTTCACGCCCAAGGCGGCGCGCTCTCATCGACAGCCCCGCAAAATGCTTGAAAATGTTGAGCCGACCGGTGAGGACGCTGAAGAGCGGTTTTGCAATAGGCTTAGCGGTCCAAACAGTTAACTCCAGCCACCGGAGCCGTAAGCTGACGGCGGCGGCGTTGAGCCGCATCATTCCTGACGGGGAGCGGATGCTGCCGCTCAGCTGCGCTAATCGCATTCTCCACCGCCACCACCAACCAAATTTCGTCCCCGACCATTTAGGTCGGGTGTCAGGCACTACTTTCCAACTTGCGACGCCCCGCCCCGACACAAACCGATCGACCATCATATCTGCCTGCACGCTGGAACTTAATCACCTTTTAAACAGACTTGGCCAGCGTCACGCAGCATTGTAACGGGATGTCAGATTTCCGCTCTAGCGCCAGCGGCGAGGCTGACTACAGCCGGTATGTAGATGTTGCTGAGCACGACATTACACACCGCCACAGGGCCTCATGTAAGTTTGATCCTGCCCTCATGGACCTCGATCTACTACTCTTCCAAGTCGCAGCGAGCCCTATCATCTTGACCTGCGAGGCCATTCGCAGACATGCGGAGGCAGGTCGTGATGGTGGAAGCGGTAGTTGGGTCGTCACAGGACTATTGCTTGAGGCTCGCTGTTGAGAACTTCAGGATAGGCGTGGCCGACAAATACAAAAAACCGCCCGAAGGCGGTTTCTCTGTGTTGAGCTGAAAAGCGACGAGGCGGCTAGCCTAATCATCAGACTGCTTGATTGCGGCGACGTCGCGCTAACACAACCAGACCACCCAAAGCCATCATAAGACCTGGCAATCCGGCTCCAACGATCGGGCCGGGGACGGGCGAAGTGACGAGCTGATTGAACGCGTAATCGCCAAGCGGTGCATCTGTCCCTCCATTCGGCCCAGGAGCGAATGATATGCTCCCGAGGAGGAACGGGTTCAGGAAGCTGACGGTCCACAGGCCGCCACTACCTTCGACACCGGGAGAATTGTTAGTCACCTGTGTGCCGCCCAAGCCAAACGTGGCAGTCGTGGCACCCGTAACTGAGAGTGTGTAGGCCGTTCCGTTGATTACGATACTTGCAGTCTCATTCTGCGCATCGCCGTAGTTACCTGCCGCATACAGAAACGCCACGGTGAAAGAATTCAGAAGTTGCTGGCTGCCCGCGAGGAAATTGATGGACTCGGCGACGCCAGTCTGACCACCATCGATCTCGGCCGGGACGACCGAAACCGGGCTCGAGATGCCTACGCCAAAAGAACCGCCGTTTTCCTTAGTTTCAAACGTGCCAGCCGTGGCCGAAATCGAGAAGCCTCCCGTGGAAAAACTGGTGCCGCCGTTCGGGAAATCGGCATATGAAATGACGCCTGCTTCCGCGCCACCTGAGATCGCTAAACCTCCAAGCAAAGCCGCCGCAATCTTTATCTTGGACATTTGGGTCCACTCTCTTTGCAATTAATTTATCAAGAATCATACACTCGGGCTCGCCCGCGCGTCAATAAATAAACCAGATTTCGCCTTGTTCCCTCGTCTGCTGTGGAAAAAATGTCGCCATTGAACCAAACTACGACGGCAAGAGCGCAAAAACCTGACGATCTACAAACGAAATCAGCCAAACTCCCTATTAAAATTGATCAGCGTGGATGTCGTGCGACTGACGCGGCGGCTTGTGAAAATGTGCATTCAATTCGGCGACCGGAAAAGGGAAGGTCACCATCAAGGATGCCGGGCTACCGATGTCTATGATCTCGCTAATGATTTCAGTCTCTATAATGATTCGGACCCCCGATATCGAGAATCTCGCGCCTTACATGGAGACCGAATCAAACTCCCGCTACTTGGTCTGCCTGATGGATTGCTGATTGGCGGTGCTTGAACCGCATTTGGAAATCATTGAGAGATTTGCGGGGCTCTCTCCCGTCCAGCAGGCGGCCTTATCTCCAGCGCGACTTTCAGCTTCAGCCGCGGGCATCATTTGCCGAGTTCCCTGCGGGCCGACAGGGGCTGACTGAGTTCGCGACCTCGATAGGCGACATCGTCAATGAAATTGAGTCAATAGATCAACAGCTTCTGACGGCATCGCTAATAAAGACAAGGTGAAGCGCGCGGTGTCGTGCCACCCGACCGCCTTCGCAAACGCTCCCCCTCGGACCGTGCGATGCGGAACTCTCAAATAGACGGGCTGGGAAGCTTGATGATTTTAGTGGCAGGTGTTCGGCTGCCCACTGCCTAGGCGGGGCTTGCTGCCATATAGATGTCCCAAATCCGCTGATCTTTAATGTGTTCGCCATCGCTCGACCAATCAGCCGGCAGTAGATGCAGTACGATGCGCAAGGTGTCGAGATGAACCAGCGTAGGGATCCTCAGTGGCAGCGCCTGCGCGAAATCGAGGAAGCCGGCGCGCTGCTTGTTCGGCCGGTTGGAGTCGTCGCATGGCGCAACGCGGATGGGACCAAGCTGAAATATTGGCTGAAGCCTAGCTCGCAATCAGCTCAAGGGTGACTGAGCTTTGAAACATCGCGCAGTTTGATCCAGTGAACGAGGGCCGCGCCGAAATCCCTGCCACCTCGATGCTCAATCCTTGTGTCAAGGTCTGATCGACCGTCGGCTTTCCAATCGTCGACCAGCTTGATCAGATCGTTTGGAATATCGAAGATTTTTGGCTGCGTCATCGCCGACCAAATCTGGTATCCCTTCATTTCATCCGTGATGGCATTGGCGTGATAGACATACAGGCTGATGGCCATGCCAATGCCAGCTTCTGTGTAAATGTGAAAGCTGTCGTCGATCAGAACGTTGGGGTCCCGGTCGGCGTGTTTCAGATAGTTGGTAAGGTAATTGAACTGCTTCTCGCCGATCTTTCTGATATAATGCTCAAGCGCGGTTTTGGTGTCTGCCGCCTTCGTGAGGCTGTGAAGGGTTCGAAATGCGGCGCGCGATACCGTATGGACAGCTAGGATATCTTCGCCAGCGAAATGCATGCGGATCGCTGCACCCAGCTGACGGCAGGCCGCCTCGATTTTCGAAACCTTCATTTTCGTTTCCGGCGCCATGACTCGAAAGGGATCAGCCGACACGATCCCTTAAGCCGATCAACAGGCAATGTTAGCTATAAAGGAGGGCCACCAGCCGTGGCCCTCCCTTATTTGCTCCTCGCTGACTTGAATGTCACAAGTCCTTGTTCACGTTGCGCCCGTTGCGGGTCGCGGAAATCGCTGCGATCGGTTGGGTTTCGATTTGAAGGCGTGGCGCCTCGATCGCGCCGCGCTGCTCGGCGAGATGTTGGACTTCGACGCGAGACCGGATGTTGGCCTCCGGGCTACCATCCGCGCCGACGTAGCGAACCGGGGTCTGGTTGCGGGGATCGAAAGCGAGCGAAAGCAGGTCAGGTCTGGCGCTGTGACCGACCGGGTCAATCCCGCGTTTTGCCAGAAGGATTTCCGAAAGATCAATCTCGGCGTAGAGAATTCCTTCCTCGTTTTCTGCCAGGGGGTTGGCGAGCTCGGCGCCATCCGGACCGTAGATGCGGGCCCATCCGCCGCCCAGAGGAAGATTTTCGCGCTGCTCGTCGGTGTCGCAGTAGGCTTTTCGAGCGCTCTCGCCGATCACCTGGGTTGCACACAGGACAAAGCACTGGCCCTCGATTGCGTAAGACCGCGTAACGCAGGCATTGATCTCCACGGAGTTCTGCACGATCTCCTGGCCGAACGCGAACATGGCCGGCCACGATGCGACGTGAATCTGTTCTCCAAGGCTGTACATCATATATTTGCTCAGCGGTTGAAAATGCTCCCAGCAGTTTAATCCCCCGACACGACCTACCGAGGTAAAATCGACGTTCAAGAAGTCGGCGCCGGTGCCTTCGCCGAACATCAGACGTTCAGCGGCAGTTGGCTTAACTTTGCGGCGATTGGCGACAATCTCGCCATTTTCGTCGATGAACACCTGCGCAAGGTAGCGGCTGCCGCCAACTCGTTCAGAATAGCCCATGACGACGGCGATCCTGTTACGGCGGGCCGCGACCTGCAGTCGGCGCATGCGATGATCGCCGAGCTCCAGTGAATTCTCATGAAACGGTATGAGGAATTTGGTTTGCCATTTCATATGACCAAGCCAAATAAACCACGGATAGCCCGGAATGTGTCCTTCGGGAAAGCCGATCAGGCGGGCACCGTTCTTTGCGGCTTCCTCGATAAGCGCAATTGATTTGTCGATGCTTGCGTCCGCATTCATCCAGATGGGTTCAGACTGGACAGCGGCAGCGACGAATTTTCCTTCGTAGGAGAGCATGGTTGGATCCTCTAATTGGTTACACCGAAAGCCACGAGAACCAGCGCGGTGGTTCTTGCGCGGCACTTTGCCGACGTGCAGTCCTGAAGATTATAGCGAGCTGCGGTCAGAAAACTTGTCTGAGGACGGCAAACCGCTTGCCGAAATTGGCAAAGGGCGCTCATTTTTGGCGCTAATGCGTGCAGGCTGCTCAACCGTTGAGCTTGAGCCCTTATCGCGTCGAAGACCCACTTAAATGTTCTGCGGCCCCACGTGTGATCTTCCGGCTGCCGTCTGCGGATGCCTATTGGAGGCGCATTTGCTCCAATTTTCGGCATGCTAAGTCGCTCTCGCAACGGTTCGGCCAAGAATGAGGGCGTCTCCGGCCAAGAGTTTATTCGCTCGCGATGTATCGTTAATTGCAACGCGCGACTGGCTGAACGCGCAGCAAGTATGGGGCTCGCCTTGATTCGCGTGCTCGATGGCGCCGGGCGCGCCTTCAGATTAAATTGGGAGGAAGTCCTTGACCCTGACCGTGCCGCAGCGAAGAGCCAGAGACGAAACAATCAGCCCGACGTTTCATGACCTGAGAGCGACACCCAAAACGGTGCACTGGGGATATTTCGATCCCGCGCTCGCTCCCACCTTGAGAGTAAAAAGCGGCGACATCGTTAGGGCGGAGGCCATCACGCACCACGCTGGTGATGCGCCCGAACTTTTGATGGATGATGCAATCCATACCATTTATCGGGAAATTCCCGAGGACGATCGTACTCCCGGGGTGCACATCATGACGGGGCCGATTCTCGTCGAAGGCGCGAAGGTCGGCGATGTGCTCGAGGTGCGTTACCTCCAGATGATCCCGCGCTTCAACTATGGCTGCAATCTCGCGGCAAACTGGGGCTATCTATACAAGGAGTTCAACGAAACCGAGCGCGTGACGATTTACAAGCTTGATCCGAATTCGAATAACGCGCACGCGCTCTTTGCTTATGATGTAAAGGAGAAGTATCTCAAGCCCGGCCGCATCACCTTGGCAAAGGATTGCTGCCGGGAGCCGGCGTTGAATGGCGTAAGAGTCCCGGTGCGGCCTCATCTTGGCACGGCCGGCGTCGCCCCGGACGTAAAGGGCAGGGTGAGCACCATCCCGCCCGGACTGCACGGCGGCAACATCGATAACTGGCGGATTGGCGCGGGCGCGACGATGTACTATCCGATCGCGGTCGACGGAGCGCTGTTTTCCATTGGAGATCCGCATATTTCGCAAGGCGACGGCGAACTCAGCGGAACGGCAATCGAGGCGTCGTTGAATGTGGTTTTTCAAATTTTCGTCCGCAAGGACATAAAGGTCGCTTCGCCGCTGCTCGAGACCCCGAACGAGTGGATTTGTCATGGGTTCGACGACGACCTCAACGTCGCCATGCGCAAGGCATCCCTGGAGATGCTGGATTTGCTAACCAACAATCAGAATCTATCGAGAAATGATGCCTATTCGCTGATGAGCGTTGCCGCGGACTTCGGGGTCACCCAGGTGGTTGACGGCAAGCAGGGAATTCATGTGAGGATGGGGCGTGGCATATTTCCTCCTTGCGAAGAGATAAAGTAAGTCCTCAAGAACTCATCTGCCTCCGGACGCGCGCTGTCTCACGACAGCGCGCGCAGTTTTTGTTGCACCCAGCGATCGTGTCAGAACAACAATGGGGGGGCGTCGACGACGATCGACGTGGGCAGGCACAGCATTCTTGCTGAGCACGGTTCGCAAAAAAGATTTGCATCGTGCCTTCGCCGTAGCCAAGGACAAGCCATCCGTTCCTGAATAAGCAATAACTCGGGCGTTTGAGATCAAGACGGACTTCCCCTCTCGTTGCATTCTCCGATCTGCAATATCAGTTTCACCGAGAGGATCACATGGCCTATACCAAGCGCCAATTCTTGAAGACTGCAGCCATAACGGGCGCGATGGGTGTGCTTCCCATCGCGCAGATCGCGGGCTCCCGCAGTGCTTACGCAGCAGAGCCGGTCAACGTCGGTATATTGCATTCGCTGACAGGCAGTATTGCCATTGCCGAAATCGGCGTGACGGAAGCCGAAAGGCTTGCGATTGACGAAATCAATGCATCGGGCGGCGTGATGGGGCGGCAAATCCGCGTCGTCATGGAGGACGGCGCCAGTGACAATCCGACCTTCGCCGAGAAGGCACAGAAGCTGCTTGCAAGTGACAAATGCGCAGCCGTCTTCGGCTGCTACACGTCGGCATCGCGAAAGGCGGTTCTGCCCGTCTTCGAACGTTACAAGGGACTGCTTTACTATCCGACACACGATGAAGGCCTCGAATTCTCCAAGAACATCATCTACACCGGGGCGGACGGCGTACAGTGCGCATTCCCCGCCATCGACTGGCTGATGAAGAACCGCGGTAAGAAGTTCTACCTGATCGGATCGGACTTCATCTTCCCTCGCACGATCAACCGTATTTCACGGGCAAAGATCAAGAAGGATGGCGGGACGGTGGTCGGTGAGGATTACGAGCCGCTCGGTCACACCGACTTCCAGTCTTTCATTGCCAAGATCAAGGCGGCGGGACCCGACGCTATCCTGTCAACGATTGTCGGTGACTCCAATGTCTCGTTCTACAAGCAACTCAATGCCGCTGGTCTGACCGATATCGCGAAATCAATTGTGGCGCTCGCGGTTGGCGAGGAGGAGGCGCGCGGGATCGGCCCGGAGAACCTCGTCGGTGTGAATTCCTGCATGGGATACTTCCAGAGCATCGATACGCCGGAAAGCAAGAAGTTTGCGGCGGCGTTCCAGAAGAAGTATGGCGAAAAGCGCGTCGTCGGCGACGTGATGGAGTGCGGCTACATATCGGTCTATCTCTGGAAGCTCGCAGTCGAGAAAGCCGGCAGCTTCGATGTCGAAAAAGTCGTCGCGGCCTCATCAGACCTGCCGTTCGACGCTCCGGAAGGCCGTGTCAAGATACATGCAACTAATCATCGGCTTTGGAAGCATGCCCGGATCGGGAAGTTCAAGCCGGATGGGCAGATCGACATCCTGCACGAAACCCCGCTGATCGAGCCGGATCCGTTCCCGAAGCTGTGATGCGTCAACGCCTCGGCGCGTATTGCGTCGAGGCGCTCGTCTCAAGACCATGCGGAGAGCAGGCATATGAGCACCGGTGTCCTGATTGCCCAGATATTCAACGGTCTTTCACTGTTCACGATCCTGGCGCTGATGGGAATCGGGCTGGCGGTTGTTTTCGGGTTGATGGGCGTCATCAACATGGCGCATGGCGAGCTTATGGCGTTTGGTGCATTTTCAACCTATTTGACGTCGCTGGCATTCCTGAAATATGCCCCCGCGTGGATCGACATCTACTTTCCGATCGGGCTTGTCCTTGCGTTTTGCAGCACGGCGCTTGCAGGCCTCGTGCTCGAGCGCACCATGATCCGGCACCTGTATAAACGCCCGCTCGATACGATGCTGGCGACCTGGGGCCTATCACTCATTCTGCAGCAGGCGTTTCGAAATATCTTCGGGCCAATCAATGTCAGCGTGCCGACGGTGAGCTGGCTGAGGGGTGCCTGGAATTTGACGCCGGAAATCGGCATTCCGATATCACGCGTCTTCATCATCGCGCTCACGCTCGTCGTCGCTATTGGTGTCTACTTGTTCTTCTATCGCAGTCGCTGGGGCTTGCGGATACGGGCAGTCATGCAGCACCGCGAAATGGCAGGCGCCGCAGGCATTGATACGGCCCGGGTTGATGCGGTGACGTTCGCCGTCGGATGCGGCCTGGCCGGTATCGCAGGTAGTGCGCTGACAATGATCGCTTCAACCGGACCGTCGACCGGTCAGCAGTACATCATCGACGCGTTCATCGTGGTCGTCTTCGGCGGGATTGAAAGTTTCATCGGCACGTTCCTGTCCGCGTTCATGATCGGGCAGATGCAATCGATGTTCGAACTGTTCCTGAGTGGCTCGATGGCAAAGGCATTGATGCTCGCCATCGTGATCGTAGCGCTGTATTTCAGACCGAACGGGCTGTTCTCCGTCAAGTTGAGAAGGTAGATCATGGACGACGTCGTCCACTCCGTTACATGCCACAGCTCCGCTGAAATGCTGCGGCCGCCTTCGTCCTCATCGCGGATGCGTGCCGCTGTTGCATTCTGCGACCGTGTCGCGGTCCCGGTTCTGGCGCTGTTGATCCTGGTTGCAATTCCAGTCCTTACGGACTCGTTCCGGCTCGCCATGTTCGGGAAATATCTCAGTTTCGCGTTTTGCGCGGTTGGTCTCGTGCTCGCGTGGGGGTACGGCGGAATCCTCAGTCTCGGCCAGGGCATTTTCTTCGGGCTCGGAAGCTATCTTATCGCAATGACGATGAAGCTGGAGGCAACCTCAGCGGACCCTGCCGCTGCCGTTTTCAATTCCGATGGTCCGCCGGTACCGGACTTCATGACCTGGAACAGCGTTGATGTCCTGCCGTGGTGGTGGATGCCATTCGAACACCTCTGGTTCGCCGTGGTAGCGGCAATTGTCCTGCCCGCGGGAATTGCCTTCGCACTTGGATACGCCAATTTTCGAAAGCGCGTCAGCGGCGTCTATTTCTCCATCGTCACGCTCTGTCTGGCGTCGATGGCATCGATCGTCATCATCGGGCAGCAAGGATACACGGGAGGCATAAACGGCATCACTAACCTCTCGACGTTCGGCGGGTATGATATCCGGACGGATCAAGCCGTTTACGTGATCTATTTCGCCACAGCGCTGTTTCTGCTGTCGAGCATTCTGGTTGGTCGGTTCATTCTGAGGAGCCGCCTGGGAAAGGTCCTGATTGCGGTTCGTGACCGCGAAGACCGTATTCGATTTTCCGGCTATGACCCGGCCATGTTCAAGGCCGTCATTTTCGCGGTCGCGGCATTGTTTTCCGCGGTGGGAGGTGCGCTCTTCACGCTTCAGGTCGGGTTCGCGTCTCCGTCCGTGAGTGGGATCGTCCCATCGATCGAGATGGTGATATACGCCGCTGTCGGGGGGCGGTTGTCCCTGGTAGGTGCCGTCTACGGTACGCTTATCATCTGCCTGGCGAAAAGCCTGTTGTCCGAACAGTTTCCCAGTTTGTGGATGTACTTCATGGGCGCCGTCTTCATCTTGACGACAATGGTGTTTCCCAAAGGCCTCTCGGGTGCATTGGACCGTTTCCGCGGAACGCAGGAGGACCAGTAGTGCCCACAACCATTCTCGAAATAAACGACCTCAGCGTCTCGTTCGACGGTTTCAAGGCGGTGGACGGGCTGAATTTCTACGTCGACCAGAACGAACTGCATGTTGTGATCGGTCCGAACGGTGCCGGGAAGACGACGCTACTCGATATGATTTGCGGAAAGACGAAACCAAGTGCAGGAACAATCGAATTCAAGGGATTGCACCTCGAGAAGATGCTTGAGTACCAGATCACCCGCAGCGGGGTGGGTCGAAAGTTTCAGAACCCCATGGTCTACGAGGATCTTACGGTCTCGGAAAATCTGGAAATCTCCTATCCAAAAAAGCGGGATCCGTGGGGCTGCCTGTTTTTCCGGAAGGACGATGCCGTAAGGAACGAGATAGCGCGCATCGCAGACCTCGTCTTTCTCAAGGATCAGATGCAGCGGAAGTCTGCACATCTGTCTCACGGACAAAAGCAGTGGCTTGAGATCGGGATGCTGCTCATGCAAGACCCGGAACTTCTCCTGCTGGACGAGCCGGTGGCCGGGATGAGCCCGCGTGAACGCGAATTGACGGGAGAGCTATTGCGGACGATCGCGCGCGGG
>Ga0247764_1000730_pt1 | contig 11562 bp, 8 predicted proteins | sample UWRJL051202B4_FD_179932 | JGI IMG/M metagenome (GOLD analysis project Ga0247764, IMG submission 179932) | Plant litter microbial communities from Arlington Agricultural Research Station in Wisconsin, United States - UWRJ-L051-202B-4 | ecosystem: Environmental > Terrestrial > Plant litter >...
CGGGGATCAGCACGCGGGCGGCGTGGCGTCGGCGCAGGCGGGTGGCGGGGGTGCGGGAGGCGTCGCCGCGCAGCGCGAGCACGGCGGCCTCGCCGGTGAGCCGGTGCGCGGACGGGATGGCGGGGAGCAGCGAGGAGGCCGGGAGAGCCAGCCCGGCCGCGCGGAGAGTGTCGACGACCGCCTGGGCGTCGTCGGGCGGCACGCCGAGCTGGGCGGCCTCGAGCAGTACCCGTCGCTCGGGCCGGCTGCCGTCGAGCAGGTCGAGAACGAGGGCGGTGCGTGGATCGGGGAGGCGTAGCACGACGGAGCGGGACGGGTCGGAGCCGAGCTGCAGCTCGCCTCCGTCGCGCCAGACGCGGGGCAGACCGGGGATGAGGGTGGGGCGATTCACGCATCACAGGATGTCATCGAAGGGATGCGGAGCGAATTAGTTGTCCACAGGCCCATCTAGCCTCTGACGCGCGTTGTCCACAGCCTTTGGTGAGTTATCCACAGGTGCGGAGCGTTGTCCACAACCTCACTCAACGTGCCGCGTGCGATCGGGATATGGCAGTCCGGGAGGAAAACGCCGGGGAGGGCGACCTGCCCTCCCCGGGTGGGTGAACAGCCTTGTCGCAGACGCTTCGATGGCCTAGTGGGGCATGGTCTGCGGGCCGTTCGTGGGTCAGACCTTGGCCTTGCCCAGAATGCGGTTCACCGTCGTCCCGCAGACCGGGCACTTGCCCTTGGCCATGTTCATGCCGGTCTTCGAGACCTCGACATTGCCCTGGAAGTCGCGCTTCTCCTTGCACTTAACGCAATAACCGTTGTACGTGTTGTCGGCCACGGTTCCTCCTCGTCATGTTGTCGGCCGGGTCGGCCCCTTTGCCTGCTCGCGGTGGCAGGCCGCGACCTGTGTTCGGCGCTGGACCGCTCCGGGACCACGTGGATGTGGCCAGCCGTCGGGGCGAGCACTACCCAGGTCAAGGCCGTTCCATGTCAGCGCGGTGCCGGCGGTGTCGCCGACTTCGTGAGTCTGCCGGTCCGAATCGCCCTTTTTGGGATGTTGTGCCGCAACACGCCGTGTGCTGCCATCAAACAGGCGGAAACGGGACGTTGAGCGCGATGGCGGCAGGATCACGTCATGGGCTAGGTTGGCGAACGAGCACAGATGTTGCAGCGGTGGAAATTTTTTTCGGTATTACCCGGACGAAGCACGCATTCCGTCGCGTGTCATCGCGCGTACTCTTGCGGTGACACGGGTCTCACGGATTAGCGTCTCTACGTGAACCCGAATCTGGGCCGCGCGAGCCGGTAATGGCCCGCACGCGTAAGCCCGTCGTCGAAGTGCGGCGTAGCCAGCGCCGGCGTCGAACAGTGTCCGCCTACCGGGACGGCGAGCGCGTGGTCGTGCTGATCCCCGACCGGTTCTCCCGGGCCGAGGAGACCGAGTGGGTCGAGCGGATGCTGGCCCGTCTGGCCGCGCGCGACGAACGCGTTCTGCGCACCGACGACGAGCTGCTGATCAGGGCGCACCGCCTCACGGCCCGCTACCTGCCCGACCACGTGGCGAGCGTCCAGCCGGCCAGCGTGCGCTGGGTGACCAATCAGAACGGCCGGTGGGGTTCCTGCACCCCCGATGACAGTACGATCCGCATCTCCCACCGCATCCAGGAGATGCCCGACTGGGTGATCGACTACGTGCTGCTGCACGAGTTGGCCCACCTGGTCGTCCCCAGCCACAGCGGCGGCTTCTGGGAACTCGTCAACCGGTACCCCAAGGCCGAGCGCGCCCGCGGCTATCTCGAAGGGATCTCCGCCGCGACCGGCTTGGTGCTGGCGGACGACTAGCCGCCGGCTGTGCTCCCGGTTCGCCAGGGCGCGGCTCGGCGCGATCGGCCTGGTGCTGCACTCGACGCGAAAGTTCGCTAGCCGCCGAGCAGCGCCCGGGTGTTCTCCCAACCTTCCAGGGCGGGGTCGAGGCTGGATAGCTCGGCGGGGCCGCGCAGGCGTCGCCACTCGGGGGTGGAGGAGACGTCGCCGGGGTGGGGAGCGTCGCGCCGCAGGAGCGGGGCGGTGGCGGTGTCGAAGTCGTGGTCGGCCAGCCACTCGGGTGCGGGCAGGCTCGTGGCCAGCCCGAACAGGCCGTTTCCGGGGCCGCCGGAGGCCACTGCGACGGCCTTGTTCTCCAGCGGACGCAGCAGCTTGCCGAGGATCATGCCGGGCACGTCGGGCGCGTCCGCGGCGAGCACGGCTGCCTGGTCGAACCCGTCGGCGGCGGCTGCCTTCAGCACCGGCAGGTAGGTGGCGGTCGGTACCTCGTAGATCCGCATGCCGGGCCAGGCGATCTCGGCGGCCAGCTCGAGATCGTCGGCGGTCGCGGCGACGGCGGCCTCGGCCTCGGCCAGGCGTGCCAGCAGGTCGACCACGTCCTCGGCGAGCGCCGCCCGCCAAGCGGTCAGGTCGACGCCGGGCGGACTCCACGTCACCGGCACCAGCAGCACCGCAACCACCCGTCGAACCATGCCCCCACCCTATCCATCGGCTTTCGTTGCAGGCCCGCCCGGATGGCGGCGGCAGAGGGATCGGGACGGCAGCTGGCGCGGCGAGTGTCAGTGGGCTTCGGGTAGCTCGTACACCCAAGATTTTGATCTTGGAAAGCGCGGAGCCGGGCCCTCTCCTTCGCGGGCCCGGCGCCGGATGACTACTTCGGCTCGTCGCCCTTTTCGTCGGGTTCGCCCTGGCCGAGGTGGTCGAGTTCGCTGATGTCCCAGTCGGCGCTGCCCTGGGCGAAGACCTCGGGGTTGGCGAAGTCCTCATCGGTGGGGAGCAGGTCGGGGTGGCCCCACAGGGCGTCGCGGCCCTGGATGCCGCGCTGCTCGGTGACCGCTGTCCAGAGGGCGCCCGCCTCCCGCAGGCGGCGGGGACGCAGCTCGAGACCGACCAGAGCGGCGAACGTCTGCTCGGCCGGGCCGCCCGCGGCGCGACGGCGGCGGAACGCCTCGCCCAACTGGACCACCGACGGGAGACGGTCGCCGGCGGCGTTGTCGACGACGTGGCCGACCCAGCCCTCGATCAGCGCGAGCGCCGTTTCGAGACGGCCCAGGCTCGCCTTCTGCTGCGGGGTGTCCTCGGGGGTGAAGATGCCCTCAAGCGCCATCGCCTGCATCGACTCGGGATCGTTCGGGTCGACGCGGCCCATCGCCTCTTCGATCGCCTCACGATTGACGGTGATGCCGTTCGCGTACGTCTCGACGGCGTTCAGCACGTGGGCGCGCAGCCACGGCACGTGGCCGAAGAGGCGCTGGTGAGCGGCCTCGCGCAGCGCGACGTAGAGGCGGACCTGGTCCTCGGGGATCTCGAGACCGTCGCCGTAGGCCTTGATGTTGGCCGGGACGAGCGCGGCGGTGCCGGTCGGGCCGAGGGGCAGGCCGATGTCGCCGGCCGAGAGCACCTCGGCCGCGAGCTGGCCCAGTGCCTGGCCGAGCTGGCCGCCGAAGAGCGCGCCACCGAGGGTGGCAACCATCGACTGCATCGGGCCGAGCTGGGCCTTCGCCTCGTCGGGCACGAGGTCGCCCATCGCGCCGACCATGCGGCCGGCGATCGGGTCACACAGTTTTTTCCACACGTCGAGGGTGTTGTAGATCCACTCGTTGCGGTTCCAGGCGGCGGCCGTACGGATGCCGCTGGGCAGGGCGGAGGCGGGGTCGAGCCAGAGATCGGCGAGCCGCAGCGACTCCTCGACCTGGTGACGCTCGAACATGTTCACCGCGGGGTCGCCGGCGGCCGCGAGCTGGCTCGCCGCGACCTGGCGGGCGAGGTCCCAGTTCACGGGACCGCTGCCGGGACCGGCGAACATCTGCTGCAGCTGCGCCATGAACTGCTGCATCTGCTGCGGGTCGGAGGGGTCGGGCGGCTGGGCGCCCGGCAGGGAGAAGCCGAACGGGATATCAGGCACGTGCTCAACCGTACGCGCGAAACACTCGCTCCGGACCGGTGGCGGTGTCAGCTCAGAGAGAACTCAGGCGGGGGCGCTAGTCTCACGCGCATGAGACGTCGTGGTGTCACCGTCATTCTCGGTGCACTGATCACCGCCCTGCTGGCAGTCGGTGTGATGGCCGCACCCCTGCCCTACGTCGTGCTGAAGCCCGGCCCGACGGTGAACACGCTCGGTTCGGACAACGGCACCGAGGTGATCCAGGTGACGGATGCGAAGACCACCACATCGGCCGGTCAGCTGCGCCTGACCACCGTGAACGTGCAGTCGCAGGTCGAGCTGGTCTGGGCGATCAGTGGCTGGCTGAACCATTCCGACGCGGTCGTGCCGCGCGAGCTGATCTATCCGCCCGACCGCACGGAGAAGCAGGTCGAGCAACAGAACGCCGAGGAGTGGACCGAGTCGCAGAACAGCGCGGTCACGGTCGCCCTCACCAAGCTGGGCTATCCGGTGCTCACCGTCGTCAAGACGGTCACCGCGGGCGGTGCGGCCGGCGGCGTCCTGCGCAAGGGCGACGTGATCACCGAGGTCGACGGCGTCAAGGTGACCGGCCCGGCCAAACTGACCGAGCTGGTCCGGGCCAAACCCGCCGGCACCGCGCTCACTCTTACTTATCAGCGCGCCGGCAAGTCGGCCACCGCCCAGGTCACCACCAGGGCGGGCGACGACGGCACGCCGCGGCTCGGCATCGAGATCGAGACGAAGCAGGACGCGCCGTTCAAGGTGGCGATCGACCTCGACAAGATCGGCGGGCCGAGCGCGGGCCTGATGTTCACGCTCGGGATCATGGACAAGCTTGAGCCGGTCGACCTGACCGGCGGCAAGATCATTGCGGGTACGGGGACCATCGACAACGAGGGCAATGTGGGCCCGATCGGTGGGATCCCGCAGAAGCTCGTCGGCGCCAAGAAGGCCGGTGCTCGGGTCTTCCTCGTCCCCAAGGGCAACTGCGCCGAAGCGCTGCGTAACTCCGTGGATGGTCTGCCGATGGCCGAGGTGGCCACCGTGGACGACGCGTTGACCGCGCTCAAGACCTTCACCGGTGGTGGCACACCCAAGCCGTGCTCGGCTGAGTGACGGATGACGTACGGTGAGACACCGGCCCGACTGAACTGTGGAGCCTCCGTTGGTAATGCGTAACAGTCCCCTGCCGAGGATGAGCCGGCGCGGTCGCGTCACCGTCGGCGTCCTGGTCGGGGTCTTCCTCCTTTTCACTCTGCTCGGGTGGGGCATCGACGCGTACACCGATTACCTCTGGTTCAACGAGGTCGACTTCGTCAACGTCTTCTCCGGTGTCCTCCTCACCCGCCTCCTTCTCTTCCTGGTCATCGGTCTCGCGGTCGCGCTGATCATCGCCGGGAACCTCTATCTCGCCTACCGTCTGCGTCCGCTGCTCAGGCCCCACTCGGCCGAGCAGGCGACGCTCGAGCGCTACCGGATGATCCTCACGCCGCGGCTCGGCACCTGGATCGCCGTCCTCACCGTCATCATCGGCTTCTTCGCCGGGCTCTCCGCGCAGGGCCAGTGGAAGAACTGGATGCTGTTCCGCAACGGCGGAAACTTCGGCATCAAGGATCCCGAGCACAAGGTGGACATCGGGTTCTACGTCTTCAACTACCCGATCCTGCGCTACGCGCTCGGCGTGGCCTTCACGGCGGTGGTGCTCTCGGTGCTCGGCTCGCTCGCGGTGCACTACATCTTCGGCGGCGTTCGCCTGCAGGGCGTCGGTGACCGGATGACCGCCGCCGCGCGGGCCCACCTGACCACGCTGGTCGCAGTCTTCGTGCTGCTCAAGGCGGTGGCCTACATTCTCGACCGCCGTGCCCTGCTGCTCGAGCAGCACGTGTCCCCGGGCCTTTACGGCGCTGGCTACACCGACGTCAACGCGCTGCTGCCGGCCAAGGAGATCCTGGCGTACATCTCGATCGTCGTGGCGATCGCGATCATCGTGTTCTCCAACGCGGGCATGCGCAATCTGGTATGGCCCGGCGTCTCGCTGGCCCTGCTGGCGATCTCGGCGGTGGCGATCGGCGGCATCTACCCGCTGGCCGTGCAGAACTTCTCGGTCAAGCCCAGCCTGAGCGAGAAGGAAGCGCCGTACATCCAGCGCTCGATCAACGCGACCAGGGCGGCGTTCGGGCTCGACGGCACCCAGATAGACCCCTATCGCGCGAACAACGTCGTCCCGCCGAGTGGCCTGGCCGCCGACTCCAGCGCCCAGAACGCGCGCGTGGTCGACCCGCAGCTGGTCTCCCAGGCGTTCACCCAGTCGCAGCAGTCCCGCGGCTTCTACGACTTCGGCAAGAAGCTCGACGTCGACCGCTACACGATCGGCACCAAGACCGCCGACTACGTGGTCGGCGCCCGGGAGATCAACGACGACAAGCTGACGACGCAGCAGCGCAACTGGCTCAACCGGCACACCGTCTACACCCACGGCTACGGCCTGGTGGCGGCGCCGGCCAACCAGGTCGTCTGCGGTGGTCTTCCGTACTTCGTCTCCGGTTTCCTCGGCGACGACCGCCCGCCGGGCTGTTCCGCGGCGACCGAGGAGATCAAGGTCTCCCAGCCGCGCATCTACTTCGGCGAGCAGTCCACCGAGTACGCGATCGTCGGCCAGCAGAACGCGGCCCGCAAGGTCGAGTTCGACCGTCCGCAGGAGGAGAACAACAACGCGGAGGAGCTTTACACCTACAGCGGCCAGGGCGGCGTCGAGATCGGCTCGTTCTTCCGGCGGCTCGTCTTCGCGATCAAGAACACCGAGAGCAACTTCCTGCTCTCCGACGCGGTCAACAAAGACTCCCGGCTGATGTATATCCGTGAGCCGCGCGAGCGCGTGGCCAAGGTCGCGCCGTTCCTGACGATCGACGGCGACCCCTACCCGGCGGTCGTCGACGGCCGGATCACCTGGATCCTCGACGGCTACACCACGTCGGCGACCTACCCCTACGCGCAGAAGATCAACCTGGCCACCGAGACGCAGGACGAGCTCACCGGCCAGGGGCAGTTCGCGCTGGCCCGCGACGACGTCAGCTATATGCGCAACTCGGTGAAGGCGACGGTCGACGCCTACGACGGCACGGTCAAGCTCTACGAATTCGACGAGAACGACCCGGTGCTCAAGGCCTGGAACAAGGCCTTCGGCGGTGACCTGATCATCCCGAAGGCGGAGACGCCGGCCGCGCTGGCGGCGCACTTCCGTTACCCGCAGGACCTGTTCAAGGTGCAGCGGAACCTGCTCACCCGGTTCCACGTGACCGACCCGCAGGCGTTCTTCTCCGGCCAGGACTTCTGGCAGGTGCCGAATGCGCCGGACGCGCCGTCGAGCAACCAGAAACAGCCGCCGTTCTACCTCAACGTGCAACTGCCCGAGCAGGAACAGACCAGGTTCCAACTCACCGCCGGCGTGACACCGGCCAACCGGGAAAATCTCGCGGCACTGATCTCCGGGTCGTACGTGGATAACAACCCGGTGCTCGAGGTGCTGGAACTACCGGACCAGACGGTCATCCCAGGACCCACCCAGGTCCACCAGAAGATGACCAACAACGCCTCCGTGCGACAGCAGATCAACCTGCTCTCCAACAACTCGCAGTCGCAGGTGCTCTACGGCAACCTGATCACGCTACCGGTCGAGGGCGGCGTCCTCTACGTCGAACCGGTCTACGTCAAGGCGGGCAACCAGGAGAACGCGGCGCCACTGCTGCAGAAGGTCCTGATGTCGTACGGCGACGGCGGAACGTATGTGGTGCTGGCCGACAACCTGAAACAGGGCCTCGACCAGTTGGTCGCCCAGGGTAAGGCTGCCCAGACCGGCAACAACACGGGTGGCAACAACACCGGCGGAAACCCGGGCAACGTACCGCCGCCCAGCCTCACCGGTGAGCTGGCCACGGCAGCGGACGAACTCGACCGGGCGATCGCCAACGTCAAAACGGCGCAGGCGGCGGGCGACTTCGCCAAGTACGGCGAGGCGCTCGAAGCCCTGGAGAAGGCCATGAACAACTTCCAGAGCGCCCAGAACGCGGTCGGCGGCACCACGCCCACGCCGGCGCCCAACTCGTCGAACCCGTCGGCACCGCCGGCCTCGACGAACCCCTCGCCGACCACCGGCGGATGACCCACGGGTCCGGTGACCTGCCGTCTGGTGGGTCACCGGACCCCGTTTTGCAGCTGAGAGCAGCTGTGCGCTAGGCTTATGAAGCCGACGCGGGGTGGAGCAGCTCGGTAGCTCGCTGGGCTCATAACCCAGAGGTCGCAGGTTCAAATCCTGTCCCCGCTACGATGAGATTCGTAGGTCAGAACGCGGTTCGTCGTCATGACGGACCGCGTTTTTTGATCTTCGTCCGGGCGCAGTCTGGACGACCAGATTTCTTGTTTCACGACAAATTGTCACCGTGGTCGGTACCGTTCCCTGGGAGACTATTTCGAGGTCTCTGACGTGTCGATGGATGGTGACCGCTTCGCCGGGACATGACCTGCTCAGCGGCCGGGATGGTGGGCGCGTTGACGGGAACATCGAGTCCTGTGCAGATCGAGGCGTACCGGGTGGACCTGGGCGCGGTCATCGACCCTTCCGGCGGCGCGATTATCGCCATTGCCAGTTCCGGTCTGATCGCTCACTGCAATCAGACGGCGGCCTTGCTGTATGGCTATCGCGTGGCTGATCTTGTCGGTATCGACGCGCAGGTCCTCGTTCCGCCAGAGCTGCGAGAAGCCGAATCTCTGATCCTGCGGCGTGTCACGGCGGGTGAGAATCCGGGGAGTCACCGGACGCAGCGGTTGCGCCGTGACGGGACCGTGGTGCCCGTGGTGTTGACCTTCTCGCCGATCTTCGACTCCACCGACGTCGTCGCCGCGGTCGTGGTCATCGCGCATCCGATCAGCGGCGCACGCAGCCGCGGCGTCGGCGGCCCTGAGGTGATGAATCCCGGTGGGCAACCCGTCGACGATGCGGGTCAGCGTGGCCTGGATGGGCAGCACCGCCGATTCCAGGCGCATATCGACACCGAATACGCGAACGAGCGGGTGGAGGTGTCCGACGCTCAGGACCGCTTCGAGGTCATCATGGGCGACGAACGTGCCCAGGAGATGGTCGAGGTCGAGCAGGCCCAGGACCGGTTCCAGGTCAGGATGGGTGAGGAACGCGCCGAGGAGAAGGTCCAGGTAAAGCTGGCACAGAACCGGTTCCAACAACGGGTCAGTGCGGAACGCGCTCTGGAGCGGATCCAGGTCGAGCAGGCTCAGGACCGGTTCCACCATCGGATGGGCGAGGAACGCGCCCAGGACCGAATCGACCGGGAACAGTTGCAGGCCCAGCTGCACCAAGGCCAGCGCCTGGAGATTCTGGGGCAGCTCGCCGGCGGGGTCGCCCACGATTTCAACAACCTGCTCGCCGTGATCCTGAATTACGCCGCGTTCGTCGCCGAGGAACTCGCCGCCGAACCCGCCGAGCACCTGCAGGCTTCCGGCCGCGACGTCGAACAGATCCGGCGGGCCGCGGAACGGGCCGCCGAGCTGACTCACCAGCTGCTGGCCTTCGCCCGCCGCGAAGTCGTCCAGCCCCGGGCGCTTGATCTCAACGACGTCGTCACGGACGTGGAGAATCTGCTGCGCCGCACGATCGGCGACGACATCACCCTGTCGACGGACCTGGCCGCGCAGCTGTGGCTGGTGCTGGTCGACGCCGGCCAGATCGAGCAGGTCCTGGTCAACCTCGCGGTCAACGCCCGCGCCGCGATGAACACCGGTGGCGCCTTGAGTATCGACACCGCGAACGTGCTCATCGACCCCCACACCGACAGGCTGCTGCAAGCCGGCCGCTACGTACGGATACGAGTCGGTGACACCGGCGTCGGCATGCCGCCCGAGGTTATCGAGCACGCCTTCGAGCCGTTCTTCACCACCAGACGCGAAGGTGATGGCACCGGTCTGGGACTCTCGACCGTGTACGGCATCGTCACCCAGTCCGCGGGCTCCATCACCATCCATTCACAGCCCGGCACCGGCACCACGTTCACCATCCTGATCCCCGTGACCGCCGAAGCCCCCGCCCCGATCGACGAGCCCCTGCCCTATGAACGCATTCCCGCCGGGGAGACAGTCCTGATCGTCGAGGATCAGGAGGCGCTGCGCGAAGTCACCGAACGCATCTTCACCCGCAGCGGCTACCACGTGATCACCGCGGCGAACGGCGCCGAAGCCATCACCCTCGCCGCTCAGTACGACGGCGACATCCACCTGCTGCTCACCGACGTCGTCATGCCCAACATGCTCGGCAAGGAAGTCGCCGAGAACATCCGCCAGACACGTCGCGATATCGAAGTCCTCTTCATGTCCGGGTACGCCCAACCGGTCCTGGCCTCCCAAGGCCGGCTCGACCCGGGCGTCCACCTCATCGAGAAACCTTTCTCGGCCAAGGCGATCATCGAGAAGGCCGGACGCATCCTCAACGGCCAGTTCGAGGGCTTTCACACCAACAAACCCACCGAAACCGCCCATGAGGCGAAGCGGCGGCCGGGCCAGAACGAGGTCTCCCCGTAGCAGAAATGCGAAAAGGGCCCCGTCCGCGCGTTCCGCGGACAGAGCCCTTTCCCCTGGTAGCGGGGACAGGATTTGAACCTGCGACCTCTGGGTTATGAGCCCAGCGAGAAGCCCATCAACGAGGTCGTTTCATGATGTTCTGGTTTGTTTCGTCCCGGAGTTTTCAGCCGTTTTCAGAACTCGTGTCGCTTTTTCGGCGCCAGATTTGGCGCTGAGGATTTGAACGCTCCCCTCTGGGGCGGTGACCTAGCGATCTGCTCGACACGACTCACGGCGGCCCCGCATTTTTGCAGGTGAGGAGGCCATCCTCCGAGGGCGGCGGGCGTCGATGCGTTCGCCGAAGTGCGACCACGGCGCCTCCAAATTGGGAAATCAGATTCCGGGCACATTCCTACGCCGGTCCGCTTTAGCCCGTCGGGATCTCGAGCGCGGCTCGGACCAGGCAGGCGTTGTCCAAGGCCAGCTCACCGCTTGGCGGCACTGCCGTGGCCTCCAAACCGATCCGGGTGGGCAGGACGTGCCGGGCCCACGCGTACATCACGGCCCGCGGCCGGAACGCATGGGCTTGCGCGAACGGCGTGGTTCGCGGGTATGCCGCAGTCATGCGATCCGATGTTCTCGTCGACATCGACGACACCCTGTTCGACACCACCTACCTGCACGCCGCTGCCTGGTGGGAGGCGCCGCGGCAGCAGGGCGCGGACGTGCCGATGGCGAAGATCCACCGGGCCATCGGGATGGGCGCCGACAACCTGCTCGACCACCTGCTCGGCCCCGGCCGCGACCGAGATCGGAACGAGCAGGCCTCGGCGCAGCTGCCCGTGTATCCGGTCGGCGCCATACGTGCAGCCGGAGCTTCCCATATCTCGTGGATGTTGGAGATCAGCCCGAGGTCGACCAGGTCGCGGTAACACGGCTGTTCGGCCTGTTTCACCCACTGGTAGTAGGTCGACGCGGCGATGTTGAGGACCCGTAGCAGGAGCGCGACCGCGAAGCGGTCACGGTGTTCAAAAATGAACGTCATGACCGTCGCCGGGTCGAGC
>Ga0247764_1000732_pt1 | contig 11557 bp, 10 predicted proteins | sample UWRJL051202B4_FD_179932 | JGI IMG/M metagenome (GOLD analysis project Ga0247764, IMG submission 179932) | Plant litter microbial communities from Arlington Agricultural Research Station in Wisconsin, United States - UWRJ-L051-202B-4 | ecosystem: Environmental > Terrestrial > Plant litter >...
TTACGTCAAAATTTTGTAAACTTTAACACTACAGACAATACCTGATATGAAAGATGCCATGGACAATGCAAGGAGACCGATGTAGACATATTTGTTAGTGAGTCGTACAATGCTAAATAGGCAATGTGGGGTCAGCATTCAAATCTGACTGGCAGAAGGGAAATCGTACCGGTAGGTCAAGAACAGATGGGTTACAAAGGCCGCTGTAGCCGTCACAATGGCCGTCGTAGGATAAGGCCACTGAGGGGCTGGAATGCAACTCAGTTATTCGCCAGATAAAGCAAGAAATCCGAATTAATTACCGAGTAAACCACCAATATTCGCAAAATTGGTTATCCTGTACACTCTGAGAATGGAGCTGCGCTTGCTCAGGAGAGAACTTACAAGTAGGTCCAGGCAAGGTATATCAAGCTAATGGGCCAGACATGAGCGCGTGAAAGGGGTACTTCAAACCTTTGACTTACGACGCGCTGTGAAATGTGTCGAGAGCGAAAAGTATGATGACGGTCAATCTGAGGTAAGGTTGTCGGTGAATAGGTGGAGAAAGGCATCTTGATTTACGCACCGTATCCATAATGGGTCTTGAAAAGTTCCTGCATATTGACTTGAGTATTTTAGAACTAAAGGGATTCTCGAAAGACGAACTCACTTGACGTGAAATATGACGAGTATTGGTATGTTACAATGCCATAAAGATGAGTATTGACTAGGTAGCACTCGCGTCAGTCGCACTTAGTGGCTTGTAGACCGAACCATACTCACAAATAATGCCCAGAAACAGCGCACCTGTGTAAAACTGAGAGACCGACAAGGGGTATTATCGCAGACCAGACTCACCCAAAGTTTCGTCGATAATCCCCATAATTCCTTCCCTAAGTGACAGTAGTGTGGGGCGGCTGATTGACTTGCTTGGGGACTGAAGTGAGGACGCAGATTTTACCATGTCCATTCTATATAATATTTCACCGTTCCCATAGAATCAGGCACCGCACTACCACCGTCACAATGAGGTCGTTACGCCACAGGGAAATTAAAGAAACCCCTGAGGTGTCCGTTGAAGGAGAGAATGGAGATTACGCAACCGAATCCCAGAGGAATATGCATCACGCATCAAACGAGAGCAGCATGATTATCGACATCGAGGATCCATCTACTGCACACACACAGGGGGGCAATGTGACCGAAATCTGAAGCCGGTTTGAGGGAATCAGCGCAGAGCATAATCTGGCAATCTGAATGAAGAAATATCCGATTGTGGCCTGTGATCTGCGTAGGTCCCGAAAGGCCCAAAGGTTTGACACTTTACTGACTTCCTTCCCAGAGTATAATTCACGCTGAGCTCTTACCTGCCATGTTTACTTCAATCTAGAGCCGCGAAACTCTGCTATATATCCTTGAAGCCAGTCGGCGGACCGGAAGGGGACATGTCTGGTTTCGATCGACACGCGGTGGGTGCGATCGCGCAGGGCACCTAACCCGAAGGCATGGGAGATGGACCCTAATTCTATCTGACGAGGAAACGGCGAAAGAGTTTTACCTTTCACAAATAAGGTGAAGGGAGGTGAGCGCACCGAGGTAAAGCTCTGACGAACACCACTCCCTAAAATACATATAGCACTGAAGAAGTGCAGGACGATAACTTCAAAAAAACTCAAGGTGAATAAAGTGGGACGAAGTAATGGCTCACTAGCGCTCATTCGTTATGATGACAGGATATGCGGGCCCTGACCCACGCTCAGGTTTATCTTGATTTTAGTCATTGGCTGCCTTCGGGTTGCGCTGTTTAGGCTAGTATTCGGGACCCACACGTTCGTCCTCCTGGATGGCGGCAGTCCGTAGCCGAAGCAGGCGTACACAGATCCAAGAGGATGTTGACTTAAAATGATAAGAGGCATGAGGGCATGGGCTCGATTCATGTATCATAAGGAATGGATATAAGACAAAGGTGTGCGAAATTTAAGCAATCAATGAAACAACACCTCCGGCCTCTTTGATCTTTGCCCTGAGGATCAAAAATATTCGTTAGTCTAATGTTCAGCCCCAAGACATATCACGTACTCTGCCTTAGCCGACACGAAGCGCGCTTTTACGATGAAAGGCAGTTTGGGTATTCTGCGGGGTTCTGATTAGATTTTTTTTGACAGCCAAGGTGACGACACGCACTGTCCATTGCCCAACACCTTTCCATACCCGAACCGCAGGGTGTCGATCACGGGTACGACATCTGAGTTCTCGGTCAAACCCTTCTTTTGCTCTTCAGGAACAAGACTCCATAGCTTGTCGACGTTGATGATTGGGCGCCAATGTTGATTGCGAGTAAGGTGGAAGTGACGCATACCAACCTTACCAAAGTAACCAGGATGGTATTTATCAAAGTTGGTTCTGCGTACGGCGACATGAGTATACGCTGAAATCCACTCTAATCAGAAGAATATATACCTGTGATGGTGCTGACCACCAGCAAGACCGCGACCTCCAGGATGCTTGCGGTGCTTTCCTACACGTCCGTGACCGGCTGATACATGGCCGCGATGCTTGCGGGTCTTTGAGAACCGAGAAGGCATTGTTTTCTATAGGAGATGAAGTGCAGAACACAGTTAGTATCACAAGAACCAAAATTCGTTATCCCATGCACGCATCGCCATCCAGCACTCTCTCATGCCATCCATCTCAAATCTTGTCCGTTTCCACCCAAAGAACATCGATTCCACAGATTTCCTCGTCAAAATGGTGTATGGATATGCAAAGCACAGAGATTCAGCGAGGAAGACTAACCTTGAGGTTCGGTTGTCGATGGGTGACGGCTCTGCGATGTCCCACAAATCTGTTGTAGTTTGATAGCCACAATACAAACAAGAGAAAACATAGTTGAACTCTTCTGCAAATGCTACCATTTTAACTTGATTTTTCCGTCCGTTCACCAATACCCAACATTTGGTGAGTTCCCAGACTTGAATCTTTCTAAGATGATGTTACAATTTATTATTTATTGTCGGTGAATACAATGATCGCAACTTTCATTGCTGACTCTCACTTCTCTGCTTGAATCCCGTTGGCTTTTTGCTGATCTACTGGCTTTTGCAGGTATCGGCCAACGCTTGGCTACGGCTCTCTTAACTGATTTCCAGCTGCTTTTCTAGCCTCTCAGTAGACGAGTTATCGAAGTACTCCTGTCAAACATCATCAACGAGCTCGACCTCCGGGTGTTGGGTATATTATATCTAGCCTACGACAGACCTTGTTCCAATCTAATTCTACATCATGAATGCACCTGCGCGGCACGAACTTTATGTTCTTGAGGATGGGGAGAAATAGTACGTTTTGGCTGCATCCAAATCGGACACTTAGCTTAGCTACAGATGTAGTGTTGAAATAACAGAAGACACGAAGATCCCAAACGCTGCCACAATCAAGGTTGTCAAACAGGATCATACGCTTGGAAACATGCTTCGTGCGTACGTATCTGGCCTTCATGACCTGAATTCTAGATAAACGAGCACTCAAATGCTGTCTTCCACAGCCAACTCCTCTCGATGCCCCAAATTCTCTTCGCTGGTTATAAAGTCCCTCATCCGCTCCACCCCAATTTCATTATTAAGATCCAAACCGACGGTACCATAACGCCAGAAGCCATCCTGGAGCAGGCGTGTACGAAGTTGATCGGAACCATGTCCTCTCTCGAAGTCAAGTTCAAGCGTGAGTTCGCCTACAAGGATGTCGAAGGCACAGCTGGTGGTGCAGCGGCTGGTGGAGCACCGAACGAAGATCCTTATGGGACTACTGGTGGTGCCGGAAGTGGCTGGGGACGAGGCAGAGACTACTTGGACTTTTAGGTACACCCACATGGTGCTGTTATTATGGTCATACCACGCCTTTCGGTGGGTAGTGGTTATGGTGTTACGATTTATATTGACAATAGAAGTTGGATGCATATATCCCAAATTCAGTTAATACTAATCTATGGCCATAGCGCCTTGTCGAGGATGCATATCGGCTACCAGATGGTTTTGCGTAATTATAACACGTTCCATCGATCAAATACAAATATCTCGAGCGCAATAGCCGCCTCCTTAAGTAACTGGTAAGAAATCAGGCAACACATTTACAGCGCCCATTTTTTGGAATGGATTCCCGTCCGTGTACTAACTGCCTCAGGAGGTCCCACCTGACATAAAAACTACAAATTAGTACTTGACTCGGAAGTATTTCAGGACATTAAGCGCCCATCATCCTGTCAGACTTAAATCAAGATCATTTCCGAAGGGAAAGGAGATGAGATAACGTTTATATTATGTAGCACGTCCGTTGCCTTGCGTCGTGCAGAAACACTAGAATAATAATACTATGCAGCTCATAGGTAAATCACAATCCAAGAATAGGCCATCAACGTGTCCGTGGCCGTTTAGCGGCATGCTTGAGCCTTCTCTTCTCCTTTTCCTCCATGACTGCTTTCTTTTTCACCTGCGTCGGGCTGAGGTTATTCTCTTCTACTTCTTCCCTGTCGGTCGTTGTAATGTGTTCCTCAATACAGTGTTCCATCTTTTCCTGTATGATCACGGCAGGGTCGCGGACTGCGCCTGCGGCTGTTACCATGTCCCCCGCTTGGAAATCCCATTGAAAGTCAAAACCCCAAGCCTGTGTTTGTGGAAACTCCATGGTACGTGAAATTTCCGGTTCCGGTTCCCCGCCTAGCCCATGCGCCGGCGCTATCGCAGAGGATAATGTGGGCATATCGGGCAGCGCAGGTGAGGTTGATGCGGACAAGAGCCCACCCTCCTCACGCCACCACCGTACAAAGTATACGGCAGCGCGTGCGAGATCTACCTCAGCGCCACGTTTGATCATACCCATTCGCCGCGCAAGCAGGTCTAAAAATGCGGCAAGGTCATTCGTGGGAGATGAGCCAGCTGGAAGGAGAGATAAATATGCGGGGGCTGTTGAATTTACGGAATCGCTGTTAGTTACATAGTCGGTGGCAGACAAATTGAGAGTGAACGGATGGGGAAGAGCCAGACTGGGGTAGTAACGACTCAATCGCCCATGTGACAAACTCACCAGTAGGATTCAGAACGTTCAGTCGATATAGAAGATAAGCAGCCAATGCATCTGTATCGTAAAGCCCTTCTTTGATGCCCGCTATTCAATCAGGAATGAGTGAGCAAGGTAAGTTCTTATTAGCAAGAGTGATCTTCAAACGCAAAGTGAATTGAGATGTTTACGTACCTATAAGAGCAAGTTTGACTCCTCTCTCGGCACCCTCTGCTCCACGGCCGAGGTACGGTAACATGATACCCGGAGTATCATATGCATACACGAGGGGATCAAGTGATAGTTTTAGTCGCGTTGAAAGAGCTTGGGTCATTCCCGGATTAGCAGAAGTTTGGAACGCCTTCGGAGTGCCTACGGGAATGAAACGGTCAGAAATCCATGCAAAGACGGCCGTTGAGTACTCACGGCCTTTGATACCCATATTGCGCAAGGCATTTAGCAATGTCGACTTGCCAACATTGGGCATGCCGATGACAAGGACGTTCAATTCCATGGCGTGCGGATATTCCTTGGCTATACCTGGCAATAACACTACAGTGAGCAATATCCGCTGTATCCAATAACAAGCACCTACTCACAAGGATCTCGCTGAGATTGCGAATATCCCGCGGCCGCTGCCAAGAAGCAAAAAGTGTTCGCTGATGAGGAAATTTCTTTTCCATCGCTTTTTGAAAGGGCTACGAGAACAATGTTGATTCTGTCTTTAGACTTCGCAATGAGGCTTTAGAAACGCTTCACTTACTTCCATCCCCCACTCAGGGACCAGATCACGCTTGTTCAGCACCACGATGTGCTCACAAGCTTCAACGGCGATGATACGACGGGCCGGATTGTTCGGATCCCATCCACGCTCCAGCCTCCATTTCCTCAAGGCGCCTACAGCATCAAGTAAGGTTAGTTAAGGATTGATAGCCGACGAACCACATGAAAGTCAAGAACGCGAAGCATGGTGCGAGGCGAGAGATAGTGACAGACGGGCTATTCTCTGTCGATGCTCAATAAGCGAATGGCTCTACAGGCCCTCCGATAGCAAATATGCGTTCCGACAGGAACGCGAGAAGTACAGTCAGAACGCACCTTCGAGAGTTCTGTTAATGCTGGTCAACGGAAGCCGCGAGTCTCTGATCTCGAGAACGACGTTGGTTCTCTTAAGTAAGACAGGCAGCATCCGCGTGAATTTCATCATGTGGCCCGGAAACCATGACGGAGGAATAGGAAGCGCAGGGAGGTGCGCCAATACCATCTTGGAATGCTCCAAAGGTTCAAGTGCCCGTTTAAGTATACGCCAATTAAGCCTCCAAGAATCGACAGTGTGAACTCTTTCGACTAGTTTAGAGCTTCTGTAGAGTAGCCACTTGTCGAGAAAGTGGTGGGGGTAAAGGTAATCTCCCTTTGCCCTCTGTAAGTCCGATGAAACGCGAAATTTTTGTCTAGACCACCCTGAACCTTGACGTTGAACCGTAAACTCGGGCAGTGCGTGGGTTCACAGAAGTTGTAGGTGTCAGGGAAGAGGAGTAGTAGTTTCAAAAGCTCAACACCCTGCTAGAGCAATTTTCTGGGGTTGGCAGTCGACAAGTCCAGAAGGCAGAGCTTGTTGAGTAAACTTGGAAGAGTTGCAGCAAGTCGTGAACTTGAGAGCTTGTGATGGCATTGTTTTGTCCTGTTAGGATTGGACTGCTATTCTTGGATTTGCTTCCACTAAAGACTCCATTAGGAAGTTACCTAAGTGCTGTATTTTAGCCGCAGCGGGGTCGACGAGGCCGGTCTGGTGAGTGGAGAAGACTCAAAATTCATCCACTGCTTACACGATCGATTCATCAGTAGGAGTGCCGGCAGTATGATCTCCCATAGCTGCAGTCTAAGCACCGGGACTCGATGATGCGCGCCAAACTTCTCAGTGGGAACCAAGATCAGCAACAGCCTTTGCCCTTGGAGAATGAATAGACCGATAGAGATCCATCGGAAACGAATGGATATGTATCAATGAGAGTGGTACTGTAAATCGACATTTATGCCCTAGAGACCTGGATATCATGTACTATGTAAGTATCGCCAGTATGTACACTGGGCTTTCGCAAAAGGTATACAAGCATGGATGAAGAAAGAAAGCAAGCAAGACGGAGCGATGAGAAAGTACGAGATAAGCCTGCAAAGCTTGAAGCCAACTGAGATAAGATGTGAGATAACCAGAGAATGGAGAGGAGGGTTGGATATATGTTGCGGTCCGTGCCCATCATTGGTGACGACGACGACGACGGACCAAGCAACGGAGATCCCAAATTTCTAGGCGAGTAATCTCAGGAACCTATGAAGTGCTCTTTGCTTTAGTTTCAGGGGAAATGAACCGTTAGATGAGATGGTATATGACTCACCTGAGCCTTATACCCAACCATCCTTTCCTACACCGATTGCGTCAAAGTTTTTGCCACTGCGGGTTCTCCGTTCGTGTAGCACAGGAACGGCATCCAGATTGATGAGTTTCTCTGAAGGCTCTGGTGAGCCTTCCACCCAGCCCTTCCAACCTTTCTTGACCGCAGAGCGCTTTTTCCGTATCTTCGGCGCTGATGGCCCAGACTGATCATCACCAAACATCTCGTCTTCATCATCGTAAGGAGTGCGAGGACGTTTGGAGGATGTTCGCGATGTACTAGACGAGATTGAAGGACCTGGCGTTGACCCTGGCGTCGAAATGATGAACTGAGGAGATGTGGGAGGTGACGGTGTGACCGAAAATGAATGTTGCATGGCAGGAATATGAATGGTAGGTCGGGTGACGAATTTCATGCTGCTCGACGATGCGACAGGTGTCAGTGAGCTTGTAGGCGCGAAAATGCCACCTGTAGACGCGTGCGCCAGTGCGTCCGTGCCCATTTGCTCCTTCAAGCGCCTCGCCGCAGCCTTCGTCTCCGCCTTTGCTCGCTTCTTCTCTTTCTCCCGCAGTTTTTTCTCCTGTTTCCTCTTATGCCTCTCCTCCTCATCCTGCTCCACCTCGAGATACGGGCCAATATGGTTCAAGCAACTCGTGAGGACATCGCGCTCCGGTAGCGGATCGAAACGGCCGGCCATAATTGCGGTGGCATCCCGTCGTCTGCGGTCCCGGGGTTTCCTAGGGAGATTGTAGAAGGAGTGGGCGACAGCCATTGGGAGGATGGATGCGAAGGTATAATTGAGAAGAAAGCAAGGTCAGTGGAGCACCCGTGGTTTGGAAGCAATTATGGCTTGTTGTATCCTTACGGCACAAACGAAGCATCAACAAACACAGCGCAGACTCACAGCACGTGCATACCAGGAACCTTCTCGTTTTCCTATAAATCTAATATCAGGATCTATCCCCATCGAGGTCTACATTCTCCATTCTACCCAGCCGCGTTTCCCACCTCCCGACTGGAAACACAGACTTGCGCCTCATTGTCGCGCAAGTCAGGACGCCTCGTTTACAAATTATTAGTGGCCGTTGCGGAATCTTTTTTACCCTCTTTCAGGAGACACCCCCCAGCAGGGATTGCCTGGTATTGCCCATTAATGTAGATGGCCAGCTGCCAGCTGGCCCAGAGTGGAAGGTTTAATGGGAGTTCCCCTTGGCCCCGGTGCCCGGCGCTTGCCCGCTTGCTGCGGTCGCCCCAAAGAAGGTTTGCCTCGCAAATCAAAGAGCGACGCCTTTTGTCCTAGTAGAATTAATTCTCCCGCCAGAGGGATATTTGCGACCGCTGGAAATTTGTGACCGCCTGCGATCTGTTAGGAATTTTTCCATTGCATAATGTCAGGTATTGGGGTGGCCGCAGAAGGAACGCCGGAACACGGAATTCGTCATGCCTAAGATTGGACATGGCATCCGCTAAGGGGACTTCTGGAGCACTTATAGATATCACTGTCATCAGCCAATGTCGTAACGTATATTTCTGTGACAGACTGTATTTTTCGAAGACTTCTCTCTGCACAGCCGAGCGCTAATAAACGGTGCAGCCGGCAAACTGCTGCGATGTACAGCAATGGTGCTTCGCTCTTCATAAGGTAGACCCCCAAAGAACCAAAAGGCATAAAAAATGCGTCGTTAAATTAAAAGCGAACGCCTTAACTCGAGCGACCTACCCGCAAGCAGTAGCCGTGCAAGTATTCGATTAGTCGAGAGAGAGATCTCATAATTTAATCCACAACAATAGCCTCTTGCACCTAAATACCACCCCAAACTTATAGTCGCAAGCATACGGACAAGGAGTCACTCCCCACCGCCAGAATCATACTATCCTCTTATCAGATGATGTTCTAGGAAATTAGACAAGACTCCAGGTTCAATACACACCGCCTATATAGCATCACAATATTAGGAAGATAATAAGCGCCTGTGCTGATCGCATGGTAGTGATTCCATGACCGATACAAAAGGCGCTTAATCACGGGTGATCCTCTGGGATGACCGGCTACCATGGGACTAGTGACTCGTATTGTCAGTAGCAGACACTCAGCTTCTTAAAGTGACTATACGACATTGTTTCTTTATTTTTGGCTCGGTGAAGGACATAGAATAATATTAGTGACAGAGGATGTCACTTCTTGCAGAGATCAAAACGTGATAGGGTCCCGAGCGCGCAGATGAAATAACAAGGGAGGTGATACATGCCCTTTCAACGATGCAATGAGACAAGTTTCCCTTTATCCCAAGCTCTTAGCCGTTGGGTCGATATATGCCTACTCAAGGCAGCTTTGAGCCTAAACCCTTGTCTTTGGTAACACGTGTAGAGTCGCTGTTATTATCGCGTGGTCCCGCGAGTGTCAGTGTGCTCAGTATTGAATTCTTATCGCCTCGTTTCTGACACTCGGCTTTGCCTTATTCACCGTATTTTCTCTGGCTAAGAAAAAAACATAGACTGTAAGATGATGAATGCCTCTGGGTTGTCGTTGAATAGCCTCACTAATTTGTTGTCAATGTCATGCAGGTGCAACGGGAATGAGCGGATGGCCGCATAAATTGAAATGGTATGCAATTTCGTCTCGGTGACAAACTTCCCAACGCGTTGCGCATTCTTCCTTTGTGCTCTGCGTTTAGACAATTGGCGGTGATCGGCCGGCAATGTGGTGCCTGTTGTTTCCTAACTCGCAAGTTAACTCCACCGCCAGTTTCCAGGGGGCGAAGTGCCTCCTGCTCCTCGTCAGCCATTTTTGTATTTGAATAAATAAACCTACCAAAATATATCACCATCTTCATGGGCGGAGGATCGGCCGTTTGATTACACTTGGACGACCGACAATGAGCGGTCCACGTGCCGCCGATGAGCGCCCGATCCCATATTGAATATTAGTCTCAAGTTTTTCAGAAGGACGGAACTAGATTGATGGAACGCTTCCCTATCTCCATTCAACACGGAGACTGTACCAAAAAAAAAATTATAGCCCCCCACTGGCTCTCAATTAGCACTTGACCATGGGAAATTTTCCCTATTTGTTTTGCCATTTTGGGGCTTCATTTTCGTGGGTCCGGGTGATGCTGATGGCTGTCGCCACCCGCAAAGCGCCATTGAAGCAGAGGACACCATACATCCAGCACCCTTGGGGGTTGACTCTATTTGTGATGGCGAATCTCTGAGCTTCACGACCATTAGAGACTTACTTGACTTATGCTGTCGTCCAAACAACCGAGATCTACCCGATAATTGGATTGTGTGAATGGGAGAACCATGACAAACCCATGGGCTGCGTAGATACGCTATCATTGGTTTGCTCTGAAATGGAACACATGATACAGCGGAGTAGAACTTAGAACTTAGGTAGACGTAGAATATACTAGATGACAGGCGCTGTGACGCATTACTGAATAGATTGGCCCGAATGAGTCAGTGCTAATCGGAAATAGAAGACACCATGCCAGGGCAAGTCCACATAGATATCCGCAGTTGCTGGATACAAACAGAGGGCCTTTAAGCTCAGAGTCTACGGGGTCAAATCTTAGAAATCGTGGCTGATTATGGTAAGTGGTATGCACAAGCACTACAGCGACACATCGAGGTCCTTGGTCGTCAACTTTGCAAAGGGCTCTCTGAAAAGACACTACTGGGGGATTTTGTAATCTACGCCCTTTGAATTAATCTCACTCGTAGACTCTACGAAACTACCTTACGAAGGACTAAGAAGCCATGGTTGCATTTTTGTCTGCTTTTAAGCGGAGGTTGTCACGCCATGCGGTCAGTGCATTGCACCCCTCCAAAGAATGATGAGCCAGAGATCCTCCATTTACGCAAAAATTTACCAAATTTAGGCCGCTTAGTGCAACGGCCGTGGCTACCATTCTCCTGTCTGCCTCAGGGTATCTTAGTGGCTGGACCAAGGTGATAAGTGAAACAAAAGATACTGTTCGACATGCTGGCTCGATAGGCATTGTCATAGACATTAGATCACCCACGAATCTGGGCCTTTAGTAACTTGCATATGCCCTTTGCTATAGCGCTGAGCTTTCAGAGTCATTTGTGGACGATGAGGATATGGACAAATGCGGTAGACCGACCCCGCCACTGAT
>Ga0247764_1000733_pt1 | contig 11554 bp, 7 predicted proteins | sample UWRJL051202B4_FD_179932 | JGI IMG/M metagenome (GOLD analysis project Ga0247764, IMG submission 179932) | Plant litter microbial communities from Arlington Agricultural Research Station in Wisconsin, United States - UWRJ-L051-202B-4 | ecosystem: Environmental > Terrestrial > Plant litter >...
CCCTGGAATATCAATATCAGGTCGGAAGTGGATGTGGAGGTAATTGCTATAGCATCCCAATGCAAAATTTGGCTGGGACCAATACATTGGGATATCCGGTGGGGGTGTTCGATCTGCATGGAAACCTGTTAGGCAATGCGACCGGTCCGACGCAATATGTCAGCCTTTGGAATGCGGACACGGTTGATTCCCAGATAGGAATGCTGTCTACAGGGACGGACTCCCTGCATTTCAGCCTGACACTTAACACCGATATGACGCTTCCCACCGCCGTGACTGGCTGCAGGTATTTTCAGGTTGACCTGACCTGGAACCGGCTGGATGCTGTGCGAAACTTTAACGGAGCCTATATAGACTTTGGCGATGGCACGGGCATGCGTATGGGGAAGACTTATACCGATACCCCCTCCGTTATTGCCCCCAATACAACGTATCAAACCATTTTTGCCGGAGATTTCCAGACGAATGAAAACTATTATGTCCATACGTATACAGATTCAAGTCTAAAGACATTGACCTGTTATCATAATGACGCTGCTGAATCGGAGGACTTTGATAACCTTTCTACCGGAGCCACCGGCCTGACCCGCTTGTCCAATCTGCGGGGTAATCTACCTAAAAATACACCTACTATCGGTGGCTCTTGTTATCAGTCATCCACTATGACCAGTGTCGCGGGTATCCTGGATTGGAATTCTATCCAAGGCATCCAGAATTTCCGGTTGAATAAGGGAGACGGCGTCAATCCGGCGAGAAATATCGGGTATGCGCAGGATTTCATGGTGAATAACAGGGGATTGGTAAGCATCCTTACCAGCTTTGGCTATTATAACAATGGCTGCAGAGATACCAGTTTTAGATTAAGCCGGTTAAAGACCAACTGGAATACCTATTTCACCGGATTGCAGGCCATACAGATTAATGAAGACCATTGGAGCCATGAAAATCTTACTGCTTTAACTCAATTGCAACATCTGGTTATTTATGCCACCACCCAGAATCACCAGGACGACCAAAACAGCGCATTGATTCCGATGACGTCTACGGAGATCGATAATATTCTGATCCAGGTGGCCGCCGGAGCCGGTCAGACAGTTAGCAATGGATTTATAGGGCTGGGATCGGGAAGTGGGAATCGGACTTCGGCGAGTGATGCAGCGGTAGCCTTGTTAAAATCAAAAGGGTGGACAATCTATCTCCACGACAGTTATCAGTAATACATAATAAGAACCTAGTCTAAACCAAGTATATGATCAGTATCAAAAAAATGGCAGTCCTGGTAGTATTGATCGGTGGAGTATGCCTTCATCGGGCACAGGCACAGACGAGCGCCAGTTTTAATTTCTCTCTGGCCGCTCATACCGTCAGCGGTTGGGTGAATGTGGCGGGAGATCCGTCTACGGCCGTCCGGACCGGTGTATCTGGCAGCGTTCATGTTAGTTCTGTCGCCACGGCCAACTGGGCGCCTTACAACAGCGCGGCCGCTTATGACGGCGGGGGTATGTCCGGAACCTCCTTCTTTCCCTCGACGGTAATGGCAAATATGTGGTTTCAGTATAGTTCGTACTATGCCTCCTATAATGCCGCTGTACCCCAGCTGGAAATCAGCGGGCTTAGCCTCGACAGCGTTTACACCTTGCAAATGTCGGTCAGCTTTAGTCCTACTACCTTTAATTTCAATCCTACCCGTTATACGGTATCCGGTGCCTCAGTTTATGGCTACTCCGATGTATATGGTAATTCGAATGTATCGGGTGGATCTGTCTTTCATAATATTGCTCCCGATGCCAACGGAAAGATTCATGTGTATGTGAATACGGCAAGTATTAGTGGTGTCAGCAGTAATACGGCAGGGATCAGCGGTCTGACGATCGTTTCCGGGCATACGACTACTCCCGTTCCTGCGGTTAGTCTTACGCATCCTTCAGATGGGGACATCATACCGGAAGATGGTAATATCAATGTATCCGCTACGGCTTCAGAAACCGGTGGAACCATCGCCAAAGTAGAGTTCTATGCAGACACGACTAAAATCGGAGAAGACTCTACGGCTCCTTACAGTATGGTCTGGAATAGCCCCGATGCGGGTCATTATACGCTCAAGGCCAGGGCCATCGACGGATCGGGTAATACAAATACTTCCTCTATCAGTGTCAGCATCGAATCGCTCTCTTCTTTCTGGTCAATGACCGGTAATATTCATATGAACCCGGACAGCAATTTCGTGGGCAATGTGGATAGCGTTCGCCTGGCTTTCCGAACCAAGAACCTGGAACGGATGAGTATCTCTCCAGTGGGGAATATAGGAGTTGGGACGATTGCTCCCACTGCACAGCTCCATACCACCGGTACAGTGCGGCTGGCTGGTCTTACGAATGACAGCACGAAGAACCGCGTCCTGGTAAGTGATACCAGCGGCAACCTCTTCTACCGGAATGTAGCCAGCCTGACGAATCGATGGGTATATAGTAATGGCCTGCTCTATGACTCGTCCGACAATATCGCTATTGGCACCAATAATGCGCAAGGATACAAGCTGGCCGTGAATGGTACGGCCATTTTCACCAAGGTAAAGGTGAAGACGGCGGGTACGTGGCCGGATTATGTATTTAAAAAGGGTTATGCCCTGCCCAACCTGGAAGAACTGGAGCGGTATATCTCGGAGCATAAACATTTGCCGGGTATCGCATCCGAAGCGGAGGTGCAGCGGGATGGGATCGATATCGGCGATCACCAAGCTGCTTTGTTGAAAAGAATCGAAGAAATGACGCTCTACCTGATCCGGGAGAATAAAAAGCTGAAAGAGCAGGACCGGCAGCTGGAGGAGCAAAATAGTCGCTTGGAAAAGCAACAAAAGGAGATCGATGAGCTAAAGAAACTGATTCGGGAGAGAAAATAGGTTTTCATTATTCAATGTCATTGACACATGCCATCAAAAGCAATGTATAAGATAGGGTTGGTTACCGCGGTTATGCTGGTCTTTGGGCCGCTCAGTTTACGGGCCCAGCTGTCCAATAAACCATTGACCGTGGTGCAAGTTCCTGCGCCAACAGGAACCGTGGCGCCGACTCCTGCCGGCTATACCGGCAGCGGGCAGACCCCTTTGGTCAATTATGTCCGGGAACGGAGTGCCATGGGCCGGATCACCGATACAGTGACCTTTGCCGCAGCGGGGTATGTGGATGTAAAAGAAACTACTTCTTTTTTCGATGGGTTGGGCAGGCCCCTGCAAACGGTTAACCGGCAGATTACGCCGGGTGATAATCCAAAAGATGTGGTAATGCCGGTGGTATATGATGCCTTTGGGCGGGAGGTCAACAAATACCTGGGTTATGTCCCGTCAGCGGGCAATACCAGTGATGGAAGTTTCAAGCTGGATCCATTTACGGATCAGAAGACCTTCTATCAAAGCACCTATCCCGCAGAACAACCTGCATACACGGGCGAGCAGGTGTACTACGGACAGACCAACTTTGAAGCCTCCCCACTGAACCGCGTGGTGCAAACCCTGGCTCCGGGCAATAGCTGGGCGGGCAGTGGAATTGGCGTTTCTCAGCAATACCTGGTGAACACGGCTTCGGACAGTGTGGCAATTTTTACTATTGGAAACGACCCGCTGACCTATACGGGTAACGACATTACTACCAATATCCCGACAGCCGGCGGCTATTACCCGGCCGGGCAGTTGTACAAGAATGTCACCCTTGATGAACAGGGACATGCCGTGGTTGAGTATAAGGATAAGGATGGGCTGGTGATCCTGAAAAAGGTGCAGGTGGGTACTGTGGCCTCCGATTATTCGGGATATAATGGTTGGTTACCTACCTACTATATCTACGACAATCTTAATCAGCTAAGGTTTGTCCTGTCTCCCAAGGCCGTAAAGGTGGTCTATTCGAATGGGTGGAACATCGGTACCGACACCACGACAATTAACGAGCTTTGTTTCCGGTATGAATACGATGGTCGCAAGCGTATGCTGGCAAAGAAAGTGCCTGGGGCCGGTTGGGTGTATATGGTCTATGACGCACGGGACAGGGTAGTCTATACCCAGGACGCCAATATGCGTGCGCGCAATCAATGGATGACGACCTTGTACGATGGACTTAACCGGCCTTCCGCAACGGGTATGATAACCTATAGCGGAACCCGGGATCAACTGCAAACGTATGTGACGGCTAACACGGGTACAGGGGCCAGTAATCCCGTCACGGTGAACGGGTCTACTTTGGCAGTCCTCCCGCAAAGCCTGGATATAACAGATACCTCGGCCAATGGAGACCGGCAGGCGCAGAACCTGATCACACTGGATAATGGGTTTGTCACGCCGGATGTGGTGGACTTCACGGCGGAGATCGTGACGGGTGGCGGCGGGAGTAACGGATTTGCCAATACTGTCCCGGTAGTGGACAATCCCTTGCCAACGGGGGCGAATTTCATTGCGTTGACGATGACCTTCTATGATGATTACACCAATACGCCCGATAAACAATATGCGGTAGGCTATAATAGTCTGCTCGATGCCGGAACTAATAACCATGGGGAAACCCTGCCATCGGCAACCGATCAACAGGCGGTGGCGACTATCGGCTTGGTCACGGGGACCAAAGTACGAGTACTGGAAGATCCTTCCGACCTGACTAAAGGCAATTGGTTGGCCGCGACAAGCTTTTACGATGACCGTACGCGCGTGGTTCAGACCCAGTCCGATAATTATAAGGGAGGACAGGATATACTGATTAACCGGTATAATTTCACCGGACAAGTTATCACCACCTATGTGGCGCATACCAATCCTGTCGCCTTGGTGAACAACAACACCCGGATCAAAACCAATCTAAATTATGATCATGCTAACCGGCTCCTGCAGGTCTACAAAACGATCAATGATGCCGATAGTACCAAACGACTGCTGGCGCAGCACGTATATGACCAGTTGGGTCAACTGAAGCAGAAGCAATTGGGGCAGCTGCCGGATAACAGCTTCCTGGAAACGCAGGATTACAGCTACAATATCCGCGGGTGGCTCAAAGGGATTAATAAGGACTATGCCAATAATGACAATAGCCATGGCGGTAATAGCCGCTGGTTTGGCATGGAATTGAATTATGACTGGGGCTTTTCCAACAATCAGCTTAATGGCAATATTGCCGGCACTAAATGGCGAAGCAGGGGGGACGGACAGCAGCGGGCTTATGGCTTTGGGTATGATGCGGTGAATAGATTCTTATACGCCGATTTCAATCAAAATAGTGGCAGTGCCTGGGACAAGACCGCCAAAATCGACTTCAGCGCTGTCATGGGTAATGGCACCGACCCCAATACCGCGTACGATGAGAATGGCAATATCAAGGCCATGTTGCAGACGGGGTGGCAGCTGGGAGGCAGCAACCCGATCGACTCGTTGAATTATACTTATTATACCAACAGTAATAAACTGCAAAATGTCATTGATGGGCGAAATAACCCGCTGACTACCTTGGGTGATTTCCGCACTTCTTCGCTAAGTCCCTATAGCACCGGTAAGACTACCGCCGCGATCGATTATTCCTATGATATCAACGGTAACCTGACCCGGGACCTGAATAAGGATATTGGCTCCCAAACAACGGACGGTATTATCTACAATCACCTGAACCTGCCCTGGCAGGTAAAAGTGCGGTCGGCCACCGGCACCAAAGGTACAATCACCTATATCTACGATGCCACCGGCAATAAGTTGAAGAAGATGACAATGGACACTGTCGGCAGTGTGCAAACAGTGACTACCTATATTGGATCATTTCAATATCAAGGCAAACAGACGATTTCGACGGGTAGCAGCATGCCTGCCGATACCCTGCAATTCTTCGGACAAGAGGAAGGCCGCGTACGGGTCGCCACCGATACGACTGGGGGGCAGACAAAGACCTCCTTTAAGTACGATTACCTGGTTAAAGACCACCTGGGCAATACCCGGATGGTGCTGACCGACGAGACCCAGACAGACCTGTACCCGGCTGCTACCATGGAGGTCGCGGACAGTGCGACGGAGAACCTGTATTACAGCCAATTGCCTAATACGCGGACGTTTTTACCTGCCGGTTACCCGACCGATACGACCACCAACCCCAATAAATATGTCGCTAAATTAGGAGGTTTCACGGGTCCCAAGATTGGACCAGGTATAACCCTGAAAGTCATGGCAGGCGACCAGTTCAGTATTCGGGCAAGCAGCTGGTACAAAACGAATGGGACGGCGCCGGGAACACCCGCCAATCCGCTATCCGATTTGCTGGCTGCCCTGATCAGTGGAGTCGGGGGGCTGCCCGGAGGGGCGCACCCGGCCACTACCGTTCTGCAAGCCAACAGTACCCCGCTCAGCACCAATATCACCCAGTTCCTCCAGGATACCGGAACTGCCATTATCGAGACGAAACCGCATGCCTTTGTCAACTGGGTCTTGTTTGACAACCAGTTCAACTATGTAGCGGCCAGTAGCGGGTTTGATCAGGTAGGCGGCGACCAGGAATTGAAGAAACACACCCTGCTAAATTTGCCGATTTCGAAAAGCGGATATTTGTATATTTATACCAGTAATGAGACCCCGAATATCGATGTGTTCTTTGATAATTTGCAGGTAAGCCATGTAAGGGGACCGCTTCTGGAGGAAAATCATTATTATCCGTTTGGGTTGACGATGGCGGGGATTAGTGATAAAGCGTTGAAGACGCCATATGCTGCGAATAAGTATAGATTCCAAAAGCAAGAGTTGCAAGATGAAGAATTTAGTGATGGAAGCGGCTTAGAAATGTATGAGTTTAAATATCGAATGGACGATCCTCAGACGGGTAGATTCTGGTCGATTGATCCTCTCGCAGATAAGTATTTTTATAATAGCACCTACGCGTTTTCTGAGAATAAGGTAACGAATAGCATCGAATTAGAGGGGTTAGAATCTCTTTCTCTTTCAACTGAACTGTTTCGTTCCGCAGGAATATCCAGTAGCTCTGATGCAAAGCAGTTCGTTAAAAATGTAGGTAAAGAAGCATTAAAACCAAAGAATTGGGTTAAGGGGTATGTAATGGCTGGGCAATTAATTGCAGGACCAGCACTGATTGGAATAATGACCGGAGGATTTGGTGAAGGAGCCATGTTGGAGGCGGAAAGTAAGAGCTTTAGTTTACAGGAGACGCCGACGCCAGAAAGCCTATATGCACGAGCATCAGAGATACATGAGACATTACCAGAAGATACGCAAAATTTCAATACGACAGCCGTAGGATCGGGTACGACTTCTGATGGACAGCCAGTGACTTTAGTTGCATCTAATGAAAACCAATTAAGACCTGTACAAAAAGAAGCTCTTAAACCAGGAGAAATCGCTGTATCTGGGCCAGGACATGCAGAGACTACCTTGCTTAATCATGCCGATGCAAATGGGATAAAAATAGATTACATAGCAGCAAGCCGGCCTATATGTAACAAATGTGCGGTAAATTTGATGCATTCAGGAGTAGCTCCGGCCAGTCCTCTTAAAAAACCAGAATTATTTGTGGATTGGGATTTGTCGAATCCACAACAAGCAGTGGAAATTTCTTTTAAGAAGAAATAGGATAAATCAGAAAAGGTATTTATAAATTAAGGCTACCTTTTTTATTATTGTGTTGAAAATTTAATAATGTCTGAATATTTTCAGGTATTAGCATGTCAATATTAGTGAGAATCGAAATTACTTTCGATTGAATTTCAATTTCTTTTTTCACTAATGGGTGATTATCTATTTTTTTTCTAAAATCTTTGTCTTTATTGAAATCAAGAGATTCTAGGTTCTCGACATACATACTGACAGAATCTGTGGCAAAGGTGGAAATATCAATTATCCTAGAGAATTTCTTGTCTTTTAAAAATGCCAAAGATTCTCGCAAAGCAGTACAAGCATCTAATGCGGACGATGCTAGAATGGTAGCAAACTCTCCTGGATCCGGTGTATTACGATATATCTCATTTCTGGAAAAGTCTATTTTCTTATTATCGAACTGATTTTCAAAAAAGCTATCATGGAGAAAATCGAGCGCATGTTTAAGAACAAGTGGATTTCCAAAATCATAATGAGTAGAGAAGTATAAATAATTCGGGTAAAGGCGTTCACAAGTAAGATATGCGAAAGCTAACTGTTTTTCAAAACTTAAAATCTTTAATTGGTCAATTTCTTTGATCGCCATATTCCTTTTTTTTCTGTTATAAAGTTACTAAAACAAAATGTAATCATGAAGTCAATGTAATGGATAAAGCGTCATTTTAGACTTCAAGATCGATAGGAGGAAGGGTGCCTCTTAACCTGCCACATTGAAAGGTCCTTAAAAACCGCTGCATAAAACCACCGCTGTACAAGAGTGCGACGCCTCAAAAAGTAAGCAGTAGACGAGTCTATATAAAATCACATAAATCGATTTACAAACAGGAGAAATTACAACAAAATAAAATGGTGCTCAAAGAGACAAAAGAATTGCTATTTAAAGGAATGAAAGGCTCGTTTATTGAGCTTGGATTTGGTTTTAACAAAAAAAGAATCTTTCGGAAGATCAATTGATGGATTTACGCAAACTCTTTATTTTTTGATTTCCAAAAAGAATGAAAATATCTATATAGATCCAAGATGGTCAATCAGAATTAAAAGTATGATTGACGTCTATCATAAGGTAACAGTTAAAAAGCGGATATTGAAATATTGACTAAAGTTATCCCAATTCGCTTTAAAGAATATGTTTTGCCATATTCCAGCTTAAATAGTTCTATCTAAAGCATTAATGTTTTGCTAAATACAAATATCCGGGAGTTGGTAATTGGCAAACAATCCGAATCTACAAAAATTAATGAAATATATGATGAAGCATTAAAAGATGCCACTCCTCGGTACAAGATAGAATTTAAAAGTCTTAAAAGATATTTGGATACTTAATGTTTATTGCCTTCTTAATCGAAAAAGAATTGCCGACCCCTCCAATTTTTTGGGCGGGAGGAAGGCCGGGTACGGGTCGCCACCGATACGACAGGTGAGCAGAGAAAGATCACTTGGGCAATACCCGAATGGTGTTGACAAACGAAATTTAAAGGGCTGTAATCATGATAAGTATTGAATTGGATAGCACGATGGAGTCTATAGCAATTTATGCTAATGCACAAGGTATTGATGAAGTTATCCGTTATTTAGAATTCATAAAGGATAAGAAAGATCATATTCATTTGGTAGTTGGCAATGAATTGTCAGATAACATTATTGAAAAAGGGGATAGTCTCATCAGACATTTAAAACTCGGTTTTTACGACGGAGATTGATATTTATTTGTAAAAAGACAATTCAGATATTTGTCTTCGCATATGGTTATGAAGAGAATACAAAGATTGATTCTCTTCATTTATACTCACATCTGACTGACGAATTTGTCTTTCAAATAGATCGCCGGTTTGTATGGTGAATGAAGATGTTTTTTCTCTTGGCATGGATCACTAAGCGCTTATTTTCTTGAATAAGCCATAGATCAAAAGAGTAACACAAAATCGGATGTCATACATGCGGGGTAATGTCTCCAGGTACGAAATCTGGCAATTGGGTATTGGATCATCAACCTGTAAGTTCCCTTAACTTTGATGGATTGCAACAGTATGTCTATCCTCAGTGCCTAAACTGTAGTTTGAAACAAGGAGGGCAAACATTGCAGGAATTAGTTAAAAATGCTGCAAATCTAAAGACGAAATAGGTATGATATACAAAGGAATTACAATAATGAAAGTGGGTGGTTTATTTATGACTAATGGGCTGATCTCATTTATTAACAAAGAGATTAAATTACTTGTTGGCGGAAGAACAGATGACGAGTATTTTAAACTTCTTAAATATCTTATTGATTATATAGTAATTTCTAAGGCGGTTATAAAGGATGACCATACTATTGGGTATCATTCTTGGATATTGAAATTTGTTTCCAGTGATGAGGATAGCTATATGCTATATGAGGGTGATCAAAATGGGCTAGGCTTTATTCCCGGCGTCGATATAGCAATAAGGGTTATTAATGATCAAGAAAACGAATGCAATCAAAGAAACGCTGCTTGTTTATTTCCTACATTTGACCAACTAATTGTTATATCTAAAGGTGTTTATGAGGGTTTGCCGGTTCAAGGTGTGAGATATCCTTCACCACCTCATATGTGCGGATGGTGGTTATCAACGGATCTATACGATGGGAAAGTCGAATCAATGATGACGGAGCATTACTATCACATCGCATTTAAAAGGCCAGGCATCCTCAAATATCTGGCTCTGCCTTTTGGATATAGATTCATGACAGGGCTAAACTTTGAAGACGATGTTTGGTTTGACGAGGCGTGCACGCGATAATGAGTGGGCAATTGTCCCTAATTTTTCAAATCGACCCGTAGTAGTCGCAAATTTCAGCAATGAGAAAGTTCGGAGCATTTTAAATAATATATATGAAGAAAAGGCCGTGACACCTAAATCACAAAAAGTAATTGAGAAAATATTATCCGGGAAATTGTGGAATAATATCAAAGCAAGTGAAGGAAACTAGCGGGTAGAGGCTAGTGATTTTTATAAGGGAATAGTTAAAATAAGAGGGTTTTACAGAATAGAAATTTGGTGAATACACTTAAATTCATACCAATCTTAACTTTCTTTTCTTATTCGGCTCAAGCTCTTATTGCCAAGTCGATACGTTACAACAGAAATATTTTAACAACGATTCAATTCGTTATAGTATTATTTATGTTAGTCACAGTGTGCTGTATAAAGAAAGCAGCCACATATCGAAACGATATGTTAGTATACGATTATCAAAAAACGCTAGAAAATCTTTACCAGGAAAAGATACTGCCTTCTGGCTAGAACGATTGCGTAATACAAGTTCAGATTGGGCAACTATTCTTGATATTATATCACCTCTATGATAGAGAAGCTTCAATTCTGCTCGTATTTAAGGATAGGGAAAAGTGGTTGAAAACGAAGGAAGACGATTTAAAATATTGGAGCCAATTTCTTTCAACACCACATAAAAACCCCGAAACTCAATAATTAAACATAGACAATACGTCTTACAGTTTATACTGAAATTCAAAATAGTATAATTGATACAAATTATAAGCCTCTTTTGGTATAATTCATTAGTAAAATAAATGATGTTTGGCTCTGTAAATCAAAATGACAGTGACGAACTATGGCAAGATCCAACTGTTTTGAATATATTTTGAGAAGAGCTTTGCCGAAAAGCCGGTTGTAAATGGTAAGCCGCTTAGACCCACCACCGCACAAGCGTGCGACGCCACAAAAGATAAATAATCATCCTTCCGCCCACCCCACCCTGAGCCAACTGCCGCTGATCCAATGATCCAACATCCCAGCGGCAGTGCCTGGGACAAGACCGCCAAAATCGACTTCAGCGCCGTCATGGGTAATGGCACCGACCCCAATACCGCGTACGATGAGAATGGCAATATCAAGGCCATGTTGCAGACGGGGTGGCAGCTGGGAGGCAGCAACCCGATCGACTCGTTGAAT
>Ga0247764_1000734_pt1 | contig 11553 bp, 11 predicted proteins | sample UWRJL051202B4_FD_179932 | JGI IMG/M metagenome (GOLD analysis project Ga0247764, IMG submission 179932) | Plant litter microbial communities from Arlington Agricultural Research Station in Wisconsin, United States - UWRJ-L051-202B-4 | ecosystem: Environmental > Terrestrial > Plant litter >...
GGCTTCCATCGGCCCGAGAACGACAATCTTGTGGTCGGGTGTTTGATAGATGCTTGTTCGTGCGTTATGAAACCAATCAAAGCCCTCTATTACACTTCGAACCGACGCCTTCTGCGTTGAGACCGTCAAATACCTGCCGCTCTCCTGCGTTTCATCCCAGACCATATAGAAGTCGAGTTTGATGGTCGTACCGAGTTCGGGAATAGAGACACTTGCCGAATAGACCGGCGGACTAAGGATGGTCGAGAGGTGGAGATAGGCGATCACGAAAAGAGGAAGAGCCAGCAAGCCAAATGGAATAGCCAACAACGCCAGGAATTTGCCTGAGTCGAAGAAATCGCGCTTGTAGACATTCTTGGCCATCAAATGCGTACAACCTTGCCAGCCGACGCTTTCGCCAGTCCACTATTCGCTTGCGATGTCGGGAAATCAGTCCATATAAAATCGAACGAGGGTGTGACGCGGCCTTGCCTCGTCGAAAGCCTGCAATTTGCAAGAATGGCATTTTCACCACTTCCACCCAACATGGCGGCGGATGCATGGGAGCATTCTGCTTCACGGCAAGCGATCCACGCACGTTCTGACGGCACCAACCGCCTTAAGAGCTCTTTGCGGTCCTCGATGTCATGCTCAGGATCTTCGGCCTTTTTGAGTTTCGCGACGATCTTGCCATATAGCGCGTTAAGCAGAGTATCGACCGCGCGATCGGCCTCGATCGCGCAAAGCATCTCGTTGATATTGCCGGGTTGAGTGTCCTTGCAATGATCTAGATGGGCTTGAATGCGGGCAAGAGCCGGTTGCGGCGGGTTCAATAGATCATCGGCTTGTGCTGCAGGCGGTGTAAAACTGAGCAGAAACGCAATAATCAAAAGGCGCATTTTTGCTTCGGAGCTAACCGCTGTGCTCACGGCAACCAGCGATGCAGCAGTCACGACCTCCCAGAAATTAATTGCGTACCCAAGCTGAGCATCGAGACTTTCGTTTGGTTTGGCAGCTTCTGCATCAACCGCCGCTCCGATGATCCCAAGCGACGCCGCAAATAACCCGCCAACGGTCAAAAGAAAGCCAAACAACCATTTGTAGTTTGGCATTAACGCCATGAATAAGGGTGATAGCAGCCCAATAACTAATGCAGCATTCGCAGCAACATTCGCAGACGGCATTCTGACTACCTCGTAACCCCGTATCCACGGCGATAGCTTAGATGGACGCGCAGCGATCTATGCAATTGCCTTTTCCGGCAAAAATAGGCCAGCCGTCCATTGGCGGAGTACGGCTTTGTCCTCCTTTGTGCGAATTTGTGCGGGGCGCAGCCGATCACGCGTTGTCTAAGGTTCGGCGTGTCGAGGAAGTCCGCTTGGGCGCACCGATCGCGACGTCCGCGGAAAAGTGCGCGCCTTGACCGTTTGCCGCGGTGTCCTCGCCAGCGAAGCTTGATCCGATTTTCGAGAAGATTTCCGCAACCGGCGCGCCAGCGCGGGAGCGATCAGCAAGCCGAGGAACACAGAGGGCCATCCAGATCGCAAGGATCTTGACGATGGCAACGATCAACACGATAGCCCGCTCCGCGCTAAATTTTGGATCGCCGACAAGTTGCATTCAGCCGCCGGTGCGATGCACAGCTACGCAGCACGTTGCTATCCGTTTCGGCCGCTTTTCGGCACTGCAGCTCGATCGAAACATTTTCGCCGAACACGCTTGCCCCAGCGTTGCGCCTCCCAACCCTTGTTGCGTCATGCGGCGGCTCGACAAAAAGCGGCCCGGTCTTCCGACCGGGCCGCTGCTCTCGGAGCACTCGGTGCAATGCCTCACATGATCCGGCCGTAGTCCGGATCGACGGCGCCGCGCACCGCCGCGTCGATCCGGCTGCGCTCGATGCCGATATCGCGGAGCGCCCGATCGTCGAGTTCGTGCAATGTCTGGATGGCTTGGCGGCGCGCGAGATGGTTGACGATTCCGTTTACCGATTTGCCGAGCAGGCGGAAAAAACCGCCCATCGCGGTGAAAATCACAGGTTGGCCTGCGGTTCTGGATATCGTCGTCATCACACTTCTCCTTGCTTTCTGGCGGCCAAGCCTCTCCCGCCGGGCGCAAACGCTTGCGAGAGCTTTTGCACCTCAATGAACCGATTGGTTGCACCCCTCTCAGTGCAATCTCTGGCTTGATGGCCCTTAAATGATCCGATACATTCTTCGGTGCAAGGAAAACATTGTTCTCGGTGCAATAATGTCAAAATTCGAGTACCTGAAGCTGGCCGATACCGTCGCCGCCGAGATCGCCAATGGCGCGCTCAAGCCCGGCGACCGCCTGCCGCCGCAGCGCAGCTTTGCCTATGAGCGGAAGATCGCGGTCTCCACCGCAAGCCGCGTCTACACCGAACTGTTGCGCCGCGGTCTCGTGGTCGGCGAAGTCGGACGCGGCACGTTCGTTTCCGGCGAGACACGCCGCGGCATCGCCATGCCGACCGAGCCGCGCGGTGCGCGCATCGATCTGGAAGTGAACTATCCGATCCTGCCGACGCAATCCGTGATGATCGCAAGAAGCCTTGCCGGGCTGGAGCGCCCCGAGATGCTCGATCTCGCGTTGCGGCACTCGACCACGACCGGCACCCAGGCGGCACGGACCATTTCCGCCGAGTTTCTCGCCCGAGAGGACTGGTCTCCGGCCCCCGATCAGCTGGTGTTCACCGCGAACGGCCGGCAATGCATCGCGGCGGCGCTGGCGGCGACGGTGCCGAGCGGCGGCCGCTGCGGCGTCGAGGCGCTGACCTATCCCTTCATCAAGGACATCGCCGCAAGACTTGGCGTCACGCTGGTGGCGCTCGCAATGGACGAGAACGGCGTTCGACCGGATGCGGTGCAAAAGGCGCACCGCGAGGCGCATTTGTCGGCGCTGTATGTTCAGCCGACGATACAAAATCCGCTCGGCATGACAATGCCGCAGGCGCGCCGCGCCGACCTGCTGCGCGTCGTGGAAAAGCTCGGCCTCCCTATCATCGAGGATACGGTCTACGGCTTTCTCGACGAGGAGACGCCGATGGCCGCGCTCGCACCGGATAGCTGCATCACCCTCGACAGCCTGTCGAAGAAAGTGGCGCCCGGCCTGGCGCTCGGCTTCATCGTTTCGCCGCCGCGCCTGCGCGAGCGCATCATGGCCGCGGTACGGTCGGGCGGATGGACGGCTTCCGGATTTGCCTTTGCCGCCGGACAACGGCTGATGGCCGACGGCACGGTGGCCGAACTGTCACGTCTGAAGCGGATCGACGCGGCGCGCCGCCAGCAGATGGCGGCGAAATACCTCGCCGGCTTCGAAGTCCAGGCCAACGTCAAATCCTACCATCTCTGGCTCACCTTGCCGCAGCATTGGCGCTCGCAGACGTTCGTCGCGGCGGCGGCCCGCCGCGACATCGCGCTGACCCCTTCGACCACCTTTGCCGTGAGCCCCGGGCACGCCCCTAACGCCGTCCGCCTGGCGCTTGGCGCGCCAACGACCGAACAACTCGATCTGGCGCTGCGCACGCTGTCGGGAATGCTGACAGCGAAGGAAGACGTCGATACCACCGAATAGATCTACCGGTCGCGCGTTTCACGCACCGGCCACTCCGCGATAAAGCCCCTCGCCTTGTAGGGCTCGATCTTGTCCCACTCATGGAGCATGCGGCGCGAGAATTCGGCGTCGGTGTGCCAGAGCGCGCGCGGTGTCTTGAAACTGTCGACCGTGACCAGCATCTTCTCCACCTCCGGCCAGTGCCGGTGCAGCGTCATCGGGTAGCGGCGCGCCGTCCAGGTATTGCCGAGACAGATCACGCTGCGGATATTGGCAAGCCCCAATGCGCGGTCGATGATCGGCAGCGAGAACATCACGTTTTCGCCGGTGTTCATCGCGCGGTCCTCGCTCAGGATGAGGTTGGCGGGAACGCCACGCGCGACCATTTTGCCGGCGATGATCTCGCATTCCGAAAGCTCGGATCCTGGCGTCACGCCGCCGCTCACGATCGCCCGCCGAAAAAACCCTTCGCGCCACAGCCGGCAGGCCTCGTCGACCCGCAAGTCGACGTCGCCGCGCGTACCGAACATGAACAGCAGGTCGGCCGGCCTCAACGGCGTCTCGATCAGATGCCGCGCGTTGATGGCTTCAATTTCGGCCTCGGTCGGCAATCGCGCTGGCAGGGGTGTCACGGCAACTCGCGATTTCATCAGGAATGCCGGATAGAGTGCCGCGCCTTGCCGCGCTTCGCGAAATCACGTTTCGTGTCGCTTGATTGCGAACCGGGCTACGGCAGCAGTGTCGCGGGAAGCGCATCGAACGAATATCGGCACGGCCGATTACGCTTGATGAAGCCGCCAATGGTCCAGGCGAACCAGATCGCCATGCCGACCAGAAACAAGGCACCGGTGAACTCGGACGTCGCGAGCGCCCGCGCGAAAAGGCCGATCATGGCGATGGCCAGCAACGCCAGCATCGTAAGCGCGATGGCGTAGGTCACCGTCCCGATGCCGCCGATCAGCAAAGCCTTGCTGCCTGCCGCCTGCATCCTTCGATGCAGCGCGACGATGAAGGCGCGGTAGTCCCGGTCCTGCGGCGTCATCAGCGAAACGGTCTGCCAGGTCGTCGAAAGAATGGCGATCCGTTCACCGCCGGCTCGTTCAAGATCGGCGCGAAAGCGACGGGACTGCATCGACACCGGTCGATATGACAGGCGGATCGAAGCGATGTCGGCATAGGGCCAAACGCCGGACCGGCGCCCCATCTGCCACGACAATCCGGCATCCGTCAGTTCGAACTGGTACGCCGACGAGATCAACGACGTCTTGAAGACATACCTGATCGTGCCAGCGCCCTCGCCTTCCGTCGCCTGGTTCGGCAGTGATGTCGGCAATCCAAAATATCCCGTGTCGTTTGAAAGCCGCCTGCTTGCGCGGCGCGCCGGCTTTACCTTACAAGCGGGCCATGGCCGAGACGACTTATTTCCCGCGCCGCCTGATCCTGGCCGGCGCGATTGTTTCCGGAGTGCTGCTGGCGCTGGCCGTCCACATGCTGGGCGCGCGTTATGGGCTCGATCTCGGCGGCCTGTGGCGGTCCGATACCAACGAATTCATGCCCGCGGGCTCCGCGATCGCCTGGTGGCTGATCGCGACCGTCGGTTTTTCCGGCGGCTATTTCACCGCCAACCTGATGGACAGCGCCGTCTCGGGCCAAATTCCGCAGCGGATGCGGCAGTTCCTGATCGCGGTCGGCGTGCTGATCCTTGCCGGCGCGGGACAGGCGGCCTCGGCGCCAAGCCCGGTGCCCACCATATCAGGCGTGCTGGCCGGCCTCGCCGCCTTGTGCCTTGGTGCGGCCATGGCGTTCTGCGGCGCGCATTTCGCGCTGCGCAAGGCTTGACCAACCGACTTCAGTAAATCAGGCGACGACCTGCGCCCGCTCACTCTCGACACGTCGCTTCGACCTCGCGGCGAATGAAGCTAAAAAAGCCGCGCGGGACACGCCTGCGCGGCTTTTTGTCTCATTCACCAGAGATCAGCTGGCGGCCCGCAGGTTGACCTTGCCTTCCGCCAGCGCGGTCAGCTTGGCGTCGGTTTTCTTTTCCTCGTCGAGCGTCTGCTGCAGGATGCTGGCGCAATCGGCGCGTCCGAGCTGCTTTGCCCAGGCAACCAGACTGCCGTAACGGGTGATCTCATAATGCTCGACGGCCTGCGCGGCGTTGATCAGGGCGGCGTCCAGCACGGACTTGTCGGCGACCTCGCCGGCGACCTCTTCGGCCTCTTCAATGATGCCGTCGATCGCCGGGCAATTGACGGCCTTCACCTCGGCGCCGTGCATGCGGAATACTTCCTCGAGGCGCTGCACATGGGTCTTGGTTTCATCGAGATGGGTTAAAAAGCCCTGCTTGAGCTGCGTGTCAGTGGCTTTTTCGGCCATTTTTGGCAGCGCTTTAACGAGCTGCTTCTCGGCATAGTAGATATCCTGCAGTTGATGTACGAACAGGTCGTCCATGGTCTTGATGTCTTTGGTGAAGAGTCCCATTGGGAGCGTCCTTTAGTTTAGGAACACGCAGGCGCGGCCCTTTTGCGGGCGGTACGCTTCATGTTCGAGGCTGATAGGGAGCTAACCGTCTCGCGAAAAGGATGTTCCTAAGGCCTCGCAAACGCCTTGATGGAACGGACGGAACGGCAAAAAGAGCACCCGGAACGGACCCCGTTACGACTCAAAATCGTTAATCAGGCGACATATGTAGGGCGTATGACAAGGGCGGTGAACGAAGCCAAAAGGCATGCTTGTCAAGGGCTGCACAACGGCCCGGATTTAGCTTATGGGTTTGGCGCACGGTGCCTCTGACCGTCGACTGTCGCTCGTTGCGACAGGTCCCATCGTTACGTGTTGCCGCCCCGCCGGGAGGATGAATGCATCGGCTGCTGACCGCGCTTGGGCGCGGCTTCAAGGACAAAATCGGCTGGAAACGGCTGGGGATCGCTGCGAGTCTCCTGATTATAATCTTGGCGGTTACCCATCTGTTTCGCACCCTGACAGGGGTCGACACCGCCATTGTCCTGACCGCCCTGACGGAAATCGCCCCGCATCGGATCGCGCTGGCCGCGCTGTGCGTGGTGGGCGCGTTTTGCACGCTGACATTCTACGATTTCTTCGCGTTGCGAACCATTGGCAAGACGCACGTCCCCTACCGCATCGCCGCGCTGTCAAGTTTCACCAGCTACACCATCGGCCACAACATCGGCGCCACCGTGTTTACCGGGGGCGCGATCCGGTTCCGGATCTATTCCGACTACGGCCTGACCGCGATCGATGTCGCAAAAATCTGCTTTCTCTCGGGCCTCACCTTCTGGCTCGGCAATCTGTTCGTGCTCGGCATGGGCATGGCCTGGCACCCCGAGGCGGCGTCGGCGATGGACCTGTTGCCGCCGGCGATGAACCGCTTGATCGCGATCGGTTGCCTGGCCGGCATCGCCGCCTACTTTATCTGGCTGCTGATGGGCGAAGGCCGCCGTGAGCTCGGGCAGAACGGCTGGAAGGTCGTGTTACCGTCGGCCCGGCTGACGCTGCTGCAAGTTCTCATCGGCGTGGTCGATCTCGGATTCTGCGCGCTTGCCATGTATCTGTTGATGCCGACCGAGCCGTATATCGACTTCGTTTCGCTGGCGGTGGTGTTCATCCTGGCTACCTTGCTCGGCTTTGCCAGTCACGCCCCCGGCAGCATCGGCGTGTTCGACGCCGCGATGCTGGTGGCGCTGCCGCAATTCGGCAAGGAACAGCTGCTGGCGACGCTGGTGGTGTTCCGGATCCTGTACTTCCTGATTCCGTTCGGCATCTCGATCGGGATCATGGGCACGCGCGAACTCTGGCTTAGCGTTGTGCAACCCTGGTTGGAACGGCGCCGGCTCGGCGACGCCTGCACGGCCAAGGCCCGGGTGCGCCCACCGATCAAGGGCCGGCAATCCCGAGGCCAGTAACGGCGTCGTTATCCGCGCCGCCTGGTCTTTTGACGCAGAGCTGCCTCATTCTCTTATTTCCGCCTTACCGCTAACGTCAAACGACGCCATGGCTGCAATCCTCTTACGTTCAATGCTGTCGGTCGCGCTGGTTGCCGGCACGCTGGCCGGCATATTCACATCGGCTGCACAGGCCCAGGCCGCCGGCGGCTATGGGCCGCTGCAGATTTCCTGGGAAGTCCGCAACCGCTTCCGTCTGTTCCGCGAAGAGCGGGACTTCATGCTGCACGCCGAAAGCGGCCGCGGCCGCAGCGTGCTGACCGCCGAACAGGCGCTGGCGATCCAGAGCGACGGCCGCGGCTGGGCGCGCAACACCGTAAACCGGCTCTGCATCGATCTCGCCGGCCGCGTCAGCGAGCCCTGCACTCGAGACAACGTCAAGGAAAGCTATCTCACCCCGATCGATCATCCGGTCTTGATCCGGCTGACCGGCCCGGTGCCGGTCGGCGCCACCTGCGCCTGGACGGTCGACGATGGCGACGGGCCGCAAACCTCCACCTTCGATTGCGCCGAACCGGTCAATCTCCGGGTCCGTTACGGCCGCACCACGGTGGTCACCGCCGACGTGTCCAGTTCGGACGGCAGTCAGCGCGTTTCCACCGAGATCGCGGTACGCGACATCTTCATCGCCGGCCTTGGCGACAGTGTCGCGTCCGGCGAGGGAAATCCGGACCGGCCGGTAGCGCTGGCCGATGAAGGGTTTTGCTTCCGCTCCTATCTCGGAACGGCCGCCGCGCAATATTACCGTCCAAGCCGGGCAGGCTATAAAGGCGGACGCGCCTGCGAGGCGCCGGACTTGCTGTCGGTCTGGCAGCGCCAGAGCGCGCTTTGGTTCAATCCCGCCTGCCACCGCTCGCTCTACAGCTATCAGACCCGGACCGCGCTGGCGCTCGCCGTTCGCTATCCGCACATCGCGGTGACCTATCTGCCGCTGGCCTGCACCGGCGCCACCATTGCCGACGGCCTGTTCGGCTCGCAGCGCGCCCGCGACTGCCTGCCGTCGAAATCGGGCAGCGGGGCCTGCCAGGGCACCGTCAACGGACAACTGGCCGAGTTGCGCGACGCCCTCGCCGCCGCGAAGCGCCGCCAGCCGGATCGCAAGCTGGATTTGGTGCTGCTGTCGGTCGGCGCCAACGACATTTATTTCTCCGGGCTCGTCGCCGACGTGATCGTCGACAATACGACTGAACGCGCGCTGTTCCGGCGCAGCGCCGTGATGGCAACGGTGGACGACGCACGCAGCGCATTGACGCGCGACCTGCCGCAGGGATTTGCAAAACTGCGCGAAGCGCTGAAGCCGCTGGTCGGCGACCTGTCGCGGGTGGTCTACACCTCCTACGCCAATCCGACGGTCGCGAATGGCGGCGCGCCCTGCCCCGGCGGTCGCGCCGGTTTTGACATTCACCCCTCTTTCAACGCGCAACCGCAGCGGCTGGCCGCGGTATCGAACTTCGTCGAAAGCGAATTCCTGCCGCAGTTGAGAGCGCTGGCGCTGTGCGAGGGCGGCATCCTGTGCCGTAATCCGCGCGCCGACCGCATGACCTTCGTCGACAGCCATCAGGCCAACTTTGCCAATCACGGCTTCTGCGCGCGCGCCGATAGCGATCCCGAATTCGACCGGCAGTGCTTCTCGGTCAACGGTGACAGTTTTGATTCCGATATCGTCACGGCTGCAAGCCAGCCGATGGTGTGCGGCCGCAGCGCCGGCGAGTACCGCGCCTATCTGCCGCGCGCGCGCTGGATCCGCGATGCCAATGACAGCTACTTTTCGGCGATGACCTACCCGCAGGGCTTGCCGACATCGCAGCAGCCGGCCGACATCCATGATGCCACCTGGGGCGTGTTGTCGGCGGTCTATGGCGGCGCGGTGCATCCGACCGCCGAGGGCCATGCGGCGATGGCCGACGCCGCGGTGCCGGCCGCCGCCAGCGTGCTGCAGCTCGATGCCGGGGTGCCTGAAGTCACGTCGCAGCCGGTGGCGCCGATACCGGTGGCACCGGACGCACCTCGGCCACCGGGTAGGACCGGCTTGAACTAGCGCACGGGAACCGGTGCCGCGGGCGCAGGAACGGCGGCCTTCTTCGGTGCTGTCGCCGGCGCCTTTGCCGGACCGGTCGGCAACTTCATCACCGCGGCCTGCGCCGGCAGATACTTGACGACGATAGCCGGATCGATCTGTGCCAGCGATGTATCCGGCAGCCGGGTCCAGACTTCATCCCTGCCCAATAGCGAAAAACCGAGATAGCCGCGCATCGTCAACGTCTGCCCGTCGGGACTGAGCGTCATCTTGGCCTTGTAGATCTTGCCGTCGCGTGGATCGAGCACGTTGCCGTTCTCGTATTTCAGGCCGTCGCGCTTCATGTCGCGGATAAAGGACATGCCGAGCCACGGCGCATCCTTGCGATCGTCGACGCATTTCGCGCAGGTCGGAACAGGCGGATCGCCGGCCTCGAGAAACAATTTGGCGAACACGCCTTCGAAGACGCCGGCATGATCGACCACCAGGAACCAGCCGACCGGCTTGCCCTTCTCGACCTTCTCCCACAGCCCCGCTGCGGAAGGTTCCACAGGCTGCGCGGCAAGGTCACCGGCAAACGCGATCCCGATCACGATGGCGAGTATCAGTTGAAATCCGGCCAGCTTGCGCATCGTCATCACCTGAATAATTATCATAAACCAATGGGCGCAGACTACGGCCATTTCGCGGACGGGGCCAGTGACGATCGACCGCGCGGCCGGGCGGGCCCGCTGTCACGTTCTGGAACTTCAGTTGACCCCGAGCTTCTTCTGCAGGCTTGAGGACGAGGTGGTGTACTGGAACACCAGCCGTTTGTCCGGATAGACGTAGCGGTGCGCCTTCTGCGCCATCAGCGCGCCTTCGTGGAATCCGGACAGGATCAACTTGAGCTTGCCGGGATAGGTATTGATGTCGCCGATCGCGAAGACGCCGGGAATGTTGGTCTCGAACGCCGCGGTGTCGACCGGCACCAGGTTGTTCTCCAGCGCGACACCCCAGTTCGCCACCGGGCCGAGCTTCATGGTGAGCCCGAAGAACGGCAGCATCGTATCGCACTCGACCTTCGAGATCGCGTTGTCGTTGCCTTTCATGATCGCGCCTGAGAGCTTGCCGCCCTCGCCTTCCAGCGACGTGACCTGGCCGATCTTCAGGTCCATCTTTCCGGCAGCCACCAGCGCCCGCATCTGATCGACGCTGTGCGGTGCTGCCCGGAAATCGTCGCGACGGTGCAGCAGCGTCACGCGCCTGGCGATCGGATGCAGATTGAGCGTCCAGTCGAGCGCGGAATCGCCGCCGCCGACGATCACGATGTTCTTGTCGCGAAACTGCTCCATCTTGCGCACGGCATAGAACACCGAGGTGCCTTCATAGGCCTCGATGCCCGGCACCGGCGGCCGCTTCGGCTGGAACGATCCGCCGCCCGCCGATATCACCACCACCTTGCACTCGAACACCTGGCCGGCATCGGTCGTGACGCGAAAACCGGGATCGCCGATCTTCTCGATCGTCTCCACCATCTCGTTGAGATGGAAGGTCGGGTTGAACGGCTTGATCTGTTCGAGCAGCGCTTCGGTGAGGCCCTGGCCGGTGACAAGCGGAATGCCGGGAATGTCGTAGATCGGCTTTTCCGGATAGAGCTCCGCACACTGGCCACCGAGCTTGTCGAGGATGTCGACCAGATGTGCCTTCATGTCCAGAAGACCCAGTTCGAACACCGCAAACAGGCCGCACGGACCCGCGCCAATAATCAGCACATCGGTTTTGATCGCTTCGCTCATGTCAGCTTCTTCTCGGTTGAACCTGGCGGGAAGGCCGCATCTGTCTAGCCAACAAGGCGGCATCAGGAAAGCCATAATATGGCGTTCGGAACCGCTGCAACCCCTTGCCGTCATTCGACAAGTGGGCTGTAAAGGAACGAGATTTTCGGAGATGCCCCGTGAACGTCCCCTTGCGTCCCGACGCGACCCCGCGTCTGGAAGATTTTCCCTATCGCCTGTCGGACAATGTGCGGTTTGCCGACCTCGATCC
>Ga0247764_1000735_pt1 | contig 11544 bp, 15 predicted proteins | sample UWRJL051202B4_FD_179932 | JGI IMG/M metagenome (GOLD analysis project Ga0247764, IMG submission 179932) | Plant litter microbial communities from Arlington Agricultural Research Station in Wisconsin, United States - UWRJ-L051-202B-4 | ecosystem: Environmental > Terrestrial > Plant litter >...
TTGACTGAAAGCTCTCGGCTGTACTCGGCCGCCATCACACGCTTAATGTTCTTGACGATACTCGACAGAAGGCTTCCATCATTATCGAACTGCTCCGCACAGTAGGCAACGCGGACGCCCTTTTTCTTGCATAGGAACTCGTAATGCGCACTTTCGTCTGCGTCCTGGAAGCGCCCCCACCGGCTGACGTCGTAAACAAGGATATGATCAAAGTCCGCGTTTCCTGATTGAACATCCTCGATCAGTTCGATCAGGCCCGGCCGACCCTTGATTCTCAGACCGCTACGCCCCTCATCGATGTAGGTCCGAACGATCGAAAGATTTCTTTGCTGAGCGTATGCCGCAATAGCGGCAGCCTGATTTTGTGTCGAATATCGCTGAAGTTCGGTTGACATCCGAACATACTGTGCCGCGCGAAACGCCTTCTGGGTTTTTGCCAGTTGTGTGTTGCGGCGGACGATGAGTGCATTTGCCATCGGCAAGCTCCCGATCGATCTTGTCTATTAATCGCGGGCAGGGCTCTCGCGCTTCCGGGCCGCGTCCAGGATATCTTGCTCGGTCAAGCCGCGCTTGGCCATGGCGTCCTTGATCGACGCCTGCACTTCGTTGGGGTAGATCGCGCTCATTACGCGGATATATCGGACAGGATCCTTGCCCAATTCGCGATAGGCTTGTTGCACTGCTTCTTGGTTGCCGGTCTCGAAGGCCATTCTGAGTCTGCTGATTTCAACCCAGTCGGCATCCGTGAGGGTCGAAGAGTCTGCAATCTGGAAAGGATCGTGCATTTGCTTAGAGCTTAGCCCCCGTATTCCTACAGCCCGGAATCCTTGTTCCAAAGTGCCATTGTGCACAGACAGACTAATTCGCCAAAGGCTTATTGGTCGGCATTTAAACACCTATGATTACTTTTCGATCGCCCGGCCAGTTGCCGGGCTTTTCGTTTTTCTCCGAAGCTGACGCCGAGGTTCCAGTAGAACTCGGGTGACCATCGGAACTTAGAAACGTTGCTGCCAGTCGCTCTCCAGTCATCACTCCAGGAAAGCGAAAGCCCCGCCTGGGGGAAGCGGGGCTTTCTTATGGGGGCTTGTGAGGTGGGCGACCTCAAACGTATGTCTGTGGGCTAGATAAAAGGTTCAAATTTGGAAGTACTATTTAAGCTTCCTCGCGTCGACGGGATTTTCTGGCGAACCCAGGCCGGATCCGGGAGAGCCTATCGGCCTACCGTTGGTTGTGGTCCCAACACCAACGCCTGGTCCGCTAACGGCGCCTTCGCTATTTGAAGCAGGATTGGTATTGCTTCCTGTAGTCGCGGCGCTCTTTGCAGCTTGATTGGCCTGGCTCTGACTCGTCGATTGCGTTTGCTGCGCATTCATCCCGTTGTTTGTGGCGCCGCCGGTTGCTCCGCTTGTAGCCCCACCGCCTGAAGCGCCTCCGCTGGCGCTCGCGCCGCCACTTCCCCCGCCGCTACCGCCTCCACCGCCTCCTCCACCTTGAGCAGCCGCAGAAGTTATCGGCGATATGACCAGAGCCACCGCAACCAAGATAGCAATCTTTCGGTTTTTCATATCTGTCTTCTTCCGCCTTGTGGGTTTCGCTCTTCAACATTCGCCCGCTGGTCAGCGATACCGAATCACCCGTTCGTCAGCAGGCTTTTCCGCAGACCTTAGAGTTCAGCCAATTGTTGATTGCCGTAGATTTGTCCGGCACCTGCTCAATCGGCTGCAGTTTCAGTTCTCGATCAACCCTTTCGCGCGACTCATTCTTGGCCGCTTCAGCTCGCGGGATGGATGTCCTGTGATCGTGTGATGTACGCTGAACCATTTGATTGCCCTTTCTGGGCGGTAGCCGTCATCCCTTAAGCCCTTGCCGGGGCAAATGTTCCTTCTTGAAGCGCCGCAGCCGTCCCGCCGGTTCCGCTTAGTGATACGTTGACAGAGGACTTGGAGCGGTACTGCCGAGTTTTCCCGGACCTCGTGGATTCCGGAGAGAGGTCGGCGGCAGTGTATCGGCCGTCATGAGCACCAAAGCCCAGAGGTAATCTGGGGCGCCGCATCATGGGCGCCGAAATACGCGCCCACGGTGCGCGGGAGGCCGCCCAGAAGGCCATCGCGAAGCTGACCCTACAAATGGGTGTATCCGGACGAGGAGCGTTAATCATTAGTCGCCCGCGCGTCAGGGATTGATGTCATGCTGTCTTGTGCCGCGCTCTTATCAGCCCACCGATCCCTCCGCTTCTCCTTCGCCGAACGATTATAAACCTCGACGTCGTTCAAGTCCGCCGGCTCGGACAGCCGCTGGTCATTTGCCATGGCGAGCGGTTCAGCCTCAACGCCTCGTCGGCGCACAGCAAGCCCGACGAAGCCCAGCATTAGCAAAAGGACGCCAGCTATCATCAGCCAATGGGCGTATTCGATCGACGGAAGGGTGGTCATTTCTCAGCCTCAGGCGGGTGCACCGCGGGAGAACTTGCCAAATATTCCCGAGTTCCTGTTGCCGTGGATTGGCGGGAGCCGATCGGTCAGCAAACGGAACTTCAGCGGCCCGCGAACACCAGCGGCGCTCCCAATCTCTCGACGCGTACTGGTAGCAATAGGAGTGGGGACGTCCCCTGATTGTTCGAGATTATTGAGAAACGCGCAAAGATACGTGCTTGCCCTTCAGCGGGTTTTTGTGAGTTGAGTTATTGCCAAAGCGTATTGAGATGCCGGGGTTCATTGAACCGCAGCTTGCCACCCTGAAAGCCAAAGCGCCCCAGGGCGAGCAATGGATTCACGAAATCAAGTACGACGGCTACCGGGTCCAAGTTCATCTAAACAGCGGTCGTAAGAAGGTCTTCACTCGCAACGGTCTCGACTGGACCAAGCGCTTCACCGAGATTGCCGGCGCCCTCGCGATCCCGGGCCAAGCCATCGTCGATGGAGAGGTCGTCGTTGTCCACGAGGGCCGCACCAACTTCTCCGAGCTTCAGGCAGAGCTAGCCGCTGGTAGGCAGGGAAGGCTCGTCTACTACGCCTTTGACCTTCTCTGGCGGGATGGAGACCTTCGCAAGCTTCCCCAGATCGAACGCAAGCAAATGCTCATTGATCTGCTCGGGAAAAACGAGGTCGAGATGCCGGTGGTCTATTCGGAGCATCTTACCGGGGACGGGCAGCAGATGTTTGAGCATGCCGCCAAGCTGAACTGGGAAGGCATTGTCTCGAAGCGAGCGGATGCGCCGTATCGATCCGAGCGGACGGAAGCTTGGCAGAAAATCAAGGTCATTCAGAAGGGAAAATTCCCGGTCATCGGGTTCATCAAGGATCCAACCGGCGTCGCCGCGCTTTACCTTGGCAAGAGAGAAGGGAAGGATCTGGTCTACATGGGCAAGGTCGGGACGGGGTGGTCAAGGACGGTCTCAAGCCAGATTCGGAAACAGCTGGATACCGTCGTCAGCCCTAAGGCGAAGCTTACGAAGCCGGTTCGAAAGCCAAAGGCGACGTGGGTTGAACCAAAATACTTCGCCGATGTTGAATACCGTGACATCACTTCTGAAGGGCTGCTGCGGCAAAGCTCGTTTAAAGGACTATCCCGGAATGATAAAGCGTGATTGCCCGGTCTGCCACGGTCTGGGCTGGGTGTGTGAGAACCACCCCAAGCTGAGCTGGGACGAAAAAGGCTGTGAGTGCGGGGCTGGAATGCCCTGTAAATGCCAGCGACCCAGCCTTGAAGAGCCAGATACCTCGAGGGTTATTTCTCGCTCCGAACGCCTTTGAACTTCTTAGCGCTCTTTTTGACGGCCATGAACTGACCACCCTTTTTATTGCGCTTGGTGGAAGTTCTGGTGAGCGGATTCTTCAACTGTGTCCGCTTCTTCACCGCGCCCTTACGGGCATTATCACCCTTCGGTTTTTCACTGCCATGGCCGTCTCCTACTTTGAGCTACAATACGTGAATCGGAACTCTGTTCCTAAAACCCACTTTTCTCGGCAGTTTTTCTGATCTCATCCTCAGTTTTTTTCTTTTCCTCGACCGACGTCACGTGCTGGGCGCGTGCCTTATCTGCGGGTTGCTCTTGGCCGCGCTCGTCGCGGACGATGCCTTGGTTGTTCTTGTCGGACATGGTCACACCTCCTGTGAGGCAGAATAACCGGCCGGGATGAGCTAGGTTCAGTTGTTTTTGTCCTTTTCGATCGTCACGTTGCTAGCCCGGCCAGATCTTCCTTGACGCCGCGGGCGACGATCCTCAGGGCACCGTCTGGAAGAGGGCGCTGTAGCTTCAACGCCTCCCCTGGAGGCCCGGTCATCCAGGCCTCAACTTCCTCTGGCGTGGTCAGGATGACCGGCATCGCCTTCGGGTGGACAGCGCCGACCTCGGCGTTCGGCTCCGTCGTGAGGAACGCGTAGAGGTCGTTGGTGGTCTCACCCTCTTTGACCTTCCGGACGGATGTCCAGTTGGTCCAGATACCGGCGAAACATGCGAGAGGACGCCGTTCATCCAGTGCGAACCAGATATCGCCGCCCTCGGCCTTGTTGAACTCGCTGAAACTGTTGAACGGCACCACACAGCGGTGCTCCGGATCCAGCCATCGCGTCCAGTGTTTGCTCGTCACGTTTCGGATGTTAGTCGTGCCGCCATCCGGCTCCATCCGTAGCAATTCTTTAAAATCGACGGTCTTGCCCTTGGCCTGCAGCTTCTCGGCCCGCCGCTTGGTGGCATCCATCAGCGCCTTTGATGACGATGGCATTCCCCAACGCGCAGTGGCGAGTTCGCGACCATCGGAGCCGGTGCGCACAATCGGCGCCGAATAATCGGGAAATACGCCGGACATCGGCGCCAGATTGCCGACATACCGGTTTACGACTCGGAAGAGGGCGCGAATAGCCTCTTGGTTCGTCGTGATGGAGTAAAGGTTGCACATGCTCAGTCCCGGTCGCCCGGCCACATGGTCGAAGCCGGACTGTCTGCGGTGATCTTGTTCGGACGCAAGGCGACCAGTTGGCTACGCTTGAAGGCGTATCGGCGAACCTGCGAACAGTCTTTGCAACGCAGGTATCGCTCGAGTTCATGCACCGGCGTGGTCTTCGGTCGACGGACGACGTCAAGCGCTACAGTTTGATGCGTACTACAGCCCAGGCATTTGACCTCAAGATAGCCGTAGCCGGCGTTGAGCGCGTCGCCGATCGCTGGCGACGGCTGTGCCGGCCCCTGAAAGCCGAGCATGCGCGCATTCCACGCCTCGCAAGCCAGACGGTCGGCGTTCTGTCGGGCAGTGGCCGCGCGCTCGGATTTTGCTCGAACCGTTTGGCCGAAGAGGTATTCCCGGGACTTGGTTGTCATGATTGGAATTTTGCCGGTGACGGGCGGCGCCAGCAAGCCGCTACCCGTTGCGGCGACCGCAGGGGCACACACCACGGGGCGGTCAATAGACGTTTCCGCGGCCTGTTTCTGCTGACTTGGTGCCGGTGCCAGTGCGGACCCGGGAGTTGCGGAACCATGTCGGTTCGTGCCGAAAACGTACTTTACGCGTTCTTTTCCGTAAGGCTCGTATGTCGACCGATATACCCGAAGTTCTAAAGGTCCTAATCGTTGAGGACGAGATGATACTCCGCATGCATGCGGTGGACATTGCGGAAGATGCCGGGACGCCCAACTCGGACTGATGATTGAGGCGACCGCCATCAGGCTCGTGCCCGCGCAACAGTCCACGGCCAAAAAGCCAAAATAACCCGGGGAACTTCCTTCTGAAGCCCATTTCCGATCCGTTTTTCGTGGTTCTATCAAGGCGAATGGATAGCCTGCCGCCGAGCGCCGCGTTCTCAGCGCTGGTCCGCTGCATATGTTCACGCCGTACGAAGAGGTGCGAATCAAGCCGGGACCCACTGCTATCTAAGCGCGCTATTTGACCGATTGCGTCACGCCGTGGCAGGCCAAACCGTTAACTTCATTTGCATAGTGTGTCGCCTAGATCCTCGAGGGTGAGACTATGACCGCAATCATTGACGCAACCTTCGAAAAGGTCGGATGCGGAGAACTGCAGACAATGCCGGTCGAAGTTCGCGATCATCTGCCGTTTGGCGTCGTCGGCCTCGATGCCGGCGGAATCACCCGAGTCTACAACGAGACCGAAGCGCGCATGGCCGGTCTTAATCCCGAAAAGGTGCTTGGTACCAGCTTTTTCGACGCGGTGGCGCAATGCATGAACAATTTCATGGTCGCGCAGCGCTTTGAGGATGAGCACGAGCTGGATGCGATCGTCCCATTCGTGCTGACGCTACGTATGCGTCCAACGCGGGTGCGTCTGCGTCTACTCGCCAGCAAATCGCGTCCGCTCCGCTTCATTCTCATCGATCGGTGAGTTGTGGAAAATGCAGCAAGCGAGGAGGAGAAACTTCTCGAGTTTCTCTATGCTGCGCCCGTCGGCCTCGTGGAGATCGATGCGTCCGGCTCTATAGGGATGATCAACCCTTATGCCATGAAACACCTGTTGCCTCTCGCGGGAACGCGCGATGCGACAAACTTGTTCACGATACTCGAAAGCTGCGCGCCAGAACTGCGCAATCGTTTGGACAGCTTTGCCGGGCAACGCGGAACCGTATGCGATGGCCATCGTATCACGGTCGACCTGAGGCGCGCTCAGGATGGAGCGGAACCCAAGGTGCTCGCCTGCACGTTGGTCAAACTGGATGTCGACCGCGCGATTGCCTGCATTTCCGACATCACCGTTCAGGTCGCCCAGGAGCGTCGCCTGAAGCAGGCGGAAGCCTGGTTCTCCTCGCTCATAAACGACGTCAATGACTATGCCGTGGGATCGATCACTTCCGACGGCGTGGTCGATGCGGTCAACGCGTCCTGGACTGAGCAAACCGGCTATGCGCAGGAAACGCTGATAGGACAAACGTTGGCGGATATTTTTCCGCCATCGGCCGGAGACCGCAATAGCAGCTTGGTCGAGCAACTCCGCTTGGCCGCGCGCGATGGCTGGTACCTAGACGAAATGTGGCACGACCGGAAGGATGGTTCACGTTTTTGGTGCCAGCGCCTGATCGCCGCGCGCCTAGGCAGCGATGGTCAGCTTGCGGGATACACGCTGGTGCTCCGCGATATCACCCGACAAACATACGATACAGACGATCTTCGTCGTTTGCTGACGCAGGACCATCTAACCGGCGCTGCCAACCGGGCCAGGTTCCAGCAGATCTTCGACCGCGAACATCGTGCTTGGTGCCAACATGGCTCGCCTTTGTCGCTCATCATGCTCGATATCGATCACTTCAAGCGCGTCAACGACACCTACGGCCATCCCACGGGGGACTTGGTGCTTAGCCGCTTTGCGGAAACGATCGCCAAAGCGGTCAGACCCAGCGATGTGTTCGCCCGTCTAGGCGGTGAGGAGTTCGCGGTTCTGATGACGGCCACGGACCTTTCGGAGGCCGCAGAGATAGCGGAACGGCTGCGCGTTCTTGTGGCAGATATGCGCGTCCAAACGGCGCAAGCCGATCTGGCAATTACGGTAAGCCTTGGCTGCGCAACTGCGGTGCCCAACGAGGATCTAATCCGCTCGGCAGACGAAGCCCTTTACACGGCCAAGCGAAACGGCCGTGACAGGGTCCACACTATTGGCCCAGCAGCGGTCGCCGCATAAAGAAGCAAAAGAACAGAAGAGGCATCGACACAACGCTTTGGCTTCCGAACTGCCGTCCCAGGGCAAACGCGATCGTGCTTCAGGTATCGCTTAGGTTTGCTCGTGACATGCCAAAGATTCCTTTGTACTCGCAAAGGCCGCATGCTGCGCGATGATCCTCGCCGAAGAAGCGGAAATGTCGGAGGCAGCAATACCGGGAATCTACCGCATCACAACGCTGATCCACGATCACGCGCAAGCGGTGCATCATGGGATCGAAAAGGCAACCGGACTGTTGCGCGAGGTAGAGCCGGCGTTGACGGTGGTGAGCCGCTGAAGTAACCGCCGATGCTCGGTGTACTCCACCAATATCACCAACGTGTATGGCTCGAGATAGAAGACGGTTGCTGGAGCGTTTTACCGTTGGTAAAAAGTGAACAGTTTGACGGCTTCTGTCGCGCTGAAGGAGAGCTAGGAACATACGAGCGTTGAGGCTGTTTCTTCTGGACAATAAACCCCAGAGGAAAACCATGAAATTTAAATCGATTGCACTTGCTACCGCGTTCGCACTGACCAGCACGTTCGCGCTCGCACAGACTTCGGGTGGTTCAGCTGGCGGCTCCACGACGGGACCGACCGGCAAGCCATCGGGCGATGCCGCAATGCAGAAGAATATGGGCACCACGGGCACCGCCAAGCAGGGCAAGGATGCCAGCGAGCAGGGCGCAGGCACGGCGGCATCGGTCGGCGCAAAGGGTGACTCCACGGAGCCTGGCAAGGTCAAAGACGGAAAGACCCGCTAAGGAAGCAACGCAGAAGAAGCCCCGCATTTTCGCGGGGCGTTTTTTACGCACTCTTCTTAGGAATGTAACCACTCGGGAAAGGTGAAATTCCTTCGGGATTCCCTTCGGCTATTCCGATGTAGCTGTTCAGCCCACCTGTCGGCAGCCGGACAGAAAATGCAACGTATCCGTTCATCATTCCCTTCGCGGCGTCACCAATGCCCAATGCTTCCGCGACGCTAGGGTCAATGCCGAGAGATTCGACCACGACGTGGTCAAACTCCAGGTAGTCCAGCGGTGGGAAATGGTGATGCAGGGGAACGGTACTGGTACGAGTACCTGGTACTTACTGTCATGTACAGTACCTGGCGTCGATTGGCTGAGCAGCAAGGCCGCCGCGTCCGTTTGACTCTCGCTTTGACGTGAGAGACCAGGGCTATCTGGTCGCCTCCAGCTTTCGACGGCAAGCAATGGAACAGGTTCACAGCGGCGTGACGAAAATCGCCCGCGGTCCTCCGTTACCGCATTCCGGGCAGGGCGCCTGCAGCTGGGCTCGCTCTTCGGAACACTGAAGTCCTATAACGCAGCCTGCTCAATCGAGCAGCGTGCCTTTACATCCGCAAAGCTACGAATCTCATGGCAATTCCCCTGTGAGCCCTAATCGTACCATGCGGAACGTTGGACTCGAACATGCATTGGTTTCGGAGAGGAGAACGCAATGCGGCGTGACCTTATTATCGTCAGCGGCGGATTAGTCGCAATTAGCATTATCAGCTCGGCTTCGCTGAGAGATCCAGCGCCTTTGCCGACGATGCACACCGCCCAACAAACGCTCTACCATGACCCGAACCTCAAGTTAGTCTCTGAGGAAAGCCCGTACATGCGAACAGAGCGGTGACACACGCGCTATCCACTGAGTTGAGCTGTTTCTGATTTTCAAACCCCATTCGACGAGTCTCCTGATTTAGGCGGACGTTCGGAGTAAATATCGCAGGTTTGCGTCGTGTGGGGAAAGGCGGTAGCGCTCTCTCGCTACCACCTTTCCCGAAACGCCTCGGACGTTGTTGTGGGGGGTAGGCCTGCTCACCCAGCAGTTCACACGTCCCACAATCTCAACTGCACTCAGCCTGATGCCAGGGGTTTCGCGTTTCCGTTACGGGTTCGGCGAGATATCGGACTGCTTCCGCTGCCTCAGCTCATGGCGCGCCAGTACCGCCGGGTGGAGCGATATAGCATCGCCTACCACGGGTTCGCATCCAATTCCCCTGCTATATGCCTTCGCTCTTCATCCAAGGTACTCGAGCGAGGACCGAGCACCGCTGCATCACCGTGACCTTTGGCTATCGCGTCCACGAGCCGGTCAATCTCGCTATTGAGCGCGCCGAGACGCAATCATGAAGGAAGGAAATTCGTTCTTGCTAACGTGTCGAACGGGATCCCTTGGTTCGCTTGGACGACCGGGAAGCCGCAGACGCTCCGCAGCATGATGCACTAGGTGATCTGCTGTCTAAACCTCGCTGCCAGCGCCGGTCGATGTCGAAAGCCGGCATGCGAAACTGAAAAGACATGCTGAAAAGTTGAGTGCAGGATCAGCCTTAGGATAGCTCCAAAGGAGATCATCATGCGTTCGACAGTCAAGCCATCATTTCGTTATCAGTTGGAGAAGCAAAAGCCGCGCATCGGGTCAGGGGAACGACGCGCGGCGCGTCGGTTCACGAATTCCCGGCGAGCATCGGGATCGCAGGCGTATCACATGCGTCTTGAGGCGGATCCATGAGAGAGCTGCACTGGCACGCCAACGCGGCGGAATGGGGTTATGTGATATCGGGGCAATGCCGCACCACGCTGCTGAATCCGGATGGCCCGACCGAACAGACATCTTTGGTCCTGGAGACATCTGGTACTTTCCGCGAGGCTGGGGGCATTCTATTCAGGGGATCGGACCTGGAGAGTGTCACTTTATCCTCATTTTCGACAATGGCGATTTTTCCGAGGATCATACGTTCAGTATCACCGATTGGCTGGCGCATACTCCCAAGGAGGTTGTCAGACAGAACCTGGGAGTGGGAGCTGACGTCGTTGCAAGGATGCCGAAAGGCGAAGCATATTTCGCCAACGGCCCGGTGCCCAATGACCGATCGTTCGATGCTGCGGCGAGGGGCTATCCCGAACTGGTAAGTCAGCATCGCTATCCGCTCCTTGCGCAGCAACCGCGCCGCATTCCAGGCTGCGGCTGCAAATCTCCTCCGATCATTCAAAAGGCCCTGCTACACAAAAGGCTCTGCTGCCCAGGCAAGGTGGGTCGGACGCGGGTGTTGGCTCATAGTGACGGGCTTGCTCGCCGCTGCATCCGCTCAGCCGATGTTGAAAGATAGAGAACCGGGATATATCTCGAAGATTGCTGGCAGGAGAAACAATATGTCGACAAAAGATCCCATCGATTGGATGCTGTCCGATGCCATAGGAACTCTTGCCCGTGCTGAGCGGCTGCACCAGCAATTTTTGAGACTGCGGCCGTTGGCTGGCACGCGTGAGCCATGTTGGGAGCCGCCCATCGACGTGTTGGAGACAGACCGTGAGGTGCTGATCCTGATTGCCCTCCCGGGCGTCGACCCCGATAACGTCGAAGCCTTGATCGATGAAGGAGTGCTCATCGTCAGCGGACGGCGCGTGCTACCGCCCGAACTCCGGAACGCGCGGATTCTCCGGATGGAGTTGCCGCAGGGGCGGTTCGAACGCCGTATCCCGCTTCCGCTGGGTCGCTACACCATTACGCGCTTCGCCACTAACGGCTGCATCGGCTTGCGCCTCGCCAAGTCAGTTTGAGGAGAGGGCTCATGTCATTCATCGACAAGGCAGGGACGTCCGGCGAGCTACGCGCATCATCCATCGACGAGTCGGCTTCGATTCCAGCCGACGCACTCATTATCATACCGGTACGGAATACCGTCCTGTTTCCAGGCATGATTGCGCCGATCACGCTAGGACGACCGGAGGCGATTGCGGCAGCGCAGCAGGCCGTCCGCGAGCAGCGTCAAATCGGCATTCTGCTTCAACATGATGCTGCGCTGAACGAACCGGGGATTGAAGACTTGCACCGCGTCGGCACCATCGCCAACATCGTGCGCTACCTGGCTGGCCCCGATGACACCCACCACATT
>Ga0247764_1000736_pt1 | contig 11541 bp, 6 predicted proteins | sample UWRJL051202B4_FD_179932 | JGI IMG/M metagenome (GOLD analysis project Ga0247764, IMG submission 179932) | Plant litter microbial communities from Arlington Agricultural Research Station in Wisconsin, United States - UWRJ-L051-202B-4 | ecosystem: Environmental > Terrestrial > Plant litter >...
CGATCGTCACTTAAAAAAGATCCAGGTGGACGCCAACGAAGAGATAGCCTGGAAAAAACCCTACCTGCTATTCAACGACGTCAGCATGAAAGATGCGATGGATGAACTGCGCCAACGGTTCCGGGTATCTATTACCCTCTCGAACCCCGCGCTGGAAAACTGCCATGTCACCGCCAGCTTCACGCAGGGCGAGTCGCTTGAACAGATCATTAAAGTACTATCTAAGATCAACAGCATGGACTACAAGCTCGTCACTAACGGCGGCTTTGAGCTGATGGGAGAAGGATGTAAGTAAAAACATAAACCGTAAAGTAAATAAAATAACCTACTCCGGCTGGAACCCGGAGCAGGTTGTTAAAAATACCTTTTCGCTTAAAAAGAAGGTATCCCTGTCTTAAACAAGTATTCATCATTTAAAACAAATCAAAACTATGACATTTTCTTTATTGTCAGCGTTTGAACGGCTCTACCCTGCCGAAGGGCGCCGTAAACTGCTTATTCAAATCAAAAAACGATTGCCTTATTGTATGCGTATTAGCTTTTTCGTCATACTCATTTCGTTGTGCAGCATACAGTTAATAAGTGCTCGTGATGTACGCGGGCAGGATATTAACAAGGTATTCATTTCCCTTGAGCTAAAGAACGAACCTCTCGTGACTGCCCTGGAAAAGATCCAGAAGCTCACGCCCTTTACTTTTGCCTATAACAAACGCGAGATCAAACGGGTCAGCAATCTCAGCGTCGCTTACTCCGGCCGGTCTGTACATACCATCCTGGAAGCGATCCTGCGTCACACGCCCCTTCAATATGAGCAGGTGGGTAACACCATCGTCATCTCTTACCGCCGCGAAGGCCGGCCTGAGCCGGACGCCACCGCAGGTGGCAGACTGCCCTCTACGCTCACCGTAACTCCGCCCGACATCGAAGTAAAAATTCGCACCGTCACCGGCACCGTCACCAGCGAAAGAGGCGATCCTATCCAGGGAGTATCTGTCATCGTGCGCGGCAGCGCCAGCGGCACCACCACGGACGTAGAAGGCAAATTCCATCTCAGCATCCCCGATGAAGGCGCAACCCTGCGTTTCTCTTCCGTCGGCTACGAGACAAAAAGCGTCTCTATCGGTAGTCAGACCAATATCAACGTCACCCTTAAAGAAGTAGCAGCCGGCCTCAACGACGTTGTGGTCATCGGCTATGGTACGGCAAAGAAGTCCGATCTCACCGGCGCCGTCGCCAGCCTGAAAGGGGACCAGCTGGTAGATCGCCCCGTTCCCAATATCTCCCAGGCCCTGGAAGGTAAGGTGGCCGGCGTGGACGTCATGATCAACAGCAGCGCCCCCGGCCAGGCCGCCAAAGTGCGCGTACGCGGTATCGGCTCCATCAACTCCAGCCTTGACCCCCTCTACGTAGTGGACGGTGTTACCGGCGTGGACATCAATACCATCAATCCCCATGAAGTGGCGTCCATCGAAGTGCTGAAAGACGCGTCCGCCACCGCCATCTACGGCGCCCGCGGCGCCAACGGCATCATCATGGTCACCACCAAACGTGGCCGTAAAGGCGATACGAAGGTCACTTATGACGGTAACGGCAACGTTGCCGTGCTGAACAGGCATCTTAAGACACTGAATGCTCAGCAATTCGTCGACGTATATAACCTCTCTTTTGCCAATGGTCAGAAATTCGATCCTTTAGGCGGCGTCTGGACACCTCCTCAGCCTTTGAACCACGTCTCATTGCCCAAGCTGTTCGATGCCAACGATAAGCCCCTGTACAATACCAATTGGGAAAAGGAAGTCTACAAACCGGCTTTCTCCAACGATCACTTCATCAATATCCAGGGCGGCAGCGAGAAATCCCTGTTCAGCGCTTCCCTTGGCTTCCTGAATCAGAACGGTCTCATGATGAACAGCTGGTTCAAACGATACAGCGCCAAGCTGACGCTCGACAACGACGTCAACAACTGGTTGAAGATCGGCGGCTATATCAATATCATCAAGAGCACCCAGCGCATGGTGTCCGATGGCAACGGCGGCCTCAATGTTCCCCGTATGGTGACGGAAGAAGTACCCATCGTGCCCATCAAATACCCCGATGGCAGCTGGGCCGGCAACAACGATATTGCGGGTCTCGAAGGAGGTCCCAACCCCGTGCATATCTCTCAAAGCCGCTACACGTTAAATAATACGTTGCAGGCCCTGGGTGACTTCTATGCCACGATCCACCTGACAAAAGACCTCGACTTCAAATCCGACTTCGGATACACCCTCGCCGGTATGAAGAACAACTTCTACTCCGGTCAGGACCTGCCGCACCTCTCCCAGGACCAGGGTGGCGAGGCGCATGTAGCCGCCTATTACAACTATTTCTGGCAGTCGGAGAACTACCTGACCTGGAACAAAAAGATCAATGACAGGAACCGGTTCACCGCGCTGTTAGGCGCCTCCTGGCAAAAATTCAAGTCGGAATACGTGGATGCGGAAACACAGAACTTCATCAACGACTTCTTCCAGTGGCAATCCCTGCAGGCGGGCTCCGTCCGCAGTCAGACGCAGTCCTCCCTCCCCGGTCCCTGGCAGATGAATTCCTACTACGCCCGTATCCTCTATAACCTCGATGAAAAATACCTGTTCACTGCTACAGGTCGTTATGATGGCAGCTCCAGGTTCGGTCCCAATAACAAATACGCCTTCTTCCCCTCCATCGGTGCAGCATGGCGTATCTCTGAAGAAGATTTCATGAAGCACAGCAACCTGTTCAGCTACATGAAGATCCGCGGCAGCTATGGCTTCACCGGCAATTCGGAGATCGGCTTCGGCCAGTCTCTCCCCCAGATCTCCACCGGCCTTAGCGTACTCAACGGCGCCAATCAGTCCACCCTCCTTCCGAACTACGTGGGCAATCCCAATCTGAAATGGGAAAAATCACTCCAGGGCGATGCCGGCGTGGAATTCGGTTTGTTCAGGGACAGGATCGAAATGAATATCGACTATTACAATCGTACGACGAAGGACCTGCTCCTCCAGACACCCATACCCTGGTCCGCCGGTATGCAGCAGGCCAATGTGGTCCGGAACATCGGCTCCGTCCGCAACTCCGGTATCGAGATCAACCTGCACACCGTCAACGTAAAGACAGCCGACTTTACCTGGAGCACCAACTTTGTCTTCGCCAGCAACAAGAACAAAGTGCTCAAGCTGAATGAAGGCAACGCAGACATCTTCCCCGGCCCCAACTTCCTCGGTCAGAACTATATCATCCGCGTAGGCGCACCCATCGGCTCCTTCTGGGGCATGACCCGCCTGGGTACCTATGCAGAAAGCGAGGCAGCACAAGCCGCATTGGTCAACCTGAAACCAGGCGACCGTAAATACTTATATGACAAGGACGGAAAAACGCCGATCAACAGCATCATCGGCCGCGCCTATCCAAAATGGACAGGTACCTTCAGCAGCACCATCAACTATCACGGTTGGGACTGGACCTTCGACATCCGGTTTGTACAAGGGGTGAACACTGCCGCCAACTTCAAACACTCCAGCGAAGACAGGCAGACCATTGCCAACAGCCTGGCTACCGTGCTGAACGCATGGACTCCGACCAACACCAATACCATGATCTCACAGGTGCGTAACTACAAATTTGCACAGGACTCTCACTTTGACACGTGGTGGGTGGAAGACGGCTCCTTCATCCGCGGTCAGAATATGACCCTCGGCTATACCGTTCCTGAAGCAGCGGTAAGAAAAATGAAGCTGACGAGGATCCATATCGCCGCCAGCGTGCAGAACTTCTTCCTGAAGACCAAGTACACAGGCTACGATCCGGAAGTAGATACTTTCTTCTCCGGTTACGGTCAGAACGCAGCCTTTTCTCAGAACCTGGACTTCTTTGCGTATCCCCGTCCTATGTTCTATACCCTTAGCCTGCAGGTAGGATTTTAATTTCGAAACCAATGCAAAAAAACACGCAATGAAACTCAAACATATAAGTATCACTCTTCTAATACTGGCCTCCCTGGGATCCTGTAAAAAGTTCCTGGAAGAGCAGCCCACCAGTTTTCTACGACCCGGATTCTCCATCACCAATATAAAGGAAGCAAGAGCGCTCGTCAATGGATCCTATTCAAGGCTCCAGGGTCTTCTTACCGGTCAGGCTTCCTCTTACGGCGGTAATACCTGGAACCTGATGGAGTTCATGACCGGAAAGTCCAACAGCGACCTCGGTCAGACCGGCTTCGTCAATTACCAGAACCTGGGCTACAACAGCAATTCCTTCTATTTCGATACCTGGTGGCTGAATATGTACGCGGGCATCGGCGCCTGTAACCTGGCCCTGGAGAATGTCTCCGCCGTCAACGTAGGTGTGATCAACGACTCCACAAAAAAGAACCTGTTGGCGGAAGCACACGCACTCCGCGCCCTGTATTATTTCTACCTGGTAAGGATGTATGGTTCGGTACCCATGGTCACCAGCGTTCCCAAAGATCTGAACCTGAAGCTGACCCGCAGTCCTGCAAAAAGCATCTACGACAGCGTCATCATACCGGACCTGCTGACGGCAGAAGGTTCCACCCTGCCCTGGCAGGATAACACGGGCCTCATATCCATGAGCGCCATCAAATCTATCCTGGCGGACGTCTACCTGACCTATGCCGGCAATCCCGTCAACGGTGGTAATCAGTACTATGCCGAGTCAGCCAAACGGTCAAAGGACGTCATTACAAAAGGGGGCTTCACCCTGTTCCCGGAGTATAGGGATATGGTGCAGCCTTCCAACAAGAACAGAGGTGAATTCATCTTCCAGGCGCAGTACGCTGCATCCGCCAACGCCAACAACCCGATGACGCCCCTCAACGTCCCCAACTATTCGGGCATCTCGAAATACGCGGATGAATACGGCTCCGTATTCCCCACTGACGAGTTCATCAAGTCCTATGATCCTTCCGACAAAAGGATCCAGGAACGGCAGTACTACTATACAAAGTACCAAAGCATCAAAACCGCGGATACCATCGTATTCAAACACCATTACATCTACAAGTGGTTTGACTCCACTGCGGTGAGAAATACGGCAAAATCCGATCTTAACTTCACGATCTATCGCCTGGCTGACGTGTATTTAATGTATGCGGAAGCCTCCAACAGGGCGGAAGGATCGCCCAACAGCGATGCCATCGGCTACTACAACGCTATCAGGCGCCGGGCCGGCGTCAGCGAGATCGTCGGCACTCCGTCACAGGCCGACTTCGAACATGCGGTATGGCTGGAGCGCTACTATGAGCTGGCCTTCGAGAACAAGATGTGGTTTGACATGGTCCGCACATTGAAAGTGCATAACGATGTGTCTGGCAACTGGGACGATTTCGTTGGTCATAAGACGGTGTGGAATGCCACCTTTACGGCCAATCAAAAGCTTTTCCCCGTTCCACAGCAGGAGGTGCTGGTAAATCCGAACCTCCTGCCCAATAACCCGGGATATCAATAAGCTTAGATCTATGTGGAAAACGCGCTGGCGCGTTTTCCACATATTAAGTATATTTGTTCAGACATGCCATTCCTCGAAACACTATACAACGAATTGCTTGGTTTCCTCGGCCTCAGGCCCCTGCTGGAAATGTACCAGAAAGGAGACTACAGTCCCCTGACGACAGCCCATGGCGTCTTCGGCGCCATATCCCCCGTGATCCCCTTCCTCCTGCTGCTGGAGATCGGCCGCGCTATCACTTATAAACGTTTTAAGATCGAAGATTATCGCATGCCGTTCTTCGTGTTCGTGGCTAACCGGTTCATCTCCCGCTTTATTTCCATCGCAGCCGTAGCGTTTTGCATCGGCTTTTTTGAAAAGTATGCGGTATTGACCACCCGCTTTACCTGGTACTGGTTCATCTATGGCTATATCATCTGGGAATTCGCTCACTTTATTTACCACTATTTTGGTCATAAGGTACGGCTGTTCTGGTGCCTTCACAGCACCCACCACGCTCCGCAGACCATGAACCTCTCCGTCACCTACATGCACTTTTTCCTGGAGGCTCCCTACGCCGATGTGATACGCACCTCCATCTGTATACTGGCAGGCGTCAACCCGCCCCTCCTCTTCCTGATCATGGCGGTGGATGGAACCTGGGGCGCTTTCATTCACGTGGGAGAAGGTATTATGCGCGACGGACGTCTGGGCTTTATGCGCCGCATCATCCTCACCCCCTCCCACCACCGGGTACACCATGCCCGTAATCCCCTGTACATGGACACCAACTTCTGCAACCTGCTGAACATCTGGGACAGGGTATTTAAAACATACCAGGATGAAGATGTCAATGAAAAGATAGAATACGGCATCACACGTCCCGTCAATACCCGCAATTTTATCGACATGTATTTCGGCGAGTTCGTCTGTCTCTTCCGCGATATCGCAAAAGCCCCCGGGCTCAAAAACAAGTTCCTCTACATATGGATGCCTCCCGGCTGGAGCCACACCGGCGACCACAAGACAGCGAGGATCGTAAAACAGGACCATGCGAAAAAAGAGCAGACATCACCGGCCTCATCGCTTCAGCACTCGTTGTAGATATACTTTCTTCTTCGTAACGATCCGGAGCAGATAATTTCCGGGAGGAATACCGGTGTCATGGATCACGATCTCCCTGCGCCCCGCAGCCTTTACCTGCAACACCACTCCACCCGTTATGTCCATCAATGTCACATTCTCCAACGTCTGGCCGGCGGGCATGTGGACGACCAGCACGCTCATAAATGGATTGGGATATACCTCCATGTCCGTGGACATATCCCTCACCGGAACGCTCGCCCGGCCCTGCGTACTGTCCGGCACATGCACCGGCAGGATCGCAATAGCCCCACAGGTCGTACAACCGTTGAATAGCTGCGCCAGCCCCCACGCCTTTGTTTTGCCACGAGATATCAGACAGGAGGAGTCCGTACCCCCGGATGGCCCCATACAGATATTCAGCATCGCATCCGCCGTCACCGTCTCGCATATATACGCATGATCGCTGACGGCGACACAGGCAGCGCCCGATGGCGTCGCATAGGTCTTGGGCGCATTGTTGATCAGCGTCGACATGTAGACCTGGCTCTTGAATCCCAGACAGACGCTGCCTACGGCCGACTGCGGGTCCGTGACAATGCCATGCATGCTGGCCTTCCCTTCATTGACGAACCATGAATAGGGATTGTTGATCACCATCCAGTCGAATAGCATATCGAATACGGATGATGCGCCTGCATTGATAAAAACATTCGGCTGCGTAGCGCTGGCATACGTGCCGTTCAGCACCAGCCCCCGCTGCAGCACGACCTTTCCGTAATTGTACACATAGCAGTTGCCCTGCATCAGCAGGGACGGACCGCTTGTAATGGTCAGGGTAGCGCCAGGCCGGACAAAGATCACGCCTGTGTTGAAATTAAAGGTATTGATGGTCAGATCGCCGGACACGATCAGCGTGCCCCCGTCGAGGGTCAGGCTGGAAAAGGTCTGTGCACCGCCATAGAACCATTTGGATTGCGATACGCTGATGGTCTGCCCGCTGGCAGCCAGCGGCTCTGTGCCCGTGACGGCCGGTGCAGGAGGAGCGACGATACATTGCGCCCGCATCGTCAGAAAGGCGAATACCGCCAGGGTGCATACGAAAAGAGTCTTAACCATAGGTTTGGGATTTTAGATACCTAAATTTATAAGCCTCCTTCAAATACACATAATCAAAGAGCAGTAATCGACGGTTCCGCCGCACCAACGGCCTTTTTCCCTGCGTGAATCGGAACGATAAAGCAGAAAACCTCTAATGTCCTGATCCTTTCAACTCATAGCTGAATTACGGCGATTCATGCATATCGGGTATGAACTCCCTTTGCCAGATGATAACTTTGCCGGTCCAATAAGGCTCCCCCTAAACTTATGCGAATAATAGTTATATCCGAAGAACGACAGCTTACCCAGCGAATAAAACAGGCTTTGAGAGCACAGACCCAGAAAGCCGGCGTCATAGTGTCCGTGCATACCCCTTCCTTTGAGCGCACCGTAAAGGATACATCACCTGATCTCATTCTCGTGATGCCACATGGCGGCTATCGCCGGCGCTTCCTGGTCCGACAAGGTCAGAAGCTGCAATCCATCAGCATTGACAATATTTATTATTTCTATTCGGAAGAACGATTCATTTTCTTCCGCACGAGAGAGAACCAGAAATTCCTGGTGGATTACAGGATCGAAGAATTGGAGAAAATGCTGGACCCGTTGATCTTCTTCCGGGTCAACCGGTCTTTCCTGATCTCGATCAATGCCATCGATCAGGTGCTTCCTTATTATGGCAACCGGCTTAAATTGAAGGCGATCCTTTCCACTCCGAAAGACATCATCGTCAGCAGGGACAGGGTGCCCGACTTCCGGGCCTGGCTGGGAGAATAACCCATTATCATCAGAAAGCTCTCGCAGGAGCCTTATCTAAAGTCATTACATGCCATATCTTCTTTGGCTTGTATGCGGCGCCCTTCCCGCCGCCGATCCTGGCCAGTGAGCCACTTCCTATGGAAATGCCCACTCCACCACCGCTGCCAAAGGATCCAAAACCCAGCCCGCCGCCGATGGAGACGCCGCCACCACCTCCGCCGCCCCTTGCGCCGGGAGGAGCCGGTATACCTTCTATAAAGATGCCGACGGCCACCGATCTGCCCGTATAATAATGTGCGTTGTTAGCCTTGGGAAAGACTGCCTTTAATGGCACCTTCGCCTCATAGACCAGGTCACCCGAACCATTATAGTTCATTCGCACTTCCACGCCCTGCTTGTTTACATCGCCGTAATTGTAATGCCCGATCGGCTCTTCCCGGGTAAAACCATACAGCTCATATTCATCGGCATCATCCAGCTTCGCCGACCTGTCCTTATACACCTGGGGGCGGGCTTCGGCCATCAGCTGCTTTTCCCGGTTATTATGCGGATCCAGCGGAAAACCCAGTCCTATCGCTCCATCATTGCTCTTATCGCCCTGGTTATTGATCCAGACAGTCATGCCGCCGGAAAGTATCTTGTTCTGCTCGTCAGGGTCTTTTGTTGAGATGAGCACATACAAATTTTCCCCATCGTTGGTCATGGCATAGGTCAGCTTTTCCGTGCTCTCGAGCCCCGGTAGCGGCCGTACCCAATCGCTGTCGCTGCCGTCGATGGTCAACGGCTGCTTCTGCCAGCTAACTCCCTGCGTATCCTGGTCTGACGTAGCCTTCTTCGAGCTTCCACAGGATACAATGAGGGCTAAAGACATCGTCCACGCCGTCATTTGAAATATATGAATTTTCATTATTATCTAAATTAAGCAACAAAGGTAGTTCCTCTTGCCAAATCTTTATATTTTAACCTTTTATTTTACTGATGAACTGTTTATCTTTAAGGCATTGATGCCCCTGTTGATTCAACAAACCGCTAACCTTTTTGTATTGTCGTCAAGACAGCATACAATATTTTGCATTTTATTCAATCTGCTTTTATGGGGTCATGTCCCCGCCGTTCTGGCTCAGCGCACCATCGTCCGGGGTACGGTGACCAACCAGTTCACCAAGGAACGCATCCCCTTTGCCAGCGTATCCTGGAAGGTAGCCGGCCGGGGCACCATCTCCGACAGCGCTGGTAACTTTATCATCCAGGCGGCCCGTCGCCAGTCGGATACGCTCCTGATCAGCTCCGTCGGCTTTGGGACTACCCTTATCCCCATGGTCATCTCAAAAGACACGACGGTGCTCAACGTATTCATGGAGACCCGCAACACCAGCGAAGTGGTTGTCAGATCCAAATACAACAGAGGCCTGCTATGGTGGAGGAAGATCGTAGCGAACAAGCCTGTCAATAATCCATACAAACAATCCAGCTATTCCTACGAGCTATACAATAAGGTGGAGGTTGATATCGATAACTTCAGCCGGAAAAAGTTCGAACAGTACAAATTACTGAAACCTTTTGGGTTTATACTGGACAACATCGACAGCGTTTCCGAAGATAAACCTTTTCTGCCTGTATTCATCACAGAATCCATCTCCGATTGCTATTTCGCCACCAACCCTTTCCGTGAAAGAGAAGAGATCAAAGCCATCAAGACCAATGGCATCAAGAACGAATCCATCATGCAATACATGGGTGGTCTGAGCCAGCGTATCAATTCCTACGACAACTATATGACCCTGTTCGGTAAGGAATTCATCAGCCCCCTGAGCGCTGTAGGTGATAAATATTATGATTACCGTGGCGCCGACACGCAGTACATCGCAGGGGAACGTTATCTTCATCTGCTCTTCACGCCGAAAAGAGAGGGTGAGAACACTTTCTCCGGCGACTGCTGGGTCCATCACACGAGCTGGGGTATCAAAAAGATCACGCTGAATATGTCCTCCTCGGCCAGCATCAATTTTGTCAACCGTCTTAGCGTCATACAGGAGTTCACCCGCCGTGACGACAGCACCTGGGTCTTCACAAAGGATAAATTTGTAGCGGAGCTTTCTCCCCTCAAAAAAGATAAGCTGGCATTCATCGCCCGGAAGACCAGCCTGTACAATGACATCCGCATGAACGAACCCTTTATCGAAGAAGCGCTGGAAAAGAACGTGCGTAATGAGAAGATCGTCATTCTCGAAGGCGCCCAGGAAAAAGATTCCGGCTACTGGCGGATACACCGCACCGAACCCCTGAGCAGGAATGAGGAGCGTGTATATAAAATGATCGACACCCTGCAAAAAATGCCCCTCTTCAAAAAATACACCGACATCGTGACCTTTATCGTCGATGGACGGAAGCAGTTGGGGAAGATCGAGATCGGCCCCTGGTTCAAATGGATCAGCGGCAATCAGCTGGAACGGGTCCGGGTCCGGTTCGACGTTGCTACTACTAAGCTCTTCAGCGAAAACCTGTGGCTGCATGGCTACCTGGCCTATGGATTTCGCGATCGTGCGCTAAAAGGCAAAGGTGAGGTGACCTATAAATTTCCCGGTAACCAGGGCTACAGCGTTCACGCGTCCTATACAAAGGACCTGGACAACGGTCGCACCCGGAACAACGACGAAGACCCTTCCACAGATAATCTCTTCAGTCAGCTGATACGCAGACACGGCATCCGGCAGAAGTTCCTGCTGGAAAGAGAGGCCAAATTCTGGGTAAGAAAGGAATGGGGGAATGTCTTTGCCGCGCAGCTTTCCTTCTCCCGGACGGACTATGAAACTTTCGAGCCGCTGCCACCAAAAGAGATATTCTCCAACCGGCCGGATCACTCCATCATCACCAGCGAAGCAGGCCTGAAGCTGCGCTATTCCCCCGGCGCGAGGGTTATAAAGACAAAAAGAAGAGAGTTCCGTCTCAACGGTGAAAAACCTACCATTGAAGCAGGCTTTTATACCAGCCTTCCCAATGTGATGGGCAATAGCTATAAATATCAGAAGGTCAATCTCGCCCTTACACAGGAATTCCGTATCCCCCGTTGGGGCAAGGTCAATTACAGGGTTTTCGGAGGTAAGATCTTCGGCGGCCGCCTCCCCTTTATGC